>Ga0114977_10000010_pt1 | contig 167469 bp, 149 predicted proteins | sample S_130805_MF_Meta_FD_87026 | JGI IMG/M metagenome (GOLD analysis project Ga0114977, IMG submission 87026) | Freshwater microbial communities from Lake Simoncouche, Canada to study carbon cycling - S_130805_MF_MetaG | ecosystem: Environmental > Aquatic > Freshwater > Lake | place: Lake...
CCTTCAAATAATGCACGTAATGAAATTTGACCGCTTGACTCTTTGGATTCATACAAGCTCATTGGTCGCATCTTTAATCGAGCTATACGACCTGTTCCAGTATGGGCTGTTTCATTTTCAGGAGGAACTGCAGAGCCTGTTAAAATAAATTGTCCTCGTGCTGATCTTTGATCTACTTCAAACCTAACAGCATCCCATAAAATTGGAGCTACCTGCCATTCATCTATAAGCCTTGGTGTTGCACCTTTAAGAAGTAAAGAAGGTTTTGTATCCGCCATTGCATGATAGGAACTAGCATTGTCTGGGTCTTGCATAAATACCATACTTTCAGCAGCATTACTTGCAGTGCTCGTTTTCCCACACCATTTGGCTCCTTCTATGAGTACTGCACCCGATGATTCTAGTGCTAGCTTTAATTCTGCGTCACATAGCCTTGGTAAATATGGCTTTTTACTCATTTTTGCTACTTTAATTAAGTAAATGTAAGCATAATTACTGACTTTGGCGCTGTTTTACTTCTGACTTTGGCGCTGTTTTACTTCTGACTTTGGCATAATTATTTTAATATGATGTACATTTTTCTATTGCTCATAAAGTCCGGAACGGAGCAAATATTCACTATTTTTGCCCTACCTCCGCAAAACACCCTATCAATCAACCTTTTAAATTGTAAACCTGGCACATTTTCATAAAATATTTGTTTTGTTAGCGCTAGGGTTCATATCTAATACGGTAGCTGCGCAGCCTTCCTTTATTATACATAACCAATTTAGTGCAGCACGCGAAAATCAATTACAAAAAGGCCTAGATTCTACCAGTTCTCTTCTAATACAACAGGGTGGAACAAAAGCAACTAAAACAGCCATACTTCCAGTAACCCTTACCACACAGTTTAACAGCCATCATCCATACGGTTACAACGACGGGTCTTTTATACCGGCAAGTGGCTTACAAAGCCAATTAACATTTGGCGCAAATATTAAAGTAGGCCCGGTAAAATTGCAATTACAACCAGAACTGATATACGCGGCTAACCCTACTTACCAAAATAATGGAAGCTATGGGTATAGTAGTGGCAAACCCTATACTAAATTATATGGTGGCCAATCTACCCTAAGTGTAAGTGCAAGTGCATTTAGTGTAGGTATTTCTACGGCCAACAAATGGTGGGGGCCAGGTATAACAAGTGCGCTTATCATGTCTAACAATGCGCCTGGTTTTGGTAATATATTTATTAAAACACATAGGCCTGCAAAAACGCCCATAGGTAATTTTGAATTTGAACTAGTAGGAGGAAGGCTCGAAACAGATAGCTTACTCCCTTACGAAAATTTTCATTTAAAATCCAGTCCTAATTTGCGCAACAGCTGGCGTTATGTGAATGCCTACATTTTAAGCTACAATCCTAAATGGCTAAAAGGCGTTTATATAGGTTTGATAAGATCGTTACAGCGGTATGGGCCTGATGTGGTAAAGGGCGCCGGAAATTTTTCTAGTAAATACCTGCCCATTGTAACCAAAACATTTCAGAAAAAAAATGATTGGGGAGACGATACTTTAAACACCGATCAAATAGCTAGTTTTTTTGTGCGCATGGTATTTCCAAAATCAAAATCGGAACTATATGTCGAGTATGGCTACAACGATTATGGCGAAAGTACCCGCGACTATTTAATGGCCCCAACGCATTCGGCAGCACATATTGTTGGCTTTAAAAAAATAGTAAGCCTACCAAAAAATAAATACCTAAACCTAGGGATAGAATTTACCCAACTAAGTCAATCGCCAGATGCCATACTGCGTAGTGCTGGTAACTGGTATGTGCATGGCCAAGTATTACAAGGTTATACCAATTACAATCAAATAATGGGGGCAGGGTCAGGCTTTGGTGCCAACAAACAAATTGTAATGGGCTCGCTTGTTAGTAAAAACAACCGTATTGGTGTGTTTATAGAAAAAACAAATAGAGATCCTGAAAACCGCTCTATTTTTTGGACCGATATGGCTTATGGCATTACACCGCAGTATACCATAAATAATTTTACGTTAGCTGCGCAACTTGTTTTTATTGCAAGTAAAAATTACATGTGGGAAAAGGAAAACAACACATCTAATTTTCATGCAAAACTTGCTATTACCTATCCCATAAGTAACATAAAAAATTAATAAATGAAAAAACAGCTTTTATTTATTAGTTTTTGTTTGAGCCTTCAACTTACTATGGCACAAACGGCTTCTATGTTATCGGATGGAGTATCTGATTATATCAGAAGGGCTCAACTTACGGGTGCAATAAACCCTAGCAATAGCCTACTCATAAATAGTTTTGCGCAAAACCTTACACATTTAGATAGCCTACAAAAAAACAAACCGCTGCTACTTGCAAAAACTAAAAATAATTTTTTAAAAGTGAGTTTTTTGCCGGTGTCACGCACTGCACAATTTAATAGCGACCTACCACATGGCTTTAATGATGCTGGCATGATACCATCTGCTGGTATGCAATGGGTATTTAGTGGTGGTATCCATATTAAAATGGGTGGTGTAGAACTCCAGTACAAGCCCGCATTTATTACAGCGCAAAACAAAGATTTTGAAACCTTTCCTACCGAGCATTACCCTGTGTTTTGGAAAACCTATTATCGTTGGCTTAATACCATCGACAATCCAGAAAATTTTGGATGGGACAAGTATAAAAAATTATTACCGGATCAATCTGCCATAAAATATTCGTACAAAAACCTAACCCTCAGCTACGGTACCGAAAACCGCTGGTGGGGTCCGGGCCGTTACAACGCACTTATATTAAGTAACAATGCGACAGGTTTTGCGCATGCAGCCCTCTCTACCAGTGCACCTATTTATACAAAACTGGGTAACCTAGAATTTCAGTTACTATCAGGTACGCTTCAAAGTTCAAATACCATTCCTCCCGATCATTACAGGTATGACCAGGGCGTTTTGTTGTACAAGCCCAAGCCTCAGCAAAGCAGGTACATACGGGGAGCCATCATTAGTTTTAATCCAGTATTTGCACCCGGTTTATTTGTGGGGGCAACAACCGTGGGGTATGGGTACAAGGGCAGTAGCAGTGCAAACGAAAACGCTACTATGGGCTCTTTATTTGCTAGGTATGTAATGCCAAAAGACAAAGCCGAAGTTTACATCGAGTTTGGCCGTAACGATAAAGCCCCAACACCACTTAATATAGTAACCGAAAACAATTATCCGCGTGCCTATGTAGTTGGTTTTAGAAAATTAGTATCCCTTAACAATAAAACAAAATTTATTGAATTAGCCGCCGAGCTTACCCAGTTGCAACTACCTGCAGCGGGCTTAACTTTTGAAGGAAATAGTTGGTATACCAGTAAATCGGTACCACACGGCTATACCAATGAAGGGCAAATATTAGGTGCACATATTGGTCCGGGCAGTAATAGTCAATTAATGGCGATTAGTTATGTCAATAATTTTACTAAAGTGGGTGTAGAATTTGAGCGCCTCGTACACAACAACGATTTTTATTATAACGCCTTTATTGTTACCAATGATCCTACCAGGCATTGGATAGATGTGTCTACCACACTGGTTGGAAATTATGCGTACAAAAAAATAATCGTATCTGGTAGAGCCGCCTTTGTAAGGTCACTTAATTATCAGTGGTACATACTGGAAGGATTAGGCTATTACAAGAATGGGTACGACCGCTTTAATTTTAGCGCTTCATTTTCTATAGCTTACCGCCTGTAATAAATAAATAAAGCGCGGTTATAAACGTACCTATAAACGCACCCGCTACAAGCGCCAACAGCCAATTTAGCTCATTTTTTTTAAGCGGCATTTCGGGCGTATCTACAACTTGTATTGTGGGTGTTTCTTGTAAGAGCGCTGTTTTGCTCGCCTCTAAATTTTTAGTGAGCTCACCAAAAATAGCAGCCTGCACCATCTTATCTCTCCCTGTTACTTCTACCTGCATTTCACCACCCTGAGAAAAAGCGGGGTTGGCATCTAGCAACTCTCTCCCAGCACTAATGGCAGTGTATGTTTTATTATTTAAAACAGCTTTAATGCTATCTACTCTTTGTTGCAACCTTTCTACATTCCCTCTTACTCTTTTTGTTTTAGTATCAATGTAAAAACTACTGGTAACAGCTAGTAAACGCTGGCAAAGTAATTGACTAAGCTGTTCGTTTCTGGTCGTTATTTCCAACGAAAATAAACTTAGTTTTTTATCGGGCTTAGCAATGGATAATTCTTTTTCGGTAATACGTTTTAAAATTACATGAAGTAAGCTATCCTCAAGTCGAGTAAACACACCCTTTTTAATGCTAAAATTTACCATATGGCCAACCTCATTGCTATTGGCCCATTTGTTGGTATAGCCACATGCATTGGCATAGGCATCGGCAAGTGAAATTTTACCACTGCTATCATAACTGGTTAACAATGCCTTTTTTAAAAGTGATTTACTTTTTAAAAGTTCAAGCACATTGTCTCCTTGTAAAACACCCGACCCGCCCGAAAGTCCGCCTAAGTCTATTCCAAATTGCCCGGCCAGTGCAGATGCAATCCCACCTCCACTACTTTTATTATCTTCTACTACAAAGGTAGTAGCAGCCGTGTAGGTATCTTTTTTTATAATAGAATAGCCAACGCCTAGTAGTCCGCCAAGCATACCCATTATAAGCAGGATGCCCCAATGCGCCAATAAAAAAGCAATACGCTTTTTGATACTGCCTATTAATTCGGCAATAAAATAAGTAGGTTCTTCTTGTTTATCTGATAATGCCATATAAATAAATTAACGCAGTACGCTGATTAAACTAATGATAGCAGAAAGTGAACCAGTAATCGCCGACAGTTCGATAATAGAAAGTCCTTTTTTACCTGTTTCTGTTTTTGCAGGAACAATAATTTTACTGCCTGGATATATTTTTGGATAGCTTCTAAAAAATAAGAAGTGATTTATTTTTTTACTGATACCACTAGGGTACTGTACATATGCCTTTTTTAAATTGCCTTTATCAGTAATGCCACCCGCCATAGAAATATAGTCTCTAAAACTAGTAGAGTGGTAGCTTAATATTTGTGGGTTAAATACTTCACCTTTAACTTCTACAAAAGGTTCTTGGCGAGGAATAAAAACACTATCGGAAGGGCGTAGTAAAAACGACGTAATACCATTTTTACTTTCTGATGGCGCACCTACTCGAAGGCCGTTTCTAAAAACCTGTACATCTTTAATAGATGCATATGGCGATACACCGCCTGCTTTTTGTAGCAGTTCTTCTAAAGTTTCATTTCTTTTTTCAAGCGCATACACACCAGCGTACAATACCTCACCGCCTAATTTTACTGCCCCTAGATTTTGATAGTTAAGTAACCTAGGTACAAAAATATAATCGAGTGGCTCTAGCGCATGCCTAGTGCCCGATGTATTTAAATTAGAATCTACCGCAACCACCATAATTTGCATAAGTTGGTTGGTAAGGGTATCGGCCCTGTTTTTGCTAAGGCGTGAAATTTCAACCTTATGGTTAGCGGCTTCGTTGTTAAAACCACCGGCCATAAGTAATACATCTTCTAATTGCATACCCCTGCGGTACGGGTACATGCCAGGATTTTTAACAGAACCTGCAAGCGTTACTGTTAATTTATTTTGGATACCATCGGTACTGGCAATGGTAATGGTATCATTTTTATAAAGTGCAATATCCAAGGCACTGCCGCTTACTATTTTTTGTATATCAAACGATAATAAAGTAGGCTCGGTACCAGGGATATTTCTTTTAATGGTACCTCTATTTAAAAAAGCGTTTTCAATAACACCATCTGCTTTTTTTAGGAGTGTAGCCACGCTTAAATTATTAGTGAGCTCGTAACTACCAGGCCTGTAAACAGCGCCCTCTAATACGACTCTATTGCTATAAATATCTAAAATTTTATCTACAAAAACAGAGTCTCCATTTTTTGGCAGTATCGTTTCAAAATCGATAGCAGCCACATCTTTTAATGACATGGTTCTTACATCGTAACGCGCAAGCTTGGCCACATCTTTAATAGCAGCGGGTTTAAAGCCACCTGTATAATTGATAGCAGTTGCTAGGGTTTCGTTCTCTAATAATTCATAAATACCAGGCCTTACCACTTCGCCACTAAATATAATGCGTTTGGTAACGGGTCTAAATCTAATAACGTCTTGGTCTTGTAGTCTTATATTTTTATCGAGTAAGCCCTGTTGTAAAAAGCCGTAAAAATCTACACTATCAATAATTTTATTGTTACGTATTAAATCAATTTTACGTAATGACCCATTAACGGTGGGTCCGTTGGATAAATACAAAATATTAAAAAAGCCTGCCTGCGCCGTTAATACATAGTCGCCCGGAAATTCGGCCTCGCCGGTAACGGTAATTCTAATAGATCTAATATTAGCAAGCGTTACATTTAATTTACTCCCGCCGCTATTAAGTGCCGGATAAATACGGGCCAGTGTGCTTTTAATTTTACTAGTAGCTTCTTCAAGCGTTAAGCCACTCAGTGATACATAGCCTGCATACTCCATTAGTATTTTTCCTTCAGGACTAATGCCGGCATTCATTTCTTTTACATTGGCGCCCGTAATACTAATAGATAAAACATCTCCAGTGCCTAATACATAATTTTGTGGCGTTGCCACTTTTACATTGGGTTGTAAAATAGGGTATGGGTTACTAAAATAATCGAACCCATAATACCTGCTTCTTTTTTTAAGCCTTGGAATTTCTTCTACCCAAGTGCTGTCTTGCATAAAAATGGTAGAGTCGAGTATAAAATTTTTAGCTCCGCTATTGGTTGTTTTAGAAATGCCCTGAATTCTTAAGAGTCGCTTTTTAAATCCGTTTACTTCTTTAGGGTCAAGTCCCATACGTACCAACTGTCCAATACCTTCCGACTCAGAAAGTCCACTATTTTGTCCTTGCATCCACATTTGCATGATTTGCTGGTCCGACATCTTATCTAATTTTAAATTAGGTAAGCCGGTATAGTTGCTTTGTGCTACTGCACTTAGGCCAAGTGCAAAAACTAAAAAGGCTGAAATGCCAAATTGCAAAATGGGGCGTATGGTAAATTGGTTCATCTTCAAATTTAAAATATGACAAATATACGGCTAAAGGCCATAGCTTACACCTAGTGACCAACTGCTACCGGTGGTGTTCCACTTACTGTACCAACCATTGAAAGTCAGGCCATTGAGTAGCTCATAATGCGCATTTAAATAAATTTCATTCCGGGCTTTATAATCTCCTTCAAATAAGGCGGGTTGAGGCTGTTGTAGGTACTGATCTACAATAGTGCCATCATCACCTTTTCTTATGGCCTGATAGCGCACCATGCACTTAAGCCTTGGTATAGGGGTGTATTTTAAGCTGAGTAACAACCTGTCGGCGTTACTACCCATCCAATCGCCCATAAAATAACCATGGCTGGTATAGGTTTGTGCCGGAATTAAATTGTTATACACAAACGGGTTAATCCTAGTGTACTCGGCATTAAAAGTTAAATACGGCACGCCAATATCCGTTACCGAACCACCTAACGTGTAACCGAGTTGATTTCTGCTTTTAGCCCTAACAAAAACAGTACTCATTCTTATTTCATCAACAAAAACACTGGTATACAAGTGTGTATTTTTAAGTTGGTTTCTGCTGCTTACATTAAAAAATATTTGTGCGTTAGAGCCTGCTTGTATATGAGAATTGTTGGCAATATTATCATACACTTTATAAAACATGACAGGAATTAAATAACCAACATCTAACCTGTCACTATAAACCACCGATTCACCAAAACTTACATCAAGCCCCTTCATGGCTTTAATTAAAACACTATGTGTCGAAAAAAACTTTGGAATAAATACTTGACGCTCGCCACCAAATACACTATTATCTGTGCCATACGTGCGTGCACTATCAACTATTTTTGAATTTAACCAGGCATGTGTGTTGTTAAAACGTAGCCAGCTAAATGGGCTATAATCAAAACGTAAAAATGGAAAGCTAGGTGCTTTATCGGACAATACTACTCGGCCATTTTCGCCATAGCCATACAGTAAATGGTCTTGTCCAAAAGCAATGCTACCATTTTTAAAGGTATAATTAATACTGCCTCTAAATTCTGAAAAATTTTGACTCTTAATTACCGACGTGTCTTTTCTGATAATGCCGGTGCCGGGAACGCCCTGCCTATTGGTATCAAAGCCTTTCCCTTCTTCATTAACGTCGCTAAAAAAAAACTGGAAGCCAACACGTTTGCCCGCCGTTCCCCAAAAATGTACACCTGTGCTTTTTGTTTGGTAATTGATATTGTTACCCATGGTTACCGAACCTCCAATAACAGGGTCAATAAATAATTTGGTGTTTTTATTGGCGGTATAAAAACTACGCCATCTACCTACTTTATCTTTTGCAAAAAAGGTAGGGGTTGGCGATAAATTTATTGGCGAAACGGCATTAAATTCTTGTTGGTAAAAAGCAAGCTCTTTTTTTTCAATGACAGTAAGCTGTTTACTTTTTAAGGCGATGCTATCTAAACAAGCGGCTAAATAGGTTTTGCTTAAAGGTCTAATATGATCTTCAAAATCTAAAAGCCCCTTTTGCGCCATTCGCCCTATGTAATTGTAAATTTCAGATTTGTGATTTTCATAAACTTCTTGCGCATACAAAGGAGCTATGCTGCTAAGTAAAAAGCAAATTATTAGAAGTTTATTTTTCATGAAGTAGGTAGGTTTATATTAATAAGCGTTTTGATCGCCTCTTATTAAATTAACAATGGTTTGTAATATAATTTGACAGTCTAGCCAAAATGTCCAGCGGTGTATATAGTATAAATCAAAATTAACGCGTTTTTGCATGGAGCCTGGCGCTTTGGTTTCGCCCCTGCAACCGTTTACCTGCGCCCATCCTGTAATACCTGGCGTAACAATATGGCGTAGCATGTAATTGTCGATGGTGTGTATAGATGCCATATTAAGTGGCGTGGGGTGCGGGCGGGGTCCTACAACACTCATATCGCCAATGAGCACATTCCAAAACTGAGGAAGTTCATCCATGTTCGTTTTACGCATAAAAGCACCAATGGCCGTAATGCGCGGATCATTTTTAGTAGCCTGGTTATAATTGCCATCTTCATCTATATCGTTAGAAGAAGGTACCATGGTTCTAAATTTATAACAAGTAATTTTTTCGTTGTTGAGTCCCCATCTTTCTTGCTTAAATATAGCAGAGCCTCTCGAGCTTACTCTAATGAGTAGTGAAATAATGGGTAATAGCCACCAGCCTAATAGTATAAAAAATAGCATCGAAAAAAGAATGTCAAAACTGCGCTTTAATATTTTATTTTCAGGCTTGTCTAGTGGCAGGGCTCTAATATTAATAACCGGCAAAAGCCCAATATTATTTACCTGTACACTCGCGTCTACGTACTGTTGTAAGTCAGGTACAATCCGCGCCTTTGTTTTATATATGTCGCAGATAGCCAAACATACTTTTATTTGTAGAGTGGCCGCTGCAGGTAATGTAATCATTACTTCATCTACATTACCTTCTTTTAATAAGGCTTCCAATGCCTCTAATTTGCCAAGGTATTTGCTGCCATTAAGTTTGGTGGCTTCGTCATCTATAAAACCATAACATTTGTAACCGTAATAGTAATAGCGGTTAATGGTCTCGTAGAGTTCCATGGCACTGGGGGTAACACCCACAATTAAAACATTTTCTACAAATTCTCCTACAAATATGGCAGCGTGTAGTAATTTTCTAATAATGTATTTAGCTACCGACTCTAGTACAAAAAGAACAGATAAAAAAGTAACAAAAAAGAGTCCGCTAAAAGCCAGGTATTCCCTTAAAAAAAAGGCACTCGAGGTAATTAAGATGCCAAATAAAATAAGGGAGTAGAGGATAAAAACAATTTCTTCCGAAAATTTATTGGATCGGCGCTCGGCGTAAAGTCGTGAAAAAGATCCGGCAATATACCAGACAATAACTGCGAGTAAAGCAAAAAGTAAAAGCGCTACATTGTAAAAATGGCCCTCGTGTAAATGAAGTAACCTCAACGAAATAAAAAAAGACGCCATAACTACTGGAGCGTCTATGATATATCTTAAAAGGGTATACTTATTGGTGGCTTTTGCCATTTTTTATCAATGCTTTAAAAACGGTTACATAAGCCTTCGTTACTTCGTCCCAATTGTATTTTTGGGTAATCCCGTCGCGTGCTTTTGCCTTTAATGTTTGAACAGCTTGGAGGTTATTTTCTGCCTGTTGCAAATATAAGGCAACAGAGTCAGAGGTTTTTTGAAAAAACCACCCAAATTCACCATTTTCAAGCATTTCTCTATTAAATACCGTGTCTAAAGCAAGTATCGCACAACCGTAAGCCATGGCTTTAAGCATGGTAGGGTTGGTGCCCCCATATTCGTGGCCATGGAGGTAGGCATAAGATTGATGGTACAGCTCGGCAAGTACATCACTATCAGTTACATAACCTAAAAATAATATATGTTCGTTGGCATGGGCTTTCATGCTTTGTGCATAAGCGTCCTGGTAGGGTACGTCGCCTACAATTACCAATTTTTTATTGGAATTGGCTTTTTTAAAGCCTTCGAGTATTACATCGGAGTTATTATCGGGTATAAGCCTGCCCACAATTAAAAAGTACTCATTTGGCCTAAGGCCAAATTGGCTAATTAGCTCCGGGTTTTTAGAATGCATAATATTGGCGCCATAGGCAATAACCGTAGAATTTGCCTTAAAGGTTTTGAGGTATACCTGGCGCATGGCCTGGGCGTCGGTAATAATGGTATTGTAAAATAGGGTAGCAAGTTTAGCGGCAAATTTAAAATAGGCAGCGCCTAGGCCTTTCCATTTAGGGCGCAGCCACTCGAGTCCGTCAACATTGATGAGTGTCTTTTTTTGAGCCAGCAAACTAATAAGTCCAAAGGGTCCGTTGGCGGCGTTTACAACAAGTATAACATCAACTTTACTACAACAAGCGTGTATCATTGAAAAAAAGGAATGTACCAGTTGGTTTAAACTTTTTGTTTGCACGGTTGGCATATACATAAGTTCTACGCCATTTATAGTTTCAGGTCTTGTACTAAATAAATGTTTTTGGCAATAAACGCGCACACCAATATTTTGCGCAACCAGTCTTTCACTCACTTCTTTTACAAATGTTTCGTAGCCAGAGTAAACAATAGGGTAACCCCTAGAGCCAATAATGGCGATTTTTAATGGTTGGTTGGTATTTTGCTTGGTATGGTTATGGTTGCTTTTCAATACACGCCATTATTTGTTCGGAAAACTGTGTTCTCGAAAACTTTTCTTGCATTCTTTTTTTTGCTTGCACCCCCATATTTTTTCTATACGTTTCATTTGTAAGTAATGGCTCAATAATTGCTGCGGCTGCTGCAGCATTATTAATAGGTATCAGTAGCCCAGATACCTGATTTTCTATCATTTCAACGGCGCCACCTTGTTGTGTAGCTACTACCGCAAGGCCTGCTGCCATGGCTTCTGTAACCACTAAAGGTGCAGGGTCTGGTAACAATGAAGGTAAAATAAATACATCTAGTGCACCATAAATATTTGCAATATCGGATCTGTAAGGAAGTTGTGTAATATGGCCTGTTAACTTATTTGCATCAATGAGTTTATTGATATTGTCATGCAAATATTCGTAACCTGCAAAAGCGTCACCTACCATTAAAAAATGAACATTTTTGTGTGTCTTAAAAATTTCGCCAGCAATCTTTACAAAGTAGTCTTGCCCCTTCCAAAAATGTACGCGGCCCATCATGCCAATTAAAATAGTGTCTGGGCTAATGTTAAGTGAATGGCGTACATCAGACGCCGTATTTTCATACAACCAATAGTCGACACCGTTATAAAGCACATCAATTTTATTAGGTGCTACAAATTTTGTCCAATGCTTTTTTACAGCTTCAGAAACTGCAATGCCATGGTTATTTTTTGTATTAATTAAGCGCGATAAAATTCTAAAAAGCAAATACGGCTTTGCAATAATTTCATGAATATGCCACAGGTGCCTAATACCTAGTTTTGATGCCACAAAAACGCCTACAATAACGCCCGTAGTATTAGAATAAATGAGGTCTATTTTTTGTGCATTACAAAGCTTAATTAATGTGGTGTAAGCCTTATAATTGGCCACGAGTCTATTGAGTATACCTGCTAGATTAAGGTACTGCCTGCGCAGAATACCTAAATTTAAAATAACAACCTTTACCCCTAAGCCTTCCAATTTTGTAGCTAGTGGGCCATCTTCAGACAAAACCACCGTACAATGGTGCCCTTTTTTTGAACAAAACTCATTCACGGCCAATAGTATTTTGCTGGCGCCGTATAAATCAGATGAGCTGTGTAAAAAAAGGATGTTCATTAATTATTTAATTTCTTGATTTTATAACGGTAGCAGGTGTGCCTGCAACAACGCTGTAGGGTGGAATATTTTTTGTGACCACCGATCCCGCTGCCACCACCGATCCTTTTCCAATGGTAACACCCGCTAAAATAGTAGTGTTTGAAGCAATCCAGCAATCATCTTCAATAGTTACAAAAGAAACAGTAACGCCCTGATCTTTCATGGAAATGCTGGTATCAGAAAAATTATGATTTTCGGCAAAAATGCTTACACCTGGCGACATCATTACATTTTTTCCTATCGAAATAAATCCAGAGCATCCAATATAAGCACCCGGTCCAATATTAGAATTGTCACCAACAAGTAAGCCTTCGCCAATGGCGCCGCCATAAATATTGGAAGGTCTGATAATAGCATTTTTGCCAATGGTTACCCGGTTACCAAACACAATACCTTGTTTGCTTAGGCAGTTAATTTCGGCACCATCTTCTACAATTAAATCTTTACCGGCCGTTAAATAGTGTGCGTATCTAATGGATACATTTTTACCCACTAATAAAAGGCCTCCCGATTTTTTAAAAAATAAACGCTCATACATACCTCTAATGGCAAAAATTGATAGGCGTAAAAGGGTATAAAAAAGATCTTTCTTTTTCCAGGAGCCTGTAAATCTAGATTGTATGTGTTCGAGTGGACCGATGCTTGAAAATTTGCAGTAAATATAGGCAAACCTTTTAATAATGTGCGGCCGCTAACTATTTATACTGCGTTGAAACACAGCTTCTAATGCAGCTAGTGTTTTGCTCCACGAAAAATGTGTGAGCCGCTCTGTCCCCTTTTGTGTTAATGATTGAAGTAGGGCCTGATCTTCTAGTGTTTGCCCAATTAATTTACTTAACGCATCTGTGTTGTAGGGGTCAAAACTAATGGCGGCGTTACCGGCTACTTCTGGTAAGCAACTATTCCCCGCAACAAGTACAGGTACCTGGTGGGCAAAAGCTTCTAATATGGGAATACCAAAACCTTCATTAAAGGATGGAAAAACGTAAAGTGCAGCATGCTTGTAAAGCGTTGCCGTTTGGTTGTCGGGTAAATAGCCCGTAAAAATAACGCGTTCTTTTAAGAGGATTGATGTTGTAATCCTGTCAAAAACGGCATTGTCTTGTAAGGATGGCTTATTGCTTTTTTGTCCAACAATAACGAGGTATAATTCTTGAGGGTTGTTTTGTAAAAGCATTTCAAAAGCTTCAAGTAACGTGGCTAAGTTTTTTCTTTTTTCGATGGAGCCAACGTGTAAGATAAATTTTTTATTTAGTAGCTGCTCCCATATAAAATCTTTTCCTTCAGCTTGTTCGGTTGATTCCGTAATGCTAGACGCTGTAATACTCGACTTTGGCCCGATATGTATAGGAACAATGTTAGCTGCATCAATGCCCGAATATTTTGCAATTTGCTGCTGCGCATAAGTAGTCACCGTAACAATCGCGCCTGCTTTTTTAGCAGCACTTATGCCAATAGTTTTAAATAAACCAAGCCAATATTTATTGTAATGAGAAGGGTATTCCCAAAAAAAAGCGTCATGAAAAACCGGAACAGTGGTAAAGCCTACATGTATATAGGGCACAAAATAATCGGTACAAAAAACTAGGCTACAACCATGTTGCCAGGCTTTAATAGGTAGGGTTATTTGTTTCCAGATGGTGTAATTGAGCTGCTCCCACATTTTGCCAATTTTACTACTACCGGTATAAATGGGTAAGCGTGTATCTAAAAAAACATAATCAAATGATAGGTGTTCTTTGTTGTTTTGGATTTCTTTACAAAGTTCACTCAAATAGGTATGCGCACCCGTTTTTGCAATTTTTAAATCGCGGGTATCAATGCCTATTATTCGTTTTTTTTGCTGCATATAAGTATTACATTTTTATAGCAGTATACGATTTTGGAATCCCAAATAATGTTTCAACTTCAATAGTAGCTTCTGGAAAAGTTTGCTGAAACCTTTTTTTCGAAAACATGAGTGTAGACCTTGATACTTCAAGCGCTGCCTTATATGTTTTTTGTTTGGGGAAATAGTTGATGTTAAAAAGCATAATGAACAGGGCTCTTAACGCGTGCGGTATAAACTGAAATAGCGGAAGCAAACTATGTGGCTCTAGTGGAAACCACAAGCTAGGTGTTTGAATAATATATTTACTACAAACGCGTTTTACTTCTGCTGCAAAAACAACTTGGTTATCGTAGCTACCCACGTGTTCAATTACAGAATTTGAAAATATTAAATCAAATTCACCGGCTTGGGAAGGGAGGTCTAGTGCATTACCTTTTACCCATACAAATCCTTTGGCATCAGGTGCGTTTGTGGAACTGCGGTCTTCTAGGTTTAATAAATAAATAGTGCAGCGGTCGTTATCCCATCCCATATGGTGCCAAAAATCTAGTTCGCCACCAATGTCTAATATTTTAATGGAAGATTTATGTGCTAGTAATGATTCAATTAATTTTTGTTGGCTAGCAAATCTTTTTTGCCGAATTCGGTTAACAAAAGAATCCTTTTTGTTGTGGTTTACAAATATTTTAAATACGCTCATCTCTTACTACCTTATTTGATGGGTGGTTCTAATTTGCTACTCATATTAATAAGTAAACCCGTTAATATCCAAGTAATATAACAGATGTAAATGTAGGATTCTGCCTCCGAAGTAAAAAGTGGAATGAGCATGCCCACTTTTACCAGAAATATAAATAGGGCCAACCTTCTTATTTTGCCCGTCTGGGTTTTAAATAACTGTAATGCTTTACGCATTATCATAAAGTACATAGCAATGTATATGCCCGCCGTTACAATACCAGTTTGAACCCCAATAATAACAAACTGATTTTCGCCACCCACATTGTACCCCGAAAAGCCAGATATACGGCCCGCATTCCCAAGCCCAATCCCTAATGGATTTTGAACCATCGATTCGAGGCCATTGGCCCATTCAATTAAATGCCCTACGCTAGAAGCGTTGGTAAAAGTGATGGAGTTGATGATAAAATCTACAAAATCATTATTAAATGAAATGAATAATAAAACACCACCAGCTAGGAGTGCGCCAGTATGAATAATTTGCAACAGCAGTTTCTTTTTAGTGAGTAATGCATATGCATATAACATAATGCCATAGCTCACCAAAGAAGCTCTTGAAAATGCAAAGCTCACGCAAAACATACTACCCAATAATACAGCCGTTGTAAATGTATTGAGGGTTAATTTATTATCACTTGTGGTTACAAGCGCTGCTGCGGCTGCCAGTGAAATAAGAGAAGCAGCAGCCAGTTCTAGTGGGGTAGAAAATAAGCTGGCAAAGCGTTTCATACCATTTTCAATTTCAAAAGTCCAGGTGAGGCCATAAGAGCCAGATGGGTCTTGATCAAAAAAGTATTCATTAAAACTAGCGTAACCACTTATTTGTTGAATATGGGTATAGGTAAGTACTTCGATAGCTAATACACCGGCTACGGCAATAGTGAGTACACCAATAAGTGTATACACCCAGTGCATGTTTATATGATCTTTGTTAAGGAGCCTCCCGGTAAAATAAACGAGTGGAAAAAAACTTAAACTTTTTAAAGCCACCAGTCTCTCAAAAAAACTATACGTTCCAATGGGTAGTAGGGCATAGAGTATATTGATGCACAAAAATGCGAACATTAATTTATCTATGCTGGTCCAGTTATTGTCAGATTTTAATTGAGTAATAGCATAGGTTAAAAAAAGTAGTATACTTATTTCTTTAAATAACTGTAAAAATGGAATGAGTTTTTCTAAGCCAAACATATAAGATACCGATAATGAAATGGTGTAAATAGGTAAGGCAAAAACAATAAATAAAAAGATACCCTGTTCTCTTTTTTTATAAAGTGCATGAATGGCCGCAAAAAAGGCTGTGCAATAAATTAGTGGCAAAACAAACATAGGGTGCAATTTAAAAAAATCCGCTCAAGCGGGCCGTTATTTTTTGCCCAGCGGCATAAGTTGGCTTAACTGCTTTGTGAGCCACTTTTTTGTTTTATCCAAAAGGGTAAAATCGGTCCCTACATTATAATATCTGTGAATGCCAGAGTGCCTATAGGCTTTTTGTAAGCCCTCGCCATAGAGCACTGTTACTGGTTTTTGAAGGGCTGCTGCAAGGGTTCCAGTACCCGTACTTAAACAGTAAATGGCTTTAGCTGAATACAGTAGGTCGCAAAAGGCAAAAATATCTGGAGTTGAAAGGGTATTTGCGCAATTGATACTTATAGCCCTGCCACCCAATACTTTCATTTGAGCTTTAGGGGTAATATTGTTTTGATCAAACCAGTGTTGTATGGTGGCTGGATATTTGATATCGCCCGTATAGGAAATATAATTGGGGTCGTAAATGATTTTATTAATAAGGGACTCTACTAGTTTGGGCTTATAATAAATTTCTGGCTCATGGTTTCTTTTATGGTCATCAAGCCCATATGCGAGCATTAAAAGATCGAGTAAGTTTTCACCCTCTTGTATATTTTCTGAAAAATAAAAAAAGCCGGAGTCATTTGTAAATCCATCTAGGTAAGGGTTTAGTTCCCAAACCAATTTTTTTGTATCAGGGGTTCTAAAAATAGAATCGTTAGAAATAAATACCTGATTGAAGCCGCCGTATTGTTTTGCAATTCGGGGCAAATGACTATAAAACAAATGGTCGCCAAGTCCTCCTTTTTGTATGGATATGATCAGTGTTTTCATGAAAACCGGTTTGTCCATTGTTTATAAAATGCGGTTTCAAAGGCTATTTTTTTTGCCAGGTAACTTTTGTTTTTGAGTTCTAAAAAATCTTCAAATTGGATACGTTTTTGTGCGGGTAAGCTGGTTTTATAATGGCTGTAAAATAAATCAACAATCGTAAAACGGTCTTCTAAAAAATCATTCTTTGTAAATAATTGTTTTACATGTTTTATATATCTATTCTTGACAGTTTTTTTACTGTGGGTCCGAATAGTGACATTGTTATCGTGTTGTCTATAGTCTAGTAAGGCTTTATCAATACTGAAGGATTTGCCAAAAGTGTAAGAAACAAGTGCCATCCATGCGTCATGATTGTAGCTTCGATGTATTGGCATGCCAATTATGTAATCTTTAAGGGCGTAATTGCAAAGTGTAGTACAGCCTAGCACAAAATTTCCAAACAATAAGGTTTCTAAACTGTGTTTGTATTTATGATGCCCTAATTCATTTCTAAAAGACTTGTTTATCGTATTTTTTTGGGCATCCATTAAACAAAGGTCACTATATACCATACAAGGCTGATCTTGTTGTTCTATTTTTTGAAGTGCACTAAAGCATTCTTCTAATTTGTTAGGATGCCATATATCATCCTGATCTGATAAAGCAAAGTAAAAGCCTGCAGGTAATTGGGTTATGCAGTGTATAAAGTTGCCAACTACGCCACGTCTTATATCATTTTTGATAAAAGTTATATGCCCTTCAGCTGCATATTTTTCTAATATTGTATGCGTTCCATCTTCGGATCCATCATCAGAAACAATAATTATTGTTGGCGGTAAAGATTGGCTTAGAATTGAATCTATTTGCTCACTAAGGTACAGGGCGCCATTATAGGTAGCCATTAAAACTGCTATTGATGGTATTTTACTATTTGTATTAAGCATCTCCTACTGTTTTTGTGGGTCTAAAATAGGAGATTAAAAAATTATTTTTAAATACAAAGAGTTGGATTGCAATATAAACTCCTGCGCAGCTAGCAATGCAAAGGCATGTATAGATATATATATCTTGAGCAACTACTTTGCAGACCATCGCAATTGGAATAAACGTGGCGCAAGCAATTAACGATTGCAATAGAAATTTCCAAGGGTACCGGAAAGAAAATAATTTATTGGTATAATAAAAATAAATTACCGTAACACTTATTTCGGTAATAATACAAATGACAGAAGCCCCCACTTCTTGATAGCGTGGCGTTAAAATAAAATTGAGTCCTCCACTAATGATTAAACCGGCAATCATTGCAATAAATACCTCTTTGGACTTGTCTGATGGAATGAGTATTTGAAACGCAAATAGATGACCAAATCCAATAATAAGTGGCAATATTGACATGATTTGCATAGGTACAATACTGTTTTCAAATTTATCACCAGAAAATATATGAATTATTTCTGGAGCTATAAGTATAGTGCCAATAGTTAGTGGTATGGTTAGGGCTACAATAAAATAAAATGAATCCTTTAAATTCTTTTGAACGGCCGTTAAATTTTTTTCTGCAAAATGCTTTGATAAAACGGGGATAAATACAGCGCCAACAGATGTTACAAATGGAAGCGTTAATTTGATAAACTTGATAGCTGCTGTATAATAGCCAACTGCAGTGGCGTTGGACAAAAAGCCTAGAAGTACCGTATCCCAAATCGTATACATACTTGAAGCCGCGGTGGCTCCAAAAATAAAGAGCAATGGTTTTAAATGTCTTGAAAACTCTAATTGATAGGGTATCCCTCTACTTTCATAACAAATAAGTATAAAACTGTATACCTGATTACCTAGTATTGTGAAAATTAAAACGCTTAAGTATATATACAAATCTGTAGGTGTTTTTACAAATAAGTACAACAAGCCTAGTGCCAATACTTTAACAAAAACGGATCGAATTGTAATTGTTTTAAAAGCGCCTTTCCCGACGTAATACCAGTCTGTGTAAGTGAAACTAAATAATACAAGTATGCCAGTAATGGTATAAATATTTTGTTGTGGCTCAAAATAGGGGATAAGTAAAATACTTACTAGATATAAGGTGCTGGCAATAAAACTTGTTAGAATAAAAATGGCGCTTAAAGAAATAAAAGTAGATTTTGTAGCTACTGGGTCGTTGTTTGCTTTTGCAATTTCTTTGATACCATATACGGGTATGCCTAAGGCTGCAAACATTGCAAAATATTGTGCATATGAAAAAATAAATTGCGCCTCACCAATGCCGTTTGGTCCCAATATCCTTGCTGCGTAAGGGAAACTAACAAGTGGAAATATGATATTAGATAAGGAGAGTAATATATTATAAACGATATTTTTTCTCATTAACCACTAGTTTTTAAGGGCAGAGATTTTTAAATTATCGATAGCCCAACTTCTAGCGCAGGTATCGTTTTTACCTCCACCTGCATCACTTAATGATAAGTCAAAAGAATTTAATTTGTGCTGCATAGTATGCACAATTTTGTATTTGCTGGTTCCCTTTTTTTCGTCTTTTAAGCTACAAACACCGGGTAGATAAATTTCTTGCGCATGGTTACCAGCAGGAAATGTAGGTCCCGAATTTAACCAATTAGGGTAGGCCTGAGGGGTATTGCTAAAATTTGAAAATCCAGTAAGCAGTCTATGCTGACCATCAAATGTCATCAACCACAAATCGTTTTTCCAAGAGTCATGCAAATACAAATCAAATTCTACTTTTATAATTGTATGTTCTGGAAGTTTATCTAGATGTAGGTCTATTCGGGTATTGTTAAATACCCCTAACATTTTTAGGTTTTTGTAGTTGGTAATTTTATTAAAAGGGAATATCCCAAAAGCAAAATCGCTTAACCAGCCTGCTGTTACAATCCCTTTTGGGTCGCCATTGTTAAAATTGTTATCATAAACAACAGTAATATCGGTTAAGTCTTTGGTACAACTTGTTAAAAGTATGAGTATGCCAGCTATTAGTGTACATAAGTGTTTGTGTTTAAAATAGTCCATATTCGTGCCAATTGTTCTCAAAAATAGCTAACCCATCTCATTTTAACCCTTTTTTTTGAACCCTATCCGTACCTTTATAGCCTAATACCCTTTTATGTCTGAATCTGCCCAAACTTCAAATATTGTTGTTAAAATAGTAAATGAGTCGGGCAACCCTTTGCCAGCTTATGCAACAGCAGGTTCTGCGGGTATGGATTTATATGCGCATTTACATAGTTCGGTAGTATTAGCACCCTTAGAGCGCAAGCTAATTCCTACCGGTTTATTTATAGAATTACCCACTGGGTACGAGGCCCAAATACGTCCACGCAGTGGGCTTGCATTAAAGCAGGGTATTACTTGTTTAAATTCGCCAGGAACCATCGATGCCGATTATAGGGGTGAAATTGGAGTAATACTTATTAATCTTTCTAGCGAAATACAAGTCTTAAATAGTGGCGACCGAATTGCGCAAATGGTGATAGCCCCCGTTATGCAAATTAGTTGGGAGTCAGCAACGGAGCTTACAATTACCAATAGAGGAATAGGTGGGTTTGGAAGCACGGGTAAATAATAATTAACAATATTTAGTAACACATCGCTTGTTTATGAAAATAAAAATTGGTTTTTTAGTACTGCTCGTATCCGTAATGGTTTCTTGTAGAACTGTAAAAAAAGTGGAAGGTATACAGGAAGCCTTGTCTAAAAAAGATACTGCACAAATAGTAGTGGTGAACACCATTTCGGTATTAGACTCAGTAGCCATTGTTAGGGACATTATGGACAAAGTGGAACAGCATAAAATTAATTTCAAAACCTTTAATGCTAAAATAAAAGTCGAATACCAAGGGGTCGAAAAAAAGGACAATTATACCGTGTACTTAAGCATGGCAAAAGACTCCGTTATACTTATTAGAGTAAAAGGAACCTTTTTAGGTATTGCCGCAGAAGGCCTGCAGGCAAAGGTTACAAGAGATAGCGTGGTGCTGGTGCAAAAAGTTGGAGACAAGTCGGTAACTAAAAGATCTATTGCGTATTTGCAAGAAATAACAGAAATACCTTTTGATTTCAAGTCGTTGCAAGACCTATTAATAGGTAATCCTATTTTTCTTAGCAATAACCTGGTGTCTTATAAGGCCAACGGCAATCAACTACTTGTAACCATAGTTGGTGAGTTATTTAAAAATCTCATTAATATAGATAATAGTACACAGCGTATTTTATTTTCTAAACTCAACGATGTTAATGCGCTTCGCAACCGTAGTTGCGATATATCCTATGGAAATTATCAGCCACTGGCTGGTAGTTGGTTTGCTGCGGACCGCAAAATATCCATGTCGGAGAAGTCTAAACTCGACATATTTTTAGATTTTAAGGAGTTCTCGATAGACGATCCTATTAAATATTCGTTTGAAATACCTAAAAACTATAAGAAAAAGTAATTTCTGGCACATTTTGCCGTTAATAGTAATATATACGTTTAAACCAGACCCTAGATGACCCTGCAACGCTTTATTTTTTTAGTAGTTTTTTTGATGACGGTACTAGGCGCTTCTGCGCAACAGTCCCGCGAAGAACTGCAAAAAAAGGAGCAGGAGCTTAAAAAAGAGCTCTCCGATTTAAATAAGCAGCTATCTGAAACACAAAAAAACAAAAAACTTTCTTTAAACGAACTAGCACTTATTAAGCGCAAAGTAGCCAAACGTGAAGAGTTGGTACGTGGCATCAACAATCAAATTAACGATCTAGATAATACCATTTTTTTAAATGAAATGGATATTCACAGGCTTCGTAAAGAACTAGATACCCTAAAATTAAAATACGCTAAGAGTATTGTTTTTGCATACAAAAGCAGAGGCAGTTACGAATACCTTAACTTTTTATTTTCGGCACGTAATTTTAATGACGCCATTAAGCGAATGGCCTATTTAAAAAGTTACAGACAAAACAGAGAAACCCAAGCAATTGCCATTTCTCAATCTCGAACCATGCTCACACAAAAAGTAGACGTTCTTAATATTAATAAAAAAGATCGCATGGTTACACTTACGGCGCAAAGTGAACAATTGAAAGTCTTACAAGAGGATAAAAAAGCCCAGGACAAAGTGGTGGCGCAGTTAAAAGGTCAGGAGTCGGTTATTGCCAAGCAAATTAAAGACAAAGAAAAGCAGCGTGTGCGCATGCAGCAGGCGGTGATGGCCATTATTAAAAGAGAAATTGATGAAGCCGCGCGTAAAGATAAAATTGCCAAACAAAAAGCAATGGATGACGCCAAAAAAAATGCGGCATCAGCTACTGCAAAAAATAACACTACAGATAATTCTGTAAAAAATAATTCGACTACAAATACAACTAAAAACAATGAACCTATTGTGCTTGCTAAGGCAGGTTCACGTCCATATTCTCCATTTGAATCTACCGAAGAAGGCCGCGAAACATCCATGCACTTTGAGCAAAACAAAGGCCGCTTGCCTTGGCCAGTAGATCGTGGTAATGTGTTTATTGAATTTGGTGTATCAACGGTGCCTGGTACCAAGCTTAAGCAAAATTCGGATGGCATACATATTGCATTACCAGAAGGATCTGCAGTAAAATCAATTGCAGACGGTGAAGTATCTTATGTAGGAGAAGTAAATGGCGACCAGGTTGTTATGGTGCGTCACGGTAAATATTTTACGGTGTACCAACAACTTTCTAGCGCTAGTGTTAGCGTTGGTAAAGAGGTAAAAGCAGGATCTATGTTAGGTCGCTCAGGTAAAAGTATTGATGGAGAAGGCAGTATTATATTTACCATCAATAACGAGCGCGGTGTTCCTTTAAATCCGGACCAGTGGCTCAGGCCGCGTAGATAAATGTTTGCGTTGCAGTTAACTACCTGCTATTACTCCGTAGCCGCCGCCGCGCCATGAATGGCTTTTTTCCATCCTTTAATAAGTGCACTTGTTGTTTCTGGTGTTTGCGTCGGTTCAAATACTTTTTCTATTTGCCACTGCGCCGCAATATCATCTAGCGAGTTCCAATAACCAACTGCAAGCCCCGCTAAATAAGCAGCACCTAGTGCCGTTGTTTCTGTAATAGTGGGTCTAATTACTTTAGTATGCAAAATATCTGATTGAAATTGCATCAGCATATTATTAGCTGTTGCCCCACCATCTACACGTAATTCTTTAATGGTAATGCCCGAATCTTTTTCCATCGCATTTAAAACATCCATGGTCTGATAGGCAATGCTATCAAGGGATGCGCGTGCTATATGTCCTCTGGTGGTGCCACGCGTAATGCCAACAATGGTACCTCTTGCATGCTGGTTCCAATAAGGTGCGCCAAGACCTGCAAAAGCAGGTACTACATATACGCCGTCGGTGCCATTTACCGTAGCTGCTAAACTTTCGATTTCTGATGCGGTTCTAATAATTTGTAATCCATCACGTAACCACTGTACAACAGCGCCCGCAATAAACACAGATCCTTCTATTGCATACTCCGTAACGCCATTAATTTGCCACGCAATCGTAGTAAGCAAATGATGATGTGATGTTACTGCTTTAGTGCCCGTATTCATGAGCATAAAACAACCCGTACCATAAGTATTTTTTACCATGCCCGGCTGCGTACATTGTTGACCAAATAGCGCTGCCTGCTGATCACCCGCAATACCTGCAATTGGGATGCTATGCGCGGCTAACATATGCTTCGTGTGTCCGTATATTTCTGAACTACTTTTTACTTCAGGCAATATGTTTTTTGGAATGTCTAAAAGTGCTAGTAATTCTTCATCCCAACTAAGTGTATGAATATTAAATAGGAGGGTGCGTGATGCATTGGAAACATCTGTGGCGTGCACTTTTCCGCCCGTTAATTTCCACAACAACCAACTATCAATAGTTCCAAAACAAAGAAGTCCTGCTGCTGCTTTTTCACGTACCCCTTCTACATTATCTAGTATCCATTTTAATTTGGTACCAGAAAAATAGGCGTCAATAACAAGTCCTGTTTTTGCTTGAATAGTTGCAGCGTGGCCCGCGGTTTTTAATGTGTCACAATAGTTTGCAGTACGCCTATCTTGCCACACAATAGCATTATAAATAGGTTGTCCCGTTTGTTTATCCCATACCACGGTTGTTTCGCGCTGGTTGGTAATGCCAATCGCTGCAATTTGCGAAGCGTCAAGCCCAGCAAGTATAATAGCCTCTGAAGCAACACCAATTTGTGTGCTCCAAATTTCGTTGGCATCATGTTCTACAAGTCCGGCCTCCGGAAATATTTGTGTAAATTCTTTTTGCGCGGTAGCTAAAATTTCTCCTGCTTTATTAAAAATAATAGCTCTACTAGAAGTAGTGCCTTGGTCTAAAGCCAAAATATATTTGTTCATAATAGACGTTAATAATTGTTACGAAATAAAATATTATGCGATAAGCATAAAAACATATGCGGCTAGTACAGCGCCAATAATAGGTCCTAACACAGGCACCCATGCATAGGTCCAATCACTTCCGCCTTTATTTTTAATAGGTAAAATGGCGTGCATAATACGTGGTCCTAAATCTCTGGCGGGGTTAATGGCATAACCAGTGGGTCCACCCATGCCAAGGCCTATACCCAGCACTAAAATTGAAACAGGAAGTGCGTCCATTGCTCCATTGCTTTGTGACGGAGCAGTTATATAAAAAACGCCCAGCATAAATGTAAAAGTGGCAATCGCTTCCGATAATAAATTTTTAAATGGATCTTTAATACACGCAGATGTGCAAAATACCCCCAGCTTAGTGGCGGCATCTGAACTTTCGTTAAACTGCTGAAGATGTGCCAGCCATGCTAAAAAAGCCCCAATCATGGCGCCCAGCATTTGAGCTAGCAAATAAGAGGGCACGAGGCTCCAATCAAATTTACCCGCTACCGCTAAACCAATGGTAACTGCCGGGTTTAAATGCGCCCCACTAATGCTGCTACTGGCATAAACACCTACAAAAACCGCTGCAAACCAACCAAATGTAACGGCCAAATAGCCGGATCCGTTTCCTTTGGTTTTGGGTAAAGCTACATTGGCAACCACGCCCGTACCAATGGTTAAAATGAGGGCTGTGCCTAGTACTTCTGCTAAAAATGGGGACATACACTTGATTTTTTGACAAATTACAATTTTTAGTCAATTTTTCCTTTTTTTCTCAACTCCTAATCCTTACCTTTGCGCCCAAATCTGAAACCCTGGTTTACACCCAGTTTTTAGGTCTAAAAACATATTTAAAAAACCCTTTTATACTTCAATAGTATGGCTACAAACGGTAAGATTAAACAGATCATTGGTGCGGTAGTTGACGTGCATTTTCCGGACAAAACATTACCAGAAATTTACAACGCACTTGAAATCACCAGAGAAGGTGGTGAAAAGTTAGTACTCGAAGTGCAACAGCACCTTGGTGAAGACAGCGTTCGTACCATTGCGATGGACGGAACTGATGGTCTTGTAAGAGGTATGGAAGTGGTTGATACAGGAAAAGCAATTGCTATGCCAGTTGGTGAAGGTATCAACGGTCGTTTATTTAACGTAACCGGTGATGCTATCGATGGTCTTCCGCAAGTAAGTAAAGAGGGTGGTCGTCCTATTCACAACAAGCCGCCGTTATTTGAAAACCTAAGTACTGCAACAGAAGTGTTGTTTACAGGTATCAAGGTAATTGACCTTATTGAGCCATATGCAAAAGGTGGTAAAATTGGTTTGTTTGGTGGTGCGGGTGTAGGTAAAACAGTATTGATTCAAGAGTTAATCAACAATATCGCAAAAGGACACGGTGGTTTATCCGTGTTTGCGGGTGTGGGCGAAAGAACACGTGAAGGAAATGACTTATTACGTGAAATGATTGAAGCAGATATCATGAAATATGGTGACGCTTTCAAACATAGCATGGAAGAAGGCGGATGGGATTTATCTAAAGTAGACATGAATGAATTAAAAGATTCAAAAGCTACTTTCGTATTTGGTCAAATGAACGAACCTCCAGGTGCACGTGCGCGTGTGGCCCTTTCAGGTTTAACAGTTGCCGAATATTTCCGTGATGGAGATGGTACAGGAAAAGGAAAGGATATCTTATTTTTCGTAGATAATATATTTCGTTTTACGCAAGCAGGTTCTGAGGTATCGGCTCTGTTGGGTCGTATGCCATCTGCGGTAGGTTATCAACCAACCCTTGCTACCGAAATGGGACTCATGCAAGAGCGTATTACCTCCACTAAAAATGGTTCTATTACTTCGGTACAAGCGGTTTACGTACCTGCCGATGACTTAACGGATCCAGCGCCAGCAACAACGTTTGCGCACTTAGATGCTACAACTGTGTTGTCTCGTAAGATTGCCGATTTAGGAATTTATCCTGCGGTAGACCCTCTAGATTCTACATCACGTATCTTAACGCCAACAGTAGTTGGTGAAGCACACTACGATTGTGCTAACCGCGTAAAATTAATCTTACAACGTTACAAAGAACTACAAGATATCATTGCTATTTTAGGTATGGATGAATTATCTGAAGAAGATAAAATGACCGTAAAACGCGCACGTAAAGTTCAGCGTTTCTTATCGCAGCCTTTCCACGTTGCAGAACAATTTACGGGTTTAAAAGGGGTATTTGTAAGCATCGAAGATACCATCCGCGCATTCAATTCAATTATGGATGGCGATGTAGATGATTATCCAGAAGCAGCCTTTAACTTAGTGGGTACTTTAGAAGATGCCATCGAAAAAGGTAAAAAATTAATGGCAGCTGCAAACGCGTAAGCATCTTTAAAAAAAGGATATGCAATTAGAAATATTAACACCCGAGAAAAAATTATATAGCGGCGAAGTGTATGGTGTTCAATTACCTGGTGTTTCTGGTTTATTTGAAATACTAGATAAACACGCGCCTCTTGTAAGTGCACTTGGAACAGGAAATGTTAAAGTATTAAAAGACAAATCAGCAACCGAAAACTATTCTATCAAAAGTGGTTTTGTAGAGGTAGCAAACAATAAAGTAACCGTGCTTGTAGAAGGCGCATCGGCAGTTTAAATAGTTGTTGTTTAACATAAATGTATGCTAAAGCACTCCACAATGGGGTGCTTTATTTTTTTTGCCCGATATTTGTATCCTCATGAAACGCAGTTTTCGCATCATCATTGTTTTAATTGGACTTTCTATTGGAGGTCTCTTTTTGTTGCAAGCATCTTGGCTAAGCAACTTATTAGAGATTACAGAAGTGCAACTGGTAAACAAAGTAAATGAGGCGGGGGTAAATGTGGTCAATGATTTTAAGGCCCGCATTTATAATGGTCAACCGGGTACACGACCTAAAAAAGGGGGGCTTACATTTAATGGTGAACTGCATTTGCATCCATTTAGACCCCCTACTGTAGAAGACTATTTTACTCCAGATCAGGTAAAAGAAAAAATAGCAAATGCTTTTAGTGCAACTGGGTTCAAAAATTTAAATTTTGAATTTGCAATAACCAACACTTTTGATGAGTATGAAATGGCAACTACAGAATTTCGTACAGAATATTGGGACACTGTAAACAACAGAATATTTTATATAGCCATTATTCCAGAAACAGGTACCGATTACGAAGGGCTCAGTCCTTTTGAAAAATTAATTATTGTAGTTCCAGATTATAAAAGTCAAGTATGGGCATCTTTAAAATGGGTATTACTTGGTGCCATTACTTTTATGATAGTAATTTTGGCGGCGTTTTTTGTTACGATACGTTCACTCATTATTCAGAAAAAACTCTCTGAAATTAAAAGTGATTTCATCAACAACATGACCCACGAATTTAAAACGCCGATTGCTACTATTTCACTAGCTGTAGATGCTATGCGTAACGAAAAAGTACAGGCCAGCTCCGAAAAGATGGACTACTTTAGTGGCATTATAAAGGACGAAAATATTAGGATGAACAAGCATGTAGAAACCATACTACAAGCGGCTCATATGGATAGAGAGGAGTTAAAGTTAAACCCTGTTTCACTTCATTTACACAAACTTATCGTAGGTGCTATAGACAATCATCAACTGCAACTCAAAGAAAAAAATGGCGAAGTGATTTTTCATTTAGATGCCTCTCCAGATGTGATTGTTGCCGACGAAATACATTTCTCCAATTTAATTTCGAATCTCATAGATAACGCTATAAAATACGCAGCAGCGTCACCTGTTATTACCATTAATACCTACACAAAAGGAGATACTATTTTTGTTACAGTAGCAGATAATGGTATTGGTATGAACGACGAAACACAAAAGCGCATTTTTGAAAAGTTTTATAGAGCACATACGGGTAATTTACACAACGTAAAAGGTTTTGGCCTTGGAATGAGTTATGTAAAAACAGTGATTGATGCCCACAAAGGCAGCATTCGTGTTGCAAGTAAATTAGGAGAGGGTAGTGTGTTTACTGTGCAAATGGATCTAGCCAAATAAGGCAGCCATCTCCATAGCTTAAAAATCTAAAATTATTTTGTAGTGCGTAATTGTACATGGACTTCCAGTTTCCGTTGGTAATGGCGGCTACTAGTAAGAGCAGGGTAGATTGTGGCTGATGAAAATTAGTGATAAGCCCATGGGTAATTTTAAAGCGGTAGCCTGGCGCAATAATAATTTGCGTTTTAGTTAATAAGCGTTCTAGTTTGTTTTGCTCAAGCCAATTGCACAGGACATCAAGGGCTGCAGCCGTTGAAGGGAGCTCGTTTTGCGGCATTAACTCGTATGGGTCCCACTGCGCAACGGATAGGTTTTCTGAAGTTAGATTTTGAGTGTTATTTGCGACTTTATTTGCAGCAATAATTTTTACACCCATCCAATATAAACTTTCTAATGTTCGAAGCGATGTAGTGCCTACTGCAATTATTTTTTTTATGTTTTGGCCAGAAATGGATTGCCCATGAAAAATAAAATTATCGCGAAGCATTTGTATAAAACTAGTACGCACATCAATAAATTCTGCGTGCATTTCATGATCTTCCATCCGTGCAGCTTTTACTGGTTTAAAAGTGCCAGCGCCCACATGTAGTGTTACAAAATCTTTTGTAATATTTTTTGTAGCTAACGTATTAAATAGTGCTGGCGTAAAATGCAAACCAGCCGTAGGTGCTGCTACAGAGCCTTCTGCCACTGCGTATACGGTTTGGTAACGCTCTTTATCATTGGCTTCAACGGCTCTATTAAAATAAGGCGGTAATGGAATATTGCCAACCACTTCTAATACTTCTGCAAAACTTTGCGCTTCGTTATCCCATTCAAATTGAATTAAATAATTGTCGTTAAGTGTACTATGTTTTGTTGCAGTAAGTATATGGTTATTTCCGTATCTTATTTGTAGTGATCCTTCTTTCCATTTTTTTGCACCACCAATTAAACAACCCCACAACACTTGTTTTTTTGCAAGCATTGCCGTTGTAATGTCTTTATACATGCTTGCGGGTTCCAAACAAAAAATTTCAATTACAGAACCACTTTCTTTTGTAAAAAATAAACGAGCAGCAACTACTTTGGTATCATTGTGTACGAGTAGCGTGCCACTTGGAAGTACTTCATATAGTTTAGCATACGTCGTTTCTGAGATTTTTGCCACTCGCTCGCTAGCGATCGCATCCGCCCCATTCGGTCCCGTTTCGCCCGCCCCATACACCAAAAGCTTACTTGCATCTCGCTGTTCGAGCGGGTAGCTCGCTATTTTACTAGCTGGCAAATCGTAGGTGAAATCTAATATAGAGAGGTATTTGGGGTGCATTTGGAGGCAAAGTTGCAGCTTTTTAAGCTACTATCCACAGAAAAGTGGGGTTATCCACAGTAATTAACAGGGGTTTTCACTAAAAACACACCCTAAAACCCTACAAATCAATCGTAGCAAAGCCCTTGGTGCTGTATAATTCTGTGGATTAATTGTGCGTTTTTGCTTTTGGGTTGAAAGTGGGAAAAAGTGTTATTTTGTGTCAACAAGTGGTAATTATTAACCAAAGTTATTAACCAATGAACGGATTTCACGGAGAATATGAAGCAACGGTCGATGCAAAGGGTCGCTTCCTTATTCCGGGTGGGCTAAAAAAACAGCTACCGGAAGGGGAGGGTCGCTTTATTTTAAGCCGTGGCTTTGAAAAATGTCTCACGTTATATCCGATTGCAAGTTGGGAAAAGATTGTGGCCAAGATTAGCCAGTTAAATGATTTCGACCCTAAAGTACGTCAGTTTCGCAGACAGTTTTTGGGTGGTGCAACAGAAATAGAGCTAGACAATGCTGGCCGTATGTTGCTTCCTCCATCACTTCGCGAATTTGCCGGGCTCGCTAAAGACATTGTTTTAGCAGCTGCTCTTGACCGTTTCGAGATCTGGGATGCTAGTAAGTACAAACAGCTCTTTGAGGATTTCTCTCCAGAGGCCTTTAGTGAATTGGCCCATGAAGTGATGACCAGTAATGACAAAAAAGATTAAGGATTTATGGAACAAGGACATGCCAATCAAGGTTACCACATTCCTGTCCTTTATCATGAAATCTTACAAGGCTTGCACATTAAGCCTGATGGAATTTATGTCGACTGCACTTTTGGGGGTGGGGGTCATAGCGCAGGTATTTTATCTCAACTCAATGAGAAAGGTAAATTATTTGCATTTGATCAGGACACCGATGCAAAACGCAACGTTATGGATGACGCGCGCGTTGTTTTCATTCCAGAAAACTTTAGTAACCTCCAACGCTTTTTGCGTTTACACAAAGTAACAGGTGTTGATGGCATTTTAGCCGATTTAGGCGTAAGTAGTCATCAATTCGATAAAGGTGATCGTGGATTTTCTATTCGCTTTTCTGGTCCGCTAGATATGCGTATGGATCAACGACAAGCTTTATCAGCCGAGGACGTTGTTCGAAATTATACGGCTGCTCAACTACATAAAATGTTTGAGCAGTATGGTGAAGTCACCAATTCAAAAACACTTGCAGCATATATTGTTACTGCACGTGCGCATGTTTCGGTTACCACCATCGAACAATTTAAATCGCTCATTGCTCCAGTGGTAAAGGGGAATCCCAATAAGTATTTGGCTCAAGTTTTCCAGGCCTTAAGAATGGAAGTGAACAACGAAATGGGTGCATTGGAATCAATGCTCAGTCAGGTTCCTGACGTGCTCAACCCTGGTGGCCGTGTGGCTATCATCACTTTTCACTCGATTGAAGACAGGATGGTAAAAAACTTTTTCCGTCAAGGGAGTTTTGTAGAAACACCTAGTCACCCTTTTTTGCCTGATATCAAAGAAGACGTGTTTACAGTGATTACGAAAAAGCCAATTACCGCTACAGATGAAGAACTAAAAAATAACACAAGAAGTAGAAGCGCCAAATTAAGGATCGCAGAAAAAATTTAAAAGAAAGCCGTGAGCGAACAACCAATAAATAATGCTGGTAATAGTAAAAATCCGCTGAAAGGATTATTGAATTATCAGTGGATCGCTAATAATATTCCTTTCTTTTTATTTATTTCTTTATTGGCCGTACTCTATATCGCAAATGGTCATATGGCCGACCGCGCTATTAGGAATATGAATACCACAACCAAAGAAATTAAAGAGTTACAGTTCGAATACAAGACTATAAAAGGTGAAGTGATGTTTAAAAGTGAAGAAAATCAAGTGATTAAAGCCACTGAACCTTTAGGTCTAAGAGTTGCCAAAGACTTACCTCAAAGATTACAAGTAGAAAAAATACCAGTAACCACAAAAAAATAAGCGCGCCGCAATGGATATCAAAAAAGACATATTATGGAGAGTTTATTTAAGCTTCCTATTTGTTGTGATTGTGTCTGCAGCCATTATTGGTAAAGGTTTTTACATTCAACAAGTGCAAGGGAAATTTTGGAGAAGCATGAGCGATAGCCTTCACCAACACATTGCAGACATTGATTCTGAGCGTGGTACCATTTACTCTGAAGATGGTCAAATGTTAAGTACCAGCGTTCCGCAGTTTGATATTTACATGGATTTTAGAGTAGAGCCATTGCACGTAAACAACGGTTATTTATTTAGAGAGCATATCGATTCTCTTAGTTATTATATGTCAGATTTATTTAAAGATCAATCTGCAGATGAGTACAAGTCAATATTTGTTCAAGCCTACAAAAACAATGAAGGCTACTATTTACTGAAAAAGAAAATCTCATTTAGAGAATACCAAAAAATTCAAACCTTCCCTTTATTTAAATTAGGCCGGTATAAAAGCGGTATGATTTCCGTAGAAAAATCGATCCGTTTAAATCCTTACAAATCTTTAGCATACCGTACCATTGGTCTTGCACGCGAGAATAACAAAGTAGGTTTAGAATATAGTTACGACAGCGTTTTGCGAGGTGTAAATGGCAAACAGCTGGTGCGAACCATTGCTGGTGGAGTAGGCGTACCATTAGATGCGGATACCTACGAAATTGAACCAGAAAATGGAAAAGATGTAGTAAGTACCATTGATGTATTCATTCAGGAAGTAGTAGAAAATGCACTTCAAAAAATGATGATCAAAAATGAAGCAGAGCATGGTACTGCTATTGTATTAGAAGTTAAAACGGGTAAAGTAAAAGCCATCGCTAATTTAGGTCGCGGACAAGATGGTAACTATTACGAAAATTATAATTACGCCATCACGCCATCAGAGCCAGGATCAACTTTTAAACTCGCTACATTGCTTGCTTTATTAGAAGATAAAAAAGTAGGCCTCAATAATATGGTTAATATTTCTGGGGGCACCTGGAAAGTGGCTGGTCAAACTGTTTACGATAGTGAAAATCATGGCAGTGCAGATGTTACGGTGCAACATGCTTTTGAATTAAGTTCTAATGTAGCCATGGCTAAAATGGCAGTACAACATTATAGTAGTAATCCAATGCAGTTTATCAACCACCTCAAAAAAATGGGGATGGATAATCCAACTGGTATTGATTTAGCGGGCGAAGGGCGCCCACTTATTTATAAGCCTGGTCATAAATTATGGGGGCCTTCAACAATTCCTTGGATGGCTTTTGGATATAACTTACTTGTAAGTCCTTTGCAAACGGCCAACTTGTACAATGCAATAGCAAACAATGGAAAAATGACGAAACCTTATTTAGTTTCTGCCATACAAGAAGAAGGTATGTTGTTAAGAGAAATTCAGCCAAAAGTAGTTGCTGAAAAAATTTGTAGTGATCAAACCCTTGCTGCCTTAAAGACTTGTTTAGAAGGTGTTTGTATACAAGGAACGGCTGCTACATTATTTAAAGGAACCCCTTACAAAGTTGCAGGCAAAACAGGAACTGCGCTGATTGCCAATGGCAATAAAGGCTACGCCGATAAAATTTATCAATCATCATTTGCTGGCTATTTTCCTGCCGATAATCCACAATACACTTGTATTGTAGTGATTAAAAACAAGCCGCATGCAGTTCAATTTTTTGGTGCAGCTGTTGCAGGTCCAGTGTTTAAAGAAATTGCGGATCGTTTGTATAGTGCATCTGTAAAGCAAGCGCCAATAGCTAAAACAATGCCAAAACCTGATAGCAATGTGTATATATATAAAGGCTATAAGCAAGACGTTGCTACAATTGCAAAAAAATTAAAACTTCCTTTTGTAGATTCTAGTTTAATTGTAGACGAGTGGGCTACAATCTCGCACGCGCCTGCAGCTGGTTTATTGAAGAGTATTAAAATAGACCAAAAAACAATGCCATCTCTTGTTGGTCTTGGATACAAAGACATGATTTATATCTGCGAATCGGCAGGATTAAAAGTATATACACAAGGCCGTGGAAAAGTAACAACACAATCTATTTTACCAGGGCAAGTATTTGTAAAAGGACAACAAATTCAAATCGCACTTAATTAAAGTATCATGCATATTTTACAAGACATATTATATAAGGTGCACTTACTAGAGGTAGTAGGTGTTACTGATATAGCTGTGTCTAGTATTGCAATTGATTCTCGAAAAGTAATAAAAGGAACTGCATTTATTGCGATTAATGGGGTGGCTAAAGATGGACATCATTATATTGAAAAAGCCATTGAGTTGGGTGCAAAAGTAATTGTGTGTGAAAACATGCCAGCTTTACTTGTAAATGGCGTTACGTATATTAAAGTTGCAAATACACAGGAGGCTGTTGCGTATATGGCACATCAGTTTTATGATGCACCTTCTACAAAAATTAAGTTGGTTGGTGTTACGGGTACCAATGGTAAAACCACGATCGCTACATTATTATTTAAATTATTTTCTGAGCTGGGTTATACCTGTGGGCTAGTGTCTACCGTGCAAAACCAAATTGGAGATCAAATTATACCTGCTACACATACAACACCAGATGCGGTTAGCTTAAACGAATTACTAAATACCATGGTAGACGCGGGTTGTACCCATGTGTTTATGGAATGTAGTAGTCATGCAGTGCACCAGCACCGTATAACGGGGTTGCAATTTACAGGAGCGTTGTTTAGCAATATCACGCATGATCATTTAGATTATCATAAAACTTTTGAAGCGTATATCGCTGCTAAAAAAGGATTCTTTGATGCATTACCTGCAACAGCATTTGCTATTTCTAATGCAGATGATAAGCGCGGCGAAGTGATGCTTCAGAATACAAAAGCTAAAAAACACTATTACGGTTTAAAAACTAGCGCTAACTATAAAGGTAAAATTTTAGAAAATGCACTTACTGGACTTGTAATGCTTGTCAATGAAATTGAAGTTCATTTTAGATTAATAGGAGAGTTTAATGCCTACAATTTATTAGCCGTTTACGGTGCTGCTGTAAACCTTGGTATCGAAAGTAGTGCAGCGCTAACTACATTATCTATGTTAGCTGGTGCAGAGGGTAGGTTTGATTATATTATTAGCAACAAGCAAGTGATTGGTATTATTGATTATGCGCATACACCAGATGCTTTAGAAAATGTATTAGCAACCATTAAAAAATTACGCAAAGGGTATGAGCAAGTTATTACTGTTGTGGGTTGTGGTGGCGATAGAGACAAAACCAAGCGTCCTATCATGGCTCAAACAGCTTGCGATTTAAGTGACAAAGTTATTTTAACATCAGATAATCCACGTACCGAAGATCCAGCACAGATTATTGCTGATATGGAAGTTGGATTAAATACAGCAGCAAAAAGAAAATACATTTCAATTATTGACAGAAAAGCAGCCATTAAAGCAGCTGTTGAATTTGCAAAGCCGGAAGATATTGTTTTAGTAGCTGGTAAAGGACATGAAAAATACCAAGAAATCAATGGTGTAAAACACCCATTTGATGATAAAGCAATTTTATTGACATTCTTTAATGATAAAGATTAATAAGCCACTATGTTATACCAATTATTTACATGGCTAAAACAAGAATTTAACTTACCTGGTGCAGGTATGTTTCAGTTTTTGACATTTAGAATTGCAATGGCGGTTTTGTTGTCTTTGGTAATTGCCACTGTATTTGGTAAAAAAATTATTGAATTTTTACAAAAAAAGCAAATTGGTGAAACCGTTAGAGAGCTTGGTTTACAGGGTGAGCAACAAAAAAAAGGCACACCTACTATGGGTGGAATTATTATTTTATTAAGCATTCTTATACCTACCTTATTATTTGCCAACCTCGATAAAGTGTATATCCGTTTAATGATTTTGTGCACGGTATGGTTAGGTGTTATTGGTTTTTTAGATGATTATTTTAAAATTAAATCACGAAGAGACGCGCAAAAAAAAGGTGAAGCTTACAAGAAAAAAGACAGTGACGGACTTGCCGGTATTACTAAAATTATTGGACAGGTAGGCCTTGGTATTATCATTGGCGTTAGTTTATATTTTAGTAACGCTGTTACCGTAGAAAGAGAGATTATTACGGCCCCAGATGTAACTCAATCTTTGGTATCGTATTCTGGCGCAGTAACACTTCAAAAAGGCGAGCGTTTAGCTAAAGATTCTAATGTTATTGTTCGTATAATTAATGGGGTAGAGCGCCGTTATGTAAAAGTAAAAACGCCAATCACTTCTATTCCGTTTGTAAAAAATCACGAGTTTAATTATAGCAAACTAATTAGCTGGATGGGTCCGGGTGCCGAAAAATACACATGGATCATTTACATTTTTGTAGTGACATTTATTATTACAGCCGTTTCCAATGGTGCTAATATTACAGATGGCCTAGATGGCCTAGCAGCGGGCGTGAGTGCCATTATTGGCATGGCCCTTGGCGTTTTTGTTTACGTGAGTGGTAACTATGTCATGGCCGATTATTTAAACGTCATGTACATTCCTAATTTAGGGGAGTTGTCCATTTTTGTGGGTGCATTTGTGGGAGCTTGTATTGGGTTTTTATGGTACAATGCCTATCCAGCACAAGTGTTTATGGGTGATACGGGAAGCCTTGCATTGGGTGGTATCATTGCTTCACTTGCCATTATTGTTAGAAAAGAATTACTCATTCCTATTTTTTGTGGTGTGTTTTTAATTGAATTATTAAGTGTGATGATTCAAGTAAGTTATTTCAAGTACACCAAGAAAAAATTTGGCGAAGGGAAGCGTGTGTTTTTGATGAGTCCATTACATCATCATTATCAGAAAAAAGGGTTTCATGAAAGTAAGATTGCTGTGCGTTTTTGGATTATGACCATTTTATGTGTGGTACTTGCCATTCTTACTTTAAAAATGAGATAAACATGCAGCATTTTCTAGTGGTTTTGGGTAGCGGAGAAAGTGGTGTTGGCGCAGCACTGCTAGGAAAGCAAAAAGGGTATGATGTATTTGTTTCTGATGCAGGAAACATTGCAGTACGTTACAAAAAAGAGCTCATTGACAATGGTATCGAATTTGAAGAAGGACAACATTCTGCTGCGCGCATACTAACTGCTACAGAAGTGATGAAGAGTCCTGGCATTCCGGAAAAAAATGAAATGGTAAAACAAATCAGAGCTAACGGGATACCAGTGATATCTGAAATTGAACTGGCTTTTAGATTTAAAGGGGACAGTAAAATTGTTGCCATTACAGGTAGCAATGGAAAAAGTACCACCACCGCACTCATGTATCATATCTGCAAAACAGCAGGACTTGATTGTGCAATGGTAGGCAACATTGGATACTCTTTTGCAAAGCAAATTGCAGAAGCGCCCAAAGCCCTTTATGTAGCAGAGATTAGTTCTTTCCAATTAGATGATATCAAAACGTTTAGACCCGATGTAAGTGTTTTATTAAATATTACAGAAGATCATCTAGACAGGTATAATTATCAATTTGAAAATTATATCAAAAGCAAATTTAAAATTATTGAAAACCAAACCAATCAAGACTTTTTCATCTATTGTGCAGATGACGATACCATTACTAACCATTTATCCTTACTAACCTTTCACCCTAACCCATTACCATTCTCTATGAAACAAGAAATTAAAAAAGGCGGCTACATCAAAGGCGATCAAATGATGCTTAGAATTCAAGAAGAGCGCGTAAGTATGAGCATTTATGATTTTGCTTTAAAGGGTAAACACAATCAATACAATACCATGGCAGCAGGCATTGCAGCAACAACCCTTGGCATACGCAAGGAAAAAATTAGAGAAGCGGTGAGCAATTTTCATAGCCTCGAACATCGTATGGAATTTGTAGCTATGGTACGTGGTATTGAATTTATCAACGACAGTAAGGCTACCAATGTAAATAGTACATGGTATGCACTCGAGAGTTTGACAAATCCTACTGTACTTATTTTAGGGGGTGTAGACAAGGGGAATGACTATTCTTTAATTGAAGAGTTGGTATCAGAAAAAGTTAAGGCAGTTGTGTGTATGGGTACCGATAATAAAAAAATTATCGAAGCATTTAAAGGTAAGGTTGCAGTTATTGAAGAAGCAGATAGTGCATCAAGCGCTGTGCTTACTGCTTTTAAATTAGCGTCTAAAGGAGATACGGTTTTATTAAGTCCAGCTTGTGCAAGTTTTGATTTATTCAAAAATTACGAAGATCGTGGAAAACAATTTAAAGACGCTGTAAAAGCATTGTAATTATTTTAGAATAACGCCCTGCAAACAATATTATGCTCAATCAAAATTCAGATACTTTATTTTCTCAAATACCAACGGTAGAGGGGGTAAAAACACAACTAGTTACAAAAACCAGGGGTGATAAATATATCTGGGGAATTGTAGTGCTATTGTCTTTGATTTCTATACTTGTAGTGTACAGTGCTACTGGCTCACTAGCCTATAAAATGTATAAAGGCAACACCAATGTGTATTTGTTCAAGCAAATATCATTTACACTTATTGGACTTACATTGACTTATTTTTTACACCGTGTCAACTATTCGGTGTTTTCTAAAGTGGCTACTATTTTGTATTTTATTTCATTGCCACTTTTGGTGTATACCTTATTTTTTGGTGCACAAATAAATGATGGTAGTAGATGGATTAAGTTACCTATTATTCAGTTGACCATTCAAACTTCTGATTTTGCAAAGCTTGCCTTGTTTATGTTTATTTCAAGAACATTGAGCAAGAAACAAGACGTTATTAAAGATTTTAAAAAAGGTTTCTTACACGTAATCTGGCCTGTATTAGCTACCTGTGCCCTTATATTACCGGCTAACTTATCCAATGCATTATTAACAGGTGCTACATCATTACTACTCATGTTTATTGGCCGAATTAGTATGAAGCATATTATGCTTACTATTGGTGTTGCTTTGATTCCGGCCATTATGTTAGTGTCGGTAGCAATCGTTACTTATAAAGGAAAACCTAAAGTAGAATATACCATTCCACTAAGTAATCAGGAAAAAGAAAAGGTGAAAGAAAAGGGTATTTTCATAAGAGTTAAAACTTGGATAAGTAGAATTCAAGATTTTATTTACGCCACAGATGCGCAAACGCCGTATCAAGTACAACAAGCAAAAATAGCCATTGCAAATGGAGGTATTTTTGTAGGATTGGGCCCTGGAAATAGTAGACAAAGAAATTTTTTACCGCAGGCTTACAACGATTTTATTTATTCAATTATCATAGAAGAGTATGGGCTACTAGGTGGCGCTTTTATGATATTTATATACCTGGTGTTTTTATTTAGATGTATTAGAATATTTAGACGATGCCCTTATGCGTTTGGCGCATTTTTAGCTCTAGGCTTAAGTTTCACCCTCGTTATACAAGCTATTGCCAATATGGCGGTTAATGTAAACTTGTTACCAGTAACGGGTGTTACGTTGCCGCTGGTAAGTATGGGAGGTAGTTCTTATTTGTTTACTTGTTGTGCGATAGGCATTATTTTAAGTGTTGCACGCAATGTTGAACAAACAGAAGGAAGAATTGTAGATCCATTTGCAATACCTGCGACGCCAGCAGTTGCTTCACCTTCAAATGCAACCGTGTAAATGAAAATCAAAGCGATTATAGCAGGCGGTGGCACAGGCGGACATATTTTTCCGGCTATTGCGATTGCAGCAGCACTAGAAAAACAAGTGCCTGGTATAGAGCTTTTATTTGTTGGTGCATCTGGTAAAATGGAAATGGAAAAAGTGCCTGCGGCTGGCTATAAAATTATAGGTCTTACCATAGCAGGTTTTAATAGAAGCAATATTTTTAAAAATATTACGCTGCCTTTTAAATTAATCAAAAGCTTTTTTCAGGTACGAAGTATTCTGTCTTCTTTTAAGCCAAATTTCGTAGTGGGTGTAGGCGGTTACGCTACGTTTCCTGTGCTTAAAATGGCACAGGCAAAAGGAATTCCAACTTTTATTCATGAAGCCAACTCTTTTGCAGGCAAGTCCAATCAAATGCTTGCTAAAAATGCAACGGCTATTTTTACGGGCACAGGTGGTATGGAAACTTTTTTTCCTGCAAACAAATTATTTGTAACTGGTAATCCAGTAAGAGAAAATATTATTGCAGCATCGCATACGCGTGAAGCCGCACATCATTTTTTTGGACTCAATCCAAATAAAAAAACAATACTTATTGTAGGTGGTAGCTTAGGTGCTAATTCTATGAATGAAGTTATTTACAATAATTTAGATGGTTTTGCAAGTTTAGACTTACAGTTGGTTTGGCAAACAGGTAAAACAAACGCTAGTAAATATGCAAACGCTGCTGCCAAATACAGCAATGTATGGGTGGGTGCTTTTATTGCAGAAATGGATATGGCATATGCAGTGGCAGACACAGTGATATCGAGGTCTGGAGCCATGTCAGTGGCCGAAATTTGTGTGGCTGGAAAACCGGCTGTTTTTGTGCCATACCCTTTTGCCGCCGAAGATCATCAAACGGCCAATGCCAATTATTTAGTGACTAATAACGCTGCATTATTGGTGTCAGATGCACAGGCAGCTACTACATTATTTAATACTGTTACAGCACTTGCGCTTGATAGTGCACAGCAACAAACACTTATTCAAAACTTGCAACCGCTTGCTATTAAAAATGCAGCAGAAGTGGTAGCAACTAAAATACTCCAGTACGTACGTGCATAAATTAGATACCATAAAAAATATTTACTTCATTGGTATTGGAGGCATTGGTATGAGTGCGCTTGCGCGTTATTTTGTGTTAAAAGGATGCACGGTTTCTGGATACGATAAAACAGAAACCATTCTAACACAGGCTTTAACGGAGCTTGGTATCAATATTCATTATGAAGACAACATTAATTTAATCGATACAAAAGCAACTGTTGTGGTATACACACCAGCTATTCCGGAATCACATAACGAGCTTACTTATTTCAGAAATAAAGGTTACGAAGTAGTAAAACGCTCCGATGTATTAGGTTGGATTACAGAAGGCACTGTTAATATTTGTGTGGCAGGTACCCATGGTAAAACAACCGTAAGTTCCATGGTAGCGCATGTGTTAAGGGATTCGGGCTATGGTTGCACCGCATTTTTAGGTGGAATAGCCGCCAATTACAATACCAATTTTTGGAGTAGCGATAATAATGTGGTGGTTGTTGAAGCCGATGAATATGACAGGAGTTTTTTAAAATTAAATCCATCCATTGCAGTAATAACCTCAATGGACGCGGATCATTTGGATATTTATAAAACAACGGAGGCTTTTGAAGATGCATTTGTAAGCTTTTCTAAAAAAGTAAAACCAAATGGATTATTACTTGCTAAAAAAGGGCTTACGCGGGAAGCAAGTTTTGATGCTTCTATACTTGTTACCTATCATTTAAACGGTGAAGGCGCTGGTATTTACGCAAAAGATATTAAGGTTGTAAATGGTGCTTATGTTTTTACAGCAGTGGGCTCTAACTGGACTATCGAAAACCTAGTGTTACATATGGGTGGCCTCCATAACATAGAAAATGCACTTGTAGCCGTAGCTGTGGCTATGCATTTGAGTATTGAGCCACAAAAAATTAAAGCAGCACTTGCAAATTTTGCAGGTGTAAAAAGAAGGTTCGAGTATCTGATAAAAACAGACGCTCAGGTTTTAATTGACGATTATGCGCATCATCCAGCAGAGCTTACTGCACTCATAACTGGCGTGCGTAGTTTATATCCGGACGAAAAATTAACCCTTGTGTTTCAACCACATTTATTTAGTAGAACACAGGACTTATGTGAAGGATTTGCGGCTAGTTTAAGCGCTGCCGATGAAATTGTTTTACTGCCTATTTATCCAGCAAGAGAGCTGCCTATAGCAGGTGTTGCATCTGAAATAATCATTGAAAAAATGACCAATAAAAATGTCGTGCTTTTACATAAAGAAGAGGTAAGTGCCTGGGTAAAAGCGCATCAGCCAAAGCTTTTGGTAATGGCTGGGGCTGGAGATATTGACGTACTCATTAGAAACATCAAAAACGATTTATAAAAATAATACGATGCGAAATTTACCTTGGAAGAAAATAATAATGCGTACGCTCTGGATTATGCTAGGGGTAGCTACCATGGTATTTTTTGTAATGGCCTGGCAGGAAAAGGATAAAAAAATAGTCAAAGATATTCAGATACAAATTGCTGGCGAAGAAACCCAGTTGTTTATCAATGAAAGAGACATTAAGGAAATGCTCAAAGCAGGAGGGCATATTATTGGGGCGAAAATGTCATCGCTTAATTTAAGTGCCATTGAAAAAACGGTAGCAGGTAATCCGTGGGTTAAAAAAGCTGAAATATTTTATACCAACCAGCAGGTATTACATCTATTAATTGAAGAACGTATTCCGGTAGCTCGCATATTTACACCTGGCGGTGCATCTTTTTACCTAGATTCTACAGGACTTAGGTTGCCACTTAGCGAAAAAGTTGTTGCACGTTTGCCAATGTTTACGAATTTTCCATCTGATAGACCCATTTTGTCTAAGCCGGACAGTCAATTGTTAAAAGAAGTGGTAACCCTCGGAAAGTTTTTAATCAACGATTCTTTATGGGGTGCACAAATTGCACAGATAGATATTACACCACAGGCAAATTTTGAACTCGTCCCTGTAATTGGCGATCATATTATCGCTATAGGACACGCCACCGATTTGGAGCAAAAGTTTTTGCGCCTACATACATTTTACAAACAGGCTTGGATGCAAAAAGGCGTGCATTATTATGAGCGTTTAGACATTCGCTTTAAAGACCAAGTGGTGGCAATCAAACAAGGAACCGCTAAAGCCCAAATAGATTCGGCACAATCAGCGCAGGTAATTCAGGATTTGATGGCCCAGCCTGCACTAGATGCTGCTGCTGCAGTAGACTCTGTAGCCGTAAAAGTTGTTGACACTGTGAAACAAAAAGCAAAACCAAAACCGGTTATTAACATTAGCAATAAAATAAAAATAGCTCCGTTAAACACTAAGGCTAAACAGAATTCTAAAACAAAGAAAAAAACGAACAACTAAAACACACCGTTATGCATCACAATGAAGCACCGATCATTGTAGGTCTAGACATTGGAACTACTAAGATTGCCGCCATCGCCGGCCGTAAAAATGAGTTTGGAAAATTAGAAATCCTAGGTTTTGGACGCGCTAATTCAAGCGGCGTTCAGCACGGACAAGTTTTAAACATTGACCAAACCATCAAAGCTATTCAGCTAGCTTTAGTTAATTGTTATGAAAGTAACCCTGAGCTAGAAGTAAGCGAAGTATATGTGGGTATTGCAGGTCATCACATTAAGAGCTTGCAAACACGTGGCGATATTGTTAGACAAGATCCGGATACGGAAATTATGCGTTCCGAAATTGAATTCTTGATCAACAACCAGCGTAAAACATTTATTCCTGCAGGTGATCAAATCATTGATGTGATTCCACAAGATTTCCATGTAGACAATAACCAAAATATTAAAGATCCTGTAGGATATAATGGTGTTAAAGTTGGCGCCAATTTTCATATCATTACTGGAGATAGAAATGCCATCCGTAACATTAACAGAGCTGTAGAAAGAAGTGGGCTTACTACCAAAGACTTGGTGTTGCAACCGCTAGCATCTGCAAGTGCTGTAATGAGTGATATTGACATGGAAGCCGGTGTAGCAATCCTCGATATTGGCGGTGGTACTTCAGATTTAGCTGTATTTAGTGAAGGTATTTTAAAGCATACGGCTGTTATTCCATTTGGGGGTGAAAATATTACGCAAGATATCCGCATGGGACTGGGTGTATTAAAAAGTCAAGCAGAAGCATTAAAAGTACAGTTTGGTAGTGCGCTTGCAGATGAGGCGCAAGCCAATGCCTATATCACGATACCTGGTTTAAAAGGTATGCCTGCCAAAGAAATAAGTGTTAAAAATTTAGCACAAATTATTCAAGCGCGCATGAGTGAAATTTTAGATTTTGTTACCTATCATATAAAGCAAGTAGGACTTGATACCCGCTTACTAAATGGGGGCATCATTTTAACAGGTGGCGGATCTCAATTAAAACACCTGATTCAATTAACAGAATACACAACAGGGTTAAATGCAAGAATTGGATTACCAAACGAACATTTAGCGCCCAATCATATAGATGAACTCAAGAAGCCAATGTATGCAACTTGTTTAGGTCTTATCTTAAAAGGTTATGCCGATTATGACATGAAGCACAAAGAGTTTACTGAAACATTTAAACGTGTGGAAGTTCCACGCGGTTTAAAAACAGTAACGCCAGAATTAGAGCCAGTGTCTATGGAAGATGAAGTTCATCCAGCGCCCGGGCCTAAGCCAAAAAATGGAAAAGACCGCGTTGAATTCTGGGAGAAATTCAAAAACAACTTAATTGATTTATTTAAAGACGAAGATGAACTTATAAATAAACATAACTAACCCTTTACAATACCCATTTCATTCTAACTTTCTAAACTCGTTTATATGATTCACTTCGATCTTCCTAAACAAAAATCTTCTATCATAAAAGTACTTGGTGTTGGTGGAGGCGGAAGCAACGCAGTAAACTTCATGTTTGATCAAAATATTGAAGGTGTTGATTTCATTATTTGTAATACAGATGCTAAAGCCATTGAGCAAAGTCGAATTCCCAATAAAATTCAGTTAGGGCCACACCTTACACAAGGTTTAGGTGCCGGTGCAAATCCTGAAGTAGGTAAACTTGCCACCGAAGAATCGCTTGAAGAAATCAAGCGTATTTTAGAAGTGAATACTAAAATGGCTTTTATTACCGTAGGTATGGGTGGTGGTACGGGTACTGGTGGCGCGCCAATTATTGCACAAATTTGTAAAGACTTAGGCATTTTAACAGTAGGTATTGTTACCACACCTTTTGGATTTGAAGGCCCACGCCGTTTACAACAAGCACAAGAAGGTATTGAGCAGTTAAAGCCCCACGTAGACACGCTTCTAGTGATTAGCAACGATAAATTACGTATGCAATACGGCAATTTAAAAATGAAAGAAGCATTTGGTAAAGCAGATAATGTGTTAGCAACTGCAGCTAAATGTATCACCGATATTATTAATAGTAGAGGTCATATCATTGTTGACTTTGCGGACGTTTGTACCGTCATGAAAAATGGTGGTGTTGCCATTTTAGGTAAAGCAGAAGTAGAAGGTGAAAACAGAGCACAATTGGCTATCGAAGAAGCCATTGCCTCTCCATTATTAAATGATAGCGATATCAAAGGTGCAAAATGGATATTAATTAATATCAATAGCGCCGAGGGTGATTACGAATGCACCATGGATGAATTAGAAATTATCAACAACCACTTACGTATGCAAGCCGGAGAAGATACGGATGTTATTGTAGGTATGGGTTACGATAATACGTTGGATAAAAAAATTGGTATCACACTTGTTGCAACTGGCTTTGAACACAAAGATCCATTTGCAAAAGGTCCTGTACATACGAAAACAGTTCCACAAGAAGAAAAAATTGTAATGACACTTCAAACAGAGCAAACAGCTCCAATGCCTGCCATTACTTTTGTTGAACCAGAACCAGTTGTAGAAGAAGTAGTAGCTCCAGTTGAAACATACGTTGCGCCAGTTATGGAAGCTGTAGCTCCAGTTGCTGCGCCTGTTGCAGCTCCATTTGCGGAAGTTCCTACGATGCAATCGCTTGTTCAACAATCTTTACCGCTCGAGCAAAACGATCCATTCATGATGCGTCCAACTTTTAAAGCACTTGTTGTAGAAGAAGAAGCGTATGAAGCATATGTTGCTCCTGTTGCTGAAGAACGTTTCGTATTTCAATTTGAATTAAGCCCAGAAATTACCGAAGAAGTGGTGTTACCAGAAGTAGAACCAGAAATTGTTACACCTCCTGTAACTGCTTCAGAAGCGTTACTTCAATTTACAGTAAACGCTACGCCAACAGCGCTTGCTTCGAATATAGTAGCTGGTTCCATTTTAAATAAGCCTACCAATATTTATGCAGATGAATTTGTAGCGGTAGCACCAGTTGTACATGTGCAAGAAATAGCACCTGTGCAAGAAGTTGCTGTTCAAGAAACTTTAGCACAAGATTTTGCACCTGTGCAAGAAGTGGTGGTTCCTGTTGCACCTATTGCAGTTGGCATTGCATCATCGGTATGTTATATCGCTCCAAACCCAATGACAGCGCAGCCAGCACCTGCAGCGCCTGTTCAACAATCTTATAGAACTTCATTTGGCGAGTCGTTAAATGAATTAGAAGAAGATGCTGAGTTAGGACTTTGCGATATGGAATTAATTGAAAAACCTGAAATGCCTTCTTATAGTCAGGACACCAATATGGCAGCACCTGCTTCTTTTATTGATGACTCAATGTTTGATGATGCAGAAGAGCAAAAACGCAGAGCAGCAGAACGTATCCAAAAATTACGCAACCTTTCATTTAATATGAGTGGTGGTGGCGCAGAGTCTGGTAGCGAATTTGACAATGTGCCTGCTTATGTTAGAAGAAACATGGAACTTTTTGGAAGTACCCTTACTACGGTAGAAGATTTTTACAGTAAGTATACGGTAGGTAAAGACGATAAAGATCAAACACATCTATCAACGCTGAATACCTTTTTACACGGTAAGAAGCCCGATTAATAGTATTTAACTTTGTTTTAGCCTGGTGATTTTAGTTGTAGATCCCAACCTTTTGGTTGGGATCTTTGTTTATACATGTATAAGAAAGCTTAATTTACATATATGCCAAGCGTATTAATAACAGGTGGAACAGGACTGGTAGGAAAAGCGGTCAAAACATTACTTGAAGGGAAGGGTTATGAAGTTATTTTATTAACTAGAAGTAAAACGCCTATAAAAGGTCAGGCCCACTGGGATATAAACGCTGGAACCATTGATAGCACTGCTATTGCAGCCGCCGATTATATTATTCATTTGGCTGGTGCTGGTGTTGCAGATAAAAGATGGTCTACTGCTCGCAAGCAAGAAATATTAGATAGCCGTACAAAAAGTAGCGCACTACTTGTAAAAGCTTTACAAGAAACACGCAATAAAGTAAAAGCAGTGATAAGTGCATCGGCCATTGGATGGTATGGTCCCGATCAAAATACGAACACTTATAACAATGAGTTTGCAGCGCATGGTTTTGTAGAAACAGATCCTTCGTGTCCAGATTTTTTAGGTACTACATGCGCTGCTTGGGAAGCCTCTATTGCGCCTGTTACAGCAAATACAAATAGTTTACAAAAGCGCCTAGTGTGTTTACGTACGGGCATTGTGCTTAGTAAAAATGGAGGTGCCTTAAAAGAGTTTTTAAAACCACTGGCTGTTCGTATGGCTGCTGTTTTAGGAAATGGCAAACAAATGATAAGCTGGATTGATGTTAGAGATTTGGCAAAAATGTTTGTATACGCCCTCGAAAATGAAAATATTGCAGGCAGCTACAATGCAGTGGCACCGGTACCTGTAAGCAATAAAACACTAACGCAAACGCTGGCAAAAGTACTATATGGTAAATTTTATGTAACTACCTACGTGCCAAGTTTTATATTAAAAATAATGCTTGGAGAAATGAGTGTTGAAGTACTCAAAAGCACTACCGTGTCTGCACAAAAAATAATAGGTGCAGGTTTTGTATTTGATTATCCAGAAATATCAAAAAGTTTATCGACACTAGATTTATAAATTTCACACCCCTCCAAAAAAAAATTACAAATCTTTTTTACGGTGGATTAAAAAGCAAAAAGCCCAAATGGCTGCAGTGAGTAGTAGAGATAAAATTATTTGTGTTGGCACTTCAGACAAAGACTTTTCGTAAGCCGTTTTTATATCTTTCCCAAACCTACCTATAAACGCAGGGGAAATAATCATACGGTCCGAAATTTCAAAAGGAAGGTAACGACCAATATCTCCACCTATTTTTTCGGCTTTCATTTTTATATATCCAGTTGCAATATTTTCTACAATCAAGTAGTAAAATAAAAATATCCCAAGCGATATAAATGCTTTTTTAATGAGATAGCCTAGTAAAAAAGCAATAGATAGTTGTGCAAAAGTTTGTAAGAAAAAGAGTCCAATATAATACGATTGATCCCACATTTTAGAAACGTCAAATGTGCTAGCATAGATGCTAAACCCAATGGCAACAAGGGCATAGAGGATGGTCGTAATGCCGCTTACGATAAGTACATCCATGAGTTTACTGGTCATAAATTGACGCCTAGTCCAGCCATCAATAATGTTTTGACGATGTGTTTTGTACTGGTATTCGTTGGTTACCAGCATAATCACAAGTATAGAAGGTAGTATGACAAAAAACGAAGAAATATACGCCACTGTATGCCAGGTTTCAGGAAACGCAAATGGGTTACCTAAAAACATTTTAGCCAGCATGTCGGTACCTTTTTGCGTTGTTATGCGCAGGTACACATTGTAAAACATGAGGTTGGCAGCAGGGTAGGTAAGGAGTACAATAATAAGCATGGCCCAAAACGCAGGATACTTTTTTATTTTAAGCCATTCTATTTTTAGTAATGAAAACATATCGTTAGCGTTAGTCGTTGGTTAATTCAAAAAACTTAGTTTCTAAACTTTTCTTTTTGAGTTGTAATTGTTGCAGCGTAATGCCTTTCTCGAAACAGTATTTATTAACACGGTCTAGCTGCGCGGTGCCTATGGGGTAAAATAATTGCAAGCAATTTGAATGTTTTTTTATCTTAGAAAAACCACCCATTGTTTCTATAATATTTAAAAGTGCATCATTATTTACTGCTGCTATTTCAACAATATCTTCTTGCGCGAGTACTTCATCTACAGGGCCCGCAGTTAAGAGCGTTCCCTTCTTTAAGATGGCCACATGCGTACAAACTTTTTCTACTTCGTCGAGTAAATGGCTGGCCATAATAATAGTTTTACCCGCTGCAGCTAAAGATTGTATGAGGGCTCTAATTTCGGCAATACCTACAGGGTCTAATCCATTGGTAGGCTCGTCAAACACAAGTACATCGGGGTTTCCAAGTAATGCGGCGCCAATAGCAAGGCGTTGTTTCATACCTAAACTATAGCTACTAAATTTACTTTTTTTGCGTTCTGCTAATTTTACAATTTCAAGTACTTTATCAATGTCTGCGCTGTTACCCCTGCCACTAATGGCTTGCGTAATTTTTAAATTATCTACCGCAGATAAGTAATGGTAAAAATTGGGTGTTTCAAGTAAGGAGCCAATTTGTTTTCTATTATTGGTTTGCGGCGTATTGCCAAACCAGCTAAACTTTCCCGTATCGGCATGTAGTACATCTAAAATAATACTGAGTAGAGTTGTTTTACCACTACCGTTAGGCCCTAGTATGCCAAATACAGCACCAGCGGGTACTTCAAAACTTACGGCATCAAGCGCTGTAAGTTTACCGTAGTTTTTTGAAACACCGGTAATTGTTAAAATTGGATGCATAGAAAAAATTAATTTCTGATGGGTCTACCGCTTTTTAAAACACTTTGAATACGTTCTAGTGTTTTTTTCTCGCCGCATAAACTTAAAAAAGCTTCACGTTCTAAATCTAGTAAATATTGTTCAGATACAAGGCTTTGCTCACTAAGGTCGCCACCACACATCACATACGCTAGCTTTTTAGCTACCACTGCGTCATGCGCTGTTGCATAGCCTGCTTTTTGCATACCATTGATACCCGCTAAAAGTGCACCTAGCGCAGATCTTCCTAGTACTTTTACATCTTTACGGATGATTGGCATGGTGTAACCCTGAGCGTGTAAATCTAAAACAGCCGCTTTTGCGGATGCAATGCGGCGACTGGTATTCATCACCATTTGATCCTGCCCTCTTCTTAAAATACCCATCTCAAAACCTTCTGCGGCAGAAGTTGCTACTTTAGCAGTGGCAATGGATAAGAATCTATTTTTAATGGTAATGGTTTCTGGTTCTTCGTCGTGCATTTCATCACCGGCGCGTAACACAAATTCTTTGGTGCCACCACCGCCCGGAATTAATCCAACACCTAGTTCTACAAGTCCAATATAAGTTTCGGCAGCAGCGCATACAACATCGGCATGAAGGCTCATTTCGCAGGCGCCACCAAGCGTTAGCGCGTGTGGCGCAACAGCTACTGGTATACTAGAATAACGCACGCGCATCATGGTGTTTTGGAACATTCTGATGGCCATGTCTAACTCGTCATATTCCTGCTCAATAGCAAGCATAAAAATCATACCCACGTTCGCACCCGCACTAAAGTTGGGGCCTTCGTTGGCTATCACAAGTCCATTAAATTTTTCTTCAGATAAGCTAATGGCTTTGTTTAGTCCTTCTAGTACTTCACCACCAATGCTATTCATTTTTGAATTCCACTCAAAGCCAGCAATACCATCACCAATATCATATAAACGGCAAGCACTGTTTTTCCAAACAAGTTGGTCGGCTTTATTTTTTAATACTAAAAATGCATCACCACCTGGAAGTGCTTTGTAAGTACTCGATGCTACATCGTAACAAAGTTTTTTCCCGTTTTCTATTTTATAAAAACTAGTAGCACCACTCGCTAACATCTTATCTACCCATGGCGCAACGGCGTGACCAGCAGCTTTCATAGCAGCTACTGTTTTTGCAACACCTAGGGTGTCCCAACTTTCAAAAGCACCAATTTCCCAGCCAAAGCCTGCCATCATGGCGTCGTCTACACGGTAGAGTTCATCACTAATTTCTGGAATGCGGTGCGAAATATAAGAGAATAAACCATAATGAAATGCTTTGTAAAAATCGCCGGCTTTATCTGGTGCTGCTTGTAGTAATTGAAGTCTTTGTTTTAAATCTTCGATTGGTTTTGCAGTTTCTAGGCTTGCAAATTTTGGTTTATTGCGTGGTCCGTATTCGAGTGTTTGTAAATTCAGCGTTAATATTTCTTTACCCGTTTCTGATTTTATTTTTTTAAAAAATCCTTGTCCTGTTTTATCACCAAGCCAATTATTTGTTAGCATTTTTTCTAACCAACTAGGAATGGTAAAAATAGATCGTGCTTCGTCAGTCGGACAATTGTCTGCAACGCCTTTAGCAACTTTGACAAGTGTATCAATACCCACTATATCGGCGGTTCTAAAGGTTGCCGATTTTGGACGTCCAATAATGGGTCCGGTAAGTGCTTCAATTTCATCGATACTTAGGCCTAATTTTTCCATGCTATTAAAAATGAGCATGATGCTGAAAACCCCGATACGATTGGCTATAAAGGCAGGCGTGTCTTTACAATGCACCGTTGTTTTACCTAAAAATAAATCACCATATTCCATTAAGAAATCCACCACTTCTGGACTTGTATGTGGAGTAGGGATAATTTCTAATAAACGCAAGTAGCGTGGTGGATTAAAAAAGTGCGTGCCACAAAAATGTTTTTTAAAATCTTCAGATCTATCTTCTGCCATTAAATGAATGGGAATACCAGAAGTATTAGAAGAAATAAGTGTTCCTGGTTTTCTATACTTTTCAATTTTTTCGTACATCATTTGTTTGATGTCGAGACGCTCCACTACTACTTCAATGATCCAATCTACGCCCGCAATTTCTGGTAAGTTATCGTCAAAATTTCCGGTTGTAATTTTTTTAGCAGTTGCTTTTGTATAAACAGGAGCGGGGTTGCTTTTTAATGCAGCTTGTAAAGCATCGTTAACGAGTTTGTTGCGCTCCTGCGGTTTTGTACTTTGTGCAGCTTCTTTTGGTACCATATCTAATAATAAAACCTGCACACCAATACCTGCAAAATGACAAGCAATGCGGGAGCCCATCACGCCACTTCCTAAAATGGCAACTTTTTTAATACTACGCTTCATAAAAATGCTTTCCGTAAAATTAGTTAGTTATGCAACTATTTTAATCAAGGGGGCCAACTATTTTTTCAACATACCGGTATTTAGGGCCTTGGTGGAGGATATTTACCTTTTAACCATTTTAGACCTAAATTGCCCCTCAATCTGTTATTTTTGTACTCTATGGATGTAACGCCTCAACTAATTGATCAATTAGCCCATTTATCCAGGCTTTATTTTACCGATGAAGAAAAGGCTTCGGTACAACAAGACCTGCAAAAAATGGTGGCTTTTGTGGAGCAATTAAATGAAGTAGACACAACTGGCGTAGAGCCATTACTACATATGGGTGGCGCGGTAAATGTATTACGTGAAGATGAAGTTGTGCAAACCATAACAAGAGAAGAGGCGCTATCCAATGCACCCGGCGCCGATGATCAATATTTTAGCGTTCCAACGGTGATTAAAAAATAAACGACCTATGTCTGAAGCGATTATTAAGTTAGAGGAAATACAAAAAGATTACTACATGGGTAGTCAGGCTATTACCGTATTAAAAGGTATTACGCTTGATATTTTTAAAAACGAATACGTGGCGCTCATGGGTCCGTCGGGGAGTGGTAAATCCACCCTTATGAACATTTTAGGATGCTTGGATTCTCCAACAGGTGGTCGTTATATTTTAAATGGCAAAGACGTAAGTAAAATGCCTGATGATGATTTAGCAGAAGTGCGTAATTCTGAAATTGGATTCGTTTTCCAACAATTTAATTTATTGCCGCGTTTAACCGCTGCCGAAAACGTAGCGCTTCCTCTCATATATGCTGGTATTTCTAAAAAAGAACGTATCGAAAGAGCCCTCGAAGCACTTGATAAAGTTGGTCTTGCCGATCGTAGCCACCATAAATCAAATGAGTTAAGTGGAGGTCAAATTCAGCGTGTGGCTATTGCCCGTGCCCTTGTAAACAATCCGGCTATTTTACTTGCAGATGAACCTACCGGTAACCTCGATTCAAAAACATCTGTGGAAGTCATGGAAATATTTGGAAAAATCAGAGCTGCAGGTAATACCGTGATACTAGTTACACACGAAGAAGACATTGCCGCCTATGCCCACCGTGTGGTTCGTTTGCGCGATGGAATGGTAGAAACTGATATCACAAAATAATCCAATGTCATTTTGAACCATTCGGAATTATCTTTGTTCTATCAAACAAAGCATATTATAGCATTATGGCCCAAAAAATTTATACCAAAACAGGAGATCTAGGTTTAACCTCACTTATAGGTGGTACCAAAGTGCCCAAAAGCAATTTAAGAATTGAAACATACGGAACTGTTGACGAACTGAACTCATACATTGGGTTGGTGTCTGACATGTTTGCGCATCCCCATACCCGCATTTTATTAAAAGAAGTGCAAGACCGTTTGTTTACAGTAGGGTCTTCATTGGCTTGTGATCCGGACAAAGAGCCGCTCATGAAAATTCCTGATTTAAAAGAAGAGGACATTACTTTATTAGAGCGTGAAATTGATGCTATGAATGAAGTGCTTGTGCCTATGAAATCATTTATTATTCCGGGTGGTGATGTAGCTGTTTCACATGCGCACGTTGCAAGATGTATTTGCAGAAGAGCAGAAAGAGGTTGCGTAAACTTGATCGAAAATGAATTATTTGTAGAACCACTCGTGGTTAAATACCTGAACCGTTTATCTGATTATTTATTTACGTTGGCACGTTTTATTTCACACACCAATGGTGCCGAGGAACTAGCCTGGAAGCCGCGCATATCCTAAACGATATATCCGTCTTTCATGTATACCAAACGATCACTCATTTTTGCAAGTGCCTCATTGTGCGTTACAATTAAAAATGTTTGACCCATTGTTTTTTGTAAATGCAAAAATAGTTCATGTAACTCCTGTGCATGTTTACTATCTAAATTTCCAGTAGGCTCGTCTGCAAAAACAATGTCCGGATTGTTAATGAGTGCTCTTGCTACTGCAACTCTTTGTTGTTCTCCACCTGATAGCTCCAATGGTTTATGTGATGCTCTATCTTCTAGTCCTAATATTTTTAAAAGTTCGAGCGCCCTTGCTTCTAAATCATTTTTATTGGTGCCTGCAATCCAACCTGGTATACACACATTTTCGAGTGCGGTAAACTCTGGTAACAAATGATGAAATTGAAATACAAAACCAATATGTTGGTTTCTAAATTTTGCGAGTTCCTTTTCTTTTAAAGTGTCTATGCGCTGATTATTGATCCAAATTTCACCCGAATTGGCGTTGTCTAAACTGCCTAAAATGTGCAGTAAAGTACTTTTTCCAGCCCCCGATGAGCCAACAATACTTACGATTTCACCTTTATTGACCATAATATCTACGCCTTTTAGTACCTGAAGGCCGTTGTAATTGCGGGTAATATTAGTAGCTTTTAGCATGGGTATGAGTGTGTTATACAGGATTGAAGCTCTTATTGCTCTTACAAACCTACATTAGTACGGGTTAAATTTAGCGAATATTAATAATTTGTTTACAGCTGGTGGGCAACTCCAATTTGGTAATTTGATAGATACGGCTACATTTGCAAAAATATTAAACACTGCATTATGTTTTGGACTTTAGAATTAGCCAGTTATTTAGAAGAGGCTCCTTGGCCTGCTACTAAGGACGAATTGATCGATTATTCTATCCGTAGCGGTGCGCCGATTGAAGTAGTTGAAAACCTTCAAGAACTAGAAGAAGAAGGGGATGTATTCGAAAGTATCGAAGACATTTGGCCAGACTATCCTAGTCAGGACGACTTTATGTTTAACGAAGACGAATACTAGAACGTAGCACATGATACTTGATGAGCTTACGCAACTAATTAAATATGGAAAGGTCCACCCTAGATTTGAGGTGGCCTTTGCTTATATATTAGATACCAATTTTGATACCATGCCGGAAGGCAAGTACGAAGTGGATGGTAAAAATATAATTGCCATTATTGCAGATCAACCCGGTGTTTCTATTTTAGATTCTTGTGGAAGTTTTGAATGTCACAACACCTACATTGACATTCAAGTTTGTTTTAGTGGTATCGAAACAGTGGGTTGGAAATCACGCAGCACCTGCCTAGAACCTAGGGGTGAATACGATGCAAAAAACGACGTCTTATTTTTTGAAGACGCTCCCGATCATTTCTTTAAACTACACGCTGGCCAGTTTGGAATATACTTTCCAGACGACGTACATGCACCTATGATTGGTGAAGGGAAAATTAGAAAACTAATTTTGAAAGTTAAAGTAGCCTAAACTAGCTTTTCTTAAACGTCAGTTTAAAATAAAGCAGCACAAGCGACAATAGCATCACAATGGCGTTTGCCGCTATAACCGGCCCGCTGCCCGTGCTAATGCCGTAATACAACCAAATAATGGTGCTGAGCACTACAATGAGTATCATGTAAATGCTTAAATCACCTACACTCTTTGTTTTATAAGCCTGCCAAACCTGGGGCATAAAAGTAATAGCACTTAAAAAGGCCCCGATATATCCAATAATTTCGTTCATAATATTTTTATGAGTTGTCCTGTTGCGATTTATTCTTGAATTCCTAGTTTTTGCATCACTTCGTTGCTTACACCTGTCATAGAAAAACCACCATCATGGTAGAGGTTTTGCATGGTAACCATACGCGTAAGATCAGAAAATAAAGTAACACAGTAGTTGGCACAATCTTCGGCAGTTGCATTACCTAGTGGCGCAATCGCATTTGAATAATCGTAAAAATCGCCAAAGCCTTTAATGCCTGTACCAGCTGTTGTTTTAGTTGCCGATTGTGAAACGGTATTGATACGCACCTTTTTTTCTAAGCCATAATGGTAACCAAAACTACGCGCGATAGATTCAAGCATTGCTTTGATATCAGCCATATCGGTATAAAAAGGGAAGGTTCTTTGCGCAGCCATATAAGAAAGTGCAACAACGCTACCCCACTCATTAATTGCATCTAATTTTTTAGCCACCGCTAACATTTTGTGAAATGACATAGCAGAAACGTCGATGCCTTTCATAAAATAATCGTAGTTAGACTCGGTGTACGGAACATTTTTTCGGATGTTCACACTCATACCAATTGAGTGTAGTACAAAATCAATTTTACCACCCAGTACTTCTTGAGATTCGGTAAATAATTTTGTTAGGTCTTCGATACTCGTAGCATCGGCAGGGATAATTTTTGAATTCGTAGCCACTGCTAATTTATTAATCTCACCCATGCGCATGGCAATAGGTGCGTTGGTTAATACAAATGTCGCACCTTCTTCGTGTGCTTTTTCAGCTACTTTCCAAGCTATAGAATTAGCGTCTAGAGCGCCAGTGATAATACCTCTTTTTCCTTTTAATAAGTTGTAAGCCATAATTTGTTGTTTACGTATCGTAAAAGTAAATAAAATAGATTAAATGACCCTTATTCTTCAACCATTTCTGTTGCAGTAGCAATAGCGGCAGGTGTAGGTTGTTCACCACTCAGCATTTGAGCAATGGCGTTAATGCGCTCATTTTTACTGAGGCGCTTGATATGTGTTGCAATACCGCTTTCTTTACTTTGCTTATACACAAAGAAGTGTGCGTTTGCTTTTCCTGCAATTTGAGGTTGGTGTGTGATGCAAATAATTTGTCTACTCGCAGCAAGACCCTGCATGATAATACCCACTTGTTTTGCGGCTTCACCAGAAATACCCGTGTCAATTTCATCAAAAATAAGTGTAGGTAAATTAACAGATGTTGCTACTAGTGATTTGATGCAAAGCATAAGCCTACTTAATTCACCACCACTCGCTACTTTTTTAATAGACTCGTATTTCCCACTTTTATTGGCGTCAAATAAAAATTCGATTTGATCGGTACCACTAGCATTAAGGTTTGCGTTTGTGATACTCACTTGTATGCTTGCATTGGGCATACCCACTTGTGCCAGTAAAGCATTCACAGATTTTTGTAAAGGAGCCGCCTGTGCCGTTCGCGCAGTAGAAATTTTGCTTGCAATATCAGTGGCTGCAGCAAGTGCTTCTTTTTCCTGTTTGCTATGCGCTGTAATAGCGTCATCAATATTTTGAACGGCTAATAATTTTTGAGCAAGTGACGCCCAAATGTCTAACAATTCTTGTGTGGTAGTAACGCTATGTTTTTTTAAGAGCTTAAAACCAGCAGCCATACGCTCATTGATGGTATGTAATCTTTCTTCGTTGGTAGAAATGGTGTTTTCTAAACGCGAAAGTTCTGAGGCAATATCTTGTAACTCTATATGGGTAACTTGTAAACGGTTAATCAGTTCCGAAACGCCCTCATGCACGCTGGTAAAGGGTTGTAGCTGTTGCAACATTTGTTTGACCACGCTCACAACCGGAATGTCAGCGTAGGCGAGGGCATGACTGGTACCAGCAAGTGCAGTCTTAATGCCTTCTGCGTTGTTTAAAAGCACAAGCTCCTGCTCCATTAGTTCCAGCTCATTGGTTTGAAGTTGTAATTCTTCAAATTCATCTAGTAAAAACTGATTGTAATCGGCTTCTTTGGTAAACGCTTCTTTTTGTGCAAGCAGCGCTGCTAATTTTTTTTGAGCCGATAAATAAGCTTGGTAACTATTTGTAAAAGATTGTAATAAATTTTCGTTGCCTGCAAGTGCATCAATAACGGTGCGCTGAAAATCGGTACTGCCTAGTTCAAGTGTATCAAATTGTTGATGCAGGTCTACCAGTAATGATGCCACACCGCGCAGTGTTTGTAAACTTGCTGGCGTGTCATTAATAAATGCGCGCGATTTACCAGTTGGTGTAATTTCTCTACGCAGCACTAGTTCCGATGAATCGGTGTCCATATCTTCTTCTAGTGATTGTAAATAAGTAGCAACAGCTTTGTTATGAGCGATAGAAAAATAACCTTCAATAAAACATTTTTTTTCTTTGCTTACAAGACTGCTGCTATCGGCGCGCTCACCAAGTATTAAACTAAGTGCACCCATTAAAATACTTTTACCAGCACCTGTTTCGCCGGTAATAATATTGAGCTTATCAGAGAAATCAATTTCGATTTCATCAATGATTGCATAGTTTTTTATGTGGAGCTTTGTAAGCATAGTTCTAATCTGCTGCAATTTAGGTAAAACAAACTATTTGCAGCGCGCAATACCCGCTTTGGCGCGTTGGTCCAATGAGTTTTTGTAACTATTTTCTTCCATAGATAAGCACTCTTCGTAAAAAGAGATGGCATCCTGTTTTTGACCACGCTTTTCAAGTATTTGGCCTGCCTGTAGCGCAGCCCTCGCGGCAAAATAAGCCGTTTGATTGGCGCCTAGTTGAATGGTTTGTTTGTAGTAGGTAATAGCTTCTGTGTCTTTACCCATGTCTTCATAAATGCGGCCAATACGGTATACATATTCTAGTTTATCGAGTGGGCTTGTAAATAAGGCTTGTTTCCCTTGTAAAATAGCAAGCGCTTCTTTGGTGTAACCACCATCGGTTAGCAGTCTCGCCTTAAGTAGCAGCGGGTTAGGCCAAACACCCGTTTTAGCATCTTTTAATGCTTGTTTGTCTGCGTCCGTGTCTGTGCCGCCGCGCAAAAAAATTTGCTTGCGCGCCGCCTCGGCGGCGCGCATATCGCCCTTCAAAAAATTTGCCCAGCTCAATTTTTGAAGGGCGTCTTTAATGTAAAAATTGCCTTTAAATTGTTCGGTGTATTTGGTCAATAGCGGCGTAGCACCGTCCAAATCCAATGCATACAGTTTGGCGCAGCCCAGTTCAAAATCCCAAAAGGGTAGCGTTAAATAGTCGGCACTTTTGTTTCTGTTTTCTATAATGTTTTTAGTATCGATACTTCCTTTATGGTTCAGTGCTAAATTAGCTGCAGTCCATGCGTGTAAATGATTGTTAACGAGGTCTAGCTTTTTATCTTTGATAAAAGCCAGCGCCGCATCTTTTTCATTTTGCAAATGAAAAAGCAGGTATGGATAAATAAAATGTGATTCGGGACTAAATAATTTGGCCCACACATCGGTACCATTGGCAAAATTTGCCACAAGCGCCATGCCTTGTTTTTGTGAACCGCGCATGCCCAATAAACTCGTTAACCACTGATAGCCTTTTGGCACTGTGCCCACAATGCCTTGGAGTGAACCATATAGTAAATCATCACCGGTAAAGGCCGGGAATTTATCTTGATTTTCTTGGGCAAACAAATAGGACTTTCTAATATCCCAGCCAGCGTCCCAGAAGTGCCCAAATTTTAACGATACCATAGCGCGGTGGATGTAGACATTGCTGAGGCAATAGTTGTAGAGCGGGTTGTTTTTTGGGCCGTCTTTAAGCGCATCTATGGTTTGTTCAAATCGTTTAAACCTTTGCACATAATCGGCCGGATTTTCAAGTAAAAACAAAACATAAAAATCGGTGTAGGCATCTAGTAAAACCGGAATTAAATTTTGCGGGTTTTGTTGTTTGGCTTTTGCAATGAGTACAGTGGCGGATGTAATTTTTAATTTGTTCACTTCCTGATAGGCCTGTATGCAAGTGGCATTAAAATCATACACTTTTTGCGCGCAAACAGGGTTCGCGAAAAAAAAATTCGCAACAACGCTGCTCAAAATCAACAACCCCCATAAAAGCATACGCCCAAAAAATTGGCACCCCAAACGGAAGCTCGTACATGTAATATGTGTGCTGCGCTTTTGCATGTCTTCTATGAAGATACCAAAAATAAGAAAGGGTAGCTGTTATAGCTACCCTTTACTCAAATATTGTACCCGATAAGGATTATTTTTTGTCTGAACCATCCAGGTTAGCGTCTACTAAAATACGACCGCAGTTTTCACATACGATAATTTTTTTATGCAAACGAATTTCTGATTGACGTTGAGGCGGAATAGAGTTAAAGCAACCACCACAAGCGTCTCTATCAACAGCAACAACGGCTAAACCATTGTGGTAGCTGTTACGGATACGATCGTAGCTGTACATTAAACGCTCGTCGATATGACCACGCGCATCTGCACTATTTTTATTTAATCCGGTTTCTTCTTTTTCGGTATCAGCGATGATTTTTTCTAACTCACTTTTTTTGTGGTTTAGAACACCTTCTTTAGAAGCCACTGCTTTTTTAGCAAGGTCTAATCCCTTGATTTTTTCAGTTAATTCTTCGTTGGCATCTCTGATGTGCTTTTCACACAATTTGATTTCAAGTTGTTGATCTTCAATTTCTTTATTGATGGCTTCAAACTCACGGTTGTTTTTTACGTTCTCGCTTTGCTTTTCGTATTTAGCAATAAGCGCTTCGCTATCTTTCACCATCGATTTTTTTCCTTCAATGAATTCAGAAATACCATTGATTTCTTCTTCGATACGCGTTTGACGTGCATTTAAACCGGTGATCTCGTCTTCAAGGTCACTTACTTCCATAGGAAGCTCACCTTTTAAAACTTGAATTTCATCCAGCTTACTGTCTATCTTCTGAAGTTGAAGAAGGTTTTTTAATTTGTCTTCTACAGAGAAATCTTTAACTGATGCCATACTATAGGATTCTTTTGAAGTTTAATATTTGTGGAACCGGGTCCTGCGCCTTAAATGAAATACCCAACCGGATTGGTTTTTGTATCTGATTTGAGGACGGCAAAGGTAGGGAATTTAGGTTGTAAAAGTTCAACTAAAAGCTCCACCGTGTATTGTTCGCTCTCAAAGTGCCCAATATCGGCTAGTAAAAGCAGTCCGTTGGCATCAAAATAATCATGGTATTTGAGGTCAGAAGTGACAAAGGCGTCTGCCCCCATTTCTAGTGCTTTTTGGGTCAAAAAGGCACCAGAACCACCACAAATGGCAATTTTTTGAAGCTTTTTGCCTAAAAATGGGCTATGTTTAATAGTAGGAATTTTAAATATATGTGCCAAATTTTGTAAAAAATCAGCCTCCAAAATGGGTACAGATAATTGACCTATAATACCGGCGCCAATACCGGGCCCGGCTCCTGGTTTTGGGTCTAAAATCTCAAGCTGGCTGAGGCCTATTTTTTGGGCTATTTTGCCGTTCACGCCATTCATAACATTATCGAGGTTGGTATGAATGGAATAAATGGCTATATCATGCTTAATGGCAGCAATAACCGCCTTTTCTACATAGGTAGTGCCATTTATTTTTTTAAGACCGCTAAATACGATGGGGTGGTGCGCAACCACTAGGTTGCAACCTTTTGCTACTGCTTCTTGTATAACTGCCTCAGTTGCATCTAGGGTGCAAAGTATACCGGTGCAATTGGTATCTAGGCTTCCGCTCAATAAACCACAGTTATCGTAGGGCTCCTGCAGGTGAAGGGGTGCTATATTTTCTAAGTGGTCAACTATTTCTTTTACTTGCATGTTTGTTATTTGGATTCCGCTAATTTACCTTCATTCTATAATTAATCCAATGTCTGCAACCGATTTTCTTTTTTTAGATGGTCATTTGATTCGCCAAGATAAGGCTTGCTTATCGGTTAACAACCGTTCTTTCAGGTATGGTGATGGTTGCTTCGAAACCATTCGGGTCGTGAACGGACAAATAAAACTTGCCCCATTACATCATGAAAGGCTGTTTACCAGTATGGCCACGTTAAAATTTAACAAGCCTTCTTATATGAATCCCGAGTGGCTTGAAAAAAATATACTGGATGTGGTGCATAAAAACGGACATCAAAAATTAGCACGCGTAAGGGTGATGATATACAGAGGCGATGGCGGACTCTACGATCCTGAAAATCATTTTCCGCATCACCTCATTCAAAGTTTTAAACTTGGAGAAGCTACGCAAGATCTCAATCAAAATGGTTTAACAATCGGCATTTATAAGGAGGCAAAAAAATCCTGCGATTTTTTTTCGATGATTAAGTCCAATAATTATTTGCCCTACGTAATGGCTGCAATCTGGGCTAAAGAAACCAACCTCAACGATGCCATTTTATTGAATCACGATAATAATATAGCCGATACTACTATCGCTAATTTATTTATTATATATGACGGGATTATTAAAACGCCTTCCATTACCGAAGGCCCTGTGGCCGGTGTCATGCGCCGCCACCTTATTAAAACGCTGCGTGAACATCATTACGAAGTACAGGAAACAACCATTAGTGTAGCAGACGTACTGGAAGCTTCCGAAGTGTTTTTAACAAGTGCTATTCATGGTATTAAATGGGTAAAGCAAATAGACAACGCTCAGTACAACAATTCGCTGACCACTGTGTTATACAAGGAGTTTATACAAACTTTATGAAGCCAGTAGTATCCATCATATGGTTTAGAAGAGATCTCCGTTTGCATGACAATGCAGCGCTCTTTCATGCCTTACAAATAGCAAGCCAAACTGGTGGTGCACCCGTTTTGCCACTTTTTATTTTTGATAAAAGTATTTTAGATAAGCTCGAAGATAAATCAGACAAGCGTGTTGTATTTATACATGAGGCATTGCAAAAAATGCAGGCACAATTAGAGGCACTAGGTAGCGGACTTACTGTTTTGTATAGCACACCACAAGAGGCGTTTAAAACTTTATTAGCAAAGTATACGGTATCGCATGTTTTTACCAATCATGATTATGAGCCGTATGCATTAGAGCGCGACACTGCAATTGAGCAGTTACTCGCTGTGCAAAAAATAGGATTCTCTACTTTTAAAGACCAGGTAGTTTTTGAAAAATTTGAAGTGGTTAAAGATGATGGCAAACCTTACACCGTGTTTACGCCCTACTCACGCAAATGGAAAGCGTATTTAGCACTGAACCCAGTTACAATTTTTGACACAAAAAAGGTTTCAAAAAATTATTTCCAGTATACTGCTTCGGCCCTGCCAACATTGGCTTCTATGGGTTTTACAGGATTTGTAGCCACTAGTTTTCCAGCCGGTATTCTCGATGTAAGTATTGTAAAAAAATACACCGATAACCGAAATTTTCCGGCCATAGAAAATAGCACGTCTAAAATGGGTGTGCATTTAAGATTTGGAACCGTGAGTGTCCGTGAAATTTTACTACAAGCATTGCCGCTCAATGAAACCTATGTGAACGAAATTATTTGGCGCGATTTTTACCACACTATCCTATTTCATTTTCCAAAAGTGGGAAGGGGCGAATCCTTTAAAAAAGAATACGATTTTATTAAGTGGCGTAACAACGAAAAAGAATTTGAACATTGGTGCAACGGTACTACCGGTTATCCAATAGTAGATGCCGGTATGCGCGAATTAAATGCAACGGGTTTTATGCATAACCGAGTAAGAATGATTACCGCTTCTTTTTTGTGCAAACACTTACTCATAGATTGGCGCTGGGGTGAGGCTTATTTTGCACAAAAATTACTCGACTTTGATTTAGCATCCAACAATGGGGGATGGCAGTGGGCGAGTAGTAGTGGTTGTGATGCAGCCCCTTATTTTAGGGTATTTAATCCAACACTTCAAACACAAAAGTTTGATAAGGACCTCGTGTACATAAAAAAATGGATACCAGAACTTAATGAGTTAAGGTATCCAAATCCTATTGTTGTGCATGAAGTGGCGCGAAAGCGTGTGTTAGAAACCTACGCAGAAGCGCTCAAATCAAAATAATTCTATTCTTAGATAAAACTAATCAGTTCTACATCAAAAATAAGTGTGCTATTGGCTCCAATTTGCGCACTTACCTGACGGTCTCCATATCCTAAATGTGGTGGAATAAAAAAGCGCCATTTGCTGCCTGTAGGCATGAGTTGCAAACCTTCGGTCCAACCTTTAATTACCATATTTAATGGGAAAGAAGCGGGCTGTCCTCTTTGTACAGAACTGTCAAAAATAGTACCGTCAATAAGGGTACCATGGTAATGACAAGTAACTTCATTGTGTGCAAGTGGTTTTTCACCAACGCCTGCTGTTAATACTTCGTACTGTAAACCAGAATCTAAAGTGGTTACTTCAGGCCTCGTTTTATTTTGCTCTAAAAAATCTTGTCCAGCTTTTAAATTTGCTGCTGCTTTTTCTGCTTTCATTTGTGCTAATTGATCGGCTACACCCATTGTTATAAATTTTTATTAATCGTTTGCATATGATGAAACTGGTTCGCAAGTGCAAACTAAATTTCTATCTCCGTGTGTGTTGTTGATTCTTGCTACTGTTGGCCAAAACTTATTGAGTGCTACATACGGTAAAGGAAATGCAGCTGTTTGTCTAGAATAGCTATAGTTCCAGGTTTCTGCACAAACAACACCTTGTGTATGCGGTGCATTTTTTAGTGGGTTGTTAAGTTTGTCTATTTTACCTGTTTCAATCTCATTTATTTCATGGTAAATGGCAATCATCGCATCACAAAAACGGTCTAACTCGGCTTTGTCTTCACTCTCTGTTGGTTCAATCATGATGGTACCTGCTACTGGAAAACTCATAGTAGGTGCATGGAAACCATAATCAATTAAACGCTTCGCAACGTCTTCTGCTTCTACACCCGCTGTTTGTTTAAACGGTCTTAAATCAACAATAAATTCGTGCGCGCAAGTACCGTTTTTACCAGCGTATAAAATTGGATAAAACTTTTCTAAACGCGTTTTCATATAGTTCGCATTTAAAATAGCGTAAGCAGTAGCGTCTTTAATACCCTGCGCGCCTAACATTTTAATGTACGCGTAACTAATGAGTAAAATACTTGCAGAACCATACTGCGCTGCACTTACAGCATGTTCAGGATCACCTATTTGGTGATGACCTGGTAAGAAAGGTGCTAATTTATCATTTACACAAATAGGGCCCATGCCAGGTCCGCCACCACCGTGTGGTATGGCAAATGTTTTGTGTAAGTTTAAGTGACACACATCGGCACCAATCATACCTGGGCTGGTTAAACCAACCTGTGCATTCATGTTGGCACCATCCATGTAAACCATACCTCCGTTTACATGAATCAGTTCACAGATGTCTTTGATGGTTTCTTCAAATACACCATGTGTAGAAGGGTAGGTAACCATCAGTCCACCAAGCGTGTCTTTATACTGTTCTGCTTTTTGTTGTAGGTCGTTCATGTCAATATTACCAGCCTCATCACATTTAACCACCACTACTTTAAAGCCAGCCATTACAGCACTTGCAGGGTTGGTACCATGTGCGCTAATCGGAATGAGTACAATATTGCGGTGCTCATTTTTATGTGCTTTGTGGTAGGCGCGAATCGTTAATAAACCCGCATATTCACCTTGCGCACCACTATTTGGTTGTAGGCTACAAGCGGTAAAGCCAGTTGCTTGACATAAATAATAGGATAATTCTTTTAAAATTTGTTGGTAGCCTTCTGTTTGATTGGTTGGCACAAATGGATGTAGTCCACCAAATGCCGGCCAACTTACGGGCATCATTTCTGTAGCCGCATTTAATTTCATGGTACAACTACCAAGTGAAATCATCGACGTGTTTAAAGACAAGTCTTTATTTTCTAAAGACTTAATATAACGCATCATTTGACTTTCTGAGTGGTGCGTATTAAATACAGGGTGTGTTAAATATTCGGTGCTTCTTTGTAATCCTTGTGGGATATGGCTTGCAGCGCTTTCGATAGTAGCAGCTGTTAAAGTAATAGCCGCTTTACCAGTAGTACTTGCAAACACTGAAAGTATAGCATTGGCATCTGCAATGCTTGTTGTTTCGTCAATGCTTACAATTACTTTTTCATCGGCAGCATAAAAGAAATTGATACCTGCTTTTTCGGCGTTGATTTTTAAAGTACTGGCATCAACACCACTGATGGTTAAAGTGTCAAAGAAAAATTTATTTTGCTGAGAAAGCCCCATGTCATTTAAACCATTTGCAACAGCTACTGCTAATTGATGAACGCGTGATGCAATATTTTTTAAACCTTTAGGTCCATGGTATACCGCATACATCGCAGCCATGTTGGCAAGTAATGCTTGTGCGGTACAAATATTAGAAGTAGCTTTTTCTCTTTTAATGTGTTGCTCTCTTGTTTGAAGTGCCATACGTAATGCACGATTACCTTGCGCATCAATACTAACGCCAATTAAACGGCCTGGCATACCTCTTTTAAAGTCGTCTTTGGTGGCAAAAAACGCAGCATGCGGTCCGCCAAATCCCATCGGTACACCAAAACGCTGTGCGCTACCCAGTGCAATGTCTGCACCAAGCTCGCCAGGAGGGGTAAGAAGGGTAAGCGCTAATAAATCAGTGGCAACAATAACGAGGCCATCTACAGCATGAACCTTATCGATAAAAGCACGTTGGTCTTCTACGCCGCCATTGCTGTTTGGATATTGAAGCATCGCACCAAAATAAGTTTCATCGATAGCAGCTGTTAAAAAATCGCCCACTACAATTTCTACACCAATTGGCTCGGCACGTGTTACCAACACATCTTTTGTTTGCTTAAAAATATTTTTATCGACAAACAATTTTGGCTTTGTAGCAACATCAGATTTATTGATGTGATGAAAAGCAAGTGCCATCGCTTCTGCAGCTGCAGTTGCTTCGTCTAGTAAAGAAGCATTCGCAATGGGTAAACCGGTAAGGTCGGTAACCATTGTTTGAAAATTTAATAAACTTTCTAAACGACCTTGCGCAATTTCTGCTTGGTAGGGTGTGTACTGTGTGTACCATCCTGGATTTTCAAAAATGTTTCTTAAAATAACACTTGGCGTGATCGTGCCATAATAGCCCTGACCAATGTAATTTTTATACACTTTATTTTTAGCGGCAACAGTTTGCAAACTTGTCAAATATTCAAACTCCGAAATAGGAGCTGGGATATCCAACAATTGATTGATTTTAATAGCTGCAGGAATTGTTTTATCAATGAGCTGGTCTAAAGTACCGGCACCAATAACGTCTAACATGGTTTTGGTGTCTGCTGCATTAGGGCCAATATGACGACCCGAAAATTCCTGTGCTTGTTGTTCAAATAAGTTTGCCATAATCTTAATTATCGAAGTTTGGATGGAAACATCCTTAATGGCCGCAAAGGTACGGGCAGAGGGCCTCAAATTTGTGCTTTTGTGGAAGCCGTTGATAAACTGTGGATGAAATTCTGCACAAATCATGCTAATCTTGTAGTATGAATGAGATTTCACTTGAAAACTGGGAAAAAACGGCTGCTGATCACGAGAAAAAGTACAAGCAGTTCCTCCAAAAGCCGGATAAAAAGAGTCTTTTAAAGGTCCTTCCCGAACTTCATGATGAAGCATTTGAAAAAATAGACTGTTTAACCTGTGCCAACTGTTGTAAAAACTATTCGCCCCGCTTTAAAGGACCCGATATTAAACGCATTAGCAAGCATGTGGGTATGCGCGAAACGGAGTTTATTGAAAAGTATTTAGTGATGGATAATGATGGCGATTATGTAGCCAATACAAAACCATGTCCATTTTTAGGTTCCGATAATTTTTGTAGTATTTACGACAAACGTCCTTCCGATTGTGAACGTTTCCCCTACACCGATGAAGACGTGTTTTTTAAACGCCCTGCCATTACCCTAAAAAATGTTACTTTTTGTCCAGCTGTATTTCATGTATTTGAAAGACTGATCGAAAAAAAGTAAGTTTACTTGGTAACGTGTAAAATAAATTTTTCTTGAAAATAAGGCTCTGCAAATAAGCGGTACACCGGAATCATTTTAGGTCTTAATAAACTTTCAAAAATTTCTTGTGCCAAATCGCCACCTTTTAAACAAATAAGCCCGTTTGGTATTTCTTGCTTGTGTCCCTTTTTTAATAATGGACCTGCCCACCCCCACAAATCTTTTAAGGGTGCAACGGCTCTTGAAACGGCAAAGTCAAATTTTTTGTTTTTTATTTCTTCTGCACGGCAGTGTTGTGTGGTTACATTGGTAAGACCAACGCCTTCTGCAACAGCTTCCACTACCTTTAATTTTTTCGCAATACTATCTACCAAATGAAACTTTACTTCTGGAAAAAATATAGCGAGTGGAATGCCCGGAAATCCGCCACCACAGCCAATATCAATCACATCTGTTCCGGGTTCAAAATTAGCCATTGCAGCAATGCTTAAAGAGTGCAAAACATGGTGTAAATAAATACTTTCTATATCTTTGCGGGACACCACATTGATTTTGCTGTTCCAGTCTTTATAAAGTTCCTCTAACCCTGCAAATTGAGCTGTTTGCTTTGAGGTAAAGTCACCAAAATACTTTTCAATTAATCCCAATTTTTCCGGGGTGCTTTCCATATGGCGGGTAGGGTAAATAAGTAATAAAAAAACATAAAAATATCGAACACAATGAATAGCGGCCAGAGGTCTAATTCATTTAGTTTTTTCATGCCTTTAAAAAACACATAGGCCTGAACTAAAAAACGAACCCCAAACACCGCAAGGCTCATCCACCAACTGTAAAAAATAATAGAAACAATAAGTAGTGGATATAATAAAAATTGTGAACTGCTGTAAAGGCCTAATAAAAATTTGTGGCCCGGTTTATAATAACGGCTGGTGGTATAGTGTCTGTACTTTTGTGCCATCCATTCGTTCCACGTAGATTTTGGCTCACTTAAGGTATGCGTATCAGGGTCTATACAAACAGCGGTATTGCGCGCTGTAGCTACCTGATTGATAAACAAATCATCGTCGCCACTAGGTACTTGATTGATAGAAGAGAAGCCTTTGTTGCGTAAAAAAACTTGTTTTTTATAACTCAGGTTTCTGCCAACACCCATGTAAGGGTTGCCGCTTAGGGCATAGGTTAAATATTGAAGTGCTGTATGAAAAGTTTCAAAACGAATTAATTTATTTAGGAGCCCTGGCTTTTTTCGGTAAGCGCCATAGCCTAGTACAATTTCAATATTGTCTGTGTAAGCCGCTTGCATTTTTTTAATCCAGTGTTCCGATGCTGGAATACAATCTGCATCTGTAAGTAAAACAATTTCATACTTCGCACTCTTAATACCCATCGAAAGCGGAAACTTTTTTCCTGCTATCATTTTTGCTTCTTGGGTTAATAAAACGTGGTTGATATTTTTAAATGCTTTTTTAAATTCATCAATTAAATACTTGGTATCGTCTGTAGAATTATCATTTACGAGTACTACTTCAAATGTGCTTTTATAATCCTGCACCAAAACAGCAGGTAATGTTTGCACCAAATTGTGGGCTTCGTCTCTTGCGCAAATCACTACTGAAACGGCGTGTTCCATATGCTCCGAAGGAATCGTTTCTTTATAAAAAGCAAGCCGAATAAAGAAATAGAGGTAATAAAAGAGTTGAATGGCTAAGACCGAACAAAAAATATAGAAAATAAGGGTCCAAATGATGGGAGCTACGTTCATGAGCGCAAAAATAGTGGTTTTGTGCTACTTTTGTGGACATGGCTGCACTAACCTTTCAACTTCAAAATACGGCTACTGGCACAGGCGCAAGGGCGGGTGTGATGCAAACCGATCACGGCGAAATATTAACCCCCATATTTATGCCAGTGGGCACCGTAGGAACTGTTAAGGCAGTTACGCAGCAGCAGCTGTCTCTAGAAGTGCAGGCCCAAATTATTTTAGGCAATACCTATCATTTGTATTTACGCCCAGGAACCGAAGTATTAGAAGCTGCGGGTGGGCTCCATAAATTTAATGGTTGGCACAAACCTATTTTAACGGATAGTGGTGGTTATCAAGTTTTTTCTTTGGCAGCCAACCGAAAAATTACCGAAGAAGGGGTTTTGTTTCAATCCCATATCGATGGTAGCAGGCACCTTTTTACACCAGAATCTGTGATGGATATTCAGCGCAGCATTGGTGCCGATATTATTATGGCTTTTGACGAATGTCCGCCATACCCAAGTGCGTATTCTTATGCCAAAAAAAGTATGGAACTAACGCACCGCTGGTTAGAGCGTTGTATTAAACGGCTTGCCGAAACCCCTGATAAATATGGGTATACGCAAAATTTATTTCCTATTATTCAGGGCAGCACCTTTAAAGATTTACGTGTTGCCTCTTCAGAATTTATAGCATCTACTAACTGTGCAGGTAACGCCATTGGTGGACTCAGTGTTGGGGAACCTGAAGAAATGATGTACGATTTTACATCGCTGTGCACTGAAAATTTACCTGCCAATAAACCCCGTTATTTAATGGGTGTTGGAACACCGTGGAACCTACTAGCATGTATTGATAGGGGCGTTGATATGTTTGATTGTGTGATGCCTACCCGCAACGGCCGAAACGGCATGTTGTTTACATCGGAAGGGGTGATCAATATCAAAAATAAAAAGTGGGCATCCGACTTTTCTTCAATAGACACGGGCATTCCATGCCATTCAAGTAACTACTATTCTAAAGCATACCTACGTCATTTATTTGTATCTGGTGAAATATTAGGGCTTCAAATTGCAAGTATTCATAACTTGGCATTTTACTTGTGGCTGGTAGGTGAGGCGAGAAAACAAATTTTGGCAAACAATTTTGCTACTTGGAAAGCGCAAATGCTGCCCATTTTAAAACATCGTTTATAATTTATTGTAGGTACATGAAAATAATAGACTGGTACATACTTAAAAAATTTCTATCTACTTTTTTCTTTGCAATCTTTTTATTTGCAGTGATTTCCATCGTTATTGATGTGAGTGAAAAGACAGATGATTTTGTGCGTTCTGGTTTGGGTCTAAAAAATATTATTACAAGTTATTATTTTGGTTTTATCCCGCACATTATTGCATTGCTACTTCCACTTTTTGTTTTTTTAGCGGTCATTTTTTTTACGTCCAAAATGGCTGGACACTCCGAAATCATTGCTATTTTGGCTAGTGGTACTTCTTACAATAGATGGCTCCGCCCTTATTTTGTGGGTGGTGTAATGCTAGCCATGGTGCTTTGGTTTGCCAACCAATATGTGGTACCCAAAGCCAATCAAATTAGAGGCAGTTTTGAAGCCACCTACATTGATAAAAACAGTTCGTACAATGCACTTGTTGGATCCAACTCCAATATTTATTTACGCATCGATTCATTTACCTATGCGGGTATTTATTCGTATGATACGGCTACCAAAAGAGGGGGTCCGTTTTTTGCATACACGCTAAAAAAGAACAAACTGGTGCGCAATATTAGAGCCGACCAAATTACTTGGGATACGGCTTCTAAAAAGTGGAAACTTGAATTTATTTTAGACCGAACGGTATTGCCGCTTAAAGAAAGTGTTGCTTATACAACTCAGCAATTGATGGCTTTTAATTTTAGTCCGCTCGATTTAAGTAGGGATAAATACACCAAAGACAAACTAACCACATCCGAATTAAACCGCTTTATTGAGCTTGAAAAACTAAGGGGTTCGGAGGGGCTCAATGCCCTTAAAGTGGAGCGCTACCGCCGAGACGCCACCTGTGTAACCGTCCTACTCCTCACCATTATTGGGGCCATTGTAGGGGGCCGAAAAGTGCGCGGGGGTAGTGGTATGCACCTAGCGGTGGGCTTTATTATTGCTGCATTATTTATTATAACAGACCGTTTTTCAACCATTTTTGCCACAAAAGGCAATTTGCCACCTTTAATGGCTGCCTGGATACCCAATTTTATCTTCCTTTTTGTCATCTTATACCTCTACAAGAAGGCGCCTAAATAATTTCTCCAATAACCCCCTGTTAATAAATTAAACTTCTTTTATATTCTTTTGTTATACACGTCAAGTTCTACTTACCTTTGCGCAAGATTTTTTTTAAATAATGTAGCATGGAATTACTGAAAGAAAAGTTTAAGGCAAAAGCAGAAGCTGCTGGATTTGAAATCAAAGAAATTATTAAAACCCACGGGGCAAAAAAAGTAGGTGAAGTAACACTTTCACAAGTGTACCAAGGTATGCGCGGTATTACCGGACTCGTTACCGAAACTTCACTGCTAGATGCGCAAGAGGGGATCAGATTTAGAGGATACTCTATTCCTGAATTACAAGTAAGTTTACCAAAAGCACCCGGTGGTGGCGAGCCTTTACCAGAAGGTCTTTTTCATTTAATGCTACTCGGTGAACTTCCCAATCAAGAAGATGTTGAAATGATCACCAATATTTGGCAGCGCAGAAGTCATGTGCCCAATCATGTGTTTGCAACTATCGATGCACTTCCAATTACCACCCACCCAATGACCATGTTTGTTATCGGTGTGATGGCACTTCAAACCGAAAGTAATTTTGCAAAATCATACGCTACGGGCATCAATAAAAAAGATTACTGGAGTCCTGCATTTGAAGACGCCATGGATTTAATTGCACGCCTTCCGCGCATTGCTGCATATATCTATCGTCGCAAGTATAAGAATAGCGAACATATTCATCCAAACGGCTTATTAGACTGGGCGGGTAACCTTGCGCACATGATGGGTTATAACGATGAAAGCTTTAAAGAACTCATGCGTTTATACATGACCATTCATGCCGATCATGAAGGTGGAAACGTATCTGCGCACACCACACATTTAGTAGGTTCTGCATTAAGCGATCCTTATTTAAGTTACGCTGCTGGTATGAACGGTTTAGCGGGGCCACTACATGGCCTTGCCAATCAAGAAGTAATCAAATGGATTTTTGAAATGCAAGCATCACTTGGTACCGATGCGCCAACTTCAGAACAAATTGCAAACTATGTGCAAGCAACACTTAGTGCAGGTAAAGTAGTTCCTGGATATGGTCATGCCGTACTGCGTAAAACAGATCCACGCTTTACAGCGCAAATGGAATTTGGTAAAAAACACATGCCAGATGATAAGTTGTTAAATACGGTTTGGAATATTTATGAAACAGTTCCTCCTATTTTACAATCATTAGGTAAAGTAAAAAATCCTTGGCCAAACGTAGATGCACACTCTGGTGCTTTACTAGTACACTATGGCTTGGTAGAAAATGAATTTTATACGGTGCTATTTGCCGTAAGTAGAGCACTAGGTGTACTTTCTAGTCTTTGTTGGGACCGTGCACTAGGTTTCCCACTTGAAAGACCAAAATCTGTAACCACAGATTCGGTGAAGCAGTGGCTAGATGGAAAAGCAGAAATTTGGGAAAGCTAGTAGATACATTATTTATTTATTTTTAAATGAGTGTAGTATTTATATTATATTTTATCTATATTCGAATAGAACCTGTTTTTTAAAAATTTAATGTACTTAATTATGGAAGCAACATCTATCTTCTTGATTGTATTACTGGTTGTTATTTTTACTGGTTTATTAACAGTAAGCCAAGGAACAATTGCGGTTATAACCATGTTTGGAAAGTATCGAAGGATACTAACTCCAGGCCTAAGATTTAAAATCCCACTTGTAGAAAGTGTTTACAAGCGTGTTAGCATTCAAAATCAAAGTTTGGAATTAGAATTTCAGGCTGTAACCATTGACCAAGCCAATGTATATTTTAAGAGTATGTTATTATACTCTGTGCAAAACGCTACCGAAGAAACACTTATTAAAGTAGCATTTAAATTTATAAGTAATAAGGATTTAATGCAGGCTTTAGTGAGAACAGTAGAAGGCAGTATTAGAGCTTTCGTAGCCACCAAAAAACAAGCCGAAGTATTAACGGCTAGAAAAGATATTGTAGACTATGTTAAAGACCAAATTGATCATAGTTTAGAGGAATGGGGGTATCATTTACAGGATTTACAAATTAACGATATCACTTTTGATCAGCAGGTAATGGATAGTATGAGTAAAGTGGTAGCAAGTAATAACTTAAAGGCAGCTGCGGAAAATGAAGGTCAAGCATTATTAATTACTAAAACCAAAGCTGCGGAAGCGGAAGGAAATGCGATAAAGATTTCGGCACAAGCCGAAAAAGAAGCTGCTCAATTAAGAGGCCAAGGTGTTGCATTGTTTAGACAAGAAGTTGCAAAGGGAATGAGTGAAGCCGCAGAAGAAATGAAGCAGGCAAACCTTGATACCAATGTAATTTTGTTTAGTATGTGGACAGAGGCTATCAAAAATTTTGCAGAGTACGGTAAGGGTAATGTTATATTCTTAGACGGTAGTCCTGAGGGAATGGATAAGAATCTCAAACAATTGATGGGGTTGATTACAAATAAAAACAATGAGTCTGCAAAAAAATAATTTGCAATAAACAATTCCTATAAATATTATTTGCATTTATAGGAATTGGGGAATTAGCTCAGTTGGTAGAGCGCTTGCATGGCATGCAAGAGGTCAGCGGTTCGACCCCGCTATTCTCCACATAAATACAGTAAGGCTTTCAGCATTTTTGTTGAAAGCCTTTTTTATTTGGTTTAAACATGGTTTAAACATATTGATTTGCTAAATTTGGTTATAATATCCATAAAATGAGTAACCAAACAGTATTAAGTTCAAGTAAAAGAGGTAATAGAAATAGTAATAATTCAGTAAAAAAATCTTTTTTGAAAACAGAGTGCATCGTATGTAATACCTTATTTACAAAGCCACGTGTAGGAAAAATGTATTGCTCAAATCGTTGTAAGCAATTTGGTTATAACCATAAAGGTTCGGAAAAAAAGATCAATTTGTTAAATGATGAGCCAAAAACGTTTAAGAAAAGAAGAATAAATATTAATGAATATTTCTGTTATCGAGAGATGGTTGAACAAATTAAACGTTTCAAAGAACTTACAAGACGTAATTACAGATTTGAGGAGGAAGATATTAAGATACGACTAAGGGAAAATATGGGAATTCCACAAAGTCCAGAATCAATAATTCTTAATAATGTTTGCCAATTAAGAGAAGATGAATTAGATGAGCTAGAAATATTAAAAGATAAAGTTTCTAATTTTGCAAATTTCGAAATCCAGAACTTATCACTAGAAAAGTGGAGTTTTTTTAAGATAATGAATCTGAAATTAGATTTTGAAAACTTATTTAAATTAATTTGTCAATTTAGTATCGAATATATTAGTCAATTAAGTTTTACGGCATTAGATCCTGAAGAAACAGTTGATAATTTAGGAATTAAAAAAAAGTATATTGAACATTGTAATGCGATAAGTGAAGGTATTATTCAATTTTATAATAAAATCGAGTAATGAGTTTAGTTTTAAAATCAAATATTATTAATCAACATAACTATTTAATCGATTATCAATTATTGCATACTATCGTTAAATATATTATCAGATGAAGCTTCGATATCCAATTTTTAAAATCATGAAAAGAAATTTATCATTCAAATTATTGATATTAAGTTCATTAAAATAGGGTAGCTAAAGAATTTAGCATAAAAGTCTAAAATGGTAAGTAAAAATTGGTTCGAAATTCAAAAATTGCACATAAATCATCAATTTCCATTTATTAATAATAACATTTGATTTTTTCGCTATAAGTTATTAGCTTCAATCTACTAAAATAATTTTTCTAAAAATGGCGATAATAGATGTTTTAAAATATGATGGGCCAAACAATGTGCTTGTTTGGAAGTGGCGTTCTTCTTCTAATCAATCTCGTGAAGAAGAATTGCGCTATGGCACTCAATTGGTTGTTAATCAATCCCAGGAGGCGTGCTTTATAAAAGGAGGGCAAATGCTTGATGTTTTTGGACCAGGCACGCATACACTTTCTTCTAAAAACCTACCAATACTGTCAAGCATAATAGGATTAGCTTTTGGTGGGGATAGTCCATTTAAAGCAGAAGTGTATTACATCAATAAGTCTGTATCTATGGATGCTAAGTTTGGGCTAATGCCTTTTAACATGATAGAGCCAAATTTCAGGATTCCAATTCCTGTAACATGTAGAGGAAGTTTTGCATTAGCTGTTAGCGATAGTAAAATATTTTTAAATAAAATTGTAGGAACAGTTTCAGATTTTGAAACCAAAACTTTATCACAATATTTTAGAGGGGTTATTACTGAGGCAACAAAAAATGCAATTACTAAAATAGCGCACGAAGAAAAATTAAGTCCTTTAGAGCTTGAATCGATAGTGTTTGAAGTTGCAAACGCTGTAAGAGGACTTTTGGCAAAAACAATACTAGATTATGGGTTGGATTTGCGATTGTTTAACATTGAAGCGATTCCAATTATTGACGATGATCCAAAGGTTAAAAAAATAATTGAAGATTACCAAAGTATCATGAAAGAAGATACGCAAGAAAGAATGCGTTTAAAAAGAAGATCTGATAACCTTGAAGTATATAAGGTTGAAAGGAGTTTTGATACATCTGAAAAGGTAGCTGAAAATATGGGAGGAGGTTTAGGAGAGGGTGGTAATTTAATTGGTACTATGTTAGGTATGAGCATGGTAAATCCTATTGCAAACCAGATGGGCAATATTATGCAAAACAATACTCAGGCAACAAACCCAAACTTTTCGTCTCAAGTTTCTAATGATGATTTAATTAAGTTACTTGAACAACTTGGCAAATTAAAAACTTCGGGCATTCTAACTGAAGAAGAATTTAATGATAAGAAAAAAGAATTACTAGCAAAAATAAAATAATGAGTCTTACACAATCAATATAGAAAAATTTATTGGTTATCCAATCAGGATAATAAAGTTTTTTAATAAAATGATTATTTATTTAAAATAGTTTAATTATGGAAAATTTTTGGTCACAATTTGGCGGTTTAGTGATATTGGCAATTATAATTATAATTTCTTATTTTATAAATAAAGGTAAAACTAGTGAGGACGAAAATTCTGACAAGAAAAATATTAATAAAGTTATAAATAAAAAGCCTGATATAGATATTCCCGAAACTTGCCCGCACTGCAAAAGTCCTAATTCTAAAAAAAATAGATTATGTGAATGGTGTGGAAATCAAATAATTTAAAAAAAATTACAACATTGGCAATCACCGCAGCAGATATTAATAAGCTTAGACAAATGACTAGTGCTGGAATGATAGATTGTAGAAAGGCGCTAATTGAAGCGCAAGGAAATTTCGAAAAAGCTATTGATATAATTACAAAAAAAGGACAAAATATTTCAGTGAACCTTAGAAGTATTGAATCTAAAAAAAGTGATATACCAGACACGTGCCCACATTGTAAAAGCCCAAACACAAAGATGTTAAGAGAATGTGAATGGTGTGGGAGTCAAATTGTCTAACTTAAACTTAAAAAATATGAATTGTCCAAATTGTAAAAACCCTATTCAAGAAGATACCACTGAATGTGAATGGTGTGGCGTTAAAACAGAAAGTAAAAATAATCTAAACAAAACTGAAAATCTTAATAACAATTCAAATTTAGATCCAGAATTATTGGATTTAATAGAAATGGAATCGTTAGAGAAAAACGGACAAGCAAAAACAGGAGGCTGTTTTATAGCAACTGCTTGTTATGGAGACTATGAAAGCCCTGAAGTAAAAGAGTTCAGAAAATTTAGGGATACTGTATTATTGAAGTCCTATTTTGGTCGTCTATTTATATCATCTTATTATTTTGTATCTCCTCCTTTTGCAGATTTAATTAGTAAATCAGATAAAACTAAAAGAATTATTCGTAAATTACTTCTAGCCCCTGTTTTAAGGTTGATTAAAAAATAAAAATATGAACTGTCTAAAATGTAAAAAACCAATTGAACCAAACTCACTTAATTGTGAATGGTGTGAGAATCAAATAATTTAATAAATCAGCTAATATGATTTGTAATAACTGCAAGAGTCCAATTAAAGAAAATGCAAGAGAATGTGAATGGTGTAATTTTATTGTTCAAGAATTAGAAAATGTTTCATCTGAAGTCAATAAGACCTTATTAAATAAGGGAGAGTGTATTTTTTTTTCAAAAAGGGTTACAAAAACAATGTGCTTTTATGAATTATACAATGATGGAATAAAAATATTTGATTTAGATGAAAGGTTAAATATATTTATTTCTATAAATTCAATCTATAATATTGAATTTTGTAATCCATTAAAAATATTACGTTATACTATAGTAGGATATAGACCTATATTTTTTATTTTTCTTTTTTCTAAATACAGAAGAGGTTTTGATATAATAACAAACAAGTCAGGTCTAAATACATTGGTTATAAAAAATTCCAATTATCGCAATTTTAAAGAAGTAGTGACTAATTATTTAAAATAATAATTTATTTATGAACTGTCCAAAATGTAAAAATCCAATTGAACCAAACTCACTTAATTGTGAATGGTGTGGTAGTGAAATTAACTCTTTTATTAAGAGCGATAATTTAAATACTCCTTCAACTGCACCATCAATCAAACCTTTAATCATTCTACTTTCTTGGCTTTTAATGTTTATGGGAGTTGTTGGGACATTAATAGCATTTTACAGAATTCAAATCATACGTAATTATAGCTCATACGATTTATATTTTGCTACTGTATTAATTCCTTTAGGTTTATTAATTAAAATATCGAACAAACATGAAAAATAGCTTTTTAGTTTTAGGGGGGATTCTTGTCCTGATTAATACAGTAGTAGGTTTGGTTTTTAATTCCTATAATCATTTTAATATGGTTATGGCAGATCTCAGTATTCTTTTATCAACAATTTTATTATATGCGGCATATAGAAGTTCGATAGCTGATGGCTTTAAAATAGGATTTACTATTTTTTTTGCTATAACTGGTCTAATAAGATTCATTTGTTCCGTTGTTTCTCCAGAACAATTTAAAGACAATATGGCTTTTTTAATTTTTATCATTTTTTTAGCAATTGAAGGCCTTAGTTTTTTTGTTGGTAATAGTTTAAAAAATAAATAGCGACTTTTATATTGATTAAGTATTGGTAAAAAATAATGTTTAAACTTTTTACCAATAAATTATTCCTTATTGATTTTTTATTAGACTTCATTTTTAAACAATTAATAAATTCTATCAAATGAAAAAAAAATCACACATTGTAATCATTATCTTTTTAACCTTTTTTCTTTCATGTAATAACACTGAATTAGAGAATAGAATTAAAGGAAAATGGGAAGAAAAGACTGACCCTAAAATATTTTTTAGTGCAGCTACATATTACTTTTGGCCAAATCAAAAATTACAATATACAGTCAGGTATTTTAGTGGCCTTACTGTTAGCGGTAGATACGAAATTAAAAAAAACACTGTTCATTTATATCGATTTAATACAGAAAATAAAGACGTATATAAAGAGGAAGAATACGATAGCTTTGTTATTAGATTTATTTCTGACAGCGTATTCATGCGTGGCACAAATAGGTTTCAAAAACAAGTGGGGTGGGTTGCACCAAAATAGGCGACTTTGATGTTATTATGTATGAACTATTTAACAATGATTTAGTATTATATTTTAATTTTTGAATTAAATTGTAATTATATCTGGGTAATGGCATTTCTCAAAGATTTTAATTGGTAAATTTTCTGACCTATTTTAAACGAAAGAAAACAAATAATAAATGAAAAAGTTAAATACTTTCGGTTTAGGCTCATTTACAATCTTTTTGATTTTGGCTGTAATGGGTTTCCCTCTTTGGGTTTATTTTTTTGGTGATGGGAGTTTACCATCAATGAAGTATTTGTTTTTTTCATTTATTTTTTTCGGGATAATCTTTCTCATGATTATTTCAAATCTTAATCATATAATTGAGTTTTATAATTCTTTATCCGATGGAGTTTTTAAATCTAATACAATAGAGAAAAAAGATGAAAAAGTAAAGGATGGAAATTTCGAGGATTTCTATTCTACTGGTAATTTGAAATTTGTGGGGTATTATTCTAATGGAAAAAGAGTATATGATTGGAAAGAATATTTCGAGAATGGAGTACTAAAAGAAAAAGGAAATTATAGCGAAGGGAAAAAAGACGGGGAATTTGAAGTTTTTGATGAAAATGGAGAAAAAATTCAAAAATTAGTTTTTAGTAAAGGGGTATTAAAGGAGAGTTGCCAAATTAAAAACAACCTTTTACACGGAACTCAACAATATTTCAATAATGGAACTTTAGTTAATTCCTTAACGTGGGAGGATGGAAAAATTATTAATGGTCTTTGGAAATCCCACCATTCTAATGGACAATTATACCAGAAAGGGAATTATCTAAATGATAATAAGGAAGGTGATTGGGAATATTACCATGATAATGGTCAATTAGAACTAAAAGAAATTCATAAAAATGGAGTGTTAGATGGTCTATTTGAAAACTACTATTTTAGTGGTCAATTGCGCGAAAAAGGAAATTATGAAAATGGTTATAAAGTTGGTCTTTGGGAAACCTACTATAATAACGGTCAATTGTATGAAAAAGGAAATTATCAAAATGGTGTCCGAGAGGATGGTATATGGGAAAACTATCATGATAACGGACAGTTAGAGGAAATAGGAAATTATCAAAATGGTGTTCGAGAGGGTGAATGGGTTGAATACTATGACAACGGTCAATTATATGAGAAAGCAAACTATCAAAATGGGAATATAGCGGATGGTCTATGGGAAAGCTACCATAATGATGGACGATTATATGGCAAAGGAAATTATCAAAATGGTGATAGAATTGGTGAGTGGAAACATTACTATGATAATGGACAGTTAAGTCGAATAGGGAAGTATAAAAATAATGGTTTCTGGGATATAGCGGATGGTCTATGGGAAAGCTACCATAATAATGGACAGTTAAAGGGAAGAGAAAATTATCAAAATGATCAATTACAGGGTGAATTCGAATTTTACTATGACAACGGTCAATTGGGTGAGAAAGGAAGTTATCTCGATGGTATTAGGAATGGATGGTGGAAGTACTATGATAAGAAAGGAAAGGAAAGAAATGTTTTATTTGAAAAAGGAGTAGAAATAAAACAAAATATTTTTTCACAGATTAAGGACACTATTTCGAACATATTCTCTACTCAATAATTTAAAAAAGTGAACTACTAACCCTACAGCAACTATTACCCCCCCCTGTAGAATGATTAAGCAGTGTAATAGATTTTTTATATTTGTATTTGAGGGACTTAATAGGGGAACTTTTTTAATTTTTGCTTCTCAGATCTTCTAATTTAACCCTGAATTTTAATCCTAAAATTTCATTTAAAAGGCGTAGGGGCTCATTTTCATAAAATTTCTACTTATTTTATCCTTCATGTCAATCTAATAATCCCAAAAAATAGGGTAACCAAATTCAGTTACGGCAAATCCTGATTTATCTCGGTTTTTAATTAAATAATCTACTAAGTCTAAACTTTTTATTCTTTCTTCCTCAGTTGCGATTCTTTCAATGATATCGCTAACATAAATATTAACTATCTTTTTGATTTCCAATGCTTTTGTACTCCATTTATTAAACCCATTTAAATCGGGAAATAAAATAACATTACGCCCTTTTAAAACACTACATCTCTCAACACTTAAATTATTTAAACTTCCAACTGCAATCCAAACATATTGTGGGATATATACACTGGCTATTATTGCAGTTTTTTCACTCTCAACAATTGCAACTGTTTTATTATCATATTTCAGAAGGTGCTCTCCAAATAAGCATTGTTTCAAATGAAATTCAGGCTGATTAATGCTTTTATGAATCCACTGTACATGATTAAATGGTTCTTTAATTCTTTTACCATTTATCGGATCATAAAGCATTATTTTTCCTGTTCTTGTATTACCTGATTCATCAATTTGCCAAAATACAGTTGATCTTTTCCAATAACTTGAGGTTCCTATAAAATATTTACTAATTAAGTCTTTGGTGATTTTAGTGCCAAAGAGATTAACTAAGAACTGAATAAAATTGTTTTCATTATAGTTTGTCAGGCTATCTTTCAATACATTCATCGGGATAAACGATATTGGTGTAGTAATAGTTTTTATCCTTTTTGAATTTTTATTATCAAATGTGTAATTCGATGTAATATTATTTTCTTGAAAGTATTGTTTAGGAGTGTAGTGATAACCACAACTATTTTCTCTATTGCATCTTCCAACCTTGATACCTAAGTATTCTCCTGTTTCAGTGTTAATGTAGCGTGAAAAGGTTTTATATTTATTTTGACAAATAGGGCAGATGTATCGAGTTTTCATCCCATTATATGGTTCCAATTTATATTTGTAATAAAGCATATTTTGAAATTAAATGTTCAAAATGTTCATAGTGTTCATGACGTTCATAATGTGAACATTGTGAACGTCATGAACACTACATATTAATATACTTATTTACCATTCCTAATGAAATGCCTAATATATTTGAAATTTGTCGTTGAGTTTTACCTTCCTTACTTAATTCTTTTACTTCTAAAATTTTATCCTTCTTATCTTTTTCAGAAATTTCTTTTAGATGTTCTCTTTCACTGCTAAAGTTTATTAAGCCAAATTTTAAGAAATTATACGGTTTTTCAATTTGACAAACGCACACATAATCATTATCATAAATGAACTCTTTCTGCCTAACTTTAATCTGTTTTAAATACCTAATATTTGAATCTTTCTGGCTTTCGCCAATTGTGAAACAACTATCACAAAAATTAATTAACATCTTACTTCCTTGTAAATCATTTCGAGTAATTGGCTTTGACAAGTCTCTTTTTGGGGTATGGGCGAGTGCAAGAATTGATAAACCAAACCTTGTTTTTAATGCTTTTAAATGTTTCATTAAAGGCAATGCATCTTTGGCTTTTTCGGTTTCATTTTTTAGGTAAGTAAGGTTATCAATAATTAAAATTTTGGCTTCATTCTCAATTATAGACCGCTCTAAGGAGTTATACAAATATTCTTCAAATGAAAGATTATCTGGAACTATTGAATTCGGGTCAATTTCAACTCTAATAAAGTTATCATCAAAAATATAATGATCTTTATAACTATTCGAATAGCGGTTTTCAAATTGTTTGTCGCTTAATTCAAAATCGCAATACAGAATAGGTTGCTTATCTGCTTCTAATTTAAATCCCTGAATTTGTTCTCCACTACTAATGCTATTAGCTATTTGAACTGCTAAAATTGATTTACCTAAATTAGTGTCAGCAAACAAAATACATAATTCGCCTTCATACCAAAATTCTCCAAAGAGCATTCTTGGAATAGGTCTAGTTTTAGCTTGCTCCATCCATTGATTTGCCGGCATTGCTTTTAAGAGACCCTTATTTGATTTATTTTCCTGAATTATGTTTGTTAGATTTTCAATATTATTTTTTATTTTACTAATTTGGCTAAAATCAAAAACTGGATCTAAATCAGATTGGTATAAATCACTCATCATTATTTATTTTTAGTGATTAACCAATTATCTAAATCTGCTTTCCTGAAATACAATTTCTTACCTTTTTTAATAAAAGGAATTTCATTTTTACTTGTAAAGCTATAAAGTGTTGGAATTGCTAGGTGCAAGTATTCTGAAACTTCTTCAATAGTCAAGTATTCGGAGTACTTATTTTGATTTTGGTCTGGAAGATGATTTTGAATTGATTCTGAAATTGCTTTCTTTATAATTTCAGCAAGTTCTTCTTTTGAAGTTGAGTACAATAAATTTTGATCTGTCATAATTATTTAATTTTGACAAAGATCTTTATAGTTTTTATTTGATGTCTTTGAACTATACCCAACATTGCTATTAGTTGGGTGAGGTTTAGTTCTTTTTACTTCTTTTTAATTTTCTTCTTAATATTGATTTATTTCTTAATATATCGAAACCAGATTCTATTTTTTCTATTATTGTTGGTTTATAATCTTCTACTCTTTCCTTTAAAGTTTCTGACAGTAATGATCTCCAATTAGCTCTAAGATCAAAATTTAAAACTTCTGCAACCTGATTAATTAGTTTATTTATTTTGTCATCTGAATTTGTTAGCATTTTAGATTCATATAATGACATTATTAATAAGATAAACTCAATTTGGCTTTCACCTTTCCATAGAATATCTGATTTACCATCTCTTGTTTCTTTTTTATTGTCTTTAGATTTATAGTATGCAGTTAGAAATGATTTAGTCGCAGCAATTATTGCAATTGTCTGTATGTCATTAGAATTAAACTTATCAAATTCTTTATCTCCAAAGAAATTGATATCTATTTCTTTCTTCTCTTCAATTTCAGTTAAAAATCTGGAAAAACTCGAAAATTTATTTTGCATTATTCTATAAGCATTGTTTGTTTTCTCAATAAATGAATTTTCAGCATAATTTTTATTTCTTGCTATTTTAACAGCATCTTTAAATTCTTTATTGAGTGTAATGATATTACTTGTTTTTATAGAATTAAATAATTTAAAATTATTTTTCATTTGAGTTATAGTTTAAATTAACGTTTTGGTAGCCTCGTAAATAGTTTCATCTTCAAAACTGTCTAAATAAATTCGAGTTGTCTTTTCAGATGTATGTCCTAATGTTTCACTGATTATACTTTGTGAAATTCCACTTCTTTTCATTATAGTGGCAGCGCTATGTCGAGCGACATAAGTAGTAAGCTTATCTTCAATTTCAGCCTTTTCTCCAATAATTTTTAAATCAGCATTAACAATTTTTAAAACCTTGTCGATTCGATTATCTATACTTTTTGGTGTATTATGGGATTCATTTAATATCTGGAATACATAGTTGTCATTAGATTTCAAAGTAATTGGTCTATAATAATTTAAAATTTCAATTGCTGGATCTAATAATTGTATTTTGAAGTACTGACCTGTTTTTTTTCTTGTGTATGTCAGGATGCCCTTTTTATCAATTTGATTCCATTTTAAATGCCCTAAATCAATGAAGTTCATTCCACTATTATAATAAGAAAATAAAAAGTAGTTTCTAGAGTCAAATAGTCTAATATCCTCAGGAATGTCTAAGTTTTTGATTTTAAGAATTTGTACTTTGGTTAGCGCTCGCTTTTCGGTTTTAATATTTCTAAACTTTTTAAAGCTAAAATCCTTAAATGGATTGAAGTCGGCACCAATCAGTTCTTCTTTGACTGCATAGTTGACAAGGGTTTTTAATGTTCTTAAAAAGACAAATTGTGTGTTTAGCGAATTACCCTTTTCGTTTAAATATTCTTCATATTTTGTAAGAAGCGAATGGTTTAACTCAGTAAAATTTATATCCTTACCTTTTAGAAAATCTTTAAAGCTATTTTTTGTTGAAGTAAATACGTTGGCATAACCTATTTTACCTTTTTTCTCCAAGTCTTCAATTACCTCTTTAAAATAGCTAAATAAAGAAAGGTTAGTTTGATTCCTTTTTAATTTCTTTTGTATTGAGTCAGCTGAATATTCACCACCTTCATTATCTAAACTCAATAATAATTTAGAAGCTTCTCTTTTCTTCTTATCAATTAAGGCAACTAAAGATTTATAGTCCGGGTGCTTTTTTTTAGGAAGATTCTCTTTATCATCCCAAAGTGAAACAGCACAGGAGTGTCCGATATTTATATAACTTGCTTTCCTATTCTTAATGATCCTAAGCATAATGGGATGCTCTCCACTGCTCAAGGTTTTTGATTTGTAAAGAATGACTTTTGCTGAGGTTGACATTAGATCAGTTTAAACATGGTTTAAACAAATGTAATAAAAATTACAAAACATTGATAGTAGACTATAAGTATAAAGCTATTTAATACATTGAAATACAATTAGTTGTAACAAAAATTAAATATCAATAAAGATTAGAACACTTTATGGCATGCAAGAGGTCAGCGGTTCGACCCCGCTATTCTCCACTTATACTAAATAATAAGCCCCTCTGTAATAATGAGGGGCTTATTAATTTTAGGATGTGAAAAGCATCAATAAAATTCCAGTGGAGTAGATACCTCTTTTTTAAAAAATCAAATTAGGTTAAGATTTTTTCAATTTCAGTAAATTTTTTACAATTTCGCTATCCATTTTATACCATAGACTACTTCCCATTGAAATAAAATTTTTCTTCGACTTTAAAGATTCTGCTCCAAAATTTTTAATATTTGAAATGTCAATATTACCCTGTGCAATAACGCTATGATATTTGCCAAAGTCACTTGCAGTTCCACCATCTATTTCAATAAAAAAATTAGGCTTAAACTTTATTTCATTCTCAATAAAAGCGATGTTAAGATCATCGGTAGCTCTTATTAGAGTACTAAATTTGATAACTCCTGTACCGTGAATGGTACTCCCTTTTTTGAATGAATTCATAGAATTAAAATCTATTATATTTTTATTATCATCATATAGCATTGAAATTAATATTCTTGCTTCTTCTTTGCCAGGTATATTGTTAATATCTGCAAATTGGATGCGAGGAGTTACTTCAAAGTTGTCTGATTGGTATTTTATTTCAATTAAAAATTCCTCCTTTGTCATTCCAAGTTCTTTTGCAGCTTTTTCAGGAGTTAGTCGTTTCTCAAACACATCTTCTTTGCTTTTATTTGTTAAATCATAGGTAAATATTACATAAAATTCATTTTTACCGTCATGTGTAACACTCTCTTTGATAAAACTGTTTGATAGTGAAAAGTTAGTAACTTCAAAATCTTCAGATTGGGCATATTCTAATGTTCCTATTTTAATTTTTTGTTTTTCATTTTTATTTGAGGATACATTTTTTTTATTTTCTTGATTTGTACAAGCAATTAATATTGCTGATACCAGAAAAAATAATATTAGTTTTTTCATTGTTTAATTGGTTTTATTTTTTTAGTAATGATGCTTTTTAATCCGTAAATTACATATTAAAAAGCATTATTATGTAAATTATTCATATATGCTTTTAGCTGATTAATAAGTAAGCATCAAAATTTATTAACTATTTGATTATCAGAATGTTGAGGCAATAGTAGATTAAAGTATTCCGCCTGCTAGACTAATTTTTCAATAAATTTCAGGTTTGCTTAAATAGCAGCTGCCTAGTTTCAGTTAACGTTTAATATAAGAAATAGTAAATTACTTAAATGAAAATAAAATCAATTCTAGTTCGCTTAGTTTCTTTATACTTTTTTGTGAATATAATTTCTGCGCAAACATTTACGGTAGGATCATTTAATGTCCGTTATGACAACCCGCGTGATTCTGGAAATTTATGGAGTGCCAGACTTCCTAGAGTAGCTGCTCTCATTGCTTTTCATGATTTTGACATTGTAGGTACGCAAGAAGGGTTGCAGCATCAACTAGATGGTATGCAAGCGTTACTTCCGGAGTACACTTACTATGGCATTGGCAGAGATGATGGCGCATTAAAAGGCGAGCACTCTGCCATTTTTGTAAAAAAAGATGCATTTACAATTGTAGATAAAGGTGATTTTTGGTTATCTGAAACACCTTCAAAACCTGGATTTGGTTGGGATGCTCGTATTAATAGAGTTTGCTCTTGGGTTTTGCTACAACACAATGTCACGCACAAAAAAATATTTTGTTTTAATGTACATTATGATCATCAAGCGATGGTAGCGCGTAAAGAAAGTTCTAAGCTCATTTTAGAAAAAATCAAATCGATTGCCGGCAATTCACCTGTTGTTTTAACGGGCGATTTTAATGGTGATCACAGCTCAGCATGGTATCAGTTAATTGCCAATTCTGGTGTTTTATTGGATACGTACAATAGGGTTGCAATACCTTATAAACCCAATGGTACCTTTCAGGGCTTTGGCCCCAATTTAAATCCAGACCAGGTAATTGATCATATTTTTACCTCCTCTCATTTTACGGTAAGTAGGTGGGGCGTGTTAACGGATTCATACAATGGTAAGTTTCCATCGGATCATTTTCCGGTATTAAGTAGAATTACACTCAAATAAAGGGTTTGCTTGCATTGGGGGCGTAATTTAACGGCCTAATTGTGCAAAAGCTTTCTTAAATAACGTGGCTTTAGCATTTTTATTCACAGGGCATTGCTTCTTTTGTAGAACCCACTAATTTTAAAGTAATCAAATCCATTGTATGTTTTATTTTTTACAAACAGACACCATTCAAAAAACACTCAGTACAGTTACTGCAAGCACTCCAGAAAAGATTTCTATGCTTAGCCTATTAGAAAAGGGTGGTTGGATTATGTATCCGCTATACTTTTTACTTGTAGCTGCTATTTTTGTTTTTATAGAACGTTTGTTGGCGATTAATAAAGCGTCTAGGATAGAGCCTAATTTCATGAATATTATCAGAGATAATATTATTACAGGCAACGTGCAAGCCGCACGTAACTTGGCAAAAAATACAGACAGTCCTGTCGCACGCATGATTGATAAAGGTATTCAGCGAATAGGAAAGCCGCTTGATGCCATCGAAAAAAGTATGGAAAATGTGGGTCGCCTTGAAATGTACAATATGGAAAAAAATCTTTCTATTTTATCACTCATTTCTGGTATTGCACCTATGTTTGGATTTTTAGGAACCATTATTGGTATGGTGCAATTATTTTATGGTATTGCGTCTACGGGAGAATATACTTTGAACACCATTGCAGGTGGTATTTATACTAAAATGATTACGTCTGCAACGGGTTTAATTATTGGCCTCATTGCTTATGTAGGGTATAATTTTTTAAGTACCCAAATAGACAAGACAGCAAATAAAATGGAAGTGGCTAGTTCAGAATTCATTGATATTTTACAAGAACCTACTCGTTAATTTTAAGCAATGAATATCAGAAAGCGTTTAAGAACTCATCCCGAAGTGCACACCGGTGCCTTAAATGATATTCTATTTATACTATTGTTGTTTTTTCTAATTGTATCTACACTTGCCAATCCAAATGTCATTAAAGTGTCTAATCCAAAGGCAGCAAGTGATACAAAAGCCAAGCAAACAGTGGTTATTACGGTAGACAAAGACCAGCAAATTTATATCGGATCAAAAGCCATTATACTCGATTCATTGGAATCGGAACTTTCTTTGTTTTTAGCGAAAGAAACAGAAAAACCGTCGGTGGTTATTAATGGCGATAGTACTTCACATTTAGGAACAGCGATTAAGGTAATGCAGGTGATAAAAAAATTAGGCGCAACGCCTGTAATGGCTGTAGACAATAGCCATTAGTAATTAGTTCGTTTTTGTTGCCAAAATCATTCTATCATTTTCAAACAAGTCTTTTTTGAGCACTGTCGTGTATTTGTTTTGTGCAAATACATCCTGTGTTTTAAAACCTAGCGCCTGATTGATTTCGACAAATATAGCACCGCCAGAGTTTAAATTTTTATTGCCAAAATTTGCGATAGCATTGTAAAATACGAGCGCGTTGTTGTCAGGAACAAATAATGCGGTGTGTGGCTCAAAGTCTAGCACATGCCTCGCCATATTTTCTTTTTCCATGTCCGCAATATAGGGTGGATTGGAAATAATAATATCGTAACTGCCCATTTCCGGCCAGCATGTTTCGTCTAAAAAATCAAGTGTTTTAAACTGTATAGGTGCATTATATTTTGCTCCATTGATCGTTGCAACTTCTGTAGCTGCTGCACTAATATCTACTGCTGTAATTTGTGCAGTAGGTAGTTTTTTTTGAAGGGCAATAGCAATGCAACCACTTCCTGTTCCAACTTCTAAAATTTTCAGCGGCACAGAAGATTTAATATTTGCTGTCGCCCATTGTGCGCACCAATTTACGAGTTCTTCTGTTTCGGGCCTTGGAATGAGTGTATCTGGCGTTACCTCTAAACAAAGCCCTGCAAACCATGCCTCGCCAATTACATATTGTACTGGCTTGCCCAATACTAGCTGGTTGGTATAATTTTGAAGTCGCTCCATATGATTATCAGAAAGCAATTCATTTTTGATAACCCTTCTGTCCATGTTAGACTTGCCAGTAACAAATTCCATCACCATACCTGCAATGGTAGCTGCTTCTCTATTTTCATAGATTGCTCCTAATGCTGTTTTGAGAGAATGTTCGGCTACTTCAAAAGTCATGCTGCAATGTTAGTATCATTTAGGTTATTTTTGCGTCAGCCCTTCAAATTTATTTATCCATGCAAAACGCAGATCATTACTTTACCATCGAAAAGCTAGCAATAGCTGAGTTTAAAGATAGGGGAAGTAAATTTTTAGCGTATGCTTTTCCAATAAGTTCTGCGGAATCCTTTAAGCATCATTTGCAAGATTTAAAAAAAGAACATCCTAAGGCAGTGCATCACTGTTTTGCCTATAGGCTGGGTTTAACCAACGATTTATTTAGGGTGAGTGATGATGGTGAACCCGCTGGAACTGCTGGAAGGCCAATACTTGGGCAAATTGATAGCAGTGGTGTTACCAATACTGCAATTATTATAGTGCGATATTTTGGCGGCACTTTACTGGGTGTTCCAGGGTTAATAAACGCATATAAGTCTGCGGCTTCGATGGCATTACAGTTAACGCCATTTGTGCGAAAAACAATTGAGTGTTATTACGAAGTATCTTTTGACTATACACAAATGGGGGATGTCATGAATGTTGTAAAACAATATGGATGCTCTGTTGCAGAACAAACCATGCAACTTTTTTGCAATCTCCGAATAGGCGTACCCAAGGCAAGACTTGAAGAAGTGTTGTATAAATTCAAAGACTTACACACCGTAAGTATAAAATCCTGCGCCTGATTTTACGCCCAATTTTTTATCTGCAACCATACTTACAAGTAATGGACAAGGCGCGTATTTTTCTTCTTTAAATCCTTCGTACAAAACTTCTAAAATGCTAAGGCAAACATCGAGTCCAATAAAATCGGCAAGTTGAAGTGGTCCCATCGGATGTGCCATGCCTAGCTTCATAATAGTATCTATCGATTCTTTGGTAGCAACGCCTTGATGTAATGCATAAATAGCCTCATTGATCATGGGCATTAAAATTCGGTTGGCAATAAATCCTGGAAAATCATTGACCACACATGGCACTTTTAAAAGTACTTTGCTCAGTTCAACAATGGTGTCGGAAGTTGCCTCGCTGGTTTGTTTTCCATTGATAATTTCAACCAGTTTCATGATAGGAACGGGGTTCATAAAATGCATCCCTATTACCTGTGTAGGCCTTTTGGTAACGCTAGCAATTTCTGAAATAGAAATAGAAGAGGTGTTGCTTGCTAGTACCGCATGTGCTGGAGCTGCAGCGTCTAGCGCTTCAAAAATGGAAAGTTTAACAGCTTTATTTTCGGTGGCGGCCTCTACTACTAAATCTGCGTTAGATACAGCAGTAGCAAGGATTGTACTAGTTGTTAAATGCGCAATCGCAACTTCTTTTTGAACCGTTGTAATGGTTTCTTTACTAACCAAACGGTCTAAATTTTTATGAATGGTAGCAACTGCTTTTTCTAGTTGTGCATTACTAGTATCAAGTAGTATAACATTAAACCCATGGGTGGCAAATATCTGTGCAATGCCATTTCCCATGGTGCCTGCACCAACAACGGTAACATTTTTTATCGTAGTCATAAAACTATTTTTTTCGCTTGTAGTCGCCACGTTTCCAAGACTTAATAAAGTCGGCCCATGCTGCTGGATTTAAAATGTTCATAGGTGGAATTTGTCCAGCATAATAATATTTATTGGCTTGCTGACGCAGTTGATAATTAACCGCCTCTCTACCATCCGATGGTAAGGCGTTTAATAAAATTCTATTGCGCGATTCGTCGATATTTTTTCTAGCCACCTCGTACATGTCATCGTTTACTTTGTTGTTTACAAAGTCTCTTTCAAATTGTTCGCGGGTAGGTCTTGGTTTTAAAATAGTAGCGGGTAAATAAACGGTATCACTAACCATGAGTTGAATAACACTATACTGGCTTTCTGTTAAGTTGGCAGGAATATCAATGCGTCTATCTTTAAAACCGATACAAGAAAATGTAATTTTATCTCCTTTTAAAACGGCAATTGAAAACACACCGTCGGGACTGGTAAAAGTGCCTCTTCCTTTTCCTTCTACAATAATACTAGCAGAAGGGATGGCCCGTAAACTGTCGGCGGTCATCACAACGCCATAGAGTTGCACAACCGAGTCTCTGTAGGACGTATTTTGTGCCACGGCCTTATTTAGGCTGCAAAAGGCTATTCCAATAAGAAGGATGCGTAGCATTTTATTCATCGGCTCAAAAATACGAATGGTTTTGACAATAAAAAGTCAATTAAATGGGTGTGTTTATGGCAAAGTAAGGGCTACAGCAATTAACTTTGCACAGTTCTACCTTATTTTAACAAAAACTTGCGTGACAATGACCGAAGAATTGATATTAAAGGCCCTCAGTAATGTACAAGAGCCCGATTTAGGCAAAGATCTAGTTACCTTAAATATGGTGAAAGATGTCCAAATAAATGGCAATGATGTAAGTTTTACCATTGTGCTTACCACCCCTGCTTGTCCAATGAAGGATATGATGCGAACGGCGAGTGAAAATGCAGTAAAGCTGCTTGTTAATAAAGAGGCCAATGTAAAAGTGAATTTTACAGCCAACACCAGTTCTACTAGAAAAGACAATGCGCAAATTTTAAGTGGCGTAAAAAATATTATTGCAGTAGTGAGTGGAAAAGGTGGGGTAGGGAAAAGTACGGTTTCTGCAAACATAGCGCTCGCACTTGCAGAAGGGGGCGCTAGTGTTGGACTGATGGATGCAGATATTTATGGACCTAGTGTGCCGATTATGTTTGGTGTGCGTGGTGCGCGTCCACTCATGAAAGATATTGATGGCAAAGGATTTATTGTGCCACTAGAAAAATATGGCATCAAATTAATGAGTATTGGATTACTTGTAGATGAAAAAAATGCAGTGGTATGGAGAGGTCCTATGGCAAGTAGTGCGATCAAACAATTTGTTACAGAAGTTGATTGGGGTCCACTCGATTATTTAGTTATTGATATGCCGCCGGGCACTGGTGATATACATTTAACACTCATGCAAACTGTTCCGGTAACGGGTGTGGTGATTGTAACAACACCGCAGGCTGTAGCCCTTGCTGATGCTAAAAAAGGGATTGCAATGTTTGGTCAAGCGCAAATTAATGTGCCTATTATTGGCCTCGCAGAAAACATGGCCTATTTTACACCTACCGAACTACCTGACAATAAATATTATTTATTTGGTAAAGAGGGCGGTAAAAAATTAGCAGAAGAATATGACCTTTCATTTTTAGGTCAAATACCACTTGTGCAATCTATTAGAGAAGGTGGTGATGAAGGTATTCCTGCCATGGTAGGTACCGACGAAATTAGCAAACAAGCTTTTAGAAATATTACCGCGCAAGCAGTACGCAATATTGCCATCAGAAATGCTGCAGGGTCTGCAACACAAACGATAAAAACGCAGGCGTAGGCATGAAAAAGATCATCATTACATTAGACGGTTATTCTTCATGCGGAAAAAGTACGCTCGCCAAACAAATGGCCGCTGAATTAAACTATGTGTTTATAGATAGTGGTGCCATGTACCGTGCCATTACACTTTATTTTATAAGACATGGTATAGATGTATCCAGTTTGGCTAAAGTAACAGAAGCCCTTTCAAATATTCAGTTGTCATTTATACTAAACGAAACAACGGGTAGAGCAGACATGTATTTGAACAATGAAAATGTTGAGGAAGAAATTAGAGGTTTAGCCGTGAGCAATCAGGTAAGCCAGGTTGCAGCTCTAGAGCCTGTGCGCATTTTTAGTGTGGCCCAGCAGCAATTAATGGGAACACAAAAAGGAATAGTAATGGATGGGAGGGATATTGGTACGGCTGTTTTCCCTGAAGCCGAGCTTAAAATATTTGTGACGGCTTCTCCGGAAGTACGCTTAGAGCGCCGTTATCAAGAACTGTTTGCCACAGACCCGGCCATTACAAAATCTGAAATTCAGGCCAATTTAGAAATGCGGGATCATATCGATTCTACTAGGGAGTTTAGTCCTTTAAAACAAGCCCATGATGCACTTATGCTGGACAATAGCCATTTAACACGAGATGAACAACTTGAATTGGCCCTTTCTTGGGCTAAAGAGCGGATCGGGACTTAAAAAAAATGGTCCCTCCGTGGAAACGGAGCGACCTTTTACGATTGCTTGCCATATGAAAATCTTTGGTACAGCTTATAAAAATTAGTACCTATATTTTTAACAGGAGATCCTGTTGTTTGCTTGCTTTGTTGATACAAATATACAGCGTTTATAGGCCGTGTGAAAACAACTTAATGTTAAGAATATTACGTTTAAATGTATCTTTGTAGCCGCAAAGCCTTGCTATTACTGGATTTTTTTGTAAACCCAATATGATGTCCAACCGATTAGTGGATCCTTTATTTCAGTTAATTAAATCCCTAGAAAAGGCGGAGAAGCGGCATTTTAAGCTCTATATCAAAAGAAATTCGGCTAAAGAAGACCTAAAAGTAATCCAATTATTTGATGCGGTGGCTGCTTTGCCAGAGTATGACGAGCGCCTTTTGCTTAAAAAACTAACCTCTATCGAAAAGCCACAGTTGGCCAATTTAAAAACGCATTTATACAAGCAGGTGTTGGCTAGTTTGCGCCTTTTAAAAAGCAATGATAGTGTAGACTTACAATTGCATGAGCAGTTAGACCATGCCCGAATTTTATATAGCAAGGGTTTGTACCACCAGAGTTTAAAAATTTTGGACAAGGCAAAATTGTTAGCACAGCAATACCATCAAGATAGTTTTTTGATACAAATTATTTCGCTGGAAAAAAAGATAGAGACCTTGCATATCACCAGAAGTATGCAAGATCGTGCGAGTCAATTAACGCTAGAGGCCAATCAGGTGAATGAAAAACGAAAAGTAATTACACAACTTTCTAATTTGGCGTTGCAACTTTATAGTTGGTTTGTGCAAAATGGACACGCGCGTAACGAGGCCGATGAAATAGGTATTAAAATCTTTTTTAAAGAGGCGTTGCCTGCCAATGCAACGGCGCTTACAGGATTTTATGAACGCCTTTATTTGTATCAAAGTTATTGCTGGTATGCATTTATTAGGCAAGACTTTATAATGTATTACAAGTATGCCCAGCGCTGGTTTGATCTTTTTGAAACCAACAAAGAAATGATTGAAATTGAAACGGGTCATTATATTAAGTCGATCCATATTTTACTCAATGCGCATTTTGACCTCCGTAATTTTGCCAAGTTTGACAGGGTGTTAGCGCATTTTGAAAAATTTGCAATATCGGAACTACCCAATAAGCACGATATATTTAGGGTTAACTCCTTTGTATATATCAATAGCGCCAAGCTTAACAAGCATTTGATGCAAGGAACTTTTAAAGAAGGTCTGCAGCATGTGCCTGCATTGGTTAAAGCGTTAAAAGCCCTTGAAATATATTTAGACCAGCACCGTATTTTGGTGTTCAACTATAAAATTGCTACACTTTATTTTGGTGCTGGTGATTACGCAACCTCTATCGATTATTTAAGACGCATTATTAATGACCATATTGATTTAAGAGGCGATTTACAGTGTTATGCGCGCCTGCTTCATATGATGGCGCATTATGAACTTGGTAATATTGAGCTCATTGAAAGTTCACTGATAAAGTCGGTGTATCGATTTATGGCCAAAATGGAAAACCTAACGGTGATAGAAGAAGAGATGTTTACATTTTTGCGTGGTTCTTTTAAAGACCCGTCTCGTAAAGTAACACAGGCGTTACAGGAATTTTTAGCCAAGGTTAAAAAGTACGAGAAGAGTAGATTTGAAACCCGTGCATTTGCCTACCTCGATGTTATTTCTTGGTTAGAGAGCAAGGTGGAAAATAAAACGATGAGTGAAATTATTTATGCGAAGTATTTGAAGAGTCCGCACCGTTAATGTTATCAATGTTGCTGCCGCTACTGGCATAAGCGATACTACCACCTACCCATGTTTCGTTTTGATTGTAGCGCACCCCAATCATTTTTCCTTTACTAAGCCTAGCAATGTTAATGGCAGGAAAAGGCCTAGCAGCAGCGTTTTCCCATAAAAACAACAATCGTATTTCTACTTTAGCTGGCGTTGTTGGCGTTTTAATAATGGGAGCGTAGGTTACTTTTTTTTGAAGCATCCAGTTTTGTGGATCGGGTAAATTTGCAATATCGTTTTTGGTTACATCAATCATAACGCCGCTTCCTGCAAAAGAAAAAAGGGGCTTTAATACATAGTTTTCTAGATCGTCAGGTATCGTTTCTAACTGGTGAACATAATAACTAGCAGGTATACAAGGGTGCTTTAATAAAGGCATCGTGTATTTACTAATACGGTAAAACCAGTTAGGGTGTCCGGCCCATTCTACATGTAGGTTTTCAAATAAAATGCTTCCAGCATCTTTAATATTTTGGGGCATTTGATCTAGCTCATCAAAAATAATTCGGTTGTAGATTCTTTTGATAGCTATTTTTTCTCCGTCATCATTTTTATAATAAAGGGTATGGCCTTCTTTAATTAGATCCGTAATACATACAATGGTAATGCCTGTATAGGCAGCGGTGCAATAAAAATCGATCCTTGTTTTTTGTGTATGTGGTTTTATTTCAAGTAATACCACATGTTTAGGATCATGATTTCCTATAATAACGGATTGTAATTTTTGTAGGTAGGTATTTTTAGTAAGGCCACTATAATAGGCCTTGTAAGGCTCTGGTATAGTGTATTCGCTGCGTAAAGCGTCGTCTAGTAAAACCTGATAACCATAGAGGCTAGGGAAACCTTGCATTTCTATAAGTTGCGGCGTAATTTCATTTTGCTCATTTATGCAAATGCCAAAATCAAAAGCTATAAAATGTGGATGTGCTGTTTGAGCGGGTACATTTTTATTTGGAGGTACCGAAGCATTGGTGTTTTGAATAAAAACCGGATCATTGATAACATCAATAATATAACTGCAGGTATCCAACATTTGTTGGTTAATATGGTCGTCTAAAAAAACAGGCGTTTCTGCTACGCTGAAATCGATAGCGCCTTCAAACTTGCAGTTTAATGTATGTAGGTAGTTAGCATGCTTTGCCGCTGTATATGCATCATTAAATAAATTTCTGAGGGCGGGCACCATGGAGTTATAATTTAATGAGCTAGAACTTCAAGTATCGCCTGGTTTAAAAAATTAGGCAAAATAGTTTGGTAGGTAAGCATAATTTTTTCTGGGTCTTGTACCTGATCTGCCATTGATTGCCATTTTTCTGCACCATGATTTTCTATCACAATATTTTTTTTATCTTCTTGTAGTAAATATAAATGCATGCCTGCTGCGTCTACTTCGGCATGGAACTGCGTGCCCACAAAATAAGGACTAAAGCGCATGGCCATAACTGCTCTTTCGTAAGGCACATGAGGCCTGTCCTTTTCGATGGCAAGTATAGAAGCGCCCATGACTTCTATAAGTTCGTCGTTGGGTTCAATTACCTGAAAATCTCTACTATCTACGCCATAAAATGGATTGTGTAAGCCGGCAAATATAGGGTCTGAAATGCCCGCTGTTGTTGGGTGTACCGGAAATACCCCAAAAGCAGTTGAGTTTCTTTTACAAACCGTTCCAACATGGTAATATTTGCAAGCAAGTTGAAAACTATGGCAAATAAAAAATACATGTTTGGGTTTGTTGTTTTCGCTATTCCAAATTTCAATACTTTCTAACCAATCAAAATAAGCGTTCTCCCAATTGGTATCATTGGAATCAAGTGGAGAGCCAGGACCGCCACTTGAAATATACATATCAAAACTCGTGTCTGGCGTTTCTAAAGATTGTCTAACATCAAAGACCTGATAGGTGAGCTCAAGATTTTTTTGACCAGCCCATGCATGCACAAGTTCATGAATACAGCGCATCCCTTCGTTGGGGTCGCCATCATATAAGTCTAATACTGCTACACTAATGCTCTGATTCATGGGTTGGTTTACGCGTTATAAATAGCTCAGGTTTGTTTTAGGCGTAAGCGTTAAAAGTGTATGGTACATGAGTTTAATAGTTTCTTCTATATCATCGTGGTGAATCATTTCTACGGTGGTATGCATGTATCTAAGCGGCATAGAAATAAGTACCGATGGGCAACCATCATTGGCATAGGCAAAACTATCGGTATCTGTTCCGGTGCTTCTACTTAGGGTTCTAAACTGAACTGGAATTTTATTTTTTTGAGCAACTTCTTCTACAACGGCTAATAATTTATTGTGAATGGCAGGCGCATAAGCAAGTGAAGGACCTTTACCGCACTGAATATCACCTTCCACGATCTTACTAATCATGGGCGTACTGGTATCATGTGTCACATCTGTAATGATGGCAATATCTGGCTTGATGCGGCGCGCAATCATTTCGGCACCACGTAATCCAATTTCTTCTAGTACCGCATTTACCACATACAACGAGTAGGGTAGTTTCTTTTTATTTTCTTTAAGTAGTCTAGCAACCTCAGCAATCATAAATCCGCCAATACGGTTATCAAAAGCACGTCCAATATAATAGCCGTTTGCTAGTTCATCAAAGCCTTCTTCGTACGTAACTACTGATCCTATATGAATACCTAAATCTTCTACTTCTTTTTTTGTTCTAGCGCCACAATCTAGACTTAGGTTGTCCACTTTAGGTTGCGTTTCTTTGTTGTCTGGATTACCTAAGCGCGTATGAATAGCAGGCCATCCAAACACTGCTTTTACAAGTCCTTTTTTTCCATGTATCCAAACTCTTTTTGCAGGTGCAATTTGATGATCTACGCCGCCATTTCTTTTTAAATAAATAAGGCCCTGATCATTGATATAATTTACAAACCAACTTATTTCATCGGCATGTGCCTCAATAACTACTTTGAAAGGCGCACCCGGATTAATAACGCCCACTGCTGTGCCGTAAGGGTCTGTAAAAATTTCGTCGGTATATTTTTTAATGTACTCGAGCCATACTTTTTGTCCGCCCGATTCAAAACCAACGGGAGATGGGGTGTTGATATAATTTTTTAAAAATGCCATCGAGGTTGCTGTTACCACCGAGTCTTTTTTCTTTTTGGTTTCTTTTGTACTTGTTTTTTTAGTTGCCATAATATTATTTTTCACTTTATTGTCAAGAAAATAAAAGGGTAGCGATGATGCCGCAGGCGGCTTTCACTACAATGAGTCCATCAATGATTGCAAGATAATAGAGAATGCTTTTACGTTGGTGCATTTGATAGCTTACACTTATCAACAAAATAAGCGGGATTGTGTTTAACAAAATTTGGAAGCCTGTAAAATGATGCAAAAAGGCGTATCGAAGGGTTGCTATTAAAATAAGGGTACTAATGGGTATGAGCAGCCAATTGATGGTTTTGGTTTGGCCCATCCGTACCACAATTGTTTTCATTTGTTTGTTGGCATCTGTTTCATAGTCTTTGATGTCAAAAAGCACGGCTAGCATACTTATAAAAAGGGCATTTGATATGTACAAAATGGTTACATGCGCCATGCTAGCGTATTGGAAGCCCGATAGCTTTAACATGAGGTAAGGGGTATACACGCCCACGCCAGCCCAAATACTTCCAATAATAAAAGGCTTTACAATACCATACGACCGAAGATTAAGGTTTGGATATTTTTTGGTGTCAAAATAATATAAAAAAGATCCCAGCGCTAGTAGCGCACAAAATAAAATATCATGTAATTCTAGTAAATGAATGCCTGGCAATATTAGAAACAATTGATAACTGCCTCCCAAAAATAAAAAAGTAAGGAGTATCCACTGCAATTTTTTAACGCGCCCGGCATGTTCCGCTACCCAAATACTTCTTTGGTTAGGGGCGCTATCATTACTTTCTAACAGGTACGAATGATTGTAATAATAAACGGTTGCGGCGGCGGCAAGGGCTACAAATAAAACGGGTATGTGAAGGTGGCCTAACTGCGCAAAGCTAGCCTGGCAAAGGGATACCATGCATAATGCATAAAAATAATTGCTAAAGAAAAAAGAAGTAAAGAGTTTGCGCTCCACGTTTAGTTGACAATAATGATGTCTGAAGAAACTGCGGTGTCACTTTTATTTTTTGCTTTATCGGAAGCCCAAAATTTAAAGTAACAAGTATCGTTTTTGCCACATTTAGGAATAACGGTATAAATGCTGCCCGGAATAAATCCTGTGCTATAACCAATTTCAAAAATCCCTTTTAAATTAGGGGTAGCTGTAAAAGCTGGAATTTTTACACGGTCACTAAAATTATTACAGCCCTTTGTTTTGGTTACTTTTTGTACCCAAATGCTATCTGAAATATCGCCTTCAGCGTCTGTAAACTCCAATGAAAAAATGATGGCAGCGGCACCTGTAAAAACCTTTCCGTTCACTGATTTAAAAGTGAGCTGGGGCTTTGTGGTGTAGGTATCTTTATTGCAAGCAAACATGATCCCAATAATTGCCGTTAATATCAATATTTTTGCCTTCATTCGTGTAGGTTTCTAGTCAAATTTAGTAAAACAAACCAATCAATCGCTGTGTTGCCCATAGATGTTAACAATATTTTCTCTAATGAACCTCGTTTGTTTAACCAAACAGCGCTAGACCTCTTTGCATATCAGTACAGTGGTAATATAGTGTACCAGCGTTGGTGTGATCTTATTTTACCAGGCCATCATCCAAAAAGCGAGGCGGGTGTGCCTCTCATAGATCATTACACCAAAATTCCGGCCATGCCCATTGGTTTTTTTAAAACCCAAACTGTGCAAACCGGAAACTACGAGCCTGCATTTTATTTTGAAAGCAGTGGCACAACAGGAACCGAGCAAAGTAAACATTATATCAAAGACGAAGCGGTGTATCAACAAAGTTTTATGACTACTTTTAAAGCGGTTTATGGCCCTATACATAACTGGTGTATTATTGGATTGTTGCCGGCTTATTTAGAACGCCCACATTCGTCGCTGGTATATATGGTGGAGCATTTGATTAAAGCATCTAATCATGTACAGAGTGGATTTTATTTATACGATCATGAGGCACTCGCACAAACCTTAGCGGCCAATGAAGCAGCTGGGCAAAAAACATTGTTGATTGGTGTTACGTTTGCGTTACTAGATTTTGCCGAAAAATATCCCATGCCACTTTCTTATACTACTATTTTAGAAACAGGTGGGATGAAGGGTAGGCGTAAAGAGTTGACCAGAAAAGAAGTGCATGGTGTATTAATGGACGCATTTCAGGTACTAACCATACATGGCGAATATGGCATGACAGAATTATTATCACAAGCCTACGCAACAGGAAATGGCATCTACAATTGCCCGCCTTGGATGCGTGTACTGGTTACCGAAGAAGAAGATCCACTAACGGTGAAAACCAGTGGGAGAGGCACTTTGCAAGTAATTGACCTCGCTAATATAGATAGCTGTGCCTTTATCGCCACAGAAGATGTCGGCGCCGTATATGAAGATGGCAGCTTTGAAGTTTTTGGCCGAATGGATCATTCGGCCCTACGCGGTTGCAGTTTAATGGTGCTCTAAAATTTTTGCGCGCGCAAAATCTTACACACTTACATTAAAATCACGAAGTGCATCGTTTAAACTTGTTTTTAAATCGGTACTTGCTTTACGCTGACCAATAATTAAAGCACAGTTTACTTGGTATTCACCTGCATTAAACTTTTTAGTAGTGGTACCCGGAATTACCACAGATCTTGCTGGCACACGACCTGTATATTCTACCGGCGTTGACCCGCTTACGTCAATAATTTTTGTTGATTGTGTTAATACCACATTGGCACCTAGTACGGCTTCTTTTTCTACAATTACGCCTTCTACCACAATACTTCTACTTCCTAAAAAGCAACCGTCTTCGATAATAACAGGGCTTGCTTGTAAGGGTTCTAATACACCGCCAATACCTACGCCACCACTCAGGTGTACGCCTTTTCCAATTTGTGCGCAACTACCAACAGTAGCCCAAGTATCTACCATGGTACCAGCATCTACATACGCACCAATGTTTACATAACTAGGCATGAGTACCACCGAGCTAGCAATGTATGCACCATAACGCGCAACAGCAGGCGGAACGGCTCTTACACCTAATTCTTTGTAGTTGCTTTTAAGTAACATTTTATCGTAAAACTCAAAAGGAGGAAGCTCCCATGTTTGCATTTGTTGAATACCAAAATATAGTAAGATGGCTTGTTTAACCCACTCGTTTACTACCCACTTATCGTTTTCTGGAGATGCTACACGTAAACGACCTTTATCTACGTCTTCAATTACAGCTCTCACTGCATCACTATAGGTTGCCTCTTTTAATAATTCTCTATTTGACCAGGCTTCTAGAATTAAATTTTGTAAAGACATGCTTAAATTTTTTGCAAACATAAGCAAGACATCTTTAACTACCATTATATTTGCCTTGTGACCCCATTATTTAATCCAGATATTGAAGCTTGCTTACGCGTTTTAGAAAGCGGTGGCCTTATTTTATACCCCACCGACACCATTTGGGGTATAGGCTGCGATGCTACCAATGAGGCGGCTGTTGCTAAAATATTTGCGTTAAAAAATCGTCCCGACAGTAAGGCGCTGATTGTACTGATTGCAGACGAGCGTTCGCTATTACAATACGTGGCAAGCCCGCACATTGAAGTGTTTGATTACATCGCGGGTGTTTCAAAACCCACCACTATTATTTATGATGATGCTATTGGACTTGCGTCTAATTTATTAGCAGAAGATGGATCTGTGGGTATTCGTATTTGTGCCGATGAATTTTGCAAGCATTTAATCAAACGTTTTAGAAAACCAATTGTAAGCACCTCGGCTAATGTATCTGGCTTTCCGCCGCCAACAATATTTTTCGATATTGATATTGCCGTAACGCAAGGGGTGGATTATGTGGTCAACTATCGACAGGATGATCGGGCGCAATCGGCCCCTTCTGCAGTGGTTAAATACAGTAAAGACGGGCGTTTCACAATTCTGAGGCCTTAATTGGTTCCTTTTGTTCCCTTTTGGTTATTTTTACTCCATGAGGCGCATACTTGTTATTCAAACTGCTTTTATAGGAGATGTTATACTCGCAACAGCTATGCTTGAAAATTTGTATGCAGCATATCCAGCAGCAAAAATTGATATTTTGGTAAGACAAGGTGCTGATGAACTTTTTGTAGGTCATCCTTACATTCATGCAGTGCATGTTTGGGATAAAAAGAAAAACAAATACCAGCACCTTTTTCAAATTATAAAAACGGTTAGAAGTAATAAATATGATGTTGTCATTAATCTACAACGCTATTTAGCTACCGGCGTTATCACTGTTTTATCGGGTGCCAAAAAAACAATTGGCTTTGATAAAAATCCACTTGGTTTTTTATTTTCAGAAGTGGTTGCGCATCAGTTTGGAGCGGGAGTGCAAGCGGTGTCAAGTGCAGCTACGCCAAACGCGTCAAATTCAACAGCGCTGCACGAAACGGCGCGCAACCACACACTGCTTGCATCTTTAACAACAGCTTCTGTTGCAAAGCCTGCACTCTATCCATCTGCGGAAAATTTTGCGGTGGTACAAAAATATCAATCGGCACCTTATATATGTATGTCGCCGGGGTCGGTGTGGGAAACAAAAAAAATGCCCGTAAAAAATTGGATAGATTTTATAGGTGCAGTGCCATCCAATTATATCATTTATTTAATGGGCGCGCCTAACGAAACAGCATTGTGCGCAGAGATACTCGGTGGTTCATCAAGAGGGGGTGTGATTAATATAGCCGGAGAGCTGAACCTTTTAGAAGCAGCGGCACTTATTAAAGGTGCACGCTTAAATTATGTAAACGATTCGGCGCCTATGCATTTGGCATCTGCTACCAATGCACCCGTTGCTGCCATATACTGTTCTACGATTCCGGCATTTGGATATGGTCCATTATCGGCTATACAATTTATTCTAGAAAGCCTAGAACCTTTACCCTGCAAGCCCTGCGGCCTGCATGGAAAAACAGCTTGTCCACTTGGGCATTTTAAATGTGGTCATACCATTACAACAGCGCAATTACTAGCGCCTCTTTCGCTTATATAAATGAGCAAAGCGCTACATTTGCAAAGCATGGAAATTAATTGTTCACCACTCGAAACCCAACTCTTTAAAAAAATAGGTGCCGCAGCAGATAAGCTGGGTGTGCCTGCTTATTTAATTGGTGGATTTGTGCGTGATAAAATTATTGGACGTCCTACCACCGATGTGGATGTGGTTTGTATAGGAGATGGTATTGCATTAGCACATGAAGTAGCAGCCCTTTTTTCACCAAAGCCTACGGTTGCATTTTTTAAAACATTTGGAACGGCGCAAATAAAAATTGATGATTTTATTATTGAATTTGTAGGTGCCCGCAAAGAAAGTTATGCAGCAGATAGTAGAAAACCAAGTGTGAGCCCAGGCACCATCGAAGATGATCAAAATAGAAGAGACTTTACCATCAATGCACTTGCCATTGGATTACATGAAGCAGGTTTTGGTAAATTGGTAGATCCGTTTGGAGGACTACAAGCTATTCAGGATAAAATAATTAAAACGCCTTTAGCACCGCATCAAACCTTTAGTGATGATCCTCTGCGCATGTTAAGAGGTATACGCTTTGCCTGTCAGTTAGGGTATACCATCGTGCCCGAAACCCTTGAAGCTATTGCAGATAGTGCGCACCGTATTAGTATTATATCGCAGGAACGAATCACCGAAGAACTCAATAAAATTATGGGCTGCGATAAACCATCGGTAGGGTTTGATTTACTTTTTAAAGTAGGCTTACTACATGAAATATTTCCGCAACTCGTTGACCTCTATGGTGCCGAAAATATTGACGGCATGGGTCATAAAGATAATTTTTACCACACGCTGCAGGTGCTGGATAATATGGCGGTTAGCACGCCAGATTTATGGTTACGCTGGGCAGCATTGCTTCATGATATTGCAAAGCCTGCTACCAAAAAGTTTGAAGAAGGTTTTGGATTTACGTTTCATGGCCACGAAGTAGTGGGTGCGCGCATGGTGCCTAAAATATTTACCAAGCTAAAACTTCCTTTAAACGAGAAAATGAAACTCGTTCAAAAATTAGTGTTATTGCATTTGAGGCCCATTAGTTTAACCAAAGAAAATATAACGGATAGTGCCATTAGGCGTTTAATTTTTGATGCCGGCGAAGACATTGAAAGTTTGATGCTTTTGTGTAATGCCGATATCACCAGCAAAAACAAGCAAAAAGTGAAGCGCTATTTGCAAAATTTTGAAATGGTGCGTACTAGAATCCAGGAGGTAGAAGATGGGGACAGGCTCCGTATTTGGCAGCCTCCGGTAACCGGTGAAATGATCATGGAAACCTTTGGGCTAGCACCCTCCAAAGAAGTGGGTATCCTTAAAGACGCCATTAGAGAGGCCATTTTGGATGGCATTATTCCTAACGAATATGAAGCCGCCACAAAGTTTATGCTTGAAAAAGCCACTACTTTAGGCCTTCGCCCCATATAAATAATTGTATTTTAGCAAAATAAATAAAAGAGCATGGCTGTTTTAAAATTTAGGGTGTATTTAGAGGAAGATGATGCGGTTTACAGAGATATATGCATTAAGCATACTCAAACTTTTGCAGAACTACATTATGCTATTTTAAAAGCGTATGAGTTTGATATCAAGCATCAGGCTACTTTTTATAGAAGTAACGATAAATGGTTGCAAGGACGTGAAATAAGTTTTGAAGTCTACGATAAAAAATATGTGGCGCCACCATTGCTTATGGCAGATACTGCTATTGGAACTGAAATTATCAATACCAATCAAAAGTTTGTGTACGAATACGACTTTGCAAAAGGCTGGTTGTTTTTAATTGAATTAATTCATGTCAGTAAAGAAACAGATGCGTCACTTACATATCCAGCAACAACACGCTTAGAAGGAATTGGTCCACAACAATATGGTACCAAAAGTTTGTTGGGTAATAAGTTTGCCGACATCGAAGAAAAGTATGACTTATCGGAAGCGGCAGATGGTTTTGGAGAAGAAGGGGATGAAGAAGATAACGTTAGTGATGATGCGGATGCAGATGCAGATGATGACGCAGTAGATAGTCAAGAAGAATATGGACAAGACGAATATTAATAAAGTCTTAGCACTACTTTCTAGTAGTAGTGATTTTAATCCACAACAACCCACGGTACTTATTATTGTAGGGCCTACATCCGTAGGTAAAACAGCGTTTGCTATTGAGGTCGCCAATCATTTTAATACCTCCATTATTTCTGCCGATTCTAGGCAGTGCTATAAAGAACTTTCTGTTGGTGTTGCAAAGCCCACATTAGCAGAACTCGCGGCAGTACAACATTATTTTATAGGTTCGCATACGATTAACGAAGAAGTGAACGCTGGTGTATTTGAAAAATATGCATTAGACGCTGCTGCTCAAATTTTTAAAAAAAATTCAACAGTAGTAATGGTGGGAGGTACAGGCCTTTATATCAAATCATTTTGTGAAGGGATAGACGTGATGCCAAGTATTAGCCCAGCACTTAGAAATAGTCTTATACAAGACTATACCACAAACGGGTTAAATTGGTTGCAAGAACAGGTGCAAAAAAATGATCCGGTATACTGGAATCAAACCCACGAAAAAAATAATCCGCAGCGGCTCATGCGGGCATTAGAAATAGTGCTTACAACCGGAAAATCTCTTATTCGTTTTCAAACAGCGCAAAAAGTTACAAGACCTTTTAATATTGTAAAAGTTGGGCTTTCGATGCCGCGCGAAATACTTAATGAGCGCATTAACGAAAGGGTAGACGCTATGATGGAAGAAGGTCTATTGCAAGAAGTTACAAGCCTCTTGCCAAACGCCCATGTGAATGCACTACAAACAGTGGGCTACAAAGAAATATTTGAGCATCTTCGTGGCGAAATTTCTTTACAAGATGCTGTGGCACAAATCAAGCAAAATACCAGACAGTATGCCAAACGTCAAATGACTTGGTTTAAAAAAGATACTGCAGTAAACTGGTTAGAACTTAACTCCAAAAGTTAACATAAGGGTTCCTCTAGATCCTGTTTGCGACGCAAAAGTATTGGGCTTATCGTTTAAGCGGTATGCAAATTGAACGTCTTTATTTACAACGTGCGCATAACTTAGGTCAATAAAAATACCATGGTCTCTATAGCCAATACCGCCTGTAGCTAGCATTCTACTCGCTTTTAAAGCATCGTCTGCATAAGGGCTACCGTAGTAGGCGCCACCGAGTCTAAACATCACGGTATGAAATTTAATTTCACCACCTAGTTTAACATTGATATTACCTTTGTAGGTCTCTTTAATAACGTCATTTACTTGTTGGTAATAATTTTTTAAGTCCGCATCGGTAGGATCAACTGCAGAAAAACGAGAACCTTTATAATTTACATACTCGATATCGGCACTTAAAAATGCGCGTTGCTTTCGGGTATCTTTAATTTCTCTAAATACATAACTAGCACTTGCTGTTGCTCTCCAAGGTGTTACCAAATTATAATTGCTCTTACCTGCGTTGCCACTATTAAGTGCATCACTGGTAGCTGTTCTAACACGCGCATACGATTCGGTGTTGGCTGTTAACGAAGCGCGTACTTCATCTTTAAAACCAATTACCTGTGGCGTGTGCACGGCAAAACCAATACGCCAAAATTCGGTAGGCTTGTAAATGGTTCCAAGTTTTAATCCCATACCAATCCCTCTGGAAGTAAAGCTTTCTTTAAAAGTAAAACTTGCAAATTGATTGTTCGGATTATTGGTAGCGTCGGTTTCCGAATAGGTAAGATCTCTAGTATAATTGATGATAGGAATGGTTAAACTTCCACCCACATACATTTTGTCCTCCATATTGCCCGCAAGTCCAATAGCCAATTCGTTATAACCGCCAGAGGTAATGGCATCATAGCTTTGGTTAACGCCTGTAGAAATAGGCACCATGCTTTGGTAACCATCAAATTTACCTTGCGCATTATTAGACGTATCAATTAAAAAAGTTCTGAAAGCAAGGGATGATCCAAAAATATAATTGCGTAATGCAGCATTGGTATCCGCTAAATCTCTGGTTAATTCTTCTAGGTATTGCTCCGAAAAAGAACTCATATTGTTGAATCCTTTAAAACTAATTCTGTTGTTATAATTAGCAACTTGATTGATAGAAATTGCAATGGCATTGCTGGTCCATTTGCTTTTTTTATTGTTGGTAAAACCAAAAATAAAACCACTTGCACCGTATACGGCATTGTTTTTTGCGTTACTCGTATCTATGCCTCTATAATTAAATTTATTGTTGTTGAGGTTCATGCCTGGAGAAAAAACAAATTCAGATGTTTTAAATAATCCAAGCCCTGCAGGATTTATGTGGTTAGCCGTAATTTCTCCACCAAGTGAGCCCATTACACCACCAGTAGCAATATTTCTGGCAGAACCATTTTGTGTAAACCAAGCTGTGCGAAGTGCATAGTCTGGTTGTTGTGCAAATAAAGTGGTAGCAAATAATGTTGTTACAGCGAGTATAATTACTTTCATAAATGTTTGCTTGAATCCTTTACAACTAGTTGTCTTTTCCGCCTCTGCCGGTAGATGTGCTAGAGCCTGTGCTTTTTACACCACCGCTATTGCCACCAGCACTGCTGGAAGGAACTGCTGCTGCACCACCACCACTAGGAGCCGAATTAGAAAAAGTTCGGGTAGCTCTGTCCCAACTATCAATGGTGCTATTGCCACCGCCAATAGCTGTTGCTGTAGAAAATACTTTTTTAACTAAGTTGCCAAAACTGTTTCCAGTATTTACGTTTTCATAAACACCTGTTTTTGGATTGCGGTAACCTAGGTTAACATTGCCGTAGGTTTTATTTTTATAAGCGGTAATATTAGATCCGGCACCAATGCTGCCATTGAATTTTGGATACTTATAGGAGATCACTGCTGCGATAGGATTAGAAATACCGTAGTTCCAACCATATCCGTAACCATAGCTAGATCCAAAACCAAATCCTGGTGTAAAGCCATTGTTGCATCCGCAATTGTAATTGTATCTGTAATTGCCAAATTTGCTGTTATAGTTATTGCCATTAAAATCATAACGACTATCATACCAATAACTATAATCATCGATACAGCTAAAACGGTAGCGGTTGCTTAATTTGAGTCGTAAAAAACGGTCTTCTTGAGCCGTGGCATAACGCTCATATTGGTCTTTAGCTTCCTCTTCACGCTCAAATTCTTTTTTATTCACGCCATTGGCTGGCGAATAGTATACATCATCGGGGGTTTGTCCGGCCTCATAAATGGTGCCGCAACTGGTTGCGAAAATGAGTAAAACTGCTACTGATAGGAGGTTTGTTTTCATGGCAGATAGGTATTTAGGTATACTATTATGCGAAGTTACATACATTTGCGGTGTAGGCGGTTACAATTACAGGATTGGTATTTGATATCTAAACTAACAATTGTAAGCCTTATATTTTGTTAAGAATATTGTAATTCAATTATGAGTAAGGAAATAACCCCAAGAGCCCAGGATTATTCGCAGTGGTACAACGATTTAGTGATTAAAGGTAGCCTCGCAGATCATAGTGCAGTTAGGGGCTGCATGGTGATTAAACCTTATGGTTTTGCACTTTGGGAAAACATGCGTGATGTGCTTGACAAAATGTTCAAAGACACGGGTCACCAAAATGCGTACTTCCCTTTATTTATTCCTAAAAGTTTATTTGAAGCCGAAGAAAAAAATGCAGAAGGTTTTGCAAAAGAGTGTGCTATTGTTACGCATTACCGTTTAAAAACAGATCCTAATAATAAAGGAAAATTAATTGTAGATCCGGAAGCAAAACTAGAAGAAGAATTGGTGGTGCGTCCAACTTCTGAAGCCATTATTTGGAATACCTATAAAGGATGGATTCAATCGTATCGTGATTTACCAATACTTGTAAATCAGTGGGCCAATGTGGTGCGCTGGGAAATGAGAACACGACTTTTTTTACGTACTGCCGAGTTTTTATGGCAAGAAGGTCATACCGCGCATGCTACTAAACAAGAAGCCCTTGAAGAAACAACAAAAATGCTTGATGTTTACGCCGATTTTGTAGAAAATTGGATGGCGCTTCCTGTAATTAAAGGTGTTAAAACAGCCAGCGAGCGTTTTGCTGGTGCAGAAGATACCTATTGCATTGAGGCTATGATGCAGGATGGCAAAGCATTACAGGCAGGTACCTCTCACTTTTTAGGACAAAATTTTGCGAAAGCATTTGATGTTAAATTCTCTGATAAAAACAACAACCTCGAATACGTTTGGGCAACCAGTTGGGGTGTGAGTACCCGTTTAATTGGTGCACTCGTAATGGCACATAGTGATGATCAAGGACTTGTACTACCTCCAAAAATTGCACCTTTACAAGTTGTGATTGTTCCCATTTTTAAAGGGGATGAACAAAAAGCAGCGATCGATGCAAAAGTAAATGTGATGATGGCCGAATTAAAAGCACTTGGTGTTTCTGTTAAATATGATGATAGTGATAATGCAAGACCCGGATGGAAATTTGCAGAACATGAAATGAAAGGGGTGCCGGTAAGAATTGCCATTGGTGCAAGAGATTTAGAACAAAACATTGTGGAAGTTGCTAGACGTGATACCAAAGAAAAAGCAAATGCTTCGATGGATGGTATTGGATTACACGTTAAAAATTTACTAGATGAAATCCAGCAAAATATTTTTAATAGAGCTAAGGAATTTAGAGATGATCATATCACAGAGGCCAATACATGGGAAGAATTTATTCAATTACTAGATACCAAAACTGGATTTATTAGTGCACATTGGGACGGTACACCAGAAACGGAAGAAAAAATTAAAGAACAAACAAAGGCTACTATTAGATGTATTCCTTTAGATAATAAGCAGGAAGCGGGCACTTGTATTTTATCGGGTAACCCTTCTACACAGCGCGTTTTATTTGCGAGGGCTTATTAATCTATGAAGAAGCAAAAAGAGTACCATCCATCCATGCAGCCCTACTTAGATGGGCAGGTGATATTATTTGATAAGCCAATTAAATGGACATCTTTTGATATCATCAAAAAAGTGCGTTATCAAACACGCATAGCAAAAGTGGGTCATGCTGGAACCCTTGATCCTTTAGCCACAGGACTTCTTATTGTTTGCACGGGAAAATTTACCAAGCAAATCAATGATTATATGGGCATGGAAAAAGAGTATACCGGTACCATAACACTGGGTGCTACAACGCCTACTTTTGATTTAGAAAGTGAACCAACGAGTATTACTTCTTTAGAAAATATTACGGAACAAAACGTGTTGGACGCCACTGCAGCGTTTACAGGGGCTATCATGCAAATGCCACCGATGCATTCGGCTATTAAAAAAGATGGCAAGCGCCTATATTATGCAGCTCGAAGTGGGGAGGTAGTAGAAATAGATCCAAGACCCGTTACGATATACGAATTTGAAATAACCAATATTGAACTACCCATAATTCATTTTAGCGTACGCTGTAGTACGGGAACTTATATTAGAAGTTTGGCCAACGATTTTGGCGCAGCCCTTGGTGTTGGCGGGTATTTAAGTAGTTTGAGAAGAACAAAGATTGGATCTTTTGCAGTAGAAGACGCCATGCAAATTTCTGCATTTGAAAAGCATATTGCTATACTAAAAGGGGAGACCAATACCGAACTGTAAAGCCAGATTGTTTACTTTTAATCCTGAGGCGCGGGTTTCAGTAATTGCAAAATTATTAAAACTCATCCATCCATTGTTTTGTTGTCGGGCCGGATCTTTTACGCGGTATGCTACATCAAAGCGTAGTAAAAAATAAGAGAAGTCTAATCTTAAACCGGTACCAATTCCAACTGCGAGGTCTTTACCAAATTTTTTTAAGGTAAACTGCGCATCAGGTTCTGTCGAATTTTTTTTGACGTTCCAAATATTTCCAATATCTGCAAATACAGCTCCACCAATTTTTACTGATTCAAAATCGGCTACTGTAAATCTGTATTCAATATTTGTTTCAAGTTGCATGTCTCCAAAACGGTCTCTATAAGTAGAGTTGACCGTATCACTAAACACCGAGCTTCCTAGGCCCAATTGTCTTAATCCCCAGGCGCGCATACTGTAGGGTCCGCCCGCAATAAATTGTTTAAAAAACGGCAAGCTCTTGCCAATTATAGGATCAGAACCATAATTGTATCCAAAGCCAGCAAAGGCTCTAAAGGCTAATTCTGATTTTTTATAACGGTTTAATTGACGGTATTCTGTTTCTGTTTTAATGTAGCGGTATACATTGTTTTTAATGCTTGGTAGTAACGCTAATATGCCACCCGCTTCTTCGGCACTCACTCTAAAAAAGTGGCTTCTGTTAGCATGCTTTGTGCTGTTAACCGTTCTAATAAAAGAAAAGCTTTGGCTAAATATATTGCCCTCATTAAAAGATGCTTGTAAAAAAGGGTTGTTTTTAATAAGCGTGTCGAGACCTGCAAGTCTATTGATGCTATAAAGTTCTAGGTTGAGTGGTTTGTAGAGCCAAATATTATCGCCGTTCTTTTTTTGTTGGTGCCACTCGTAACCAATACTTGCCACCAAAGATTTTAATTGGTAATAGTCTTTCCTATCAACATAGGAACCATTTAAAGACACCAGTGTACGCTGGTTGTCTAATGTTTTTACTTTCTTCCAATTTTTAAATGGCTGAATAATATGTGGAATGGCATAAGTATGACCTGCATTCATTAAAAATGTTTGCACCACATTGTTATTAGTTGCGCCAATTAAATTTAATTCTACACCCGTTCTAAAACTGGTTACCGACTGTATGGCTTGCTTCCAAACATTGCGGTTGGTATAGTTTAAATTGGTTGAAATACCAAGGGTATTACCCGTTACAATATCCGCCGAGTTGCGGCTTCCTTCTAAATCTATAGAGGTACTTTGTTTGATGGCAGGCACTAAAAATAAATGAATGTCGAGGCTGTCTTTTCCAGCGCGTACAATATTGGCGTCTACTTGTTGCCAAGCACCAATTTGCCCCAGTGTATTGAGTGTTTTATAGTAAAGCCCTTCATTATAAAGGGTTCCAGGCATTAAATAATTGTGTTGCAGCAAAGGTTTACTGCTAAATTTTCCTACTTTATTGTGAAAGGCAATTTGACGGGTAACAATATTTTGTAAAAATTTATTGCCCATTAAAGTATCTGGCGATTCGTAAATACTTACTTCCGGATAATAATGTACCGACCTTATGGTAAAGGGCGTTGTTTGAGTACTATCTAGTGCTTTTTTATTTTTTACAACAATGTCCCAATTGGTACTTTTTTTTTGTTTGGCTTCAATGCTATCAATTCTACCAATTTGTACAAATGGATTGGTAACAAGTTCTAATAATTTAGTATCGGTGGTGTCCACTTCTGCTACTAAGTTTTCTTTGTTAAAACCAAAGTAACCATTGTTTCTATATAGACTTGTTAAGCGGTCTAAATCTTGACTGATGCTTTCTTTGGTATAGGTATTGCCAGTAACCAATAAACTTTGTGTGAGGTACTGGTTGGTAAGTTGTTGTAGGGAAGAATCTGCAATGGCGTATTCCACTTTATGGATCAGTGTTTTACTACCTGTTTCAATACTGAGTATAATATTTGTTTGAAGTTGATCGCCAACGGTGTCAATTCTCACTGAATCGGAAAAGGAAGCTCTAGAAAAACCCTTTGTTTGTAAATAGGCATTCATAAAACTAATAGAGCGCTGAACATTCATGGTATTATAGACAGCAGGCTGTTTTATTTTATAGAAAAAGCCAAATTTTTGCATTCTTTTGATTCGAATGCTATCATCCCAATAATTATCTAGTTCGGTAGTTAATTGTTTTTTCTCATCTTTGGAGCCTGTTCCAGAAATCTCGATCTTATTGTTGTAAACAAAAGCCTTATTGATAGGGTAGTTGACTACGGTGGTTCGGCGTTGTTCAGAACAGGCACTTAACATACCAATCACTAAAATAGTGATGATAGTGCTGGCTGATTTGTTATAATTGCTTACTAAATGCATAACTCTTATTAAACGCAAAACTATGGTATCCAAGTCTGAGCTCAAATATATTCAATCTTTGTCCGACAAAAAAGTCAGACTTGAAACCGGTTGTTTTATAGCTGAAGGCGTTAAGCTGGTTAACGAAATGATTGCTGCAGGCTGGCCACTAAAAGCCATTTATGCACTTGATAGTTGGGAGTCGCCAGATACTAGTATTGAGGTAAACCGCGTAGAGGCATTTGAGCTTGAAAAAATGAGTTCGCTTCAAACACCCAATCAGGTGGTGGCAGTTGCAAAAATGCCTAATAAAACAGATGCTATAAACCTTACTGGAAAATTAACAATTGTATTAGATGGCATTCAGGACCCTGGAAATTTAGGCACGATTATTAGAATTGCCGATTGGTTTGGCGTGCAGCAAATTGTAGCAAGTGAAGACACGGTAGATGTATACAATCCAAAAGTTATACAGGCCACCATGGGTAGTTTTATGCGCGTATCGGTGGCTTATAAAAATGTAGCAGATTGGTTGCCTACCGTAAAGCTACCTGTATATGGCGCTTTATTAGAAGGCGAAAATGTTTTTACAACAAAAGTGCCAAAGGGGGCAGTACTTGTAATTGGTAGTGAAGCAAAAGGTATTAGAGAAAATTGTATTGATTTTATTACCCATCCGGTAACCATCCCTAAAATTGGTGCAGCAGAATCTTTAAATGCAGGGGTAGCAACAGGTATTATTGTAGCACAATTAACGCGCTAATTATTTAAACTCAATTGCTTTTACTGGACTAATTTTTGGTATAAGTAGGGTAGGTAAAAAAAGTGAAATAAAACATACCAACGTTGTTCCAGCGCAAACCGCCGCTACTTGCCACCAAATAATTTTAATAGGCGCTACTGTAATATAATAAGACGCTTCGTCGAGTGTAATAAAGCCGGTAGCCTGTTGCAATAAACAAATACCCACGCCTATAATTAGTCCAAAACCAACGCCAGCAAGGGTTATAAAAGAAGCGTATACAATAAATATTTTTTGGATGGTCCAATTGGTAGCGCCCATCGATTTTAAAAGTCCAATCATATTGGTACGCTCTAGCATTAAAATAAGTAAGCAGGTAATTAAATTAATAAGTGCTACGATGCCCATCACTATAAATACTACATTTCGGTTCACGTCTTGAATATCTAACCAATCAAAAATATTAGGATAAATTTCTTTGATGCTTTTACTCATCCACTCACTAGGTAATTGATTGGATAAATGACTGCTAATAGCATCAATGTTTTGGTGTTGATTAATAAAAACTTCGTAGCCGCCAATTTGATTTTTGCCCCAGTTGTTAATGCGCCTTATTAAATTAATATCCGCAATCATAAATAGTTTATCGTACTCGTCTATGCCAGTATGATAAAGTCCAACAACCACTAATTTTCGGTAGGTTTTTTGTGCATCTGTGTTCGTAGAAACAAAATGAACTTTAATGGTATCATTTAGTTTTATTTGTAACTGTTTTGCTACAGCGTCGGATACTAAAACTTCTTTACTATATACACTATCATTAAAATTGATCCATTTACCAGCCACTAAATACTGCTTGAGCGCTTGGTGATTTTCGCCACCTTCAATGCCTTTAATTAAGACCCCTTCAATTTCGTTATTGAATTCTAATACTGCAGATTTTGTTGCAAAACTCTGATAAGAGACAACGCCAGGGGTAGCAGTGATGCTCCCTTCAACCCCTTTATTTTTTATAAGGGATAATTCTTCAGCAATCAACGATTTGCCGGACTCGTATTTTTGTACCCGAATATGCCCCCAAAAGCCAAATACTTTTTGGGCTACTTTTTCTTGAAAACCATTGACAAACGCAAGTGTGATGATCATGGCTATAATGCTCACAGCAGTAGCCGCCACAGAAAGCCTGATGATGAATCTGGAAAAGCTTTGCTGCTTGTTAAAAGCAATACGTTTGGCAATATGGTAGGATAGGCCCAAAAAGGTTGTTTTGGTAAAAATACGAATTGTATTTTTGTAAGCATGACGGGGACCCATAAATATTGGTTTATCTACATTCTTTTGCTTTTTGTTGGCGTAACAGCTACTTCAGCACAGCGCTTGCCTGATCATATTTATATGTCTACTATTAAAACGCCCCTTCTTTTTCAGCAAAATGATCAGCAGTCCATTCCACTGCTTCATCTGCAATCTTCAGATTTATTAGAGCTACATTTTGATGATATATCTGGTATACCTAAAAATTACTATTATACCTATCAACTGTGTAACGCAGATTGGACTTTGGCACAGTTAAATCCATTTGATTATATCAATGGCTTTCCGCAAAATAGAATTAGCATGTACCGCATGTCTAGTGTTGCTCAGGCAAAGTATGTGCATTATCAAGTACTGTTGCCAGAAAAAAATTGTGTGCCCACTAAAAGTGGCAATTATATTTTAAAAGTTTTTTTAGCTGGTGATACATCCAAACTTGCTTTTACAAAAAGGTTGTATGTGCTTGACGAAAAAGTGACCGTAGGTGCTGGTATCACACAGCCTTATGGTTCTGATATTATGCGCACACATCAAAAAGTGCAGGTGAATGTTGGCACTAAAGATTTAAATATTTTGAGTCCGGGAAAACAAACCAAACTACTTATTTTACAAAACAATAAATACACAGGTGCTGGTTTTATTACGCAGCCTACTTTTATTAGAGGCAATAATTTTGAATATTCTACCGAAGATGCAAATCAAGTTTTTGAAGCCGGAAAAGAATATCGCTGGGTAGATGTCCGCAGTTTTAGATTTGAATCGGACCGTGTTGTAAGAACCGACCGTAGCACAAATCCATTAACCATTATTGTAAAGCCGGATTTTACCAGAAATGATGCACGCTATTTGTATTTTATGGATACCAATGGTTGGACCTCCATTGCCAGTACCGAACTTATTAATCCATGGTGGCAAGGTGATTATGCCAACGTTAATTTTACCTATGTACCTGCTAAATTGCAAGCATTACCGGGTAAAGAACTTTTTATTGTAGGACAACTTACTGGAAACATGCTAGGGGATACGGCCAAAATGGAATTTGATCCTACAGTAGGGGCCTACACCAAAACACTCCTGTTAAAACAGGGCTATTACAGTTATACGTATATGACTAAAAACATAAACGCACCCTATACCACAGCCTCTTTTGAGCCTACCGAAGGAAATTATTGGGAGGCCGAAAATGAGTATACCATTTTCTACTATTATAGGTCTTTGAGTGGCCGTCACGACGAGTTAATAGGGTTTACGAAGGTGAATTCAAGAAATCAGCTTCGGACACGTTAATAACAGTATATTTAATCCGTTAAAAATTAGGGAGAATTGAGGGCAAACCTTACTTTTGCACCGGCAGGTCTTACACGACCAGCTCCTGCAGAACCTCCCCAGGGTAGGAATACAGCAAGGATAAGCGGTTGAGCGGTGCGATGTGAGTAGCCTGCCATTTTTTTTATTCCCCGTCTATTTCGGGGAATTTACTTTTAACAGAAAAACCATGAAGTTTTTTATTGACACGGGCAACCTCGTACAAATTAAAGAAGCCTACGATTTAGGCATTTTGGATGGTGTTACAACCAACCCAACGTTAATGGCTAAAGAAGGTATTAAAGGCGAAGAAGCCATCGCTAACCACTACAAAAAAATTTGCGAAATGGCAGATGGTGATGTAAGTGCAGAAGTACTTTCTACCGATTTTGCTACGATGGTGGAAGAAGGTAAAAAACTAGCAGCGATACATCCAAACATTGTGGTGAAAGTGCCACTTATTAAAGATGGTATTAAAGCGATCAAATGGTTTACCGATAATGGTATCAGAACCAATTGTACCCTTGTATTTAGTGCAGGTCAGGCCATTTTAGCTGCTAAAGCAGGTGCTACCTATGTGTCTCCATTTATTGGAAGAATTGATGATAGCTCTTGGGATGGTATGGAACTCATTGGTCAAATCCGTCACATTTATGACATCCAAGGTTTTAAAACCGAAATATTAGCTGCATCTATCAGAAATGCATTACACATTGTTAAAGCTGCCGAAGCTGGTGCTGATGTGTGTACATGTCCACTTGATTCCATTTTAGGATTATTAAAACATCCTTTAACTGATATTGGACTTGCTAAATTTATTGAAGACGCTAAAAAAATGTAATTCTGTTGGTTGGGCGTGAAGCGCCCAGCCAATGGCTTTATAACTGTACCATTTGTTTTGTTTCGTAGCTTTTTTTAGCGGCTACTATTACTTTCATGATATTAATTCCTTCTTGCGGTGTAACGGGTACGGGTTTATTTTCGAGTATTGCTGCTGCAACGGCCTCATAATATTTTCCATAATCGCCACGCTCACTTTCTATAATGGTACTTGTTATTACGCCGTCTGTATCGGTACTAAGGATACCATAATTTTCAGGATCTTCTTTGCCCCAATTTTCGCCTCCTGGTTTATGCCCCGCTAGCAATAAATCTTCTTGCACATCGGATCTGTTTTTTATAAAACAACCTTTGGTGCCATATATTTTATAGCCAGGTCCTTGCTGCATAAACACCATGCCACTTGTAAGTAGTATGCGGTGGGTAGGGTAGTATAAGATCAGTGTAAAATAATCGTCCACCGCCGATACGCTTCTTGTGATGCGTAAATCTGCAAAAATAGATACAGGCATACCAGAAAGTTGAATGGCCTGATCTACAAGGTGTGGTCCTAAGTCTAATAAAATGCCAGCGCCAGGTGTAGGAAGCTCTTTGTGTACTTTAAGACTGAGGGTTGTTCTATAACGTTCGTAAGAAATTTGAACATCGAGTAAGTTTCCAATTTTATTTTGTGCAATGAGTTTTTGTATGGTTAAAAAGTCAGCGTCGAACCTGCGGTTTTGATACACCGTTAATATTTTTTGTTGCTGTACCGCTAGTGCAGCAAGTTCCTCCGCTTCCTCTACGGTTACGGTAAAAGATTTTTCTACCACCACATGTTTGCCTGCTAATAATGCTTGTTTAGTGTATGCATAGTGGGTATCGTTAGGGCTATTTACCACTACTAAATCAATACTTGGGTCGGTTAGAATCGCTTCGTAAGATGTATACGATGTAACGCCAGGGTAGGCAGTTTCTATATTTTTGTTAGAGCGTTCCCATGCGCCCGCCAGCATAAAATTTGGGTTCAAGTGTATAAATGGCGCATGGAAAACGCGCCCACTCATACCAAAAGAAACTAGTGCTGTTTTTATCATAGCAACTTTTTATTCAGCTACTTGCTTTCTAATAATGTTTAGCGCACCACCTGCTTTAAACCACTCAATTTGTTGTTGGTTGTAGGTATGGTTTGCTTCTATAGAAGCTGTTGATCCGTCTTTGTGTGTTAATACTAAAGTTAACGGCGTACCTGGTGCAAAGCTTGTTAAGCCAACTACATCGATACTGTCATCTTCCTGAATTTTATCGTAGTCTGCTTTGTTTGCAAAAGTTAAGGCCAACATACCTTGTTTTTTAAGGTTTGTTTCGTGGATACGTGCAAATGATTTCGTTAATACTACACGTACACCTAAATGACGTGGCTCCATGGCAGCATGCTCACGAGAACTACCTTCTCCGTAGTTTTCATCACCTACTACAATGGTTCCAATACCTGCAGCTTTATAAGCTCTTTGTGTATTTGGTACGGTATCAAATGCTTCTGTCAATTGATTTTTAACGCTGTCTGTTTTTTCATTGAAAAAATTAACTGCACCAATGAGCATGTTGTTTGAAATATTATCTAAGTGACCACGGAATTTTAACCATGGACCCGCCATCGAAATATGGTCTGTGGTACATTTTCCTTTTGCCTTAATTAATAATTTTAAAGATTTTAAATCGGTGCCTTCCCATGCAGCAAAAGGATCTAATAGTTGTAAACGCTTTGATGCCGGATCTACCGCTACTATTACATTTGAACCATCTACAGCAGGTGCTTGGTATCCTGCATCTTCAACTGCAAAACCTTTCAATGGCAATTCGTCACCAGTAGGGGCATCCAACATTACTTGTTCGCCTTTATCGTTGGTTAAAGTATCTGTTAATGGATTAAAAGTTAAATCACCGGCAATTGCAAGTGCTGTAACAATTTCCGGACTCGCTACAAATGCAAAAGTATTAGGGTTACCATCGGCACGCTTTGCAAAGTTTCTATTGAAAGAGTGTACGATTGTATTTTTTTCTTTTTTCTCTGCACCAACGCGCTCCCACATACCAATACAAGGCCCACAAGCGTTTGCAAATACCTTCGCACCAATTTGACTAAACACATCTAAGAAGCCATCTCTTTCGATGGTATATCTTACTTGTTCAGAACCTGGTGTGATCATGTATTCTGCTTTTGTTGTCAATCCTTTTTGCGCAACTTGTTTTGCTAAACTTACCGCACGGCTAATGTCTTCGTAAGAAGAGTTGGTACAGCTACCAATTAAACCCACTTCAACAGTTGTAGGCCAACCGTTTGCAGCAGCTACTTCTTTCATTTTAGAAATAGGTGTTGCTAAATCTGGCGTGAAAGGTCCGTTTAAGTGAGGCTCTAATGTATTTAAATCGATTTCAATGACTTGATCGAAATATGTTGAAGGGTTTGCATATACTTCTGCGTCTGCATTTAAATGTTCTGCAATACCATCTGCTAGTGCAGCAACATCGGCACGGCCAGTAGAGCTTAAGTAACGGCTCATGCTTGCGTCGTAACCAAATGTAGAAGTAGTCGCACCAATTTCGGCACCCATATTACAAATGGTTCCTTTACCCGTACAACTCATGCTAGTTGCACCTTCACCAAAATATTCTACAATCGCACCAGTACCACCTTTTACGGTTAAGATACCCGCTACTTTTAAAATCACGTCTTTAGGTGCGGTCCAACCATTTAATTTTCCTGTTAATTTAATACCAATGAGTTTAGGCCATTTTAATTCCCAAGCAAGTCCTGCCATTACATCACAAGCATCTGCACCACCCACACCAATCGCGAGCATACCTAAACCACCTGCGTTAACGGTGTGTGAATCGGTACCAATCATCATGCCGCCAGGGAATGCATAATTCTCTAACACTACTTGGTGAATAATACCTGCACCTGGTTTCCAAAAACCAATACCATATTTATTAGAAACAGAAGCCAAAAAATCATACACTTCTTTGCTCTCTGTTGTAGCAACTTGTAAATCTTGTTTGGCTTCTACTTTTGCTGAAATTAAGTGATCGCAATGAACTGTACTGGGCACCGCCACTTTTGGACGACCCGCTTGCATAAATTGTAACAATGCCATTTGTGCAGTTGCATCTTGCATGGCAACGCGGTCTGGTGCAAAGTCTACGTATGAACCACCTCTTTCAAAATTACTTGGAGATTGACCACCGTGTAAATGCGAAAAAAGAATTTTTTCAGAAAGGGTTAATGGTCTGCCAAGTGCTTCTCTTGCAGCATTAATTTTTGCAGGCATTGCTGCATACAATTTCTTAATCATTTCAATGTCAAAAGCCATAACAATAAGTATTTATAGATGTATGATTGAATTTTTAAAAATCTGCTGCAAAATTACGAAAAAAAGGGGGGTGCTCAAAAGAGTTTCTTTACTAGAAATGTACTAAATTGCCCTATAGTTATTAAAAAAGCACCGTTATGATTCAAAAATTGAGGGAATTTCTAGAATTAAGGGCTTTTGGCGTATGTAATGCTATGGGGGAGCGACTTGGTATTGCCACGTCACGCATTAGAATGTGGTTTATCTATATCAGCTTTTTAACCCTCGGATCGCCCGTTATTATTTACATGGTGCTCGCTTTTTGGATGAACATCAAGCGTTACATTTTAGCAGGTAAAAGAAATCCTTTAAACAACTGGTAGTTGTTTAAATAACGGCCTTTCTTAGTTTCACTAATTTTTCAAGTAAAGGTTCTAGTAAATGAAGTGGTAGCATATTGGCGCCATCACTTTTTGCTACAGCAGGGTTAGGATGCGTTTCAATAAATAGCCCATCCGCTCCTGTAGCTATGGCTGCTTTTGCTATCGTTTCAATTAAATGGGGGTTGCCGCCCGTTACACCACTTGTTTGATTGGGTTGTTGAAGTGAGTGTGTGCAATCCATAATAACAGGTACGTTGTTTTCTTTCATGGCCGGAATATTTCTATAATCCACCACTAGATCTTGGTATCCAAAAGTATTACCGCGTTCTGTTAACATGATTTTTTCGTTACCTGCTAGTCTAATTTTATCAATGGCAAATTTCATAGAGGCTCCACTTAAAAATTGTCCTTTTTTTACGTTTACAATTTTACCCGTTTGCGCAGCGGCTACTAACAAATCTGTTTGTCTACATAAAAAGGCAGGGATTTGTAAAATGTCGATAAACTCAGCAGCCACAGCTGCTTCCTCGTGTGCATGAATATCGGAAGTAGTGGGGAGGTTATAGGTGCTACCTACTTTTTTTATGAGTTCAAGTCCGTTATCGTCGCCAATACCCGTAAAAGAATTGGCACTAGTGCGGTTGGCTTTGCGGTAGCTTGCTTTAAACACATAAGCAATGCCTAGGTTTTTGCAAATACCGCTTACTTTATCCGCTATTTCCATCACCAGTTCTTCACTTTCTACCACGCATGGTCCGGCAATTAAAAAAAACTGATTTTTATTGTATGATTGATTTGTAAATAATTCTGTTAGGTAGTTGGGGTTCATGATTTTTTATTTTATACATTAATCAACGAGGTCAGCCACTGTTTTATGTTCTAAAACAGATAAAGTATTGTCTCTAACCTGGCACATGATTTTATTAAGTCCACATTTTTTTTCGTTGCAATCGGCGCATTTTTCATAAAAATTCAAACTCACGCATGGAAGTAATGCAATGGGGCCTTCTATTAAGCGCATAATGGAAGCTAGTGTTATTTGAGCCGGCGCTACTTTAAAATAATAGCCTCCTCCTTTGCCTTTTTTACTATCTAATAAATCCGCTTTTTTTAATTCTAATAAAATGGTTTCTAAAAATTTTAATGGTATCCTTTTTTCATTGGCAATAGTAGCAATAAGTACAGGACCATTTGTACTATGTTCAGCTAAGTAGCCTAGTGCTTTAAATGCGTATTGAGTTTTTTTAGATAACATGGCAATGGTTTAAAGGCCTAATACTTCTTTCATTGAAAAAATCCCTTTATGGGTAGCTGCATATTCGGCAGCAAGCACTGCGCCTCCTGCAAATCCTTTTCTGTTATGTGCGGTATGGGTAATTTCTATGGTATCAATAGTAGAAGCATACGTGGTTGTGTGCGTACCAGGTGCTGGATCAATTCTTTCTGAAGTAATCACTAGATCTGAAGCAGCACTCGATGCTTGGTTCACCCATTTTGTTTTGTTGGGCATAGCATCTAGTACCTGCTCAGCAAGTGTGATAGCTGTTCCACTAGGAGCGTCCTTTTTTTGCGTATGATGAATTTCATGTAAGCTTACCTCATAACTTGGGTGCTTAGACATGAGGGCTGCTAATGTTTTATTGATTTCAAAAAACAAATTAACACCTATGCTAAAATTACTTGCATAAATAAGTGTGCCATGCCCCGCCTCACAAAATGCTTTTGCTTGGTCAAATTTTTCTAACCAACCGGTAGATCCGCAAACCACGGGTACGCCTAGTGTAAGACATTTCATGACGTTATCAAATGCACTATGCGGTCCAGTAAATTCTATAGCAACATCGATTCCTGCTAATTTATCGGCGCATAAATCTGCGGCATTGTCGATGTCAATTTTTAAGCCAATGGTATGGCCATTTGCTACTGCAATTTCTTCTATGGCTTTACCCATTTTTCCGTATCCAACAAGTGCAATATTCATGCTTGCTTTATTTGGTTGTAAATATTTTTTTTGAGGGCTCTTTAAAATTTAACACCAGTCCAAAGCCGGGAGTTCTAGTTGTAGGATTGAAATGTGGTTTTATTTGTAAAGATAAATCATCTGATACATCAAATTGTTTGAGGTGCGCAAAAACAGTGGCGTCGGCCACCTGTAAACCCCAGGCTAATATAAAATAGAGGATCGAATAGTCTCTATCTCTTCTAAACGTGTTTCGATAAGATTGTAAGGAGGTGAGGCCTAAATTTTTTAATTGAGGATCAATGCCCGCTAGCCCGGAGCTGTCTAGGGAGGGCGCCTGTGCTTTAAATTTAGCTTCGTAAGCGTATTTGGTTTTTTTGTACCAGCTATCATTGTAAAAATACATGCCACCAGGTATTGCTAAAACACCATACACGATAGGTATTTTCCAGTATTCTTTATTGGTGGCTTGTCCCCATCCTGGTAAAATAGCCGCTCTTCTAGTAGCAACTTGTGGGCGAAATTTTACAACGGCCGAATCTTTTTTTAGCGTTGTGCTGTCTTTTTGTTGTGCAAGAATTTGGGTGCTACAAATGACTATGCAGCAGAGTATTAATAAGCATAACTTTTTTGCATGCGTCATGTTAGTTCACCGTTACGTTCATGGCATCCAATATTTTATTTAGCTCGTCTAAAGAAAAATACTCGATGGTAATGCTGCCACTTCCTTTTTTGGAATGTGTCATTTTAACTTTTGTAGAAAAATGCGAAGATAAATTGTCTTCTATTTTTTTATAGGCAGTAGGAAGGCTAGACTTATTATCTTTTACACCTGCTGGCTTTTGAGCGAGGTACATTTTGCGCACCAGTTCTTCGGTTTGTCTAACGCTTAAACTTTTTTGAATAATTTCTTTGAAAACAAAAAGCTGTCTATCAATGGTATCAATATTTACGAGTGCTCTTGCGTGACCCATTGATATTTTACCACTTCTAATCGCAAGTTGTAAATCGGGCGGTAATTTTAAAAGTCTGATATAATTGGAAACGGTACTTCTCTCTTTGCCCATACGCTCTGCTACCTGCTCTTGGGTGTAAGAAAGTTCGTCCATCATACGCTTATAGCTGATGCCAATTTCAATGGCGTTTAAATTTTCTCTTTGTAAGTTTTCAAGTAAAGCCCACTCTAATAATTGCTGATCGTTGGCTTGTCTTACGTATACCGGCACTTCTTTAAGGCCTGCCATTTTAGAAGCTCTAAACCTGCGCTCACCAGCAATCAATTGGAATTTACCAGAGGCTAATTTAGAAACCGTTAAAGGCTGTATAACGTCATGAATTTTTATAGACTCGGCAAGTTCGTGTAATGCTTGCTCATCAAAATCGCGGCGTGGTTGCTTTGGATTGATTTGAATATCTGCAAGTGCAATTTTACTAGTGGCAACAGCCTGCTCTGCAAATGCTGGTTGCACTTGACCCTTGGGTGTCTTGTATTCTGCGTCTATATTGGATAGCAAAGACCTAAGTCCTTTGCCAATCATTTCTTTATTATTTTTAGGGCTACTCATGTTATTCCATAATTCTTTCTTCGTTAGAAATTTTTGTCATGCCGTTATTTTGAAGAATTTCTTTAGCAAGGTTTAAATAATTAATCGTGCCCTTGCTGTCGGCGTCGTATAAAATAACCGGCTTCCCTACACTTGGTGATTCACTTAATCTGGTATTTCGGTGAATGATGGTATCAAAAACCATTTCATCAAAGTGTCTACGAACTTCGCTTACTACTTGATTGCTTAAACGTAAACGGCCATCATACATGGTCATTAAAATACCTTCAATTTGTAGAGCAGGATTTAATCTGCTTTGCACAATTTTAATGGTATTTAATAATTTACCTAAACCTTCTAGTGCAAAAAACTCGCACTGAACTGGAACGATAACACTATCTGCAGCAACAAGTGAATTGACAGTAATTAATCCTAGAGAAGGAGAACAATCGATTATGATAAAATCATACTTATCACGAACGGCATCTAAAATACCCTTCATCACATTTTCTCTGTTCGGGTAATTGATCATTTCAATTTCGGCACCCACTAAATCTATATGCGAAGGAATTAAATCTAAATTGGGTACTTCCGATTTTAAAATCACATCGTTGGCGGTTGCATTGTTAACCATGCAATCGTATAAACTGTTTGTAATGTTATGCAAATCAAAACCTATACCAGTGGTGCTGTTTGCCTGCGGATCTGCATCTACAAGTAGAGTTTTAAATTCTAAAACCGCCAAACTTGCTGCTACGTTAATAGCCGTGGTTGTTTTACCCACGCCTCCTTTTTGATTGGCTACGCCTATAATTCTCGCCATAATATTAATTACTTCTAAGTTGCCAAAAATAAGCTTTCAGCTACATCTTTTGAAACAATCTTATCCATACTTTGTTGTACCAGTAGCCACTTGTCAAAAATCCCTAAAAACGGCTAAAAAAGGGGTATTTTTGCCCTTTTATTAAGGGTTTTTGGCAAAAAACCAAACAATTAACTCAATTCTATGCGTAGTGCAACAAGCTGGTGGATCATCGCTCTGGTCATTTTCTTACTCGATTTATATGTTTTTCAGGCTTTAAAAACGGTGAGCCAGCAAGGGTCGGAACGGGCTCGTCAGGGCATATTTATTATCTATTGGGCGGTGTCTTTTTTGACAATTGCAACCATGCTTAGTTTTCCGTATATCCAATTTTTGCAAACATCTAAACTCTTTAGAAATTATGTGTTTGCCATTTTAATGGGACTTTTTTTAGCAAAATTAATTGGATCACTATTTTTTATTGCCGACGATGTGCGCAGGGGTGCTTTACTTTTAATGAATAAAATTTTTCCATTATCAGGGGCGCAATATATGGGTACGGAAGGACAGGGTATTCCAAGATCTACTTTTTTAAGTTGGCTGGGCCTTGGACTTGGCGGTACTTTATTTGGAACCTTATTGTTTGGTTTTGGCAACAAATACAATTACCAATTGAAAAAAATAAAACTAAAATTTAATAATTTACCGGATGCATTTAAAGGCATGCGCATGGTGCATATTAGTGATATCCATAGCGGAAGTTTTCAGGACATTCGTGCCGTTAACAAGGGTATCGATTTAATTTTAAAGCAGCAAGTAGACCTCATCGTTTTTACTGGCGACTTGGTAAATGACAGGGCCACCGAAATGGGATCCTATCAAAATTCTTTTGGACGCCTAACAGCACCACTCGGTGTTTTTTCTACACTCGGCAATCATGATTATGGCGACTATGTGCAGTGGCCTACTGCACAGGCTAAAATTGATAATTTGGAAGCCCTCAAAAAAGTACATGCCAACATGGGATGGCGTTTATTAATGAATGAGCATGTGGTACTTGAAAAGAAAGGTGAAAAAATTGCCTTACTAGGAATTGAAAACTGGGGCGCTAAAGCAAGGTTTCCTAAATATGGCAAAATGGATTTGGCATATCCTGGTACCGAAAATATACCGTTTAAAATACTTTTGAGTCATGATCCAAGCCATTGGGACGCTCAAATATTACCTCAATACCCGGGTATTGATTTAATGCTTTCTGGCCATACCCATGGTATGCAGTTTGGTATTGAAAATCCTTATTTTAAATGGAGTCCAGTGCAGTGGATGTACAAACAATGGGCGGGTTTATACGAGCAAGGAAAACAAAAGTTATACGTGAACAGGGGTTATGGATTTATTGGTTATCCGGGTAGGGTGGGTATCCTTCCAGAAATCACGGTTATAGAATTAATTTAACTATGTTATAGTTAAGCAATTTAACAATTAGTTGGATTTTTTTTCGTTTTAAATAATAGAACTTACTGTTATAAAATTTACGATTATGAAAAAGACATTGATTTTACTTGGACTTGTTGTTTTTTTTTCGATTCATGGATTTGCGCAAGGTGGTTTTAGACTTGGCGTAAAAGGTGGCCTCAACTTAACCAAAGTGAATGGCCAATCTTTTAGTGAAGCATTTGATATGGGATATATGGCTGGCGCTTTTGCTGAAATTGATATCAATAAGTTTATAGGTATTCAGCCAGAGGTATTGTATAGCCAAACCATGACCAAGCGTTCTAGTTTTTCTACTTTATACAACTCTAGGTTTAGCCAAGCTTTTTTAATTGATAACGCATACACTAGACTTAACTATTTAAGTATTCCTATTTTACTGCGCCTTAACTTAGGTAAGCTTATTACACTAAATGCAGGGCCTCAATACGGCATATTAATTGGTCAAGATAAAAATGTACTAACCAATGCACAAAATGCTTTTAAGTCTGGAGATTTGTCTGCAGTAATGGGTGCTCAATTAAATTTGAGTTCATTTAGAATTTACGGAAGATACATTGCCGGTTTGCAAAATATCAATGCTATTGACAACCAAGAAATTTGGAAAACCGCTTCTTTGCAAATTGGACTTGGACTTAAATTTTAATACTTTATAAGAGTAATCCTTGCAAGAATAAGTAGGCAAAACTAAAGTAGATAATAAGACCGGTAACATCTACCATCGTGGCTACAAATGGTGCCGATGAAACCGCAGGGTCAAATCCTAAACGCTTTAAAAAGATAGGTAGCATGGAGCCTGATAAGGTACCCCACAGTACAACGCCTATTAATGAAAATCCAACAGTAAATCCAATCATCATCCAATGTTCTCCATAAATATTGGGGAAAATAGAATGCCAAACACCTACGCGTATAAATCCGATGATACCAAGCACCGTGCCTAGTAACATACCACTGGTAATTTCTCTTCGTAAAACGCGCCACCAATCTTCGATGGTAATTTCACCAACCGCCATGGCCTGAATAATTAAGGTAGAAGCTTGTGAACCACTATTACCGCCACTGGAAATAATAAGTGGAACAAATAATGCAAGTACAATGGCTTTTGCAATTTCATCTTGGAAATATCCCATGGCTGTTGCTGTAAGCATTTCGCCAATAAATAAAATAACCAACCAGCCTACTCTTTTTTTAAAGAGTTTTAATAATGGGATATCTAAATAAGGTTCGTTTAAAGCTTCGGTACCACCCATTTTTTGCATGTCTTCGCTGAACTCTTCGTTGGCTACCCAAAGCATGTCATCGATGGTTACAATCCCTAACAAAATATTGTTATCATCTACAACAGGAAGTGCCATACGGTTGTTCATTTTAAACACCTGGTTGGCGTATTCCTGATCGTCATGTACATTTAAAGATACCACCCTGCCATCAATAATTTCATCTACTCTTTTATCGGGTGCTGCTAAAATAACGTCCCTAATTCTGATGTCGTCTACCAGTTCTCCTTTTTGATCAATGATATAAATAACATCAATGGTTTCAGAATTTTTTCCAAATTTTCGAATGGTATCAAAAACTTCAGTTGCGGTGTTATGTGCGTAGATATAAACGTAATCGGGTGTCATTAAACGGCCCACACTATCTTCCGGGTACCCAAGCATAGCAAGGGTAATTTTTCGTTCTTCGGGATCTAGTAGTTTAATTAAATCACGGATGGCTGCTTTAGGTAATTCCTCCAAAAAGTCGGTTCGGTCATCGGCAGGGAGTTCATTTAATAACTCGGCAGTTTTAGAAGAAGGCAGTTCTTTGACAATGTCCTTTTGCTGTGCAATATCCAAAATCTTGAAAACGCTTGCGGCCCTATGAATGGCCATATTGGCAATTATTTGGGCCTCGTATTCAGGAAATTCATTGATAAGCTCCGCCACATCACTAATGTTTTGATCGTCTAGAAAATCTTTGATTTCTAGTTTATCTTCATTCGCAATGAGCTGTTTGAACTGTTCGTTGATATTTAATTGGTCGAACTTCAAAGACATGGGCGCAATTTAGTCATCATTTGTGAATCGTCCATATTAAATGATATGAAAAGAGGCTGTATCTTCATGTTCGACATTGATTTTTATGATATTACCCATTTTAACCATTGCTCCATCTGCCCAGCGGGGGAGAGGTGTGTTTGCCACCGAAAGTATTGAGGTAGGCACTACCATTGAGATTTCGCCGGTATTGGTGGTGAATCCCATGGAACGTGAGCTGCTTGAAAAAACGCTTTTGTATGATTATATTTTTGAGTGGGGCGACGATTTATTGTCTGCTTGCGTAGCGCTAGGTTACCTCTCTATTTATAATCATTCTTATGCAGCCAACTGCGTGTATGAAATGGATTTTGATAACGCAACTATTTCTATAATGACTGTTAAGCCAGTAGCCGCTGGAGACGAATTATTTATTAATTATAATGCAGAGCCTGATAATACAAAACCAATTTGGTTTGAGGCTACTTAAATAGATGAATATGAAAAAAAATATTTTTAGTGTACTTGTTTTTTTGATGTTAAGTGCTAGCGCGTTTGCACAGCGTGATAGTGTGTTATCTATTACTACCGCTTATATCACGCCCCTTAATACCGGTTTGCAATTGCAGGACGAAGAAGAGGAAGATCAATTTGTTAAAGGCGATTCTACTTTTTACAACTGGAAACAAGCGGCTAAGCAAATTCATTTTTTTGTAAAAATTAGAAAGCCCGGACAACTAAATGTTCAGTTGCAGTTTACAAATAAATGGGCGCAGCCTATTCGTGTAAGTGTTGGTGCTACTGTGTTAAAAGCGCTACTACCAGCTACTAGTAAATTTACAACCATTAAGCTAGGCAAGGTATTAATATCCGATACGGGCTTTGTTCAAATTACACTTTCAGTGCCAAAAAATACGGCCAAGATGAGGACCTCTATTGCAGGTATTTTACTTAGTGGCACGGCAGTGGAGAATATGCATTATAACCACAAGCCTAGACGCAATGCAGCATCGGTACATTTAAAGTATCCGGTTGCTGATAGTATAAAAACGATTTCTTTTTACAACGAAATAACGGTTCCTGCTGGCTTTGATCCTATACACACTTACTATATGGCCTGTGGATTTGCGCGTGGTTATTTTGGTATGCAGGTAAATAGTGAAAAAGAAAGACGCATTATATTTTCGGTGTGGGACGCTGGTAATGAAGCGGTAGACCGTAATAAAGTAGGAACCGAAAACAGAGTGGTGTTACTTGCAAAAGGTGATAGTGTTATCGCCAATGATTTTGGTAATGAAGGTACTGGTGGACATAGCCACTTTATTTATCCTTGGAAAACCCAAACAACCTATAAATTTTTAGTAACAGCCTTGACGGACTCCGCTTCTCAAACAACTATTTACTCGGGTTATTTTTATTTACCTGAGCAAGAAAAATGGAAATTAATTGCCTCTTTTTTGGCGCCGAAAGATGGCAAAAATTTACGCAACTTATACTCGTTTAGTGAAAATTTTGTAGGCATTAATGGACAGCTAGAAAGAAAAGTATTGTTTGGGAATCAGTGGATTCAGAATGGTGCTAATGGCCAGTGGCAAGAGCTTACAGAAGCGCGTTTTTCGTATGATGTTACCGGTAAAATGGGCGACAGAATCGATTATGGCGCTAGTGTTACGCCTGCTGGTGCTTTTGAACTTTGGCATGGTGGTTTTAAAAATGCAACTGCAAATTATGGCCAATCTTTTACAAGGGCAGTGCAGCAAAATAAACCGGTGATTGATTTTACTAAAAATGCAGACTCATTGAGTCAGGCAAAAAGAGACCTAGCACAAATGAACGCTGCTATTACTGCACGTGCATTTGATACAACTGGAAATGTTGGCAGTATTTATTATCAGATTTTACAAGAAGGTGCTGGAGATTATGTACGCGTAACGGATACGGTAACTGTGCATTATAAAGGAATGCTTTTAAAAGACGGTTCTATATTTGATCAAACAAAAGAGAAGCCTGCTCGTTTTCCTTTACAACGTTTAATTAAAGGTTGGCAAATAGGCCTTGCAAAATGCAGGATAGGCGGTAAAATTAAAATTATGATTCCATCAGGCATTGCCTATGGTATGCGCACAAGAAGTAAAGCCATTCCACCCAATAGTGTTCTCGTGTTTGAAATTGAAGTACTAAAAGCAGAACCTGCTAAGTAGTTTTATTACTTATGAAACACCAGACATACTGGGTTTGGTATATTCATTTGGGTAGGTAACTCTTTGAGTAATCCGGTTGCCTGATTGATATAAAAAGTAACAATGTTATTTGTAATTTGATTGGCAACTAATACATATTGCCCTGTAGGGTCAATGGTAAAATTTCTAGGTCCAATACCTGAAACGCTTTGGTATCCTAGGCTTGTGAGTTTTCCCGTAATTGGGTGGATGCTAAAAATGGCCAAATTATTTTCTTTACCTCTGTTTGAAGCGTATAAAAATTTACCATTGGGTGTGATGTGAATATCGGCACTACCAAAATTAGATTGTACATTTTGAGGATGCGTTACAATGCTTTGTACCAGGGTAGCTTTTGTGCCTTTTATTGTATACGCACTAACGGTTCCTGCTAATTCTTCAATAACATACACAAACATTTTATTGGGGCTAAAAGTAAGATGCCTAGGTCCGCTACCAGGGCTACTAATAATTTCATGAACGGCTACATTACTTAGTGGCGCCGATGCTTTATCATTAAAATCGTACACCGAAATTTTATCGGAACCTAAATCGGGAGCCCACACATTTGTAAAGTTTGGACCAAAAAAAGATGCATGTACATGCGGGCTAGCTTGTCTTTGTTTGTTGGGCCCCGATCCTGTATGCGCAATTTTTTGTGTTGATTCGTTAATAGACCCATTTGTATTTACAGAAAAGCTTGCTAAACTTCCGCTAGAATAATTGGCGGCTACCAGCCAGTTTGCTTTTTTATTGATTGCAACAAAACATGGATGGTCGCCATTGGAAGGCACTTTATTTATAAAGTCTAACGATTTTGTTTTTGGATTGATGGCATAGGCGCTGATATGTCCATGTTCTTTATTGCCATCTTCACTTACGGCATAGAGGTATTTGCCGTTTGGCGCAACACATATAAAAGAGGGGTTGCTAGCGGTATCGGTACTGCTAATAAGGGTGCTCACACCTGTTTGACTATTAAAATCCAACCAATAGATTCCTTTGCTACCCTTGCCGGTATACGTGCCAACAAACAGTGGATAGTTTTGCGCAAATACAACTGTAGTAAGGATTGTAAGGGTAAGGGTTGCGGCTATTTTAGTCCATCTATTCATGTGTAGATCCTTTTAGTTAGGCACCTTAAAGGTAACTTTAAAAATTATTTGCTCAATGCCCAATTTGAAGCTATTTTTGTGGTCTAATGAAGCAATTTACACATAACCACCATCATCATTTCTTACCAAACGGGTAGGCTGTAGGTGTTTGTGTCATTATAAAACATTGAAGAGGCTTACCATTTGGTAGGCCTCTTTTATTTTAAACTATGAATATGAAAGTAAGGTTGGCGATTCAAAAAAGTGGCAGGTTACACGACGATTCTATCAAGCTTTTAAAAGAGTGTGGGATCGATATTAGTAATGGCCTGAACAAGTTAAAAGCAGAAGCTTCTAATTTCCCTATCGAAGTTTATTTTTTGCGTGATGATGATATTCCTCAGTACGTAGAAGATGGCGTTGCTGATATTGGTATTGTAGGTGAAAATGTAGTGTATGAAAAAAACAAGCCATTGACCGTACTTAATAAATTAGGGTTTGGTAAATGCAGGTTGAGTGTTGCCGTGCGTAAATCTGAAAATTATACAGGCATTCAATTTTTAGAAGGTAAAAAAGTAGCTACCAGTTACCCTGTTATTTTATCTAAGTTTTTAAAAGACAATGGCGTTAGTGCCGAAGTGCATGAAATTAGCGGTAGTGTAGAAATTGCCCCTAGTATTGGACTTGCCGATGCGATTTGTGATTTGGTAAGCAGTGGTTCCACTTTATTTTCGAACGGATTACAAGAAGCAGAAACTATTTTATCTTCTGAAGCGGTGCTTGTGGCAACCAATAGTTTAAACGCCCAAAAACAGCAAATTATAGACCGGTTACTTTTTAGAATTGAATCTGTAAAAAAAGCACGCAATACCAAATACATTTTATTAAATGCACCAAACGATAAATTAGCGGAGATAATCGCGCTTCTGCCTGGTATGAAAAGCCCTACAGTACTGCCTTTAGCAGAAGCTGGATGGAGTAGCGTACATAGTGTACTCAACGAAAATGATTTTTGGGAAATTATTGAGCAGTTAAAAGCCGCTGGTGCAGAAGGAATTTTAGTAGTGCCTATCGAAAAAATGGTGATATAAAAATATTGTATGAAAATAATTGAAAACCCTTTGCTAGAATCGCTTCCGGAATTACTCCAAAGGCCTGCCATGGATCATACTGCATTATATACAGTGGTGCAGGGTGTTTTAGATGGGGTAAAAAAGGAGGGTGATAAAGCGGTAGCTTCTTATACTAAAGCATTTGATGGCGTTACAATGGATCATACGTTAGTGACCGAAGCTGAAATTAATGAAGCTGCATTAGAGGTAGCGCCTGCATTAAAAGAAGCTATACAATTAGCTGCAAAAAATATCAGGTGTTTTCATGAGGCGCAGGTTTCAGAACCGGTAAAAATAGAAACCATGCCAGGGGTAAATTGCTGGCGTAAAAGTATAGGGATAGATAAAGTGGGGCTGTATATACCGGGTGGATCGGCACCATTATTTAGTACGGTTTTAATGCTAGGAATACCAGCCGTCATTGCAGGATGCAAACAAATTATTTTGTGCACACCTCCTGCGGCAAATGGTAAAGTACACCCTGCAATATTATATGCAGCATCGGTGGTAGGCATCAAAAGTATGTATAAAATTGGTGGCGTACAAGCTATTGCAGCCATGGCTTTTGGCACCGAAACGGTGCCAAAAGTGTATAAAATTTTTGGTCCGGGCAATCAATATGTAACTGCGGCAAAACAACTGGTGCAACAAACGGGTGTGGCTATTGATATGCCTGCTGGCCCTAGCGAAGTTTGTGTATTAGCCGATGAAACTTGCAATCCGGTTTTTGTGGCTTCCGATTTATTATCGCAGGCAGAACATGGCGCAGACAGTCAGGTATTACTTGTAAGTACTAGCAAAAAAGTAGTAGCAGAAGTAAAGGAAGCTTTAGCAGCTCAACTAGCTGTACTCCCACGAAAAGACATTGCGCAAAAAGCACTTGATAACAGCACTGCAATTGTAGTTGAAGATATGGAGCGTGCTATTTTTATTGTTAATAGTTACGCTGCAGAGCATTTAATTATCGCTTGTAAAAATGAAGATGTTGTAGCAGAACAAATTACCAACGCGGGATCTGTGTTTTTAGGAAATTACAGTCCAGAATCGTTGGGGGATTATGCAAGTGGTACCAACCATACATTACCAACAAGTGGGTATGCGAGAGCATATAGTGGCGTGAGTGTAGATAGCTTTGTAAAAAAAGTAACCTTTCAAAAATTAACGCAAGCTGGATTACAAGCCATTGGAACAGCCGTAGAAACGATGGCCGCAGCAGAAGGGTTAGACGCACATAAAAATGCGATCACCATTCGCTTACAATCATTATAAAAACTAGAAAGTATAAATACACTAACATGTTTGACGTACAAAAATTAGTTAGAGACAATATTAAAAACCTGGCACCGTATTCATCTGCGAGAGATGAATTTAGTGGCACAGCTAAAGTGTTTTTAGACGCCAATGAAAATAGTTTTGGCTCACCACTTACAAGGTGGTACAACCGCTATCCAGACCCACATCAAGCAGCCATTAAAGCCGCCTTATCTACTATAAAATCGGTTCCGGCGGAGCAAATATTTATTGGTAACGGTAGTGATGAGTGTATCGATTTGCTATTTAGAAGTTTTTGTGAGCCTGGTAAGGATAATATTATTATTTGTCCGCCAACATACGGTATGTATGAGGTATCGGCTAATATTAATAATGTACAAATAAAAAAAGCGCCCTTACTTCCAGACTTTCAGTTGGATCTTATTCATCTCGAAAATTTGATTGACCCCAATACAAAAATTATTTGGATTTGCTCGCCTAATAATCCAACCGGTAATTCTATGGAGCGTGCATCCATAGAAATGGTACTCAATAATTTTAATGGCCTTGTGGTAATTGACGAAGCCTATATTAATTTTTCGAAACAAAAATCTTTTATTCAGGAGTTACAGGACTATCCCAATCTAGTGGTGTTACAAACCTTAAGTAAAGCCTGGGGACTTGCGGGTTTAAGACTTGGCATGGCATTTGCCTCTCCAGCAATTATTTCTATTTTAGATAAAGTAAAACCACCTTATAATATCAATACAGCTACCCAAGAACTCGTGCTTAAAGCATTAGAAGAAGTAGGGCAGGTAAATGATATGATTAAAATAATTGTGGACATGCGTGAGGCGCTTGCGGTTGTGTTTAGGCAAATGCCAACCGTAGAAAAAGTATATCCTTCCGATGCTAATTTTTTACTTGTTAAAATAGCAGATGCAAGGGCCGTGTATGACTTTTTGTTAACACAGCAAATAGTCGTAAGAGACCGTAGTAGTGTGGAACTTTGTGAAAACTGCCTCCGAATTACCATTGGCACCGAAAAAGAAAACACTTTGCTTATAGATGCTATGCAGGCCTGGTACAACAGGTAAACAAAATGACTATCACGTTTAAATAATAATTATATTAGAGTTCTATTTATACATCAATTTTAATACCATGAAAAAAGTTATACCCATTAGGTTTTTCTCAAGCTTATTTGTTTCGATATTATTAGCTGCCGTAAGTGCCTCTGCACAAAATATTAAAGCGGACACAGACAATGCAGGCTTACTATTGCCTACTGGATTTTCTGCCTTAAAAGTAGCAGACAATGTAGGTCGTACAAGACATATTGCAGTAAATAAGCAAGGTGCTGTTTATGCAAAACTTGAAAGACTCGATAACGGAAAAGGCATTGTTGTTTTAAAAGATACCGATGGTGATGGCAGAGCAGAAACCAAAACAACATTTGCTAATTATATAGGTACCGGTATTGCAATAAAGGGCAATTATTTATATGCTGCTTCTAACACAGAAATATTTAAGTATGCTTTAAATGCAGCTGGTGACATAATAGATGAAAATGCAGGCGAAAAACTTGTTACCGGACTTGTAGATAAAGGACAACACAATTCAAAATCTATCACACTAGACAATGCTGGTAATATTTATGTAAACATTGGTGCGCCATCAAATGCATGTCAAGAAAAAGATCGTACCAAAGGTTCTATGGGTATGATGCCTTGTCCAATACTCGATTCGGCAGGAGGTATTTGGCAGTTTAAAATTGATCAGTTAAATCAAACCTATGCAACGGGTGTTCGTTATGCAACAGGACTTAGAAATGTGGTAGGGCTTGATTGGAACAACCAACTCAATCAATTATTTGTTGCGCAGCACGGTAGAGATATGCTCAACAATTTATTTCCTGATTTATACGACACAACATCTAGCGCCGAGCTTCCATCAGAAACCATGTACGCTATTAATAAAGGTGATAATGCCGGTTGGCCATACATTTATTACGATCATATAAAAGGTAAAAAAATGATGGCGCCAGAGTATGGTGGTGATGGTAAAAAAACAGTAGACGATAAATTTATTATTCCGGCCATGGCATTCCCTGGACATATGGCGCCAAATGGTTTACTATTTTATACAGGCAATCAATTTCCTGCTCGTTACAAGAATGGTGCATTCATTGCGTTTCATGGCTCATGGAATAGATCTCCACTTCCGCAAGAAGGTTACTATGTTGTTTTTGTACCGTATGAAAACGGAAAGCCAACAGGTAAATGGGAAGTTTTTGCAAATGGATTTTCTGGAAAAACAATTGTAAAAAATCCGCGGGATGCAGGGCACCGTCCTTGTGGTTTAGCAGAAGGACCTGATGGCTCTTTATATGTTTCAGACGATGTAAAAGGAACGATTTACAGAATCATGTACCAAAAATAATATAGTATGTACCGTATTTTTTTAGTGTTTGTTGTAGTGATGATTTCTCTGACAGTAGTTACGGCACAAACAAATAATAAATTAACTGCAGCAAGTGTAGCGCGTGGGAAAATGATTTACCTACAACGCTGTATGGTTTGTCATCAAGCAGATGGTGGTGGTGTGCCTAATTTAAATGCACCATTGGATGGGTCGAGCGCGGTTAAAGGCGCTGATATTACTAAACTGGTAAAAAATATAGTGAAAGGTTTTGCCGACCGCGTAGAAATTGATGGTGAATTTTATTCTAACGCTATGCCAGCCGCTGACGATTTAAAAGATCAGCAAATTGCAGACGTGTTAACATTTATCAGAAGTAGTTGGACCAATAAAGTTGGCTCTGTTACACTCGCGCAGGTCAAGCAAATAAGAAGCAAATTAAAATAGAGATATAAACAATCGGTATGAAGCGGATATTATTTATAGATAGAGATGGTGTGATTTTACAGGAACCGCCGCAAGATTTTCAGGTTGATAGCACAGATAAAACAAGCTTTGTACCTGGCGCTATTGTTGGCCTCTCAAATATTGCCGCATCGCTAGACTATTATAAAGTAATGGTCACCAACCAAGATGGATTAGGTACGCCTTCCTATCCAGCAGATACTTTTTATCCCTATCAAAATTTAATGCTTCGTACGTTAGAAGGGGAAGGGTTCACGTTTGATGAGGTGATTATCGACAAAACCTTCGCACACGAAAATGCCCCTACACGTAAGCCGGGCACGGGCCTTCTTTCGCATCTGATCAACAATCCGGCTTACGATATGAGCGGCTCATACGTCATTGGCGACCGTTACACAGATTTACAACTTGCCAAAAATTTAGGCTGTAAAGCCATTTATTTTAAAAGTCCTTTGCACCCACTTACACCAGAGCAGGATGCTGAACTCCGCAGCACTATTGCGCTTGAAACTAGTAGTTGGGAAACTATTTATAGTTTTTTAAAGCTAGGCATGCGCAAAGTGAGCCATGCTCGAAACACCAACGAAACCAACATACAAGTAGAACTAAACCTTTCAGGATCCGGCATCACGCAGATACATACCGGCCTTGGTTTTTTTGATCATATGCTAGAGCAAATTGCACGTCATGGAAATATTGACCTAGCCATCACTACAAGTGGTGATTTACACATTGATGAGCACCACACGATTGAAGATACTGGACTAGCGCTTGGTGAAGCGTTTGCTTTGGCGCTTGCCGACAAGCGCGGGATGGAGCGTTATGGTTTTGCTTTACCAATGGATGAAGCAGAAGCAAAAGTGTTGATCGATTTTGGTGGTAGAAACTGGCTCGTATGGGACGCAAGTTTTAAAAGAGAAAAAATAGGAGAGATGCCTACCGAAATGTTTTTTCATTTCTTTAAATCATTTTCGGACGCCGCAAAATGTAATTTAAATATTAGTTGCGCTGGTGACAATGAGCATCATAAAATAGAAGCCATTTTTAAAGCATTTGCAAAAGCCATTAAAATGGCGGTTAAGCGCGATCCTTTTTCTAATCACTTACCTACTACAAAAGGCGTATTGTAAAACATTTGATACTATTGAAGGATAGACGTGTTATTGATTTTATCTAAAATCTGATGCGCCACTTCCATCGCTAAATAACCATCAATTTCACTTACAACGGTAGGCTTATTATTTACAATTGCGTCTACAAAAGATTCAAGTTCTAATTTAATAGCATTGAGTGGTTCGATGCTTGGATTGGCAATAGCAATTGTTTTTTTTCCATTCGGTGTTTCTATATCAAAGGAAAATACATCTACATCTTCTGGTTGTTTTAACTTAATAATTTCTGTTTTCTTTTCTAATAAGTCAATGCCAATGTATGCGTCTTTTTGGAACAGCCTTACTTTGCGCATTTTTTTCATGGAAATTCTGCTGCTCGTTAAATTGGCAACGCAACCATTGTTAAATTCAATTCTTACGTTGGCGATATCAGGCGTGTCAGTCATAACCGCTACACCACTTGCTGATATTGATTTTACGTCTGATTTTACAAGGCTTAAAATAATATCAATATCATGAATCATTAAATCTAGAATTACACTTACCTCGGTGCCTCTTGGATTGAATTGTGCTAATCTGTGCACTTCAATAAACATGGGGTTGAGGTTCAATTCTTTTAATGCTAAATAAGCTGGATTAAATCTTTCGACGTGCCCTACTTGCATTTTCACACCCGCTTCTTGAACCATGTTTACAAGATCTTTGCCTTCTTGAAGGGTGTGAGCAAGCGGTTTTTCTACAAATACATGCTTGCCTTTTCTGATGGCCATCATGCATACTTCGTAATGTAAATTAGTAGGGGTGATGACATCAATAATATCACAGGCTTCAATTAATTTTTCTTCATCTGAAAATCTTTTGAGTCCATGGGTATTGATAACTTCATTGGCATTGTCATTATTGGGGTCAAAAAAACCAACAATTTTAATCCCTTCTATTTCCTTCCAGTTGGTGATATGAAATTTCCCTAAGTGCCCTACGCCAAAAATCCCTACTTTAAGCATGTATGTTTTATTTGGCATAAAGGTATGCAAACGAGGTCCTTTAACTGCCTAGGGGTAGTTAATGTGGATATTTTACCTTTTTTTCTTAGTAGGCTTCTTTTTAGATGGCGCCTTCTTTGCTGAAAGCTTCCTCTTTTTGCTGGTCGGCTTTTTCTTAACGGCTTTTTTGCCTTTCTTATATTTCGAAACGGTTGTTTTCTTTGGTAAAGTATAGTTTTGTTTAATGAGGTCAGATTTGTCAATGATTATGATACTGTTTTTAAGTTCTTGCGTACTTAAATCAATTAATAATTGAGGATCAAACGAATTGCCCTTATACCTAGTTTCGAAATGTAAGTGTGGTCCGGTAGAATGTCCAGTTGATCCGCCAAGACCAATAAATTGACCACTTTTTACAAATTGATTCTCCGTAATATTAATGCTACTCAAATGACCGTATAATGTTTCTAAACCATTTTTATGTCTTATCACAATACAATTGCCATATCCTCCAGAATTTGGTTTTGCATATCGCACTATGCCATCAAATGCAGAGACAACAGAATCCCCAAAATTTAGATGTAAGTCTAGTCCCTCATGTTGTTTTCCCCATCTATTACCAAATACAGAATTCATCCGGCCGTACCATGTTAATCTAAATGTCTCACTTTCTGAAAGTAGGGAAAGATTAATTTCATCGGGAAGATCTGCAATTTTCTTATTCATGAAAAGAGCCGAATTTGACCAATCATTCATAAAAATCGAATCATTGATAAGAAGATTGTTTGTAACCGATGCTGCACTATCTTCTTGTAATCCCGGATTTGTAATCCATTCCTTTTTACTTAAATAAATTACGGAAGGGTATTTGTACGTTTTGCTAAATCTGCTTCCTTTATTTCTCTTTTTAATCGTTGTTTTTTTCTTCTTCCCAACGGATTTTTTTTTGCTACTTGAAACCTTGTTCTTTTTTTGAGCATAGCTATCTGGATTCGCAATACAAATGGCTAACCATAGTATTGAAAATGCTATTATTTTTTTATAGATAGTTTTCAAAAACATTTTAACAACTTTATTCAATATTCTTCAATATAATATTATTGATACCTGATTAGGGTAACATTCCCTTGTCTTATAATTGGTTTGTTATTATAATCATACCCTTGTATAATCCAAGTATACGTTTCCATAGGTTGATTTTTGCCGTTAGCAGTTCCATCCCAATACTTACTCATATCAGATGTTGTAAATACTTCGTGTCCAAATCGGTCATATATTTTAAAGTATTTAATAGCTGTAACACCAACATATATAGGTTTGAAAATAGAATTATCTCTGATGTTACTAGCAGGGACAAAGGCTCTTGGCAAGAAGATATCTGTTCCAGGAAATCCCCACACTTCTTGTGTATCCGTTATAGTACAACCTGCTGGATCTATAATGGTAATCTTATAAATAGTTTTTGGATGTTGCATATTTATATTGACACATCTGCTGTTTACAGGATTAATGTCGGTACTAGGGGACCATGTATATTTATCTCCACCAGGTGCTGCACATAAACTTTGAGCTATATTGTACTGTAAGTATTTGATCGTATATACAGAGTCCTTTCTTCTGTCAATAATTTTTAGAGGTATTGTAATAGTTGATTCTAAGCTAGGACATAAACTACCACTCACTATCAAATTAACAGGGAAGGTGCCTGTACTCTTATAAATATGTGTTGGATTTGTCAAATTGCTCGTTGACTTGTCTCCAAAATCCCATCTCCAAGCGCCTAATTTATCTGCATAACCTGGTGTGCTTAAATCTTTAAATAGTATTGGACTTTCTACACAATAGTTTGTAATACTAAAATTAGCGGTTGGATATCCAATTACAATTATATCCGCTGTATAAGTTGATATAACACATGAATTATCTGCCCTGACACTTAAGCTTACTTTATACGTGCCTTCTTTTTTATAAAGATGACTTGGGCTAACAGTATAATCTAAAGCAGTTCCGTCTCCAAAGTCCCAAGTATTTGAAATAAACTTAGTATTGCCATAACCTAGGGTAGAGGTGTTAAGAAGTGAAACATTATCGTTTAAGCAAATTTGTTTTGGCATCACAAAATCTGCTTTAGGCGATCCATATACGATCACTGTCTTAAGTGTTGGAAGTGAAGAACATCCTTCGTTGTTTGTGATCACTAAAGAAACTGTATAGGTACCTGGTTTACTGAAAAAGTGAGTTGGATTTTTAACATTCGAAGTAGATCCATCACCAAAATCCCAAGCCCAGCCTGTAATCGTTTCAGGAGATCTAGGAACTGATTCGTCTGTAAATTTAATGGTAGCCGTTTCTAGGCAGCTAGTAGTTTCACTCATGCTAAATTTAGCAGTAGGGAGTGCTTTCGCATCAAGCTGCACTAAAGTTGAGTCTTTACATCCATTAACAGTTGTTGCAACTTGTTTAATATAATAGGTTACTAAATTCCCGGTTATATTTGGTGGAACAAGAACCTTTGGATTAGCAGCTGTTGCTGATGGGAAGAAAGTTAGCGGATTGCCTGTAGGACTTGTAAATGACCATAATTTAGCCGAAGGAACATTGGTTGTTAGATCGGTTAATTGCAATGTTGATTCACCACAAATAAGCGTGCTGCTTATTGAGAATTTCACATCCGGTCTTCTATACAATGAAATATTAGTAGTTGCATCCGCTTTACAGCCATTTATAGATGTAACACTTAAATTAATTGCATATACCGTATCTACATTTCCCTTATTGTCACCTAACTGTAGTTGGTATTCTTTGTTTTTGCTAGTTGGTAATATATTTAAAGCAGCTGGTTTATTGTTGAATAAATTTGTAATTGTCCAAACAGGCGTATACACATTATTTTTTGCGAGAATAGATTCGGTAATGTAGTTTTTAAAGCCACTTGGATTACCGCAAATTTCTACGTTTGCAACAGTAAACTTAGCTAGAGGAGCTGGATACACTGTAATGTCTTTACTCCAGGTTTGGTCACAACCAGTATTTGTATACGTTACTACTAACTTAACATTTACAACGGAGTCTATTAGGTTTGAATTGTTCTTAAATGTAAAGGTTGGGTTTATTACATTTGAAACCTTAACATCATTAACAAACCATTGATATTGTAAATTGTCTGTTTGAAAGTTGTTACCATAATAACTTTTATTTGTAAAGCTAATTGGCGAACCTGAACAAACCGTTGCATCAGCTTCTGCATTTGCGTGAACGCTATTAGCATAAGTGATAATTTTTCTAGAGAACATATCCTGTGTACAACCATATTTACTATATGCAATAAGTTGTAACGTTACAGTATCACTTTCATTTTGAATTGTATAATCTGGCGATTCAATCGATCCATTATAGGTTGCTAGTAAAAATCCAAATCTGTCGTAAATGCGCCACTCATATTTAAATATATCATTTGCTTCAGGGAAGTCTTGAATTTTAATATGATCTCTAATTTTAAATGGTGCACAACCTTTGGTGTCATCATTAAAGTATGCACGAGCGTTTGGATGGACTGTGATCACTTTCATCATTGTGTCTAAGCATCCTTGAGGGTTGCTTATATATAAGATTACGGTATAAACGTTATTAACTACACCTGTATTGGTAAAGGTATAGGTCAGGTCCCTAGCACTAGAGTTTAGCTCTACTTTATTATTTAATTTAACTTCCCATCTTGAAGTTATTGCATTAATACCTAGTCCATTTTTAGGGTCAGAAATGTTAACAAACGTTTTTGTCCAAGGTCCGCAGCTATCAGTTTTTCCAACTGTAAACAAGGCAGTTGGTTTAGGATGAATTGTTACAAATTTTTTCAATTCATCGATGCAACCCTTTTTGCTAGCAACATTTTGCTTTACTTCATAAGCAATGGAGTTTGCGGTATTATTTATAGGGAAAATAATAGTAGGATTATTTGTTGTAGCATTAAATATAGATAAGCCTCCTGAAGGGAGTAAACTCCATTGTCTGTTTAATGAGTCATTTGGAAAGTTGATGGTATTGTCAATAGGGAGTACATTTAAAATACCGCAACCTTCATATGGAATTGTAAAGTCTACATTAGGTCTTCTGTTAATTTTGATTGTTTTAGAAAGTGTATCAATACATCCATTAACGGTATAGATCATCATATTGATGTTATAGCTAGTATCTACTGTTCCTTTTGCGTCTTTAAATTTAAAGTTAGGTCTTGCGGCAATAAATGGCGATGTAGTAGAATCAATAATGATGGCTCTTGCTGTATCATATAGATTGTTGTAGGTAACGGACCATTTGTATTGTGGTATAGTTCCATTTTTAAATAATGAGCTATTGTTGATACTAGAATTTATGCCAGTTATGGTTGTACAAACCTCATCTGCTTTATCTATCGTAAATATTGCTTTTGGTTTTGGATATACTACTAAATTACCAACACTGCTACTGTCCTTACAATTATTAACTGTTTCAGACACAACTAGTTTGATGGTATAAATAGAATCTCTCGTATTGCTATTATTGATTAAATCAAATATTCCTGGAACCCCCGCATTACTCAATAAAGATCCATTTGCATACCACGCATAACGAAGTGTACTTGTAGTTCTATTAGGTCCAATATAACTTGTGTTTACAGCCTGTGTACTTAGCATCGTACAACTGTTTTTTGGTGCCACGCTAAAATTTACAATTGGATTTTGATAGGTGTATACAATTCTGTTTACTGAGTCTGGTTTACAACCATACAAGCTGTTTACTTTAAGTGCAATCTTTAATGTATCATCAGCATTTGTAATAACATAATTTGGTGGATTAGGACTTATGGTATTCGATAAAATATTTCCACTCCTGTCTCTAATGGTCCATTTATACGATGAAAATAAATTGATGGTAGGATTTGGCGATGGGTCTGTTTTATTTACAACATTTAATGAGTTAATCGCATTAAATGGTGCACAGGCAGCTATTGTTCCAATCGTTAAATCTATTCGGGCATCTGGATGAACCGTAATGGTATCTCTATAGGTATTTAAACAACCGTTAGGTGATTTTGCCGTAAGGAATATTGGGTATAAACTATCCTGAATACCCGTGTTTGTAAATGTATAATTCACCTGTGTTGTATAGTTTGTGTTGATCAAACTATATACTGGAACTGCGCCGCCATTTCTTAAAATATCAATTCCCCAAGTAAATGTACCATTGGTTAATGGGCTGCTGTTTACAGAAGAGTTATTTATGAATGTTCTTGTTATAGGGCCACAGTCTGCTCTTAATCCACCAATATTAAAGCTAGCAATTGGCAAAGGATCAATGGTTACAGAAATGCTTTGTTGGTTGGTACAGCCATTTGCAGTAAGTGTATACGCATAATTTACAACAATTGGATTTGGTGAAGTATTGATAAGTGTTTCACTGATAGCGCCGCTGCCATTTGCTGCTGGATTAGATATGCCTCCAATGTTTGCTCTTGTCCAAGTATAGGTTGTTCCAACTGTTGCACTAGTTGGATTGTAATAGAATGGAGTACCACTACATTGCGCAGGGAGGGTTAGTAAACTTGTTAATTGTGGTGTTGGATTTACAATAACATTTACTGTTTGTGTGTTAGGACATCCGTAGGTAGTTAGTGCGAAAGAATACGGAACTGTAATTCGGTTAGGCGTTGTATTAATAAGTGTTTCATTAATCACACCTGTTCCATTACCTGCTGTATTGCTAATACCGACAACCGTATTTCTTGTCCAAACCCAACTAACACCATCTGTTGGACTGATAGGGTTGTAGCTAAAATTGGTTGCATTACAAATAGCAGGTGGCGTTAGTGTAGAAGTTAAAATTGGTTTAGGACTCACCGTAATTTCTACATTAAATGGAGTGCCAGCACAACTACCTGCTGTGCCAGAAGTTGGCGTAACTATATATGTTAATAGCCCTTGAGAATTGCTATTGTTGGTGAGTAGTTGTGAAATATTTGATACCGAACTTAATTGTGATGCACCACCAGAAATTGCACCAAGTGGCGAACTAGTTGGAGAAGTCCATGTATAAGTGGTACTTGCTGGTACAATTAGATTACCGCCATTTAAGGGCATAATCATAAATGTTGCATTGCTACAAATTGTTTGCGTTTGTGTTGTAATAACAGGTTTTGGATTAACGGTTACGGTCACTAAGAATGTTGCACCAACACACTGGCCTGTTGCGCCAGATTTTGGAGTAGCGGTATAGGTAATTTGTTGTGTAACGTTGGTATTATTAGTAAGAGTTTGACTAATTGAAGATTGGCCAATATTTACATCGGATTGTCCTGTTATGTTGCTGTTATTTACGCTCACAAACCAAATATAGTTAGTGCCCGATGGTATGATTGTTGAACCGCCATTGATTAATGCAACATTAAAGGCGCCACCACTACAAATATCTCTTGTTTGATTTCCAATTACTGGTTTTGCATTTACAGATACAACAACATTAAACGGACTTCCAGGGCAACTGCCTGCAGCACCAGATTTTGGTGTAACGCTGTAGGTTAATGTTGCAGCAGCATTTGTGGTGTTGGTTAATAGCTGGCTAATATTATTGGCAGCTGTTGTTTGTGTTGCCCAGCCTGTTACTGCACCAGCCGGATTGCTTACCGGAATATTCCAGGTGTACGTTGTATTGTTTGGTACAATTCCATCAGCACTATTTACTGGTAAAACGGTAAATGTTTCTTCACTACAAATAGTTCTTGCTTGCGCATTGATATTTGGTTTAGGATTGATGGTAATAACTGCTGTGAAGTTTGGTCCTGTACAAGTACCTGCTATCGGTGTAATGGTGTACGTAATTGAAGCAGGGGTATTGGTTATATTATTGAGTAATTGACTAATAGTGCCAGCAGCAACCAATTGGGAGCTCTGTCCAGTAATAGCTCCAACAGGATTGTCTATTGGATTAGCCCAAGTGTACTTTGTGTTAGAAGGAACAATACCATCAGTACTATTTACAGGAGCGATGTTAAATGGAGTACCACTACATACAGTTTGTGCTTGTGCTACTGTGATTGATGGTTGTGGATTTACAAGTACAGATACTGTAAATATAGCTCCCGGACAAGCTCCCGCTTCACCAGATTTTGGTAATACCTTATAGGTTACAGTTTGTGGAATGTTGCTTGTATTAACAAGTGTCTGGCTAATATTATTAGCTCCTGTTGTAACCGTAGATTCGCCAGTTACATTTGGATTGTCTATTACTTCCCAAGTATAAGTTGTATTTGCTGGTACAATACCGTTCGTAATATTTATTGGCACTGCAGTAAATGTTTCGCTACTACAAATGGTAGCAGACATCGTCGTTATAGCTGGCTTAGGATTTACATTAACAATTAATTGATAACTAGATCCCGGACAACTATTTGCAGATGGCGTTACTGTGTATGTTAGTGTGCCTGGTGCATTTGTATTATTGGTAAGTAATTGTATTACTAGTGTCTGAGCTGATGTTTGTGCAGAGCCACCTGAAACCGAACCAATTGGATTGCTAGTTGGAGTAGTATTCCAAGTGAAAGTTGTTCCTGCTGGAATAATATTGCCGTTACCATTGGTTGGTAAATTGGTAAAATTAGTGCCACTGCAAATAGTTTCAGATTGTGATGTAACAGAAGGTTTTGGTTTAACAGTTACGTTTACTGTAAATGGAAGTCCAGCACAATTTCCTTCTATTCCAGAAATTGGGGTTACAGTATAAACTACAATTTGATCTGTATTGGTAATATTGGTAAGCGTTTGTGTAATTGCAGGTGTTGCAACGTTTACATTTGTTGCACCTGTTACATTGTTATTTTGCGCAACCGTCCATGTATACGTAGTAGCATTTGGTAAAATATTTCCACCACCATTAGATAATGGAACTGAAAATGCAGAGCCACTACAACTCGAAACATTTTGTGTTGTTATAAACGGTCTAGCATAAATAGTTGCTGTTGCAGAAAATTGCGTACTAGAGCATCCATTTGAATTTGCAATTACATTGTATGTTGCAGTTTGAGATGTATTTGATGGGTTTGTTAATGTGCCTCCAACAGTATTTTGAGCAGATCCTGTGGCACCACCCGTTAAACCACCGGTTACAGTAGGTAATGATGACCAAGTGTACGTTGTTCCTGTTGGGATCACATCTGTACCTATACCATCTGTAAGTGCAAAGGTAAATGGATCATTACTACAAGCAGCAGTTATTTTAGTTGCAATAATTGCTTTTGGTTTAATGGTAGCAACAACAGTAAAATCGTTCCCTGTACAAATTGTGCTTCCTGGTACTGTAGGTCTTACGGTATAAGTTGCTGTTTGATTAACACTTGTTGGGTTACTTAAATTCCCTGATACACTTGTTGCAGCATTTCCTGCAGCACCACCCGTCATAAAACCTGTAACAATTGGGGTAGACCAAGTATAGGTAATACCATTTGGTACAATATCACCATTTGTTCCATTTGTAATTATGGTAGTAAATAATTCATTACTGCATGCTATTACTGTTTTTGCACTGATAGATGGTTTAGGATTAACTGTTAGTGTAATTGTAAAAGTTGGCCCTGTACAATTGCCAACATCACCCGATACTGGTGTAACAGTATATATTACTGTTTGAGCAGTATTACTATTATTGGTTAGTGTTTGCCCAATGGTATTTCCCGTGGTGTTACCATTCGATTCGCCAGTGATACTTGTGTTGTCTTGAACAGTCCAGCTATAGGTTGTATTTGCAGGAACGATATCTGGCACTGCATTAGCAGGTGTTATACTAAATGAAGTTCCACTACATATTGTTTGTGTTTTATTTGCGATTACTGGTCTTGCGTTTACATTAACCACAATTGTGAAATCACTTCCAATACAAGGTCCTACAGGTGAAGTAGGTGTTACCGTATAAGTTGCTGTTTTTTGCGTATTTGTTGTATTGGCTAAATTACCACTAAAGTTTGTTTGACTCGAAGATGATGAGCCACTTGTAATTACGCCAGCTGGGGTACTTACCGGAATTGACCAACCATATGTGGTGTTGGTAGGAATAATATTTCCGTTGGTACCATCTGTCGGTGTAAATGTAAAGGGAGTACCACTACAAATGGTTAAATCAGAAACAGTGATAGTGGCTTTAGGGTTGATGGTAACAGTGTAGGTAAAATTAGCACCATCGCAACTCCCTGTTCTTGGTGTAACTGTATAGGTTGCTGTTTGTGGTGTGTTAGTAGGATTAATAAGTGTACCATTTAAAGTTGTTGCCGCAGTTGCAGGAACACCTCCTGTTAAACCTCCTGTTACTACTGGGGCATTCCAACTATAAGTTGTATTTGCAGGAACTGTAATACTTCCTCCTGTGGTTAAGATTTTACTAAAAGGACTTCCACTACATCTTGTGTCTGTTTGATTGCTAATAATTGCAATTGGATTAATCGTTACTGATCCTGAAATACTACTTGCAACGGAGCAGGTATTTGAATTCTTTACAACTACATAATAGTAGGTAACGCCAACTGTATTTGATAAAGGTGTATAGGTATCAGTAGAAGCTGATGAAATATGGGTAGCTACAATTGTCCAGTTAGGTGTTACGATATTATTTGTATAATACCAGATATAAGAATTGATGGTTCCACTTCCGGGACTAGCAGTTACGGAAAGATCTGTAGTTGCTGAATTTAAACAAACAACTTGATTGGTGCTGCTAAGATTTACTGCTATAGAAGGAGGATCATTTACTGTAAATGGTGCAGAAATAGCACTAGTAATTTGACATCCGTTTGTATTGTAAACAATCACATAATAATATAATACCCCACCGCTAGTAGCTAAAGGGGTATAACTATTTGTTAGAGCACTTGATGCATTATTTGCAACAAGTGTACCACCTGTTGTAATGTTGGTTGTGTTGCTATACCACTCATATTTTGAAATAGATCCACTTCCTGCTGTTGCAGTTACAGATAGTGGGGTAAATGCTTCGTTTAAACATTTTGTTTGTATATTTTGTGATGGCTGACTTGAAATTGTAGGTAATGGGTTAACGTTTATTGCACCAGATACAATTGTAGTAGTAGAACAATTAAATGAATTGGTTATTACAGCAAAATAGTATTTAGCGCCTGCAACGTTTGTTGGCGGTGTGTATGTATTTGTATTTGCGCCAGACAATAAAGTGGCACTGGATGTACTTGAAGTGGTATTGCTATACCACTGGTAACCATTTGCTGATATGGAGCCAGTAGCAGTTGAAGCTGTAACGCTTAAATTAGCTGGTGTAGCATTTAAACAAAGCGTTTGTGTGCCTAAAGAAATGGCATTGATTACTGGCAAATCATTTACAGCAATAGCAACTGCATTTGATGCTAGTATACTACAGCCGGCAGCGCCACCACCATTATTTATGGTCACATAATAATACGTAGTTCCTACTGTAGAAGTGGATGGTGTATAGGTAGTACTTGTAGCCCCGGTTAAAAGTGTTCCACCTGAATTGCTGTTATTAGGATTACTATACCATTGATAGGTTGGTGTGCCTAGTCCACCAGCAGTTGCTGTTACGCTTAAAGCAGTTGCTGTAATGTTTTGACAGTAAGTGGCGCCTGTTGGTTGAGAAGCAATAACTGGCGCAGCATAGACATTGATAGCGCCGGAAACAAGGGTTTTTGTTTTACAGCCCCAGCTATTTGTTATTTCACAGAAGTAATAAGTGGTTCCTGTTGTTGAAGTTGGTGGGGTGAAAGTTGCATTTGTTGCCCCATTTATTAGCGTACCACTTGCATTAGAAGAAGAAGTATTGCTATACCATTGATAGCTTGATATAGTTCCAGTTGTTGTGGTTGCAGAGGCGGTCATGCTTGTTGCAGTACTACTAATACACACGCTTTCTGTTGCAAAAGTGCTTGAAGTAATAACTGGTAATGGGTGTATGGTTATTGTTGCAACATTTGATGGAGTTGTATTGCAACCTGTGGCGCCACCTGTGGCGCCATTTCTTACTTCAACATAATAATAATAAGTACCTGGTGTACTGCTTAATGGGGTGTACGTTGTGGTAGTATTTGTTATAGTTATTCCGCCACTATTAGTGTTGGTTGTATTGCTATACCATTGATAGCTTAGTGTTCCTAAACCGCCAGTAGTTGCACCTCCAACTGTTAATGGTGTAACCGTATTGTCTTTACAGTAACTAGCAGTAACTGGGTGTGTATTTATTGTAGGCGCTGCATATACATTGATGGTTGCAATTGCAGAGGTAACTGTATTACATGTGCCTGTTGGTCCGCCGTTTGTAATGATAACATAATAATATTTTGTACCCACTGTGCTAGTAGAAGGGGTATAGGTTGCACTATTGGCCCCACTAATTACACTTCCAGTGGCTGTACTTGCAGTTGTATTTTCATACCATTGATATGTAAGTGTACCAACGCCTCCATTATTAGCGGTAGTGCTTAAAGCATTGGCTGCTGCGTCTTTACAATAATTAGAAGATGCAAGATTTACGCTAATGGTAGGTGCACTATATACATTAATTAATACTGCATTAGATGTTGTTGTTGCGCATCCAACTGGTCCGCCATTGCTAACTTCTACATAATAGTAGGTAGCACCTGCAGTAGTTATTGCAGGTCTATAAGTTGCATTTGTAGCACCGCTGATTTGTGTCCCACCTGTGCTTGAGTTTGTAATATTTGAAAACCACTTGTACGTCAGTGAGCCCGGCGCTTGTGTAGATGCAGTGATGCTAAGCAGTGTTGCTTGTGCAGATGGTGATACGCAATATTCTGCTGCAACAGGTTGTGCACTAATTGTAGCAGCTGCATAAATTTTAATAACGCCAGAAACGGTGGTAGTTGCTTTACAGCCCCAGCTATTTAATATTTCACAATAATAGTATGTACTGCCTGTTGTATTTGTTGGAGGTGTAAATATTGCGTTTGTTTCACCAGTTAGCAATGTTCCGCCAGTGTTTGAAGCGTTAGCGTTTCTAAACCACTGGTAGCTGGCAATGGTCCCTGTTGAAGTTGTTGCAGACGCGGTCATGCTAGTTGCTGTACTACTAATACATAAACTTTCTGTTGCAAAAGTGCTTGAAGTAATAACTGGTAAAGGATGTACAGTAATGGTTGCGATGGCAGAATTTAAATTATTACATCCGGCTGCGCCGCCTGTTCCTCCATTGCTTACATTGGCAAAATAATAGGTGGTTCCAGCGCTACTAATATTTGGTGTATAGCTAGCTGTTGATGCAACAAGTGTTCCGCCTGTTGTTGATGCGGTTGTATTTGAATACCACTGGTAAGTTGCTGTGCCATATCCACCAGCTGCTGAGCTAGGGACTGTTAATGCTGTTGGCGTTGCAGTGGCGCAGTAGGTAGCTGTAACAGGATCTGTTGGGATGGTAGGTAATCCGTATACTTTTATTTCTGCAAATGTTGATGTTCTTATATTACAATTTGATGCAGAAGTTGGTCCTCCATTTGTAGCAATTACAAAATAATATTTAACTCCAGCTGCTGTTGTTGGCGGTGTAAAAGTTGCATTGGTTTCGTTAGTTATAAGTATTGCTCCTGAAGTAGATGCCGTTGTGTTGCTGTACCACTGATAGCTTAGTGTGCCATAACCTCCATTTAAAATTGTAGGAGTAAGTGTTGTAGCTGCCGCATTTATACAATAGCTTGTTGTTGGGGTAGGATCGCTTATAGTTGGTTGGCCGTATACTTTAATGCTACCTGATACATTACTTGTTGCAATACATCCGTTGTTATTTGTAACGGTTAGGTAATAATATAATTCACCAGTATTTGTGTTAGGCGGTGAAAATGTACTTGTGGTAGCCACTTGCGTCCCACCAGTATTTGATGCAGTAGGACTACTAAACCACTGGTAAGAACTAATTGTAGTTGTTGTGGTTGGTGTTAGTACTGTGCCGCTAGGACTTCCAGTGCTTTTACACAAAGATTGCGTAGTGTTAGGAATGCTTACCGTTGGTAACGCATGTATAGTAACTGTTGCAGTTATAATACATCCATTGGTATTTTTATACGTTATAACAGCGGTTCCTGCACTAACTCCGGTAACTAGTCCTGTATTACTAATGGTTGCAACTCCTGTTGATGCAGATGACCATGGTGTTGTTGCATCAGCAGTTGCTGAACCTGATAACTGCGTAGTACTTCCAACGCAAGCACTTAATGTGCCTGTGATTGTTGGAAGGGGATTGACTGTAATTACTGCAGAACCTGTTCTATCTCCACTGGCAGCTGTACACTTTGCATCTGACAATGATGTAACTGTATATGTTTTTGATGTGGATAATGAAACATTAAATGTGTAAGGAGATAAACTTGTTGTTACAGAGGTAGAAGTGGTTCCATCTGAGTATGTTATATTCCATGGTGCAGTTCCTGTTAGTGCAATTGAAATTGTAGTTGGCGTATTTGCACATACAGTAGTTGATCCACTAATTATACTTGTTGGTCTTGGATTGACGGTTAGTATTACAACTTTCTCAATATCTGGGGTACAGCTACCAACAACAACAAGTTTATATCGGTATCCATTCATGCTTACTGATGTTGGATTTATAGTCAGGGTATTTGTTGAAACACCGCTATAAACTCCACCATTTGCAAGGTCATTAAAAACCGTTCCACCATCAGTACTAAGTTGCCATTTATATGTCAAATTTGAGCCAGTAGCGGCACCAGAAAATATAGCCTGTTGTCCATCACAAACTGTTTGATCTGTAGGTGCTGGTGCAAAGGCTGGTGCAGTTAAAATAGTTAACGTATGACTCTTAGAATTACTTCCACAACTATTTGTTGTTGTTAAGGTTAATGTGTATACACCAGGAGCAACAGCTGCGGGGATTCCGGGAAAAGTAAAATTTAAAGATGTTTGACTACTTATTGTGGTATTGCTGTTATTTTTTAAAATCCATAAGTATGTTGCATTTGTACAAGGCACACTATCGGACATTACATTGGATCTGTTAGGTATTGTAAATGCTGCATTATTAAAGCAAAAGGAAGTGTCACCGCTAACTGTTGTGAAACCAGTTCCTGCAGTTGTATTGTAACCAAAACGCGCAATGGGTGCTTTTTCTATGCAAATTGTTTTAGTTATTTCTTTTTGGTTTCTACAAAAATTATTTGTAACAACAAGTGATATAGTATGTAATCCAATTGTACTAAAAATTCTAGAAAAGTTATGACCTATGTCATTTTTAAGTCCAGTAAATTCTTTAAGGTATAGTGCATTTACTACGTCAATGGGTGTTATTTGATCAATATACCATTTGCTTTGAAAACGAGGATTTGCGTCGCAACTTGAAACTACATTGTTAGCATCTACAATTGGTTTTGTGCCAGGATCAGATTGGTTTATAAATTGAACAGTGCTATTAATACAAGCGTAGCTAGGGGATGTAAAATTTGCTACCTCAGGAAGGCCAATAATCGCCGTACCCGTGGCTGGGCTTGTTGGTGAATTGCAGTAATTTGGATTTGTACTAGCGCCACTTACAAGTGATTGTAATGTAGTAACGGTGATTGTATATTTTTTATCAGGGTCAGTACAAGATGTTGTGCTGTAGGAGTGCTCAAAATTACCAGAAGCGGAAATTACCTGGCAATGTGATTTCAGTTCAATGGTTCCGTCGCCCCAATCTATTTGATATTGAAAAGAAGGGTCATTATTTTGAATGCCTTGTCCAGTGATTGGGATATTGATTGTTAATGTTTCAGGTGCGCAGCCTTGTAACAAATTAAAAGTGATACCAGTAGCTGTTTTTAGATTAGCTATAATATAGCCTCTTGTGCTTATTGAACCATTTGACCCTGTAGACTTTACAATAAAACTATATTTACCACCACTTGCATACCCTCTGCCATATCCGGTTGTAGTAATATCTATATTTGAAGTTATATTTTGTGAAATCTCATCTTTAAGGTAACAAATTAAAGAATTGGCAGTTGTGTTTGAAGTTGCTTTTATTAAAGTGAAATTTATGGTTGTGGAGCTTGAAGATTGACAAAGTCCAAAAATCGTATCTCGTAAGATAACATTTTGGGAAAATTCAGGTGAAATAAGTGCAGAAGGGCCACTGTTAGCAGCAATTGAAAACGTTACTGGGCATACCCAATCAGATGTTGGTACTGAAGGACTCGTAGCTTTAATTTTTAGTTTATAAACCTGTCCTGCAGCAGGGCTAAAACTTGCATCTGATGGGATTAAGCCATTAATAAAATTTGCATAAGTTGCTTTGTATTTGCCAATTAAAATCTCGTCGCCGGTAGTTGTAAATCCTGATGGTGATAAATAAAGTTCAAATACGTTGTCTGGTTTAAAGCATGCGTTTCCAACAGAAAATGGTAAAACAATTGAAGACCCCTTAGCATAAGTACCGGAAATTAATGGTTCCGCCGTATTACTTATTTGAGCAAAAGACGCAAATGGAAGCAACGTTAAAAGGGCAATTACAATTTTATTTTTAATAAAATTTTTCATTCAGCACTATATTAAATTTCTTAAATAAATTATTATTTTTTGATTACCATAATGGTCTAAATCTACAAGTCCATTTTGGCGAACTTTTATTGATTCTTACTTTAAGATTTAGCTCCATTGAGCCTGCGCCAGCTCTGGCATTACGTAATTCTGAAGTAGTGATATCGTAATTTAAGCCTATTGATAAATTTCCTCTTTTGAATCCAACATATGGAGCAAAAGAATCTTTGAAGCGCATGAATCCACCAACTTGAAATTCATCACCATCTCCATTTTCATCTACAGTCCCTGGTAAGTTTCTTCCGTAAACAAGTCCTAAGGTTGTAATGTTAGTTGCCTCAGACCTTGTGTGTGCTAAGCTTCCGTATAATAAATTGTCACTATTGTCTGTAAGTGTAATGCCACCATGAAATGTTAATCCTGGAGGCAGTCTAAATGACAAACTATTATTTAGGGTAGAAGGGCTGTTAATGTGAGCACCGGCAACACCAAGGTAGTAGCTAAAATCTGGTTCATTATAAGAAAGTAGTAGTCCGAGTCCTATGTCTAGTAAGTTAGAATTAAAGCCAAAGCCTTCGCCACTTGGTACACTATTAGAGTATCCAATGTAGGGGGTGAATTGTGATTGAAATGTTAGTTTTGTATAATCAAGATTATAGTTGCGAAAATTTAGCTGCGCACCTAATCCTAATTTTAAACTTCCTTCTCTATTTAAAGATTTGTGAAATGCAAAATTGCCACCAAATTGTGTTTGCTTGAAACCGCCATCGTTTGATTTGTCATAAACGGCAAGTATTCCAAATGCTGCTACATTTTGAGCGCCAATAGCTTTGTCTAATACCCTTACTTCTGCATTTAATACGCCAGTAACATAGGGGTATGCAACATTGCCCCATTGACTTTTAAAATTCGATTGGAAACTTGCCCTTTCATTAAATAGCCCATTGGAGGCCGGATTTATCATTAATGGTGCAGAATAGTTCTGTGTAAATGGAATCATTTGCGCATTTGCTCCAAAAGATGCGAGCAATAAAAGTGCAAAGCAATAATGCTTCAAGTAGGTAAACTTGATCAGTGTATTCATACTTACTATTTTTTTTGATTTGGGTTGTCCATCCACAGACTTTGCCCAAACAAATAAATGGTTCCAAATTAGCATGGGGGGAGTGAGTTGCCAATGGACCAAATTAGTGGTATTAAAAATAGCCGATTTTTGTCAAAAAAAGTATAAATACACGAGAATTAGGCTGATTTTAACGCATTAATTAGGTAAATATTACATGTATTAGGCTTGTTCAATCAAAAAGTTACAAATTTTAAACATTTATAAACATTTGTATCTGCCATTTGTTTAATATCTATAAACGAGCGTTTTATGAAAATTGCACAAAAATTAGCCCTTTTTGTCCTCCTTTTAGGCCCCCTATCTGTGGTAGCCCAAGCCACCGGAAAATTGAGTGGAACTGTCATTAACAAAAAATCACAACAGCAAGTGGTTGGCTTAACGGCTCAAGTGTTGCCCGGAAATATTAAAACCATAACAGATAGTTTAGGAAATTTTAGGTTTTCACAATTAAAGCCAGGAGCCTATACACTCGAATTTGCTGGCATAGGTTTTAAAACGAAGCAACTTAATAATATCCCCGTTACCTCTGGTAATGAAAATAATATTCAAGTAGAAGTGGAGGAGCTTGTTAATCAATTATCCAATGTTATTGTAACCAGTAAAAAAAGTTCTGCTAAATCGGCAACACTTGAAAGTCCTCTAAGTATTCAGCGCTTAACCACAGAAGATATTAAAAACAATCCAGGAGGTTTTTTTGATATCAGCAAGGTGATACAATCACTGCCGGGTGTTGGCGGTGGTGCAGCTGGCGGAACGTTTAGAAATGATATTATCATTAGAGGTGGAGCACCCAGTGAAAACGTATTTTATTTAGACGGAATAGAAATCCCAATTATTAACCACTTTGGTACACAAGGAAGTGGCGGTGGACCGGCAGGAATTTTAAATGTTCTTTTAATTGAGGATGTTAGGTTAAGTACTTCTGCATTTGATGCTAAATATGATAACGCACTTAGCAGTGTATTTCAGTTCAAGCAAAAAAATGGTAACCCTAATAAATTTCAGGGGAATGTTCGCCTGAGTCTTACAGAAAGTGCATTAACATTTGATGGACCGCTTTCTAAAAAAACAACTTTTATTGCTTCAGCGCGTAAGAGTAGTTTAGGCATACTCGCCAAGTTACTCAATTGGTCTTTTTTGCCAAACTATTCCGATTTTCAATTTAAAACAACGACGCGCATCAACGATAAACTGACATTAACATTACTTGGTGTAGCGGCTATTGACAGGTTTACATTTGTTACGCCAGATAGTTTAACAGCAGAAAATCAGTACATATTGGGCAATAGCCCTACGATAGACCAAAACAGTTACACCATTGGCGCTACGATTAAAAAAATTATCCCAAATGGATACTGGAATTTAAGTATCAGCAGAAACTTTTTAGACAATCAGGCCAATAAATTTGAAGACAATAAAAACCCTACCGAGCAGCAGCGCACACTCAAAATAAATAGTATTGAAGCGGAAAATAAAATTAGATGGGATGTTACAAAAAACTACGACAACATTACATTAAGCTATGGTTTAACTGGGCAATTGGTAAGATTCGATAATGATTTTTTTCAGGTGTTAAACAAGTCCAGCAACCCACTCATTTATCCTTCATTGATTCTTCAAAGTAATACCAAAACAAACTTTTTTAGGTATGGAGGGTTTGCGCAAATTGGCACAAGAGTATTGAATGACAAACTCTCTTTGAGTGGCGGTATACGCATGGATGCGAACAATTTAAGCAATAGTGAATCTAGTCCATTAAAGCAATTAAGTCCAAGGCTTAGTGCTAGTTTGGCTATTTCAGAAGTGCTGCGTTTAAATGCGAGTTATGGTATTTATTATAGGCTTCCTACGTACACGCAATTAAATTTTAGCAATGTTAGTTCGGGTCAAAAAAGTAATCCTGGTAAATATATAAAGGCTACTCATTATGTTGCGGGCTTAGAATATCTACCAAAAAATACTACTAGAATTACTGTTGAAGGTTTTTATAAATCTTACAGTAGTTACCCTGTAAGTATTACGGATGGAATTAGTATGGCTAACAAGGGCTTAGAGTTTGGCGCCATTGGCAACGAGCCTATTGCTCAATCTGGAAAAGGCCGCGCATACGGGTTTGAATTATTTGCACAACAAAAATTAAGCAAAAACTTTTTTGGCGTATTTAGCTATACATTTTACAGAAGCGAGTTTACAGGACTTGATAATAAATTTGTTTCAGCAAGCTGGGACAATCGTCAGCTTGTTAGCATGACTGCTGGATATAAGCTTCCTAAAAATTGGGAGATAGGATTGAAGTTCCGTTACCAAGGGGCAGCGCCTTACACACCTTATGATGAACCAACAAGTAAAGCCAGGTATTTAACGATTGGTTCTGGTGTTTTTGATTTTTCACGAATCAACTCCATGAGACTTTCTGCATTTAATGCTGCGGATATAAGAGTTGACAAAAAATGGAATTTCAAAAAAACAACACTTGATTTTTACATCGATATCACCAACTTTTATGGATCAGAAGCCAAGGAAGCTGACTTATATACCTTTAAACGAAATGCTGCCAATACCGCTTTTGTAACAACAGACGGTATGCCTGTAAAGTCTGATGGAAGTAATGCGATCCCTGTTTATTTAAAAAATTCGCAATCAACCATACTCCCAAGTATTGGACTCATTATTGAATTTTAAAAATCTAATTTCCAGAGTTGATCGTAATAGTCGATCCCCGGTGTAGAAGATCCTACAACATATAATTCTGTCCCTGCTGTTATTAAAATGGCAGGGCCTATTTTTTTATCTAATACGCCAATATACCATTTGTCGTTAAGTGAATCGTAAATGTCAAACCTGGTTTTATCATCTCCGCTATCTGGAAAGAAAACAATATAGTTGCCCAATTTACCCATGCTATTGGCACTAAAAGATCCGGGCTGAAATAAGCAATGAAAAGTTGTGCCTTTGCCATTTAGTAAATCTAATATTTCAACCTCATTGGTAAGTCCTTTGTCCGTTATGCCTCCTACCCAAAGTGCTTTTCCTCTTAAACCCAAAGAAGCAAGCGCATATTTAGCTTTACTCATATTCGATACACTCCAACTATTTGTTTTTGGGTCATATATATCAATTTGATCAAAAGGTGTTCCGCCAACCGTACTTGTAGCACCACCCGAAAAATAAACACTACCCCCAACACTAGCTGCAGCAATGCTTACACGGGATTGACTCAACGTTTTCGTAGCCCATTTTTCGGTAACATAATCATACATGTATACAGCACTCCCTCCTGCAAATAATATTTTGTTACCCTGTGCAATTGCGGTGTATTGTCCAGCTTTTGGTAATTCGGCGCTGCTCCATTTTTGATCTACTACATCATAAATATCTACCCTTGTTGTTGGTGCAGCGTTACCTTGTAATGCCGTTCCGCCGCCAAAAAATATTTTATTTCCTGCTACTGCAGTTGCAATGCCCCATTTTTTTTGACTGAGTTCAGAAGTTGTCCAGACTTTAGTAACTACATCGTACATGTCTACGCTAGAAGTAAAATTGGGTCCGGGTCCAATAGGCGGGTATCTTCCTCCTGCTAAAAATATTTTGTTCCCTACAAATCCAACACCAGATACTTTTCTTTTTTCAGATAAAGTTCCAACAGGTGTTAACCTAGCTTGCATGAGTTGTCTATTGGTAGCAATTACATTTATTTGTACCGTGTCTTTTTTTACATTCCCATCATTATCCGTTACACTGAGTTCAAAAATATATTTACCTGCTAAGAGTCCAGTAACTGAAGCCTGCGCTTTAGTGTAATTGATAATAGGAATATCAGCATTTAATGGGTAAATAATTTGCCAATTGTATTTTGTAATGGTTCCATCTGGGTCATAAGATTCGGATCCTATCAGTGGAATATTACTAGGATTGGTGCTGCAACTCCCTAAATCGTATGGAATATTTTGATCTGTTCCTGCACTGGCAACCGGAGGAACACCTGGCGCTTCAATTACTTGAACGAGCACCGTGTCTCTATCCACAAGTCCGGTGGCATCTGTAACCCTGAGCTCAAAAATATGAATCCCAGCAGTTAGTTTATTTACATCTGTTACAGCGTTTGCTGGAGACGTATATGTTGGATTGCCTGTTCCTTTAATTCTAGTCCATAAATAATCGCTGATATCATTGTCTGGATCAGATGAAGCGCTTCCATCTAATGTAACTGAATTGTTGGGGAGTTGAATTGTTTGATCAGGTCCGCTTTGTGCATCAGGTGGTCTGCTAATTTTTGTTTTATCTACATAAATCGTAATCGTATCTTTTGCAGACAATTTGAAATTATTTGTTACTGTTAATTCAAAAACATAACTACCCTCGGTTAATTTTTTTATCCAAGTTGTTTTTGATGAAGTAGCTGTTGTGATGATATTTGCGGGGCCACTTAATTTTGTCCAAGTAAAATTTGTGATGCTGCCATTGTGATCATAAGATCCGCTGCCGTCTAAATAAGCCGAGTCTTTGGGTAGAACAATGGATTGGTCTTTTCCCGCAACTGCAACGGGGGCTGTTTTTAAGGTGCCGCCATCTTCGTAGGAGAGATCTTTGGCACAACTGATTACAATAAGCCAGCATATACCTATCCAATAAAAAAATATAGAAGCGGGCTTCCTCATTGATTTAAAGGTAATAAAATCCACAGATTATATTAAATTGCTTCAAATACCAGTTATGCGTATACTTTTATGTATCCTATTTACTGTTTGTTCTAGCACAATTTTTGCGCAACAAACAACGGTTTCAAATAAAACAAACACCGGAAAATATGTGTTAGTGATTCATGGAGGTGCAGGTACACTTAATAAAAGCCAGTTTACACCTGCACTTGAGGCTAAGTATAAAAGCGGCCTCGATAGCGCACTCCTTGTAGGCAATGCAATTTTAGAAAAAGGGGGAACAGCATTAGACGCCGTTGAGGCCACTGTTAAAGTACTGGAAAACAATCCGCTATTTAATGCAGGTAAAGGCGCTGTGTTTACTAGCGAAGGTATTAATGAACTCGATGCAGCCATTATGGATGGAAAAACATTAGCAGCAGGTTCTATTGCTGGCGTAAGAACTATCAAAAATCCGATTACTGCTGCAAGAGCCGTGATGGAAAAATCGGAACATGTTTTATTGAGTGGAAGAGGAGCCGAAGCATTTGCTGCAGCGCAAGGAATTGAAATAGTTGATCCATCTTATTTTTATACACCCGAAAGATGGAACGGATTGCAACGTGCAAAAGCGCTTGATTCATTAGCGCAATTGCAAAAAGCAAGTCAAATTGCATACACCGATGATATGGAGCAGCAGCGCAGAAAAGATAAATATGGGACTGTCGGCGCTGTTGCACTTGATACTCACGGAAATTTAGCAGCAGCTACAAGTACTGGTGGTATGACCAATAAAAAGTGGGGTCGAATTGGAGATGCACCAATTATTGGAAGCGGCACCTATGCTAATAATAATACGGTTGCTATTAGTTGCACAGGGTGGGGTGAATTTTTTTTACGACTGGTAATGGCAAAAAGTATTAGTGACCGAATGGAATTTGGTGGACAAAGTTTAGCACTGGCTTCTGAAACACTTGTGATGAAAGAGCTTCCGGCACTCGGAGGTGATGGTGGTCTTATTGCTGTTGATAAAAATGGCAATATCGCACTTCCTTTTTGTACAGAAGGGATGTATAGAGGTTTTATTAAAAAAGAAAAGCAGGGTGCAGCTATTGTAAAAGACATTTTAATTTTCAAATGATATTTCCAGTAAAAGTTCCATACACAGTTGGTCCGGATATTGTAAAATATGAAGGAGCTGCTTTTAATATTCATCCGGATCCTTCATATCTATTGGAAAAAAAGAAGGAACTAGAATTATATGGCGGTCATATTTGCGGAAGTACAAGTAATGATTATTTATATCACCTCAATGCTTTTTGTGGATTTGATGCGAATGCCACACTACCAGAAATTTGTGTTGGGTTAGAAGAAGACGTAGCTATTTTAAAAGACGGTCACTTACATGCAATAGGATTTTGTTTCCCAAGCGGGTTTTATCCGACACAAAAATTAGGACTTTCTTTTTTTGATATGCATTTGCCTGTAGGGGATGGGGAAATATTACGAAGATCTAGCGAAAAAGTATCGGCGCTTATTTCCAAACAAAATGTCATGTTTAGAAGGCATGTTTGGACACTAACATCACTCCCTTCTTTAAGTCAATTGCCTAGTTATACTAAACCTATACCCCAAAAAATAAATGATCTTTATTTTAGAACAGAAACCCAAACAACCGTAGGGGTTGACGGAAAAATTTGTTTGTTTTTTGTAAAAGTTGACATGTATCCATTGGAGCAGGTTTGGGATGATCACGAAAAACGCACAGTAATAATTGAAAGTATTAATTCCATGTCTGATGCGGTATTGGGTTATAAAAATTTAGCGTACATTAAAACAATTATAAATAAATAATCATGAGAAGTATACTAATCAGTTTTGTTTTCAGCATTGTGTGTCTTGGCGCCTTTTCTCAAGATTCAACTTTTACAAAGTTAGATCCTGCTAAAAAAGTTTTAAATGTTGAAGCCGCGTGTGGTCAGTGCCAATTTAAAATGACCGGAAAAGGTTGTACGTTGGCGGTAAAAATGAATGGAAAATTCTATTTTGTTGATAAAGCCAATATAGATGACTTTGGCGATGCGCATGCAAATGATGGCTTTTGTAATGCCATAAAAAAAGCTAACGTGCAAGGAAAGGTTGTAAATAACAAATTTGTGCCTAGTTATTTCAAAATCCTTCCACAATAAGATTAACCCACAAAAAAGCCCCTAACTCATTGAAAGCTAAGGGCTTTTGCGGACCGGACGGGACTTAATAAATTAATATAAGATATTAATAATCAATAAGTTATAATAAATGTATTAATCTTGTTGAAACAATGTTGAATGCTAATTATTGTATAGTAAATTAAGTTTATATTACAGTAAATTAAATAGGCAATGAAAAAACCTATTAAATGCTATTTAATTTCTTCAATAACTAAAATATCTTAAAATGAAATATTTAATATTGTTCCCTTTTTTGATTTTCTTTAATTCATTCTCTTATGCACAAAAAAATAATCCTAATCAAGCAGTTAACAAAAAACCGAATAATCAAAAGGTTTTAGCAGGATCTACACAAGTAATTAAGGAAGTGAAAATTGGTGATCAGATTTGGATGGGTACAAATCTGAATGTCGACAAGTTCCGCAATGGGGACGTTATACCTCAGGTGAAAACAAAAGAGGAATGGAAAAAAGCTGGTGAAAATAAACAACCAGTTTGGTGTTACTATGATTTTAAACCAGTTAATGGAGCTAAATATGGTAAACTATACAATTGGTTTGCAGTGAACGATACGCGGGGCCTGGCGCCCAAAGGCTGGCATGTTCCGAATAAATACGAATTTAAGATATTGGTAAACTTCTTCGGGGGTTTACAGGAAGCTTCTGCCAAATTAAAAAGCAATTCTGGTTGGGGTAATTCTAAAAGCGGCGGGGATGAAGATTTAAAATATTGTCCCCAGTGCGATGGCCTTGGAAAAGTAACAGACGATGATGACCGTTACGTTACATGTGGACGATGTAGAGGCGAAGGCCTAGTAGTTGTTAAAACTCCAGTGACGGTAATTAAAGGTAATGGAGTAAACAGCATAAATTTAAACGTAGCGCCGAGTGGCTGTTACAATTATGATGGTGGTTTTAAAGGAGTAGGATATTTTTGCTTATGGTGGACAACTACAGTAAAAGATACAAGCAGTGCCAACTATTTTACTTTGAACTTGAATTACAAGAACAGTAGTACAAATGAAGCTAAAAATTTCATGGATGGTGGATCTGTTCGATGCGTAAAAGGGGAACAAGCTGCAATCTATGAATTTAAAGAGACACCGGTAATAGAGGTTAAAATCGGCAGACAGAAATGGATGGGAACAAATTTGGATGTTTATAAGTTCCGAAATGGTGACTCCATTCCTGAAGCAAAAACAGAGGAGGAATGGAAAAAAGCTCGTGATAATAAACAGCCGGCCTGGTGTTACAATGATTTTGATCCTTCCCAAGGATCAAAATACGGTAAATTATACAATTGGTATGCTGTGAACGACGCGAGAGGTCTGGCACCAAATGGCTGGCATGTTCCTAGTAGAAGTGAATGGGATACGCTAACTAATTATATTGGTGAATATTATACTGATAAAAGAATGAAATCAGAAAATGGTTGGAAAAATGGCAGAAATGGTACAAATTTAAGCGGATTTTCAGGGCTTCCTGGTGGTAGCTTAAATCAATACACCATGTTTGTTGAACCCGGTTTACAGGGAAGCTGGTGGAGTTCTACCGAGACCAATGATGATTTCCAAGGGATACGTTACTATGCTTACAGTCTCAGTATGCGTTACGACGATAGCGAAGTGAAATTTGAATTCCTTAATACTAAGTCCGACGGTTTGTCTGTCCGTTGCGTCAAGGACTATTAAATAGTCTAAAATTTATATTAAAATCAAGTAAAGAAATAATTTCAATTAGAGATGTCAAATAAAATCTTAGTATGAAAAAAATATTGTTCTTGGCTTTTGTTGTCGCTATTTCACAAATCTGTTCTTCCCAGGGAGTGATAGACACTAGGTATAAATTATTATCAGGTGAATATATAATCGGAACAGATTTTTATACAAAAGAATTAACAATAACTCACATAATTAATAATAAGTTTTCATATCGAATTTCATCTGATGGATGTGATTTTAAAGGTCAATTTCTTATCATTAATAATAAAGGAATTTCGGCTAATAAATCTTGCGGTGAAATTATTTTTGATTTTACTAAGATCATTAATTGGATTAAAACTAAAAAAGGGGACTCTAGGTATTATCCTATTACCGTTAGTGTTGCAAAGGATAATGAGGAATGTATAAAGTGTAGTATATATCGTAGTATGTCTTCATTTGAATTTGATCCTTGGGGAGATTATTGGAGAGTAGGAAAATAATTTGAATAAATATTAATTTTCTGTAGGATTATTATTTTTGAAAAAGTAGAATTTGAGAAATTTAGGAATGATAATGGGGTATATATGAAGTTGATGAGTTTTAAAGTATCAAAATAATTGATTTGATATTATTTTATGTTTCGAAAGTTATTTTGAGAGCAACTTTTACATAATTTATGATTTTTAATAAAATTTGATTCCAATAAGTTCGGAGGATCAATGTCTAAATAAGTATTTTGATTATAAGGAAATTCAGTTTTTGCCAGGTATGGAGTACAATTAAATACATGTACTATATTGTCTGGCATGGGTATTGGTCCAATCCAAGTAATAGTTTTTCCTGAAGTATCAAATTTTATATATTGCTCAATAACTGTACTATTTTTATTTTTTATGATTGTTAGAGGATTTAATGCGAAAGATAATCTACAATCTTCAAGCTGATGCATACCTATTTTTCTTTTTTCACCAACTTTCATTTCTTTTAAATGATGAATTATTACTGGAGATCTCTTTAAATAATTATTTTTCAATATTAAATCTGATCCATTTCCAAAACAATAATGTGATACAATTGAAGACGCCTCGGGATAGATAAATAAACCATAAAAAATAATGTTAATCACAAGGATTTGCCTAATAAATATTATTATTAAAGTGGTAATTCCAATTTTAAAATAAGTATTCCATAATTTCCATTTCCATATGAAGATTAACCCAATAGGCACAAGAAATGCAATTAAAATTATTAATAATATGTTTTGAACAATAATTTTGGGTTTATTTATCATATAAATCTAAACCTTATTTGTTTTCTGTGATGCCTATTAATACACCTAGTTCACCATTCATTTGGATGAAGTTTTTTTCGGGTAAATACTCTTTTTAGACAAACCCATCTATAAAAAGTGCATTTTAAATCTCTCAACCTTGATTTTTATCTGTAGTATAACGTTTCATCGTGTGATCAAAATTTGAAAAATCCCATATCTCTAAGAATCTTAATCATTTTCAGATTTACTCTTTAGAACGTCTAATATTTTCCAAAGTGTTATAAGAATAAAATATAGTAAACCACCTAATAAGAATTCTTGACTTATGTTAATAAGGATATTTCTTTTTAAATCATCTGAAACAGAACCATCAAAGGCCCCCTTAAAAAAAAGCATTCCGGCAAATACTGCTATACCAGCCCCACAATACATTGCTAAATAAAAACCTGTTTTAAATTGTTTCATATATGTATTATTTAATTTACCGGTAGTTTAAGTAATTTAATTAAAGAATTTTAGAGAAATTATATTACATCTGAATTTGCTCTCTTCCATCACAAGTTATACAATTGCCTCTGATTTAAACTTCTTCTTTTGATCTAAAAATCTCATTTAATTTCAAGATTTTAGTAAAAAATAATAAGCTTATAAAATAAAAAATTAAGACTGTATATACAAAATAACTAGGTTTTAATACATTAGTGTCACTTAATCCAAAAATAAAATATATGACATACCCAATTAAAATGATGTTTAGTAAGGTTTTCAAATTTTTTCTTGAAGATGTTTCGATTTTATTTTTATCCAAAACTAAAGATAGATAAACTAGTATAGCGTTTATACAAAAAAATATCCAACCAATCCCATGATAGTTAAAACCAGTTATGGAACTAACACCATATTTCCCAGAGTATTCTTCTAGCCCAGGTGCTACTACACACCAAGAGGTATCATAAATCAGACAACTAAGAAATAATAATAAAGTGGGTATATTTTCAATATTATTTTCTCTAACTTTTTGAATAAAGGACTTATTTTTCATATTGTTTATTTTTATA
>Ga0114977_10000011_pt1 | contig 160435 bp, 160 predicted proteins | sample S_130805_MF_Meta_FD_87026 | JGI IMG/M metagenome (GOLD analysis project Ga0114977, IMG submission 87026) | Freshwater microbial communities from Lake Simoncouche, Canada to study carbon cycling - S_130805_MF_MetaG | ecosystem: Environmental > Aquatic > Freshwater > Lake | place: Lake...
ACAACCTGCGAAGCTTTGTGGATGGGCGTCCCCGTGGTAACTCTGGTGGGGGCAGCATTATATGAGCGCTTAAGCTACAGCATCCTTAGCAATGCCGGCTTAGGTGAATTATGCGCATTCACCGAGCAACAATATAAAAACACAGCGCTGCAATTGGTGCATGATAAGGAAAAACGCCGCTATCTGCGCCAAAATTTACGGCAGCAGATTTTGGCTAACCCACTGGGTAAACCCAAAGAATTTGCCATAGATATGGGAAACTCTATTCTCAACGCCTTGAATAATAAAACTCTTTTGAGAAACAACTGGGCGGAAAGTTAAAAAGAAAAGAGTTTTCATGGGTGTTTAATTTATTACCATACCCCTACCTTTTGCAGCCATCAACAACCAGCCACGTTAGCTATAGAATATAACCAGCAAATGTGGTAAATTTTGTTAAAACAACTCTTCACCCGAATCTCCAGCTATGAAATTATTGTCCCCTAATCTAATCCATCTAACCTCCATTCTCAGTGACCTTAAATATCACGATGGCGACACCATCGGCACAAGCCTTGGAATCACCAGAAGTGCCGTGTGGAAATCCATCAAAAAACTTGAAGAATATGGCATTGAAATTGATTCGGTTAAGAATAAGGGCTATGCGCTAAAAGAACCTCTGTTACTGCTGAATCAAGAGTTCATCCAAAGAGAAGTTGCCTCCCCCAACATCACAATTGAAGTGATGGAGGCCATTGATTCCACCAGCAGCTATCTTAAAAGAGCCGATACAAGCAAAGCAAAAATATGCATATCCGAAACCCAAACCGGCGGCAGGGGCAGGATGGGAAGAACTTGGCACTCTCCTTTTGGGCAAAACATTTATATGTCATATGCCAGGCCTTTTAAACAGGATGCAAGCGAATTAAATGGCTTAAGCTTGGTTGTAAGCATCGCCATATTGGCAGCAATTAAAGAGATTGGCATCCATGCAGATATAATGCTGAAATGGCCTAACGACGCAACATATTTAGGGCAAAAATTGATGGGCAACCTGGTTGAAGTTCAATCTGAAGCCTATGGCGAATCTTTAGCCATCATTGGCCTGGGCATAAACGTTAACATGCTCGATGATAAAGATGGCACCATCACTCAAGGCTGGACTTCCCTGCGCAAAATCACCGGCAACTATATCGACAGAAACTTGCTATGCCTTGCCTTAATTCGCAGCTTACATAACCACCTTGATAAGTTTGCTAAAGATGGCTTATCGGTGTTTTTACCACAATGGCAACGGCTGGATTGCTTATATAATAAAGCCATTGAAATTAATAATGGGGAACTATCAGGCACAGCAAAAGGCATCAACGACCAGGGCAATCTGTTGCTTGAACTGCCTGGTGGCCAATTGATATCCTGCCCTTCAGGTGAAACCTCGATCCGCAAAGAACAGTCGACCAGCAAAATTAAATAGGTTGACTGTGATCGTAGGCTTTTGTATATTCACTCAAAAAACCCCGAGGTGTTTATGCAAAACTGGAACAAGCACAATGTCGCTGAACTGTTCGACATGCCATTTCTAGATCTTATCTATAAAGCCCAAACCATTCATCGGCAAAACTTTCCAGATAATGAAATCGAACTTAGTAAGATACTCAGCGTCAAAACTGGTGGCTGCCCTGAGAACTGTGGATATTGCACACAAAGCGCCCATCATAAAACCGGCCTTAAAAAAGAATCTCTATCTTTAAGCCAGGTGCAAGACGCTGCAAAATTGGCTAAATCCAAGGGGATAAAAAGATTCTGCATTGGCGCCGCCTGGCGTGCGCTTCATAAGCGCGACTTGCCAGAAATAATAGAAATGGTGAAAGCCATTAAAGAACAGGGCCTGGAGGCATGCGCCACACTTGGAATGCTAAGCGCTGAACAGGCTCTGGAATTAAAGGAAGCGGGGCTTGATTTTTATAACCATAATTTAGACACCTCTCCAGAATACTATCCAGCCATAGTCACCACCAGAACCTATCAAGACCGACTGGACACCATAAATAACGTCCATAAAGCAGGCCTTAATTCTTGCTGCGGCGGAATTATTGGCATGGGGGAAAGCCGCCAAGACCGAGTTAGCCTCTTGGTGCAAATTGCCAACATATCCCCCCAACCAAGGTCCGTCCCCATCAACCGCCTTATTCCTTTTGCTGGAACACCTCTGGCCAATTCAGAACCAATTGATGACATTGAATTCGTCCGCACCATAGCAGTGGCTAGGATAATTCTGCCCCATTCTGTCGTCAGGCTTTCCGCCGGCAGAGCTGATCTATCCGAATCCACCCAAACTTTATGCTTCATAGCTGGGGCAAATTCAATATGGCTGGATGAAAAGCTGCTGGTGGCAGAAAATCGTGATGTTGGCCTAGATCAAACCATGCTAACTAAGCTGGGGTTAAAAGGTGCTGCAGCATAAAATCTATCAAAAACTAGAGCATTACCGCCATAATAACATGCTTCGCAAAATCGAAGCATCACCTGGCAACTGCATCAACTTCTCCAGCAATGATTATCTAGGCCTATCCAAAAGCGAAACAGTAAAACAAGCATTCACCCTGGGGGTGCAGGCTTATGGCTTTGGCAGCGGCTCTTCCCCTTTAATCTCTGGCTACTATGCCCCCACTCGCCAACTTGAAGAAGCTTTTGCACAAGCGTTAAAGCAAGAGCAAGCCATCTTTTTCAACTCAGGATATCATGCCAATTTAGGCCTGATTCAAGCCTTTGCCATGCCAATTGTTATGGACAGACTATGCCATGCTTCTATCATTGATGGCGCCAGATTATCTGGAAATAAATTTCATCGCTATCGCCATAATGATCTAGCCCATGCCCAAGAGCTATTATCAAAAACCGAACCTAGCATACTTATAAGCGAAAGGGTCTTCAGCATGGAAGGCAGCATTGCCGATGTTAATGGTCTCAGCGCCTTGGCTAAACAATATAAAACCCCCTTAATCATTGATGATGCGCACGGCTTCGGCATTTTACCCAATGACATCCAAAGCGATTTAGTGGTGATCCCACTGGGGAAAGCTTTGGGTGGCATGGGCGCCATCGTCGCTGGGCCTGGATATCTTATTGATTATCTACGCCAGTTCGCCCGCAGCTATATCTATTCCACGGCTCTGCCCCCGGCAATTGCCTGCGCAAATTTAGCTGCATTAAACTTAATGCAAAAAGAAACATGGCGCTTGGATAAACTGCAAAGCTTAATTGCTCTGTTTAATTCCACAGCAAATTCCGCGGGCCTAACCTTAGCATCTCAAGATCTAACCCCCATCAGGTCTATTTTAATCAATGACAATAAAATCGCTAAACAACTGGAAAGTCATCTTCAGCGAGAGGGCTTTTTCGTTAAGGCAATTGTTGCCCCTACGGTGCAGGTAAGCCGCATTCGCGCCTCGCTTTGCAGCACCCATAAAGAAGAGGATATTATCAACTTGATTAAGGCAATGCGATGACAGTGAAAGAATGCTTCAATAAAGCCGCCGCTAAGTATGACCTTAATTGCCAACTGCAACTTGCAACTGGAGAAAAGCTGCTAAGCTTAATCGGCACAGCTGATAAGGTTATTGACCTTGGTTGTGGCACTGGCATCACCACTATTAAGCTTAAATATAAGCAGCTGTATGCCCTTGATATATCAGAAAAATTATTAGACCTTGCAAAAATTCGCCTGGGAAGCAAAAACATCACTTACTTAGAAATGAGCTTTGATGATTTCAGCGGCTTAAACCTAGACCTAGCGTTTGCCAACATGTCGCTGCAATGGAGCCAGGATTTGCAGCAAACATTGAACCACATTAAAGCTAATCTCAATCCATCTGGAACACTGGCCTTCTCCATCCCGATGCTTGGCACCTTTGCAGGCCTCCAAACAGCGGTCATGTCTTTTTTATCACTGGCACAAGTGATGGATCTATTGACTGATTGGCAGATCATTCATAGCAAAAGCGAAGAAATAAATTATCTTTTCCCCAGCTTAATCGACAGCCTCAGATCAATCAAATCAGTGGGGGCGAATTACTGCGCCACTCAAGAAAAAAGGATTATCTCCCGGGATAAATCCCCCCATGTTCTGAAATATAATATAGGCTACTTTATAGTGAGGAAAAGATGAAGATATTCATCACCGGCACAGACACAGACGTCGGTAAAACCTATGTCAGCGTCAAATTACTTCAGGAATTCAACCAGCTTGGATATAGAACCATCGGCATAAAACCCCTAGCCACTGGTTGTGTCAATGGGCAAAACCAAGACGCTTTGCTGTTGATGCAAAATTCCTCCATCAAGCTGCCCTACTGCCTGATCAACCCTTTTGCATTTGAGCCTGCCATTTCACCCAATATCGCAGCACAAAACCTCACGGTGGATAAAATATGGGATTCATTGCAAAAAGCGCTGCGCACCAAGGTCGATGTTCAAATCATTGAAGGGGTTGGTGGCTGGATGGTTCCACTCAACAATAAAGAAACCATGGCCGATTTGGTTAAGAGATTTACGGATGTGAAAATTATTTTAGTGGTGGGAATAAGGCTTGGTTGCTTGAACCACAGCTTGTTGACTTATCGAGCGATTAAAGATGATGGGCTTCCCATCAAGGGCTGGATAGCAAACATCATCGACCCTCACTGTCAAGCAATCAGTGAAAACATAGCGACCCTAAAAGAATATATTGCCGAACCATGTTTGCAGGTTATCCCACATGAACACAATTGATAAATCATTGAAACACATCTGGTATCCCGCTGCGAAAATGGAAGATTATCAAATCTTTCAACCTCAGCTCATCAAAAAAGCCTATGGTTCTTATATCGAAATGGAAGATGGACGCCGAGTGATTGACGCCATTTCAAGTTGGTGGTGCAAATCACTTGGGCATTGCCACCCGCGCTTGCAAGATGCATTAACCAAGCAAATGCATGATTTCGAACACGTGATGCAACCACACATGGCCCATAAGGCGATCGCTGATTTATCTGAAAAGTTGGCCGGCTTAACTCAAAGCTTGAACAAAGTTTTTTATGCAAGTGATGGCTCAACTGCGGTGGAGATTGCACTGAAGATGAGCCTTCATGCACAACATAACCTTGGCGCCACAAGAAAAACAAAATTCATGTCCCTCAGCAATGGCTATCATGGTGAAACCATCGCCACTTTAAGCGTCAGCGACATAGGCAAATATAATAAACCATATAAAGATCTGCTATTTCCAAGCACCTTCATCCCCAACCTTCCTTATGTTTCAAACAAAGGAGAGGCCCTGTGGGATAATTGCCCTGACCATTGGAAAACCATTGAGGCATTATTAGAAATCCAAGCAGATGAATTGGTAGCAATCATCATAGAGCCAATCGTTCAAGGTGCCGGCGGCATGAAGATATACAGCCAGGATTTCCTGGGCAAACTAAGGGCATGGACTAAAAAGAAGAATATCTATTTAATCGCCGATGAAATCATGACAGGCTTAGGCCGAACAGGAAAGATGCTGGCTTGCCAACATGCAAAGATTGAGCCTGATTTCTTATGCCTAAGCAAGGGTTTAACTTCCGGCATGCTCCCCTTAAGCGCCTGCTTAACCAGCCAAGAAATTTATGATATATTCTATGGCGCCGATCCATTCCTGCACTCTAATACTCACTATGGCAACGCATTGGCTGCAAGCATTGCATTAGAAGTGCTGAAGATTTTTGAGGAAGAAGATATTGTCAACAAAGTAACACAGCTCAATATGGCACCAATGATGCAGCAAATTGCCAACAGCACGGGATTATTAACCAACATCCGGTCAATTGGTGCAATTGTGGCGGCAGATTTAATCGGGATTGATGGATTTAAGTTATATCAAAATGCAATGAACAATGGGGCAATCTTAAGGCCTATAGGCAATTGCCTATACTGGTTACCGCCGCTGAACATCACACAAGAAACTTTAGATGAATTGGCAGAGATCACAAGAGCATCACTTTTAACTTTGTAATATGTTCCACGTGGAACATTTATATTAAGGGGCGGCAATACAGCTGAATAATTACATAAAACAGGGTGCATACACAGAGGCGCATCCAAAATACATTTGACCAAAGCGCATGTTCTGTGATAGTGGTTTCCACATAAACATTTATCTGATAGACCTGTGAATAAAAAGCAAATCATTGAGATATTTTCACGTTTTCAAGAAAAAGATGCCTCTCCCCGAATAGAGCTAGACTATATAAATCCCTATACCCTGCTGGTTGCTGTTGTTCTTTCCGCGCAAGCAACTGACAAGGGTGTTAACAGAGCAACCCCCAAGCTGTTCGAATTGGCCAGCACCCCTGAGGAAATGCTGGAATTAGGGGAAGAAAAGCTGCGCGATATAATCAAGACGATTGGTTTATATAACACCAAAGCGGCAAACATAATCAAGATGTCACAAAAATTGGTGGATGAATTTGATTCCATCGTGCCAGATGATTACGACGCCCTGTGCAGCCTGCCAGGGGTTGGCAGCAAATCTGCAAATGTGATATTGAACTCCGTGTTCGGGCACGCCACAATAGCGGTGGACACCCATGTTTTCAGGGTCAGCAACAGGGTTGGCCTGTGCAAAACAAAAACCCCAATACAAACAGAAAACGAGTTAAAGAAAATAGTCCCCAAAGAATTCAGCATGTTCGCCCATCATTGGCTGGTTTTGCATGGTCGATATGTGTGCGTGGCAAGAAAGCCTAAGTGCGACCAGTGCTTGATAAACGACCTATGTAAATTCAACAATGCAAAATGAAAATTATCCGTCAAATAACAGCACCCACCGCCACATATCGCTATATATTCTGTATGTTGATGTTGCCGCAATATGCTTTATATTTTCAAGCCGCGAACTTTGTCCTGCTCATCCCGGGCTTGATTATAGGAGCATCGATCCTGTCATCTGAGTTATGGGATAAGAAATTCAGCAATCAAACGATGGTTATATATTGGGGCTTATCTTTGTTCTTCTGCCTGCCGCTTTCAAGCGCCTATATGCTTTTTCATAGCTATTATCAAATCAGTTGGGTGATCAATGGCATAACATCCATTGCCGCACTGATGCTGTTTGTTGATCTTATAAACGCAACTTTTATGATCGCTGCAGCTGCCATAACAGGCTATGCTGCGCATCTTCTCTGCGCAAGCACAACACCAGCGATAGAGGCCTATACCCATGCCTGCTTGAGCGCTGCTTCAGTTTTTATCGCTTACAGATTTATTGACCTTAGGTCTGCTGAGATAGCTAAAACAGCCAGATTTATCGCTCATCAAACCAAATCTTCCATTGCAGCAACTTCGATGCTGTCATCAACCATGCTTTCTGTGATGAAAGATGCAGGTGTTAGCAATGATGAAACCCCCACCATAGAGGTGAATAAAGATGATTGGTTAATGCTACGCACCTCAGCAGAAAACATGATAAAATCATCCAGACGAGGGATAAGAATAATTGAAACAATATTGCATAGCTATCAAGAGGAATATCATGACATCGGCAGATATTCCTTAGCTGCATGCGTTAAAGGCGCCATCTTAAACCACACGTATCTGACAGCTCAAGAAATGAAGAAAATTAACTTCAATCATGAATTTAAGAGCGACATTATATTTTATGGCTCCAAAAACGCGATGGAATCCGCCATTTCGCACCTTATCAGCGATATATTTAAATACAGCAAACTTTTCTCGGAGCTAGCGGTGAGTATCAATGGATTGAAGCTGTCTTTCCAGGATAACAGCAACCCGAAAATTATATATAAGCACAGCCTTGGCATCAAGCATTGCCAACATATAATGAAAGTGCTCGGGGGGGATGCAGCTTATAAAAACACACTTGAAGGATATCCATCCTTTGTGTTGACTTTCCCCGACCATGACTGCTAACATAAGGAAAGACAACAGCCAGAAAATCGCATGAGCACAAGCAACCCATTAATTAATATAGTAAAACACGGCATCATGGTTACTGCGTTGATCATGGGGCTGCATAGCCAATCACTGGCTGAAACAGTGACTGAAGAAGATTTAAAGAATGTTAATTCCAGATTCTTTCATTATGTAAACGCATACATAGTTTCTTCCGCCCTTTATCAAGAAGCAGTGAAAATCAACGCCAATATGCATTTCTCTTGCAATGAGGAGTATAAAATTCTGCCCGGCGAAATGACGGTGTTGCAGCCAATAGTTTTCGATAAGAACATTTTGCACCCCACAAGTGGCGTTTGGCATCACAGATATAGCGTCACTAGATGTTCTAAAACCATTATGTATAACACCTATGTGATAGCGAACAAAGGCAAAACACCTATCATAGTCTCAGGATTAAACGGCGACAGCAAGGTGCCATTTAACTCGTTGTTCGAAATCAGCGTCGCTACCTATACCTATGTGAACTATCACTATGGCCCCTGCCCTGCTGAGAGCAAATATCCACAGCCATTCATCTATAGCACCGAGGTGCTCCACACGCCGGATGAATCCGCTTCAACATGGCAAGAGCGATGGACTGTAGAAATGTGCGACGCGATGATCCCCCTGCGGATGACTATGCACAACGATGCTGGTGATAAACTAAACTTCCAAATATCGCCGGAAGCCAGGTGAAACGCGGCGTTTGGGATGACGGCGGTTAAGTGGCTTCATTTTCAGAAACGATGACACCGCTGTTTGTTATTGGGTCCTTCAAACGGCATTATCGCCATTGCTATCATGATCGTGGTCATCAATGTTGCTCCACCAATCCATAAATCTCCATGCTGCATGGGCAACTTCTGTGTATATGGGTTTGTGCTCTGTCGCAGCACTGGAAACAGCTGCATGAGCGACATTGCCAATCCTTCCTTGGGCAGCCATTATTCTTTCATACTCCATCTGGGCTAGGTCCTTATCCTCGACCATGAAAGGCTTGTCCTTCAGTTTAAACACATCCTCGTATTTCACCTCCTCTTCATCAGAAGCAGCTGCCGCCCTTGAAGAGCTGCTTTTTGTGGAAAGGCTGAGCCTTTCTCCTCCCCCATTGGCCTCCACTGTGTATCCACTTAAGTCTATTTCCACACTTGCGGACCCGGTGTTGTTTCTTTCCATAACCTCTGCAACTGGGTCTTCATCTGCATCAGCCTCCTCTCTTGCATAGCCATCTTTTTTCAAATCAAACAACTTCCTTTCTACTATTTTCGCATCATCTTTAGCCCCTTCTAAAGCCTCTTGTTTTTGTTTTAGAAGCTCTTCTTTATCCCTTAGATCTCGAAGGTTCATCTCGATAACAGCTTGTAATGAAGTTATTTTAGCATTGCCTTTCAACTCCAATTCTTCTTTTTCTTCTGGCTTTGCAGCTGCTATTTTCTTAGCCTTTATTTTCATTAGATCTTCTAAATTCTTCTGTGACAACTCTAAACAAGCTTTTGCCAATCTCACACTTTTTGCTGTTGTTAACACATCCTTTTTTGCTGCTTCTATGTTCTCTGTTGCGGCTTCATCATTGGTCCTCGCTTCATATTGCAACTCCCTTCTTCTTAATTCAGCATCACTAAAGCCGCACATACGCATAATGCATTTGCCACAAGGAGAATAGACAATAGAGTGATAGTAAGCCATTTTCTCCCGTGGCGTTAATTCATTATATTTAGCCCGAAGATATCTAATGGCAATAAACAAAGCTATACCACCGCCGCCACCAGCTATTCCTCCGACTCCACCGACACTTAAGCTGCCTAAGCCTGGAATCATCATTTGTTTTTACCATATAAATTAGCACCCACTAATTTATAGTAATTTAATTTAATCTAAATAAAAGATAAAATTATCCTGGCTTAGGTTTACTGTATCAAAGAGAGTAATCACTTGGTTTGCATAAATGGTGATTGTCGTGTGTGAATCTTTAGCGACTTCATATCGATCAACTTGAATATCTTCCATAGTGTGAATATAAGGCAGCATGCCGAGATCGATGACATCCCCTTTAAAATCAACAATCGTAACGTCGTCTTTACCTTGTGATAAAAACAAAGGCGTGATCACAAAACGATCATGACCGCTTCCTCCCCATATCAATTTACGTCCTGTGCCGTTTAAATATATAACATCATCGCCATCACCTCCATCGGCCATATCATAACCATCCGTGAGATGGATTTCGTCATCGCCACCACCGGCATAAATTTCATTATCATTGCCATCATCATAAATCAGATCCATCTTGGCTGTGCCTCTGACAGCTTCTATATCTTGAAAATCATAATGTTCTGCCTTGCCATAGGAGATATATCCATCCTTTATGTTTATAGTGACTGGATGTGGGTAGCGAAGCAGATCTAGCAGATCGTATCCATCCCCTCCATATAAATGGGCCATTCCCATGGTGATGGTGAACTCATCATCACCACCTTGGCCATGAAGAATGCTGATGCCCCGCCCTGATTCGATTCTGTCGTCACCGTCTCGGCCATATATGGTGTCGTTTCCATCAACTCCGAGCAAAACATTGCTTCCTTCATCGCCGATGATAAGGTCATTGTAATGGCTTCCCACAACATTTTCCACACTGAAAAATGAATCCAGCTTATCGCTTACACTCAGCGATAAATCAACAGAGAATCCAGATTTATTAATGCCATCTGGCATAGAAAATTGCTCATCTGAATGCGCTGGCAAGAGATCGTTTCTGCGCCGCATCTGATATTCCTTATCTGTTATGCCATGATATTCACGGGCATGATATTTTGAATAATTAATGGTGTCATACCCTTCCCCGCCATTAACAATATTTACACCTTCAGCGATGAAAAATATATCATTGCCACCATTGCCAATCAGGGTGTTATATCCCGCGCCCCCATGGATTTGATCATTCCATGAATCGCCTTCGATATAGTCATCACCATCCTCGCCATAATAAAGTGGGTGATTATTATCATGCCCAATGATGGTATCATTATAGGGCGAGCCGAAGACGCCTTTGATATCTTGAAAAACATCCGCATCACCTCCATCCTTCTCTCCCGATTGTTGCCGCAGGTTTACCGTTACAGCAACCTTGGCGTTGTTATAGTCAACCATGTTATATCCTGCACCGCCTGTAACTGTGTTTGCACCTTCACCTATTATAAAACGGTCGTTGCCATCTGCACCCACTAGCTTATTCCGGCCTGAGCCACCAGAGATCACATCATCACCGCCATTGCCGATGACGGTGTCGTCGCCATCCAAGGCAAATATCTTGTTATCCCCTGCATCACCTTTGATTTCATCATTGTGATTCGTGCCAATGGCATTTTCAATCCCAGTGAATTTATCATGTTCAAATGAGGATAACTTGGCAACACCTGTCATCATGTTGATGGTGACGCTGGCAGATGCTGCCTCGTATGATATATAGTCAAGACCATCACCCCCGTGGCAGGTGTTGGAACCAGGGCCAGGAATGATTTTATCATCACGATCAAGGCCATATATTTCATCATCCCCTTCCATTCCATAAATGGTGTTGCTGTTGTTATCCCCCAGCAACAAATCATCAAACCTGGAACCCCTTATATTCTCGACCCCAGAATATCTGTCACCACGGGCGTGGCCCAACCTTCCAACGCCCTTCATCAGGTCGACATGCACTCCGGCTTTTGCAAACAAGTGATGATATGAAACGGTGTCGTTACCACTTCCTCCATTAATAAAATCATATCCTTCAAAGGCGAGGAATAAGTCATCCCCATCATCGCCGAATAGGCTGTTGTTTCCACCAGCGCCATAAAGGGTGTCGTTATCTGCAGCGCCATGAATTTCGTCATCGCCGCCTTCACCGTTTATATAATTTGCCATATTATTGCCCACAAGTGTGTCGCCATGGATAGACCCCACTATATGTGAAAGGTGAGCTGGCAGAGTGAGATTAACTGGCACCTGTGATCTGGAATAAAAGCTGGTGTCGTTGAACAAATGTTCTGGACTGTGATTTTTCATCACTTCGGCAATAATTATATTCCATGCGTTATCAATAGCCATGGCAATTTCTTCGCCCGTGCTTTTGGCGATGCCCCATTCTTTAAAAGGGTGGCCGATAAAATGCTCCATAAAGACAATTTTCCTCGCCTCAACCACAACGCAGACCCCGCTGTTTTTAACACCTTGTGGAATGTTATCCAGCCCGGCCCAACGATATATATTGTCTTGCTCTAACGAAAGCATAAACCCCGGCAGCTTTCCATGGGTTTTAACAGCTGCAATGCCGGAATCAAGATAGGGCTTTTTTTCTAAAGCCAATTTCAAATGGCTTATATAGTTTGCTGCCCCGGCTTTTTGCTCTTGCTCTTGAAGGCGCACAGTCGCCATAACGGCCTTCTGCTGCTGTATGCAGAGGTTTATGGCATTGTGTTTAGCTTCGGCTGAATCTTCCTCTATTACTTTGGAATAGTTAGTCACTAAAAATTCAACTTCCAACTTATAGTCCTTTTGCAAATTCAAGATCGCCTGTTCGATCGATTGATTGTAGCGGGTTTGGTTCCAGCCTTGGTCTTTGGCCAATTGGTATATTACCCCTTCTATCTGGATTAAATTATCATTAAATTTGCGCTCCAACTGTTTGCTTGCTGCATTAAATGTTTCTATATGGCGGGCATTATCCAGCGTAACTTTATTCACGGCTTGCTCTTGGCAGGTTGGAAGGCGTGCAGCGGCTTTATTCAAACTGCTGGAGATAAGCCTAAGCTCTTTACTTAACCTGCTGTCCACCACTTCAAGATATGACTCGATCTCAGTTTCAGATATGCTAGCCTTATCAAAAGTTATCACCTCGAACATATCCACGTCATCCTGCAGAAAACTTCTTTCAATGACTTTGTTTTTAGGTCGATAATATGAATCCATCACATCAACTTGGTGCTGTGAAATTAAGAACCTATACCCAGTGTTACCTAGTTTATCTAGGGCTATAGAATGAATCTCCATTTTTTTTAGGCTTTGCAATTCGCCATGTTCACTGCATCCATTGCTGTTATCATCCTGCCAAATTGACAACTTGTTAAAGCCTCGGTCCTTAGCATCTATCACCCCGTCGTTGTTGCTGTCAAGTAGCCTTAGTTTTGTGGGGACTGGGACCATATCAGAAGCAAACAACTCTGCGATACCGTCTATTCTGCCATTACGGTTCAAATCATGGGCCAACACCCCATCATCCTTTGAAAACCAAGTTATTTTCTCGATAAAATTATCGTTATCGACGTCGAAATAAACGGTGTTTTCAATTGATATTGCGCCGTCACCGTCTAAATCTATTGCTAAAAGATTTATGTGATATGGCGCATACCTTAACAATTGTCGCAGCTGCTGATTCCAGCCTTTAAGACCCACGATATATCCCTTTCATTTAACGCCATTATCAAACCAAGCCATCATATCCTGGAATGTTTGGCTCGCCCCTAAAGTTAACAGCATTATTGAACTTATCACAACAGGTTTCAAATTTCTTATCGCAGCCTGCTGTTACTATATAGTTATCCTTCACCGCCAATGGATAGGGTGGTGGCAAATTGAGCACTATGGTGCCAGCATAACTTTCTTTGATGGCAAAGGTGAGGCCGGCATTATCCCCATCGATCATCTTGATCACGCCATGGCTGAAGAATCCATCTGTCTCATCAAGATGGCTGCCAACAAAACTTACCTCATCAAGCACTGCGGTTATGTTGCCTTCCTTGACAAAGCCAGATTTTGATAGCTTGCATCTTGCATCACAAAAATCAGCCCGGCAATGGGGTGAATAAACTTCGCCGATGGTGTTATTCAGCTGATCGCTGTGGCTTTTAAGTTCTGCTATAAAGTGCTTTTCAAACAACTTTATGCTGCTGATGTTGCCACAAAAAAGCTTGATTGACCCGGCTTCAAGGTCAGTAAAATTAACCATAAATATCTCTATGGCCGCGCCATCAGCATGGCCAGCAACGATATCTTTCCGGCACAAGTTATCGTCCATAGCCATTTGAACTTGCAGATTGTCTGGCTGCAAGCCTGAGGTGTTTTCGATTGCGCTGCAATATAGGCTGCAGTCAGAGGAATATCTTATCTCTTCGAGATAAAGTTCCTGATCGTGTTCGGTGAAGCCAATTTGCTTGCCATTTAACAGCTTGAGATTCCAACAAATGGCAAGGGTTGTCACCGGCTGTTGCAGGTGAGATTGAAGTTGTGATGATGCTTTTTTCATGGGTTACTCCTTTATCTCGATGATTGGGATGTCTCGCCAGGAGTGAACCCCATAATCATCTAAGGAGGCGTTAAGGACATCAGTGTCAAACCTTGCAAAAATATCGAATTCAAACTTCGCATATATCAGTTGCCCTTCTTTGGGTGCTGCCTGGAATCTAACCATTCCTGAGTTATAATCCACCTCCACTTTTTGCAGGTTATATGATGGCTTCACTACCCCCCTTAGCATTGGAATATCTTGGAAAAACACCTGGACCGTACCGGGAACTGGTTTTGTGATTTTACGCACCACTTCCCCGCCATTCACTTTATAGACCTTGGTTAATTGGAATGTTTGGGTGGAGCCATCGGCAACTGCGATTTGCTGATTATCCACCCTGTAGTCGCTCCAATCTTTAAAGCGGAAGCCTATTGCCTTGCCATAACAATTGCGAAAGAAGGCCAGCAGGCTTTCCATCTGCTCTTGGTTTTTCACACCATGCACAACGTTATAGCGCCCACGGGCGCTTGCCCAATTTATATTACGCCTTTCATGGCCCGAGGTGGTGGTTAGAACATCTGTTTTATATTCCGGCCCACCGGTTGAACCATAAGTATGAAATTAATTGTTTTAGCGGAAACTGACGCAAAGGATTATTATAGGACTACCTATTCCCAGTCTCAACTTAATAATATATTTGATCATACTAGCGAAACCATGTTTTTAGATATAGAAAACCCAAATGCAAACAGAGTTGCAATCCTCAAGATTATTCTAGATTCTCTTAATAAGAAAGAAATCACTCTAGAATTCCTGCAAGCCTTAGCAGAACATGTTTCAAAGCAAGAGTTCGAAGATTTCTGCGCTAGAAAAGAGTTAGATCTAACCGAAGATAAATTTAAAAAACTTGATCTGTCACAATATAAATACGAAGAGTTAGAACCAGTTGTGGCTTTGGAAGAAGGTCAGAATAAAAGCTTGCTTAACCTGCTTCTTAGCAGAACATTTACTGATTCTTTAACGAAAGATGAAGTGACTTCGATATACAGCAAATTATATCACCTTGACCCAATCGCTAAAGAGATGCTGACTTATACAGCCGCATTAATTTCGCAAAACAACAGCATTAAAATAATATTCGCCGAAGACACCAGCTCTTTTTACATGAGTTCACAAAACATCATAAAGGTGAGCTCGGCATTTAAGAATGAAAAAATATTTAATATTGAATCTGTTACAATCCATGAAATTGGCCATTTTGTTTACGATCAACTGTTTAAATTTGATGCCACTCCCTTTAACTTTAGCAAAATCGTACCCATCATAAAGCTATTATTTATAGAAAGAGAACAGTATGAGTTTTTTTATAATGAAGAAATTGAACTTAACTTCTTACAAGACCTATCTAAGAACGACCATTTCGTAGAACAATTAGTAGAAGCAATAAAACCTATACAATTACAATATTTGACTGCAGCAAAGCAACCTGTTGATAAAGTGGTTGAGCTTCTGTCATTGGATGATTCTAGCTATGATAAATATTTAGGCGTGAATGCTTATACCGAACATTTGAAGTTTTATTCTCATATCGACCTATTCTTTCTTAACTCTGCAAATGGAATTTCAACGGATAAACACCCCATAGAAATCCCCAACAATGTTTTCCACTCTATATTAAACGTCTATTTATCAGAGCATAGCACTTGCCCTGATGAATATCCATACTTTGAAAATGCTGAAAAAGAAATTTCAAAGAAAGAAGTTATTACATGGGCATCGGAAGAATTTCTGCCAAAGATTATAGCAGAGTTTGGCTTTTCACCAAACCAAATTCATTTTTTAGAACGGATGGCAGATTATATTAACCGCGGTGAGCATTTACTGAGTGAAAGCCAATACAGCCATAGTGGAAATGGAAATGAGAAATATGCTGAATTAATAGTAAGAGCTATGGAGTTAAAAGCCGCCGGGTTGGATCAAGAGCTCGTTGAGACATTTAAAGGCCTAGAGGAATATCACATTGATCAGGTGTCTCCTGATATTTGCCTGTATATTCAAAATAGCCCTGCAGCATCATTAGCCTTTGATATAGATATGCCTTCTGATCTATACGCTTGCCTGCATAACTAAACATTATATGGCTGCAATCAGCTGGATTATTCGTTGTGTTTATAAGAGTGTATTACCACATATAAACCACCGTTTTTAAGCCTAACTTTAATTGGATCATAGGGAGCTAGGGTTTCACCCGGCTCCCTGGAATGACCAACCTCTTTATGCTTATTATGCAGAGGTTGTTTCTTCTTCTGCGATATCTGCTTCGATAGCAGCTTCTTTAGAATAGTGAGAAGCAGAAGCAGCGGCATCGCGACGATGTGCTTCCTTCTTAATGTTCGCCATGAACAATCCGGTTCCAGCTGGAATCAGGCGGCCCACAATAATGTTCTCTTTCAGCCCGATCAACTTATCGATCTTGCCAACAACAGCTGCATCAGTAAGCACTCTTGTTGTTTCTTGGAACGAAGCGGCCGAGAAGAATGATCTGGTTTGCAATGAAGCTCTGGTGATACCCTGAAGAACAGGAACTCCAACCGCTGTCATATAACCTTCTTCCAAGGCCTTAGCATTGCTTACTTCTAAATCTTTTCTGTCGATCTGCTCGCCTTGAAGATAAGTTGTTTCTCCTGAATCAACAACTTCCACTTTTTGTAACATCTGACGCAACACAACTTCGATATGTTTATCATCGAGCTTCACACCTTGAAGCCTGTAAACTTGTTGCACTTCATCAACCATATATCTGGCTAAGGCTTCCACACCCATGATTCTTAAGATATCATGTGGGGATGGATTGCCTTCCATCAACATGTTGCCCTTGACCACATAATCACCTTCATTAACAGTGATGTGTCTGCCACGTGGAACGAAGTATTCCACAGCGGCTTGACTGCTGTCAGAGCTTCTTACGATAATACGACGCTTAGATTTATAGTCTTTTCCAAATTCCACATATCCATCAATCTCACTGATCAATGAGTGATCTTTAGGTTTACGCGCCTCGAACAATTCCACTACTCTTGGAAGACCACCAGTAATATCTTTTGTTTTCGAAGATTCTTTTGGTATACGAGCAATGATTTCACCAGCGCTTACTTCTTGGTTGTTGTTCACGCTGATAATCGCCCCTACTGGCAAGAAGTATCTGGCTTCTAGGCCGTTTGAAAGCATAATCACATTACCCTTCTCGTCATGCAACACGATTCTTGGGCGCAAGTCAGCCCCTTTAGCCTGTTGACGAGGATCAGTGATAACCCTGTTTGCCATACCGGTTGATTCATCAATCACCTCTTTCATAGAAACGCCACCGACCATGTCCATAAAGACAGCGCGCCCGGTTTTTTCTACGATAATTGGCATGGTGAATGGATCCCACTCGGCAAGCTTGACGCCTTGAGCAACCTTCTCACCTTCATCAACATAAAGTTTAGAACCATATGGAATGCGGTATGTGGCTTTTTCTATGCCTTTATCATCACAAATCAATAATTCACAGCTGCGGCTCATCACAACTTTGCGGCCATCTTTGTCTATAACCACGTTACGATGAAGAAGTTTTGCAACCCCATCATAAGCAGCAATAGCAGTTGATTGCATCGATGTTCTTGTCGCAGCTCCACCAATGTGGAAAGTTCTCATGGTAAGCTGGGTTCCTGGCTCTCCAATAGACTGAGCAGCAATAACACCAACTGCTTCACCGATGTTAACCATTCCGCCTGTTGATAAGTCTCTGCCATAACACTTCGCACAAACTCCGCCTTTGGTTTGACAGGTTAATATCGAACGTATCTTAACAGAATCGATTCCTGCTTCATCTATTTTATCCACCACCACTTCATCAAGCAGCTGGCCTGCAGCCACAATCAACACACCTGTTGTTGGATGCTTAACATCAATGGCAGCAACCCTTCCTAGTATGTTTTCAGACAATGGAACAACAATCTCGCCCCCTTCGATCGCTGCCTTAGCAACGAATCCGTTGGTGGTGCCACAATCATCTTCGACGATGATGCAATCTTGAGATACGTCAACCAATTTCCTGGTCAAATATCCTGAGTTAGCAGTTTTCAACGCCACGTCCACTACCCCTTTCCTGGTGCCGTGGGTGGAGGTGAAGTATTCTAATTCAGTTAAGCCTTCTTTAAAGTTAGAGATAATCGGTGTTTCAATAATCTCACCTGATGGCTTGGTCATCAATCCACGCATACCAGCAAGCTGACGCATCTGAGTGACAGATCCACGAGCCCCAGAATCAGCCATCATAAACACGCTGTTCACTCCAACATGGCCCATCTCGCCTTTGGTGGAAGCCGAATTGCGATCTGACATAACCTTCATCAAGTCAGCGGTCACTTTATCCGTACAACGCGACCATCCGTCTATCACCTTATTATAACGCTCACCATTGGTGATCAAACCATCGGCGTATTGGTTTTCATATTGACGTATTTCTTTCATTGTTTCATTAATATGCTGCTGCTTAGTTTCTGGAACAATGATGTCATCTTTACCAAACGATATCCCTGAAGAGCTTGCATATTGGAAGCCAAGTTGCATTATCTTATCTGTGAACACAACTGTCTTTTTCTGGCCACAATGACGATATACAGTGTCGATTAACTTAGATATCTCTTTGTTATTCATAACTCTGTTAACCAGCTCGAAGCTGATGTTAGCGTCCATTGGCAACAATTCTGATAGAATCACTCTGCCAGCAGTTGTTTCCGCCAAGAAGGTGGTTGTAACCCCATCATGGCTGATGTGTTTGCGACGGCAACGAATTCTGGCGTGGATAGATAGAATTCCATGATTCATGGCATGCTCTATCTCGGCCAAGTTATTGAACACCATGCCTTCACCCTTCTCTCCGTCGATCGACAGACTTAGATAGTAAAGACCTAGCACTATATCCTTTGTTGGCACGATAATAGGCTTACCATGCGCCGGGCTTAAAATGTTATTAGTTGACATCATCAACACTCTTGCTTCCAGCTGAGATTCGATTGATAATGGAACGTGCACAGCCATTTGATCCCCGTCAAAGTCGGCATTAAATGCCGAGCACACTAACGGATGCAATTGGATAGCCTTGCCTTCAACTAAAATTGGTTCGAACGCTTGAATTCCTAAACGGTGAAGGGTTGGAGCGCGGTTTAAAAGCACAGGATGCTCTCTGATCACTTCCTCTAAAATATCCCACACTTCTGGCTTTTCCATCTCGACAACTTTTTTAGCTGATTTCAAGGTGTTGGCAATGCCATATAGCTCTAATTTAGAATATACAAAAGGTTTGAACAGCTCTAATGCCATTTTCTTAGGCAAGCCGCACTGATGCAATTTCAACTCTGGCCCAACCACAATTACAGAACGGCCGGAATAGTCCACCCTTTTACCAAGCAGGTTCTGACGGAAACGTCCTTGCTTGCCCTTAAGCATATCAGATAATGATTTGAATGGGCGTTTGTTGGCGTTTTTAACTGCTCTACCTTTTCTGCCATTGTCGAACAAAGCATCTACCGCTTCTTGTAACATACGTTTTTCGTTACGAACGATAATGTCAGGGGCTTTTAATTCTAATAAGCGTTTCAGACGGTTGTTTCTGTTGATAACGCGTCTGTATAATTCGTTCAAATCAGAAGTTGCGAATCTTCCTCCATCAAGCATAACCAATGGGCGTAATTCCGGTGGCAACACAGGAAGAACATCAAGAACCATCCATTCTGGTTTATTGCCTGAATCCAAGAACTCTTCAACCAATTTCAAACGCTTAACAATTTTTTTGCGCTTTGTTTCAGATGATGTTTCTGGCAACTCTTCTCTTAAATCTTTACGTATTGTTTCTAAGTCTAGGTTTTGCAACAGATCTTTCACCGCTTCAGCACCCATAGATGCTTGGAAACGATCTTCACCGAATTCGTCTTGCGCTTCGATCAACTCGTCATCTGTTAACAATTGTGCATAGTCTAAAGAAGCCATGCCAGGATCTGTTACGATATAGCTTTCAAAGTATAGAACTTTCTCAATGTCTTTTAATGGGATGTCAAGCAATGTGCTGATTTTAGAAGGAAGAGAACGCAAGAACCAAATGTGCACCACTGGGCTGGCTAATTCTATGTGGCCCATACGCTCACGTCTAACCTTAGAGGTGGTAACTTCGACTCCGCATTTCTCACAGACGATTCCTCTGTATTTCATGCGTTTATATTTACCACACAAGCATTCATAGTCTTTTATCGGGCCAAAAATACGCGCACAGAACAATCCGCCATTTTCTGGCTTGATTGTGCGATAGTTGACTGTGTCAGGCTTAACAACCTCGCCACAAGACCATTCTTTTATTCTTTCTGGGCTTACAATCGAAATTTTAATTTCATTGAAATCACGTGGTGCATTACCATTGCCAAAAAAACTGAATTCAGTCATTATTTTTACCCGTTTACCCTTTAATTTACACTTCAATCTTCACCTGTGAGCCTGGGCTTATAAACCAGGCCCACAAGATCTTACCCTATTCCTTTGTATCTTGCATCTCTACATTCAAGCACAGAGATCTCAACTCCTTAATCATCACATTAAATGACTCAGGTATTCCAGATTCAAAGGATGTGTCACCACGCACTATGGATTCATACATTTTTATCCTGCCGGTCACATCGTCCGATTTAACGGTCAACATTTCTTGCAGTGTGTATGCAGCACCATAAGCTTGCAGCGCCCAACATTCCATCTCTCCGAACCTTTGTCCTCCAAAGTGTGACTTACCACCCAATGGCTGCTGAGTAACAAGACTGTATGGCCCAATAGAACGAGCATGTATCTTATCATCAACAAGGTGATCGAGCTTAAGCATATATATGTAACCAACGGTCACATCGCGGTCAAACGGATTACCCGTTCTTCCATCGATAAGCTTCATCTGCCCGTTACTAGAGAACCCAGCTTTCTTCAACATATCGTTGATTTCCTCTTCCTTAATCCCATCAAACACAGGGGTTGCAAAAGGAATACCCTTTGTGAGCAGGGCGCTGGCCTCCATAACTTGTCCATCATCCATCTGTTGGATTTTATCTTGATGAACTTTATCCCGAGTGTCGTTATACATGTATTCAAGCATCTGTCTTAACTCAGCAACTTTCTGAGTCTTCTTAGCTTTTTGCAAAGCCTCGCCTATCTGCTTACCTAGCCCAGCCGAAGCCAAACCAAGATGAGTTTCAAGAATCTGCCCCACGTTCATCCTCGATGGCACCCCAAGTGGATTTAGAACTATATCAATAGGTGTTCCATCTTCTAAAAATGGCATATCTTCAACAGGGATGATTTTAGACACAACCCCTTTATTTCCATGCCTTCCAGCCATTTTATCACCTGGCTGAATTTTTAGCTTAGTAGCAACGTAAACTTTAACAACTTTAAGTGCTCCTTGCGGCAAGTCATCACCACTTTGAACCTTTTCAACTTTCTTCTTAAAGCGATCTTCAATTTCACTAACGCAGCGTTCAAGCACCACTTTAAGTTGCTCTAACTCTAGCATTGCGGCTTCATCTTCCACAATCAACTGCCATGTGTGACGTTTTGGCAATTGCTTTAGAACTTCTTCAGTAACAACTTGACCTGCAGCAATTTGCTTTGGCCCACTAACAATAGTTTTGCCTAGCAACAGATTATGAGCACGTTCATATGTGTGATTATGAATAATCAACAATTCATCGTCTCTGTCCTTAGCCAACCGGTCGATCTCATGTCTTTCCAAAGCGACAGCTCTTTCATCTTTTTCAACACCACGACGAGTGAAGATGCTGACGTCAACTACGGTTCCTTTAGCCCCAGGTGGAACTCTTAAAGAAGAATCACGAACGTCAGAAGCTTTTTCACCAAAAATAGCTCGCAACAGTTTTTCCTCAGGGGTTATTGGCGATTCACTCTTAGGTGTAACTTTACCTACAAGAATATCACCCGCTTTAACTTCAGCGCCCACACGCACCACCCCAATTTCATCGAGATGACGCAGGCTGTCTTCGCCCACATTAGGAATATCTCTGGTTATATCTTCAGGGCCAAGGCGGGTGTCTCTTGCCACGATTTCAAATTCTTCAATATGAATCGAGGTAAACACGTCGCCAGATACGATCCTGTCAGACAACAGGATAGAATCCTCAAAGTTATATCCATTCCAAGACATAAAGGCTACCAGAGCATTACGCCCTAAAGCCAATTCTCCTAGCTCGGTGCTAGGACCATCAGCAATAATATCACCTTTACGAACTGTTTCACCAAGCCTTACGATAGGTTTTTGGTTTATGCAGGTGTTTTGGTTTGATTTTTGATATTTCACAAGAGTATAGATATCCACGCCAGGCGTGTTTTCTTCTTGCTCAAAAGTCTTAACCACAATTCTGTTAGCATCAACTTGCAGCACTTCGCCGTCACGTCTTGCAATAACAGAAGCACCAGAATCACGAGCCACAACTCCTTCCATACCAGTCCCAACCAAAGGCGCTTCGCTTCTTATCAAAGGCACCGCTTGGCGTTGCATGTTCGATCCCATCAAGGCTCTGTTCGCATCGTCGTTTTCCAAGAAAGGAATTAATGACGCAGCAACAGAAACTAATTGCTTAGGAGAAACATCAACAAAGTCCACAGCAGATGGAGCAATCGAAACGATCTCACCATTTCTGCGTCCATTCATAATCTCCCCTAGCAATTTGCCAGAAGCATCGGTTGCAGAATTAGCTTGAGCAATAGTGTATTTAGATTCTTCAATTGCAGAAAGATACAACACTTCTGAAGTCACAACACCATCAACAACTTTACGATATGGGCTTTCGATGAATCCATATTTATTAACTCTTGCATAACAAGCCAACGAGTTTATCAACCCGATGTTTTGCCCCTCAGGAGTTTCAATAGGACAGATCCTGCCATAGTGAGTTGGATGAACGTCACGCACTTCAAAGCCAGCTCTCTCTCTTGTTAAACCACCAGGCCCTAAGGCAGACAGTCTGCGCTTATGGGTGATTTCAGAAAGAGGGTTTGTTTGATCCATAAATTGAGACAATTGCGAAGTTCCAAAGAATTCACGCACAACAGACATCAACATTTTAGAGTTTATAAGGTCATGCGGCATCACAGCATCAATTTCAACAGCGCCCATACGCTCTATTATAGCGCGCTCCATACGAACTAGACCTAATCTGAATTGATTTTCAACCAACTCACCAACTGATCTAACACGTCTGTTGCCCAGGTTGTCTATATCATCCACTTCACCAAACCCATCTTTCAACAGGATTGTGTGCTTTATCATGGCAAGGATGTCTTCCTTGGTTAGAACTGTGTGATCTTCTGGGAAATCCAATCCATGCTTAGCATTGATTTTCATACGGCCGATAGGTGAAAGGTCATAGCGCTCTTTCTCAAAGAACAAGCTATGGAACATGCTTTCAGCAACTTCATCAGTTGAAGGCTCACCTGGGCGCAGAACTCTGTATATATCAGCCAAGGCTTCTTCTTTTGTCGAATTTTTATCCAACATCAAGGTGTTGCGCATATAAGGGCCACAACGCACAAAGTCTATATCCAACACTTCAATTTCTTTGCCGCCAGAAGCTTCCAGTTTTTGCAAAGAATCAGCGGTGATTTCATCACCAGATTCCATGATAACTTCGCCGGTGCCTTTATCAACAACAGCAGTGGCTGCGAAACGACCGATTATATCTTCACGTGGAACAATATAAGAACGACCTTCTTTGCTTGCTAATTGTTTAATAACTCTAGGCGTTACTTTCACATCTGTTTCAAAAATCACTTCGCCAGTGTCGGCATCGATGACGTCTTGGTATATTTTTACACCACGGAATTTTTCTGGCTCGAATGGAGCTATCCAGTTATCGCCTTTTTTAGAGAAGGAAACATTGTTGTAAAATTCGCGCAGGATGGTGTCTTTATCATAGCCAAGGGCATTCAATAAAGTGGTGACATATATCTTACGTTTACGATCTATACGGAAATAAATAAGGTCTTTTATATCAAATTCTATATCAAGCCATGAACCGCGGTAAGGGATAACCCTTGCAGAAAATAAATATTTACCAGAAGCATGAGTTTTTCCGGCATCATGGTAATAGAACACTCCAGGGGAACGATGCATCTGAGAAACAACAACCCTTTCAGCGCCATTTATGATAAATGTGCCGCGATCTGTCATCAATGGCACTTCTCCAAGATATACATCCTGCTCTTTAATGCCTTTAATTTCACGAATGTCTGCGTCTTCATCAATCTCCCAAACTATCAAGCGCAAGGTCACTTTAAGCTGAGCTGCATAGTTTGTGCCCCGCCTAATACACTCATCAACTTCATATTTCGGAGTATCTAATTCATAACGCACATACTCAAGAGTTGCCGCACCATCGTAATCAGAAATAGGGAATACTGAACGAAGAACGTATTCTAGACCTGTATTTTCTCTTTCTTGTGCGGGTTTATCTTGCTGCAAAAAAGCGTCGTATGACTCTCTTTGCACTTTAATCAGATTTGGAATTTCAGCTTCTGCGATCTTGCCAAAGCTCTTTCTCATTTTTCTTGCAGTAAGGGATGCCACCTGATATACCACCTTGGGAATGTTAGTATTTTAATAAAAGAGGGGTGTGATGCAACTTAGTGAAATCTAAGCTACATCACGCCCTATTCAAGATGTGCCGCGGAAAATTTTCCACACTCAATCTATTTTATTTCAACTTTAGCACCAGCTGCTTCTAAAGCTGCTTTAGCTTTATCAGCATCTTCTTTAGACATATCAGCTTTCAAAAGTTTAGGCGCAGCTTCTACTAGGTCTTTAGCTTCTTTTAGGCCTAAAGCAGTGATTTGTCTCACTTCTTTGATCACGTTGATTTTGTTATCGCCAAAGCTAACTAGGTGAAGGTCAAAAGCTGTTTTCTCTTCAGCAGCAGCGGCAGGAGCAGCTCCAGCCATCATAACTGGTGCAGCAGCAGCGGCAGAAACGCCCCACTTTTCTTCCAACATTTTAGATAGCTCAGCAGCTTGTAATACAGTCAACTGAGAAAGACTATCAACAATTTTATTTAAATCAGTCATTTTAAACTCCTTATTGGTTTTATTGTTTTTTGTTATTATTGCTTAGCAGAATAAGCTTGCACCACCCTAGCGACTTTCACCGCCGGAGCTTGAACCACTCTCGCTATCTTAGATGCAGGCGCGCTTATCAAGCCTATAATCTTAGATCTCAATTCGTCTAATGAAGGTAGATCTGCCAACATCTCTACTTCCTTTAAACTCAATAATCTGTCGTCCATCACTGCACCACAAATCTCTAGCTTTTCATTCTCTTTACAAAAAGAACGCAAAGCTTTGGCTACAGCAACAGGGTCATTAGAGTAAGCAAGAGTTACGGGACCCGATACTAAATCAAGCACAGAGGCGAATTTCGTACCCTGCAACGCAATTTTGGTTAAGGTGTTTTTTGCCACTAAGTAGTTGCTATTAGCACTTCTCATGGCACGACGCAAGTTATTAACCTGCCCCACTGTGACACCTTTGTTTTTAGACACAATAACGATAGATGAAGAATTCATCGCCTCTCGCAAGTGTTCAACAACTTTTATTTTTGCAGCTCTTTTGTTCACAATACTATCCAATTCTATTCACAAATAAACATATTTAACAGACGGCAATACTAACTTACCATGCTTTGCAAGTCAAGCTTGATTGATGGCCCCATAGTCGTAGAAAGATATACATTACGCATATACACCCCTTTAGACGACGATGGTTTAGCCCGCAACACGGCTTTATACAAGGCCATAACGTTAGATTCCAAAGCGTCTTCAGTAAAGCTAACTTTACCAATTCCAGCATGAACAATCCCGCCTTTATCATTTTTATAAGCAACTTGACCAGCTTTAACTTGCTTAATAGCAGCAGCAAAATCAGCAGTCAATGTGCCTAGTTTAGCATTAGGCATCAACCCTCTAGGCCCTAAAACCTTACCTAAAACTCCAACCTTCGCCATCATATCAGGCGTAGCGATACAAACATCAAAGTCAGCTTTGCCGCTTTTGACAATCTCAACAAGATCATCAGAACCAGCGATGTCAGCGCCTGCTTTTTTCGCAGCGTCAACTTTATCTTCGCTAACGAAAACAGCAACTTTAACAGTTTTACCAAGCCCGCTTGGCATAGATTCAGCACCACGAATGCCTTGGTCAGTTTGACGAGCGTCAATACCAAGCTCAAGCACCATTTCGACAGATTCGTCAAACTTGCTGGCACAGGTTGCTGCATATTCCTTCACAACCTTCAATGCATCCTTTAACGGGTACGATTTATTTGCATCAACTAAAGCCGTCGCTTTCTGCATTCTTTTTGACAATTTATTCATAACTACACCAAACTTTTATATTAATTACTAGGAACGTCTACAACCTTAATCCCCATTGAAAACGCTGTGCCCATAACAGATTTGACAGCACTATCAATGCTATCCAATCCCATGTCTTTCATCTTCATGGCCGCTATTTCTTTAGCATCTGCATAGGTGATCTGCCCCACTTCCTGACGACCAGGCGCAGTAGAACCCTTATCCAATTTAGCTTTTTTCCTGATCCAGAAAGAGGTAGGAGCGGTTTTAGCTTCAATAGTAAATGTTTTGTCAGCAAAATATGTTATAACCACAGGAACAGGCATACCTGGCTCTAAAGCTTTGGTCATATCGTTAAACTGCTTACAGAACTCCATGATGTTAAGACCACGTTGCCCCAAAGCAGGACCGATAGGAGGAGCCGGATTAGCCTTTCCTGCTGCCACTTGTAACTTAATTTGCCCGACGGGCTGCTTACCTTTTTTCACCGTATTTCTCCGCAATATTAAATTTCTTTCTCAACTTGATTGAATTCAAGATCCACAGGGGTCAAACGCCCAAATATAGAAACTGAAACCGTCAATCTTCTCTTTTCATCATCAACTTTATCCACCGCTCCACTGAAGGACTCGAAAGGACCATCGATAATTTTTATAATTTCTCCCACAGTAAAGGCTACTTCAACTTCTTTCGCCACAACTCCTTCCTCTACTTGCTTTAACACCGCTAGAATCTGAGATTCTGGCACAGCCACAGGCTTGCCACCACCACCGAGAAGCCCAGCCACTTTAGGCATGTTTTTAACTATATTCCAAGTTTGGTCATCCAGCTCCATCTTGATCATAACATATCCAGGGAATAACTTACGCTCTGATGTAACTTTTTTACCCTTTTTGATCTCTGTGACGTTTTCCACCGGAACAATGATCTCGTCAAACTTGTCTTGAACGCCTTTTTGCTCAACGCATTCAGTCAAAGCTTTCGCCACTTTTTGCTCTTGCCCAGAGAGGGTGTTAATAATATACCACTTGCTAGTCACCAATCAAACCCCAACTTAAATTCCTAAAACCAGCTGCACAAATTTATATACAAGCGAATCAACCATCAGAAAGAAGAGCCCAGAAATGGCCACGACCCCCAACACCAAAGCAACAATCATAGCAGTCTCTTTTGGAAGCGGCCAAACCACCTTACTAGCTTCAACCTTAACTTCTTGAAAAAAACTAAAAAGCTTCACATCGACCCTGCGTTTAATTGTGACTTTAAAAGACACTGTAACAATATAGTCAGAGATTATTATAGCGCATTGCCCTTTTTGTCAAGCACATATCACTAATATATGTGATATTTTTTATCTGTACCCCACAGCCACCAAATATATCTCGGAAGAATCTTGATAGCTGGTTTTAGGCTTAAAGAGCCGCACACTACGGAACATGCCCTTCAGCTCAGCAATAAGCTCGGATTCACACTCTCCGCGCAGCATCTTTGCCACCAAACAACCATCTTGCTTTAAATTGCGCCTAGCGAATATTATCGCCGCCTCCACCAAGTTAACCAATCGCAAATGGTCTGTCTTTCTGTCACCGCAACTGTTGGCTGCCATGTCACTCATGATCAGGTCGACTTTCTCCCCTTGCATCAATTCTTCTATCTTATCTTGAGAAGCAGCTTCTAAGAAATCCCCATGGATTATATCAACCCCAACGATGGGCTCCATCTCTTGCAAATCTATGGCTATAACCTTCTGCACGGAACCCATTCTTTTGGCCGCCTGCGACCAACTTCCAGGGGCCGCCCCCAAGTCCACCACGCAATTGGCTTGCTTTAATAAGCCAAACTTCTCGTTCATCTCTATAAGCTTAAAAGCCGCACGAGACCTATATTGCTGCTCTTTTGCCAAAACCACATAGGGGTCATTAATATGACGACGAAGCCAAGCGGTGGAAGAGGTTCTCCTTCCCTTAGCGGTCTTAACCCTGATTTTCAGATTCTTCTGCTTTGATTTTGCCATTTACTTCTCGCGCAAATCCACTTGCTCTTTCATCAAGTCATGGACGAACCTTTCTATCCCCAAGCGCCGGGTGCTTTTAAGGCGCTCCCCTCTAAGAATGGACAACAACTTCTCTAAACTTTCATTCAGGTCACGGTTTATTATTATATAGTCATATTCCCGCCAGTGGGATATCTCCTCATTGGTCTTATCCATCCTATAGGCAATAACCTCTTCCGTGTCTTGCGAGCGATTTCTAAGCCTTAACAATTGATCTTTCCTGCTGGGCGGCAGAATGAACACACTAACCACATCTTCCCTTGCGTTTTGAGTGAGTTTTTCATTGCCTTGAACATCAACATCAAACAACACATCTTCGCCCTTAACCATCCTGTCTTCCACAAAACGACGGGGGGTGCCGTAATATTCCCCGAACACTTCCACATGCTCAATGAATTCTCCAGCATCAGCCATGGCCAAGAAGGTTTTGCGATCGGTGAAGAAATAATCTTTACCATGAACTTCCCCAGGTCTGATTTTACGAGTGGTGAATGAAATAGAAACATGAAGATGCTCCGCATGTTGCAGCATCAGCTTCGCCAAAGTTGTTTTGCCCACGCCCGATGGAGAAGAGAGCACAAACATCAAACCCCGTCTTTTTATCTCATTATCCATCGATCTACTAACTATATTTATGATGGCTTTGTTTTGTAGCAGAAAAACATCAGCAAGACAAGTTGTTTAACGGCGCTGGCTTTTTAATAGATGGATTTTCACTCAGCCCTATAAAACCTTTGCCAAAAAGATCGGCTCTTGTTATGGTGTTAAGAGTATACGCTATTATCAGTAAATAAATATGCCACAATTAGATTTCTCCACTTTTTATTCACAAACACTATGGCTGAGCCTTTGCTTCTTAAGCACATTCCTGATTGTGAACCACGTCTTTGCACCAAGAATAAGGAAGATATTCATCGAAAGGCAGCATAATATATCTTATAATTTGCACAAGTCAGAACTGGCCATTGCCGCTTGTAAAAAAATAAATGAAGAACTGGAAGAAACTTTAAATGCGGCAAAACAACAAGCAGCATCCCTGCGCGAAAAAGCCCTAGTCGACAGGCACACCCTGCTTGCCAAAGAAGGGGAAGAGATAGAAAAAAGTTTAACTAAAAAAGAAGCTCGCGAATTCGAAAAGCTTAAACGTTATGAGGCGCAATTGCGCGCTGAAATACCCACCTCTTCCTCGCATCTTTCTCAGGAAGTGATCCATAAATTGCAAAGCCTTTATGGGCTTTCAAGAGATATTATCAATTAAGGGGCCCGAACGATCATGTATGATGAACATTTTTTTATTTTATTATCATTTATCTTTTTTATAGGCCTGGCCTTTAAACCTTGCAAACAAGCTTTGATAAGCATTATGGATAACTATTCTCACGGGGTTTTAAAATCCGCCACAGAAGCTGAAAGAATAAGAAAGGAAGCAGAGGTCGAGCTAAGCAAAATAAAAAAGAAAGCCGCGGCAATTAACGTCGAAGTGGAAAGGATGCTCGCTGAAGCCAAAGAAGAAAGCCAAGTGATTATGGAAGAAGCCCGCATTGAAGCGGAACATATGCTGGCCAAGCGCACTAAACTGGCCTTTCAAAGAATCGCCCAACAGGAAGAAACAATTCATCGCACCGTAAGGGACGAGCTCGTCGCTCATGTGCTTCGCTCGGTTGAAGCAGCACTGGCTGGCAACCTGGATGCCAAGGCCAAACAAGAATTAACTGCAGCAAGCCTTAAAAGCGCTAAGAAGTTGATACATTAATTCATCCCCCAGTATAATCCTATCTTCTGTGAACTCAGTAAGAAAATAGGATTACAACCAAATCCACTTTAATCATGCACCAGCAATAGACTTCAAAATAAACCCATCTATAGCTTTAACAAAAGCTGCTGGGTCGTCTATTCCCTCACCCGCCATCAAGCATGCCTGCTGGAAGATAATGTGCACTAGTTGCTCGGCCTCTGCCCCTGCATTGCCATCCCTAACCGCATGGCTTATATTCAACAAGATGGGGTGCTTGATGTTAACTTCCAGTATCTTAGCCGAAGCCTGCTTAAGCTGCTTCTGCGCTAAAAGGAATTTCTCCATACGAATATTCATCGCCCCCTCCGCCACAGCTAAAGAAGATGGGCTTTCCACAAGCTTTGCTGATATAACAACATCCTTAACCTTGCTTCCTAGCACCTTTTTCAAATAATCAAGCAAGGCTGAATTATCCTCTTCCGAAGTAACTGCCGGCTCTTTATCCTCAGCCAATGGCTTGATGGCATTCAAATCGATATTGCTGGTGGCCACGGAACGCAAAGATTTGTTTTTATATTGAGTGATTATATTGATCCAGAAATCATCCACGTGATCTGTAAGCAATATCACCTCCACATCCCGTTTTTTAAAGCCTTCTAAGATTGGGTTGGCAAGCAGATTATCCACCGAATCTCCATTAATATAGAAGATCTCTTCCTGAGCGTCTGGCATGTTTGCTATATATTCATCCAGCGTTATAAGATTATCGCCTGATTTATTAGTGCGGAAATAGCAAACTTCGAGCAGTTGCTCCTTCTCTGGCAGCACTCCTTCACAAAGCCCTTCTTTCATAACTTCACCGAAATTATTCCAGAAAGTTTGATAGCCATCTCGGTCATTTTTTGCCTTGTCTTTAAGAGTGCTGAGCACCTTTTTAACAACAGATTGTTTTATCTTAACTAAAAGGTGATTGTTTTGCAAAGTCTCACGGCTTATGTTAAGTGGCAGATCCTCTGAGTCCACAACGCCTCGCAGGAAGCGCATATAAGCAGGGATAACACTGACCTCATCGTCCGTGATGAACACGCGCTTCACATAAAGCTTAACCCTTGATTGACGGTCCGGATGGAACAGGTCATATGGCTTAATGCTTGGTATATAAAGCAAGCTGGTATAGTCCACCGCCCCTTCTGCTTTATGGTGCAGGGTGAGCCATGGGGTGTCAGGCGAATGAGAAACGTGATGATAGAAGTCAGTATATTCGGTCTCGGTGATCTCAGACTTAGGCCGCACCCACAGGGCAGAAGCCTTATTTATCACCTCCGCCACACCATCTTCATTGATCAAAGTGATCGGAAAATTGATATGGTCGGAATAAGTTTTGATAATATGTTGCAGCTTATAGTGCTCTAGGAATTCTGACTCACCAGGCTTTAAAAACAAGGTGATTTTAGTGCCGGCGGGCAGAGATTTTTCGCTCTTGGCCACGGCATAGCCAGCTTGCCCATCAGATTCCCAAGAATAGGTTTTGTCAGTTCCAGCCTTAGTGCTTTCCACCAAAACTTTTTCTGCCACCATATAGGCTGAATAAAACCCAACGCCAAATTGGCCGATCAATTGCATCGCATTGCCTTGAGGGGCATCTTGCAAACTTTCCATGAACTTTTGTGTTCCAGAGCGCGCAACCGTTCCCAAATTTTCAATAAGCTCTTCCTTGCTCATGCCGATGCCATTATCTGTTATGATAACAGCCGAATTTTCAGCATCAACCTTCACCTCAATCCCTATGTCATCAGTTGACAGGCTTGCATCTTGCAATGCGGCATAGCGGCGCTTGTCGCAAGCATCTGAAGCATTGGAAATTAATTCACGAAGGAAAATGTCTTTATTAGTATATAAAGAATGGATCATTAGCTGCAGAACTTTGCCCACCTCTGCATCAAATGCCCTTGTTTCAATTGCTGGTTTTTTAGCCATACTAGCGCCCTATATCGATTGTTACACCCAAGCACATATAGGTCATCTTTTCCGAATTTCAAGATTGGGGATGCAAAACTTCTTTATACCATTTTCTGATATATGAACGCGCTCTTTTCCACAGCGGTGGCTTGATAAATTCATTTCTGTCATGATGTGATTATATCCACCTCTGGTCATCCACACAACAATTTATTAAATTATTGACTTATCCAACCCTAACTCCTATATAGAAGATGAATTTACAACTGCATTTTCATGGCTATATGAGCGTTATTCATAAAATAAAAATTTCTTTGAGCGCCATAGCATTGGCATTCGTCATCTGCTGCACGGCAGCCATGTTCCGACTTGACAGCTCAATGACAAAAGTGGATCCATACGTAATCCCTGAAGTTGCTGGCGCAGGATTCCTGCAACGCCCACCAGTGGTTCTTCTGTCTTATGCAGATGGGCACCCAACTTTCTTCAAAAACCAATTTGCTTTAGGCCAGAGCGCTGCCGATAAAGGCTTCGACCATATATATATGTTTAAACGCCGTCATATAGACCATGATTTTTGGCATAAAAACAAACATATTCTGGAGAAACCTCGTGGCGCTGGATATTGGTTATGGAAGCCATATTTCATACTGCAAGTTATGAAGCAGATGCCATATGGCGCAACCATAATATATGCCGATGCAGCCGCAGTATTTAAAGAGCCTATTGGCCCTTTACTTAAACAATTGGAAACTTATGATATGATTGTACCCACCAATGGCAATGTTGCAGAGCTTGTCACTCAAATTAAAAAAGAAGCATATGGCATTTTCGACACTGAACTAACTGAAGAGATTTTAAGCAAACCTGCCACTTGGGCTTTCTTTATGGCAATAAAAAACACTCCAGAAACTCAAGTTTTTGTCGAGAAGTGGCTTAAGTTATGTCAACATGCAGATGCCATAACCGATACACCTTTAGACTTAAAAATTCAATCACCAAAATATAGATTTCATCTGCATGACCAAGCGATATTAAGTGTATTAATTGCACTTGAGCCTGAGAAAAAATTGCTTATACGTCGCAACCTATTGCGCAGCGAATATGGAGTGCAAAACTTTCATCGTCATGCACACAGAGAATTTGAATCGCCTTTATGGTTGATTGCAGACATGCCAAAATTGTTATCCGAATTCATGTGGAATAACGGATTGATAACAGGGTTGCGCCGTTTATTCAGCAATTAATGCCAGCAGAGCAAAGGGGATCTATGACTGACATACCATTTAGAAAGGAAGCTCACACTTTATTACATGTGGCTAGCACAACAGTTGGCTATGGCACGCTGGTGATTTCCAGCCTTTATAACCCATGGTATCTATTATCCATACCAGCATATGCCTTTTTAACCAACCACGTCACACCATTATTATCTGATTCGGCTAGAACCGTGCTAGACCCAACCAACGCCCTTGCCGTCACTTTGATGCAACCACATATGCAAAGCACTCTCGAGACAATCGACCTTGCCATGCCTGATGAAAGCCTTGACCCCGTAAAAGAATGGTTAGTGGATAATAAAGTGGGGGTGATGACAATCTCCGGCTCTTGCCGTGATGCAACAAATTATTACGGCAACCATAACGCCGCTAAAACTTATAAACTTAGCAATGAAGCGGCAGCCTTGGTTAAATACACAACCGTTTATTTCTGCAAAACATTGATTCCCATCAAAGGCTTTAGCGAGCGCAACAACATGTGTGTGGGGCTGGGGGAAGGTGCTATATTAGCGACAAATGCAGCCCTTGATAACAGCTTGGCATCTGTTGACTCAGCAACTTCATTTGTCGTTAGCGTTATTCCCAGAATAGCATTCGAATGGCTTATATATAAAGGGGCTGATGGAGCACGGTGGCAGGTTCGCGAACATGGAGTTTTAGATTCTGCAATTAACCTTATTCCCACAGAGCATCAAGCAATATCCAAAACATTTGCAGCCGAATGGACATATGCCATCACCACTAATTTTCCGCGCTTAATCACCAGACCGATCGAAAAGGCAATCACAGACGGCGTGATGAGCATATGCGAAAAGACTGATAATGATGAGATGCCAGCGCCTTACGAGCATAACGATATGTGCTTCTATAACGAGAGCAATTTAGCCATATTCGAAGAACTTCACCAAATTTCCGATCAATGCTTCCCGTGATGGCAATGAGCGCCGTGAACATGTGGTGGATACATCTTCATATGCTTGAGCATCTTTTTAACCAGCAGGTCCCTTTTCATCTTCGAAAGCTTGTCCAGATACACTATGCCATGCAGATAATCGACTTCATGCTGGATAACTCTGGCGAGTGGAAACCCGGCTTCCAAAATTTGCTCATTGCCATCCAGATCTAAATATTTCATCTTGATGTTGCTTGGACGAGTTATAACAGCTGAAATTCCTGGGAAGCTCACGGATGATTCTTCATAATCATCCGTCTCAGCTGAATATTCAATTATCTCAGGATTTATCATTATGTATGGGTTTTTCATTCCACCTTCACGCAAATCCACCACCACAATCTGTCTATCCACACCAACCATGTTGGCACCTAACCCAACGGCCCCTTCAACATACATGGTCTCTGCCATAGCTTGGGCGATTCCACGGATTTCATCATCAATCTTATCAACCGGCCTAGCCATTTGCTTGAAGATGGCATTGGGGGCGTAAACTATTTGCATAATCGTCATTTTTCACACTCATATTGCGAGTTTTAAAGCTCTATCTCTGAGAGATTTTTAGTATTTTAACAGATCTTTTGCGGCAAAGATAACCTTTTCTAAATTAATAGAATCTGCTTATCCTTCATATCATCCTCACTCCTTCTGATTTTGCAACTTGATGAATATATCTTTCTTCTTCGCAAAATTTAATAACTATATCTATTTTTTGCTCACCTATCTTAAACTGCAACTCTGTTAAAAACTTAAGCTGAGAATCCACGACCTGCTTGGCATCTTCAGATTCGGTTTCAACATATAGGTCTATATCGCCGCCTTTGGCCTCCATATTAGCTCTAGAGCCAAAAAGCCAAAGGCGGATCGCCAGAAAGAAAGTGCGTTCTAAACGCTTCACATATCGCTGCAACTTCGTGATCACTAAGCCTTACTGGGATATTCATCATCTGCCTATAAGCTGCTCAACACCTCTTCAACATGCCCTAGTACAGAGACATTGCGCCAGATTTTATCTAGCTTGCCTTCTGGCGAGATAATAAATGTGCTGCGGTCGATCCCCATATATTTTTTCCCCATCATGCTTTTTTCCACCAAGGTGCCATAAGCATTGCACAGTTTTTCATCTTTATCTGATATTAATGGGAAGGGCAAACCACATAGGTTAGAGAATTTCTCATGGCTGCTTATGCTGTCGCGAGAAACCCCGACAACTAGCGCATTCTTTTGAAGAAATTCATTATATTTTGAAGCGAAGCCTCGCGCCTCTATTGTACATCCAGGAGTGTTATCCTTTGGATAGAAGTAAAGAACGACGCTTTTACCACGCACATCACTTAAGTTCACTGGATTGCCATTACGATCACTCCAAGAAAATTCAGGAGCAGGACCTCCGACTTTTAAAGATAAAACCATTTTACACCTCGCATTAATGTTGATTTAACAGTATCACATTAAGCAAGCTGTGGCAAAGATTCTATATCTCTTTCACGCCCCATTTTGCATATAGCTTCACCAAGTCGTAATGCTCACGCGCCTCTGGCAGGAATATATGCACAATAACATCGCCTGCATCCACCAACACCCATTGCTTGGATTCAAGCCCTTCCAAACCAACGCCGCCGGGAAGAAGGCCGCTCGCCTTCAAATCATCAGCGATTTTCTCCGCCATAGCTGCCACGTGCCTGTTAGCCCGCCCGGTGGCTATGATGGCGAATCTTGCAAAATCAGTCTTGCCTTCAAGATCGATTATTTCAACATCTTCCGCCTTATCACGCTCCAATGCAGCCAGCACCAAATCTTTTATCAATTGAGTGTTATTTATAGTCATCTGAAAAACTCCATGATCATTTAGATTGCACCTTATACTATTTTTGCCATGTCTACAATCGCTTTCAAATAAATCACCCCTAATGGGGCTATTCCTGAAAAATTGTGCTTGCATTATTGGAAAAGATCCGTAGAATGCTGAAGCTTAGAGAAATAACTTTTCCGATTTGGAGATTAATGCAAATGGCATTTTACGAATGTACCTTCATCATGCGCCAAGACATAGCGCCACAAGACGTACACAAAGCGGCTGATCGCTTCGTTGAGATGGTGACAAACTTGGGTGGCGAAGTGCTTAAAAGAGAATATTGGGGTCTGCGCACCCTTGCTTACATTGTAAGAAAAAACAAAAAAGGTCACTACATAATGCTTGGTCTTAATGCTTCTGACGCTGCTATTAAAGAGTTAGAGCGCAACTTTAAGATCAATGAAGAGGTTATTAAATACCTAACCATTAGAGTAGAGAAAATTGAAGAAGCCCCATCTTATATGATGCAAGCTCCTGCTGATAGCGCTGACTTGTCAGCTAATATTTCTTCTGAATAATTAATTAGGGTTTACACTGATGACAACCGATACCATAATTTCAAACTCAGCTCTCTTCAACAGAAAGAGTCACGTTAAAAAAGGATCTAGATGCCCTCTTTCTGGCGAAAACGCACCTGAAATAGATTACAAAAATTTAGAATTATTGAAACAATACGTCTCTGAAAAAGGCAGAATCATGCCTAGCCGCATTTCTTCAATTTCCGCTAAGAAACAAAGAGATCTTAAACGAGCAATAATGCGCGCACGCAACATAGCGTTGCTGCCATTCGCAACAATATAAGGTAAATCAAATGGAAATTATTTTACTTGAAAAAGTAGGCAAACTAGGGAACATGGGCTCTATCGTCACTGTAAAAGATGGATATGGCCGCAATTTTCTTTTACCGCGAAATAAAGCTGTTCGCGCCACAAAACGCAATTTAGAAATGTTTGAAGCTCGTCGTAAAGAACTAGAACACGAAAATAATATTAAGAAACAAGCTGCCGAAGCTTCTTTGGAAAAGATATCTGGCGTTGAGGTAACCTTGCTTAGACAAGCTGGTGAAGATGGCAGATTGTTCGGATCTGTTTCTCCACGCGACATCGCAACTGCACTAAGCACCGCTTCAGGACTTGTGGTGGATCATGAGCAAGTTGTTATCCCTAGCAAATTCAAACAACTTGGCACCTATGCTTTGAATGTGGAATTGCATCCAGAAGTTACAGCTACCGTGTCTCTTATCATTGCACGTGGCGATTCAGAAGTAAGTAAGATTGCTTAATAATTAATAAGAAGGGTTATAGAGTGACTAAAAGACATAACAGAAAATACGGATTGAGCAGAAGAATCGGACAAAGTGTTTGGGGTGATGCAAAAGATCCAGTTCATAATAAAGCTTATCCAGCTGGCCAACATGGCATCACTGGACGTAAAAAATTGACCGGATATGGTGAACAACTTATCGCTAAGCAATTGTTGCGTGGCTATTATGGCAACATCACTGAGCGTCAATTCCGTAAGATCTATAAAGAAGCTGTTCGCAGAAAAGGGGACACAGGCCAAAATCTTGTTGGATTGCTTGAATCTCGTTTGGATGCAGTTGTATACCGCGCTAAATTTGTTCCTTCAGTTTTCGCTGCTAGACAATTCGTAAGTCATAAGCACGTGACTGTTAACGGCAGAATGGTTAACATTCCAAGCTATTTGGTAAAACCAGGTGACGTGGTTGCAGTTAGAGACAAATCAAGAGAAATGGTGGTTGTTATCGAAGCTACAAAATCAGGCGCTCGCTCTGTTCCTGAATATGTGCAACTTGATGATTCAGGCTTTGTTGCCAACTATGTTCGCATGCCAGAATTAGGTGAGATTCCATATGCTGTGGAGATGAAACCAAACCTAGTGGTAGAGTTCTACTCTAGATAATCTCTAGACCTATCTAAATTTTAAAGGCGATATTCGATTGAATATCGCCTTTTTTGTTAGCTTTTCTTGGGAAATAAACCAGAAGCTAATAAACCGATTAAACTTCCTTAAGAGTATTAGGCTCTTATAGAGAATGAGTTAGTAATAGTCTTATTACAGATAAAGAAAGACCGTCGTCCTCGGGGGGCCAGTAATAAACTGAATTTAACTTTAACTGGATCCCAAAATCAGTTTTTCAGCACCCTTAAGATAATGCGAGCGTTTATATCCCCTGCTTCACCTTATTTTCAGGCTCCACATGGATGGTTATGATTGAACTATCAAATTTCTTCTTTATCGCATTTTCAATGTTATCACATATGTCATGCGATTCTCTCACCGTCATATCCCCGGTAACAACAAGATGGAAATCCACAAACATCGCATGTCCAGCGCGGCGGACTCTAAGATCATGGGCTTCTATCGCCCCTTTGTAATTATCTTTAATAATTTTTTTAATCTTATCCACTTCTTTCTTATCCGGAGCAGCATCCATAAGACCTGCGATAGAATCTTGCATTATATGCCATCCCACCCATAACAGATATGTAGCTAAACCAAGGGCAATTAACGGATCCAAGAAATTCATCCCTGTAACAATCATTACCGCCACCCCTAATGCAGTGCAGATAGAAGTAACAACATCACTAAGCAGGTGCTTGCCATCAGCTATAATGGCTGGCGAACGATATAATCTTCCACATTTTATCATCACCCAGCCCCACAGGCCATTAAGAAGTGTGGCCCCACCATTTAAGAGCAGACCTTTCATTGGCACTTCAATATGGTGTGAAGGGTTATACCTAATATCATATATGCTGTAAAAAATGGAAATAGCCACAATAACTATTATTATTCCCTCAAATATGGCAGAAAAATATTCCGCCTTATAATGACCATAATGATGGGTTGCATCAGCTGGCTTTGTGCTTAAGCGAACTGCTATCAACATCGCCATTGAAGCAACAACATTAACTATGCTCTCCAGCGCATCTGAATAAAGAGCAAGGCTTCCTGTTATCATATAGGCATAGCTTTTCAAAGCTAATACAACCACGCCTATCGCCACACTTCCATAAGCCAAATTGACAACTTTCTTCATATCACCTCTCATAAGTTAAAGACGGATGGAAAACCTGATTCCGTCCTAAATTCTTAGCTTGATAAAGATTAGCATCCGCTTCCTTTATCAAATCTTCCATGCTTTGGCCAGGCTGCACCTGAGCCACCCCAATGCTGCAAGAGCATTCTATTTCTCTATCATTGCTAAACCTGAATGGGCTGCTTCTGAAGAAATGCAAAATTCTTTCTGCAATAAGGATTCCACCTGCAGCATCCGTGTTGGGCAATATAACAATAAATTCATCTCCCCCATATCGCACACATAGATCAGACATTCTGAGGTTAGCAGCCAGGCGAGAAGCCGCCTCCTTCAACACCACATCCCCATCTGCATGCCCCATTTTATCATTAATCTGTTTGAAATTATCTATATCAAGCATCAATATGGTTAAGCTTTTGCCATATTCAAGCGACTGGGTTATCAGCCTATCAAGATGGGCATCTAGATATCTTCTGTTATGAAGATTTGTAAGTGGATCCAATAATGAAAGGGACAGGCTAGTTAAATAATTATGCCGTATCATATCATGATGCTGCTTTCGTATTATATGGTTTGAAACTCGTGCGATTAATTCATTAGGCTCCACTGGGGTTAAAATATAATCCTGTACCCCCATGTCTAGCCCATGCTCAACCGTCATGCTATCATCTTCATCCACCAATATCATAATTGGGATGTTGCGCAAATGTTCATTACTCTTGATCTGCGAACACAAGCGCAACCCATCAAACCCCAGCAGCTGTGTGCTGACGATTATCAATGAATAGTTCTTATGCTCTATAGCTTTTTCTAAGGCCTTATCTGGCTCTTCAACCAAATCCACATGCAAGCCGTTCTCAATAAGCTTGTTCTTTATCTTTTCGCCCTGTTGCAGATTATCATCCACCACCATAACTTCTGCCCCAACTATGGAATGGCTGCCTTCGATCACCAAAGTTAAGCCCAGCTGCATAGTTGTTTCTTCACGCAATCTCAATTCATCCGCAACAAACTTCATTCTTAATAACGATTTAACCCTTATCATTAACGCTGCTTCATTAAATGGCTTAGTCAAAAAGTCATCCGCCCCGGCCATCAAGGCATTGATTTTATCTTCTGTGGAATTAAGGGCGGTGATCATAATCACCGGGATATGGGAAAATCCTAACTGAGCCTTTATGCGCTTTGTTGCTTCCACACCGTCGATGTCTGGCATCATAACATCCATTAATATCAAATCTGGCTTTATTTCTTGAGCTTTGCGCAAAGCTTCAAGCCCAGTGCTCGCTGTGAACACATCATAATAAGCTAGCTTAAGCTTATTCTCTAAAAGCTTAAGATTAAATATAACATCATCGACTATTAGGATTCTGGCACTCATATTTATGCAAATGCATTAATTTGTTAACAAAAGGCCCAACATCCGGGCGCATACTTAGATATAGTGAGCTCTTTTGCTGAAAAATGCAATAGCCCAGGCAAATTTTTATATGACTGGTATTTTATATATCTTATAGCATTTATTTTTCATTTATTGCAATCGGGGCGCTATAAACAGCCTTAACTCCACCATGCACACCTGGCACGGGTGGCGCCACTTTATGCAAAGAAACTTTAACAAAGGATATGGTTTCAGCCCTATCTGCCACCATATGGCTCACCACACGGTGTATATCATAAGCCAAGCGCTCGATGAGATTAAATCTTTTATCTCGGCAAAGGCTTTGAATGGCTTCTGCTGCCTTTAAATAACAAACGGTATCTTCAAGATTATCTGTGATCATTGCTGCTGGCGGAGCATTGAAATTGAATTCCAGGTTTATACTGACTAATTGCGGGTGAAATTTTTCTTCTTCCCCGCAGCCTAAATGGACCCAAATTCTGAGGTCGGAAACAATCAGGTTAAAAGATGGGGTAATATTTGTCATAATTCCTTAGCCACTTCTAAAGCGCCGTAAGTTATGATGCCGCTGCAACCAGCCCGCTTAAACGACATCATGGTTTCAAGCAATGCCTGTTCATATTTGAAGGCACCATTATTTGCCGCCCACTTCAACATAGCATATTCTCCACTCACTTGATACCCCAGAATTGGCACAGAGCATAAAGCAGCAGCTTCTTTTATTATATCTAAGTATGGCAAACCAGGCTTGACTATGATCATATCAGCTCCTTCTGCCACATCCATCTCGATCTCCATCATGGCGATTTGCCCTGATCGATTATCCAGCTGATAGTTTTTTTTATCAGGCTGACCTTGCAAAGCAGATGCCCCAACTGCATTGCGGAATGGGCCATAAAAATTAGAAGCAAACTTCGCCGCATAAGAAAATATCTGCACATTAGACCACCCTTCATTTTCAAGTGCATCGCGAATTATGCCGACACGCCCATCCATCATATCTGATGGGGCTATAGAATCAGCGCCTGCTGCTGCAAGCTGCAAAGACATCGCCGTCAATGCTTCAATGGTGACATCATTAAGCACATATCCAGAATCATCGATAATCCCATCATGGCCGTGCCCTGTGTATGGATCCAGCGCCACATCTGCAATTAAACCGATGTCTGGCACCTTGCTTTTAATCTCCGCTATAGTGCGAACCATAAGATTATCAGGATTAAAGGCCTCCTTGCCATCATCACTCTTAAGAGCTTTATCTATAACAGGGAATATCGCTAAAGCAGGGATCCCCAATTCTTTCGCGTGTTGCGCAATGCTAACAGCGCCCTTCACCGACAACCTGAATTGCCCTGGCAAGGCTTGGATAGCTTCATTATCATTTCCCTCATGCACAAAAATAGGATAGATAAGATCACTAGGGGTGACAGAAATGGCAGCGCTGAGGTCCCTGCTCCACTGAGCCTTACGGTTGCGGCGCAATCTTATATAAGGATAACTGGACATCTATATTACCTTTGATTTCAATTGATATAAAACATCGAATGCGGTTCTAGGGGTGAGGGAGTCTATATCGCATTCCTTAAGTATGGCAACAATCTCTTCGGCCTTAAGATTATGCGCAACGGCGGGAGGCATGTTGCTTGCACCCAAACTTTCATGTTTTTCCGCCTCCAGGCTATATAGCACTTCTTTAGCACGATTGCTGACCGCCTTCGGCACCCCTGCTAATTCTGCAACATGAATGCCATAAGAACGATCCGCCTTTCCAGCAATAACCTTATGCATAAACACTATAGTATCTTGCCATTCTCGCACCTGCATGGTGTAACAACCGAATCCTGTCAGGCTCTGTTCGAGCTCCACCAATTCATGATAATGAGTGGCGAACAGGGTGCGACATTGCAATTGCTGGTTAATATATTCTATCACTGCCCAGGCAATGGAAAGCCCATCAAAGGTTGAGGTGCCACGCCCAATTTCGTCTAATATTATCAATGATCGTTTGCTGGCATTGTTTAAGATTGCAGCGGTTTCGCTCATCTCCACCATAAAGGTTGATTGGCCACGCGAAATGTCGTCCCCTGCTCCGATACGGCTGAACAGCCTGTCAACCACGCCAATATTAACCTCAGCAGCAGGAACAAAACAACCAATTTGCGCCATAATACATATAAGCGCATTTTGCCGCAAAAATGTGCTCTTACCAGCCATATTAGGGCCAGTGATAAGCCAGGTATGCTCTTGCTCGCCCAGATAACTGTCATTAGCTATGAACTTATCCCCTATAGACTGGAAAACTATCGGATGCTTTCCTTCTTTAATAATAAATTCCATTCCGCCATGCACTTGCGGCTTAACATAATCTCTTTCACGCGCTATCTGTGCGAATGTAGCAATCACATCAACCGTGGCAATGGCCTGGGCCACCAAACTAATTTGATCTGCCGCTTCATGCACCGATGCGCAGAGATCCTGGAATACAGATAACTCTAGCCCTGCAATCTTTTGATGGCAGGTCATTATTTCCACCTCCATATTCTTCAGCTCTTCGCTGGTAAACCTGGCACTGGTGCCTAAACTTTGGCGATGGATGAATTGAGGCTCGCTCAGTTTTCCTGCTTGAGAAGTTGGAACCTCTATATAGTAACCTATTATATTATTACGAGTTATCTTAAGGTTATTAACCTCGGTGATTTGCCTGTATTTAGTTTGCAAAGCATTTAAAGTTAGATCAGCATTATCACGAAGACCACGTAAATTATCAAGCTGTGGATTGAATTGCGGACGAATGAATCCACCATCGCGCAAGTTATATGGAACTTCGTCTGGCAAAGCCGAAGTAAGCAGAGAAATCAAATCTTTGAATTCACACATCTGGGTGATTTGCGATTTAAGATTTTTACTTATGGCTTCACCCAAATGCAAAAGCAAATTACTGAGATTAACCGCAACTTGCAAACCATCTCTTATATTTGCCAAATCTCGCGGGCTGCCACGTTGCATAGAGACCCTGGCCAAGGCTCGTTCCATATCAGGAATTTGCTTCAATTGCCCTATAAGCTGCAAACGCACTTCATCTTGATTATATAAACACTCCACCGATTCCAAACGATCGTTTATCACCGTAGGATCAGTCAATGGGAATGCTAAATAATAGCCTAATAAGCGCCCACCACCTGCTGTGGAAGTTTTATCCAAAACACCTCGCAAACTTCCTCGCTTATTACCCGCCTGATCGCAATCTATCTCCAAGTTACGCCTGGTTGCAGCATCAATCGTCATGAAATAAGATGAAACAATCGCCTTCGGCAAGGTCAGCCGAGGCAAATTATGTTTATGGGTGTGGCGCAAATAATCGATCAGCACCCCTATCGCACTAATTTCATGCTTCTGCATCGCAGCTATTCCAGTCAAAGACTGCAAACCATAAAAATCGCATATTATTGTTTCCGCCCTTGCAGGGGCAAAAAGGCTGTCAGCCCGCAATGAGATGCGAGATCTATAATCTTGCACAGCTGCCTTTATGTCATCATCTTGTATTAACTTTTCACCTATTATTATCTCTGATGGCTGCAACCTTGCAAGCTCAGCCGAAAGCGCAGAAGAGACAATGCTAGAGAAGGAAAACTCCCCTGTGGTGATCTCCACCCAGGCTAAACACACCCTGCCTTCATAGGTGGCTATCGCTGCTAGATAATTAGCATCTTTAGCGTTTAACATGGGGTCGTCTATTATGGTGCCAGAAGTTATGATTCGCACAACTTCCCGCCTCACCACCGATTTATTTCCACGCTTTTTCGCTTCTTGCGGGCTTTCCAATTGCTCGCATATTGCCACCTTGTGCCCTGCCTTCACCAACTTTTCTAGGTAATTATCACTGGCATGAAATGGCACCCCACACATGGGGATCGCCTCATCCTGATGCTGCCCCCTTTTGGTTAAGGCTATACCCAACACATCCGAAGCAACAATCGCATCATTAAAAAACAACTCATAAAAATCGCCCAAACGATAAAACAACAAACAATCTTGATGGGCATTTTTAATGCTTAGATATTGCTGCATCATAGGAGTGACTTTAACTTCTATAACCATGTGGATAACGCATATCATTAATTTATATGCAGCAGTCTATTCTAAATCCTGGCAAAAGAAAAGATCTTAAATACACGAGAATTGATGATTGTATGCCCTGATTGCTCGAGGTCAACTATGAAATTATTTTCCATTATGATGAACCGTGATTGCAGTTAGTTTAAGCCCTACCCTTGCCAGCCAAACCATCCAAAATTGATTCCATCTTCTCTGGGGTAAGGTTTTCATAATAGTCATCGTTGATTTGAACCACTGGGGCGTTAACACAAGCGCCCAAACATTCAACCTCAACCAGGGTGAATTTATTATCGGCGGTCGTTTCACCAATTTCTATTCCTAATTTATTTTTGCAAGCAGTCGTCACTTCATCAGAACCACGCAACCAACATGGAGTGGTGCGGCACACCTGCAGCAAATTTTTGCCCACTGGTTGTTTATTATACATGGTGTAAAAGGTGGCAACTTCATAAACCTTGATCGGTGGCATGCCCAACATATTGGCAATGTAATCCATCGCTGCCCGAGGAATCCAGTTGTGATGCTGGCGCTGAGCCAGATCTAGCAGTGGCATCACTGCGCTTTGCTGACAGCCGGCTGGATATTTGTTAATTGCGGCCTTTGCCTTAGCTAAATTTTCAGCTGTGAATTCAAAAGTGTCCGGTTGATGCGCACCCACCATTCCTGTGTAATTAGCCATATTATTTACCTATCAATCTCCCCAAAAACAACATCTAATGTTCCTATATTAGTCACCACATCAGCCAACATATGCCCCTTGCTCATAAACTCTAAGCCAGAAAGATGAGCAAACCCAGGGGCTCTGATATAGCAACGATAAGGCCTATTGCTGCCGTCAGCCACTAAAAACACGCCGAATTCACCCTTTGGCGATTCAACGGCGGTGTATGTTTCACCCGCAGGGACGTGATAACCTTCCGTGTATAACTTAAAGTGATGGATCATAGCCTCCATAGATTCTTTCATATCAGCCCGCGCTGGGGGGCTTATCTTGCGGTCTAAAGTTTTGATCGGGCCGGAAGGAAGTTTCCCCAGGCACTGCTTTATTATCTTCACAGATTGGCGCATCTCTTCAATTCTCACAAGATAGCGATCATAACAATCACCATATTTTCCCACAGGAATGCTGAAATCTAACTCGCTGTATATCTCGTATGGTTGCGACTTACGCAAATCCCACGCAACACCAGACCCGCGCAGCATTGGGCCAGTGAAACCCCAGTTTATGGCTTGCTCCTTGCTGACAACTCCTATATCGACTGTGCGCTGCTTGAATATGCGATTATCTGTTAACATTTTTTCGATATCATCAATTCTTGCTGGAAATTGATCTAAGAAAGTGTGCATGTCTTCAACAAGGCCAGCAGGCATGTCTTGAGCAACCCCACCAGGCCTTATATAGGCGGCATGCAACCTTGCACCACTCACCCTTTCATAAAATTCCATCATATATTCGCGTTGCTCGAACATCCAAAGCAACGGCGTCATCGCCCCAACGTCCAGCGCCTGGGTGGTGATATTAAGCAAATGGTTAAGTATGCGAGTGAATTCGCAGAAGATAACCCTGATATAACTGGCGCGCAATGGAACTTCGCACCCAAGCAGCTTCTCAACTGCCAAAGAAAAGCAGTGCTCCTGCACCATCGGCGAAACATAATCAAGCCGATCAAAATATGGCAAGGCCTGGAGGTATGTTTTATATTCAATAAGTTTTTCTGTGCCGCGATGCAACAGCCCGATATGAGGGTCAGCCCTTTCAATCACCTCTCCATCCATCTCAAGCACAAGGCGAAGCACCCCGTGGGCAGCAGGATGCTGTGGCCCAAAGTTTATGCTTATATTCTTTGTCTCGGTCTTTTTTGTTTCTTCAGAATTATTCATAAAGATCGCATGGTTTCATACTATCCTTTCTTTGTAGCATAAGGCCATACCATGGCCAAGCATAAATTTGCACTCAGACGTAAATATCTTTTTGCGAAGATGGCGTTTATAGAGTAGAATGGCGTGTATTAATTAATAAAATTATATGGGAAGAGATGTCATTAACTATAATAATTTTGGCTGCCGGCAAGGGAACACGCATGTGTTCAGATCTTCCAAAGGTTATGCATCCAGTTGCAGGGTTCCCTATGGTGGAATATCTGTTGGATGTTGCGCATGAAATGGGAACGGATGATGTGCGCTTGGTTATCAGCAACGATATATCAAAACATATCGAAAAAGCGCCTTTAAGCAAAAAATATCACTATCGCCCAGTGATCCAAAAAGATCTCTCGGGGACAGCAAATGCCGTTGCATGCGCCATAGCGGCAGCTCCATTGCAAGATCAGGTTTTAATATTATACGCTGATTCGCCATTAATAGATGCCCACGTGCTGCAAACCATGGTCACCATGCGCAGCAATAACAGCGCCATGTCTGTTGTTAACCTTGGGTTCCACACAGAAACACCACATGGTTATGGCAGGATGATCACCGTCGATGATTATCTGATCGACGTCGTTGAAGAAAAAAGTGCCACCCCTGCGCAAAAGGCTATAAATCTTTGCAATTCGGGAATTATGCTGGTTGATTCAAACATTTTGAAAGAACTGTTGCCAAGGATCAGCAATGACAACACCGCTAAGGAATACTACCTCACCGATATAATAAAAATGGCCAACCAAGCTGGTTACAGCTGTGGCTATACCATAGCAGATGAGATGGAAGTTATGGGGGTTAATTCTCAGCATCAATTATCTGAAGTTAACTTTATTGTGCAAACAAGATTGCGCCAAAAATTCATGAACGAAGGGGTGATGATGCAAGACCCTCACAGCGTGTTTTTAAGCAAAGACACCGTGATTGGCCGCGGAGCTGTGATAGAACCATTTGTGTGGATTGGCACTGGCGTCACCATCGGCAGCAACTGCGTCATCAAGGCCTATAGCTATATCGAAGGGGCAACCATTGATGCAGATTGCACCGTTGGGCCATTCGCGCGGATAAGGCCTGGCACCCATATGGAAGAAGGCTCGCACATAGGAAACTTCGTTGAAGTTAAAAATTCACAACTGGCCAGCGGCGTCAAGGCATCTCACCTTTCATATATTGGCGATGCAGAAATAGGCCAGAACAGCAACATTGGTGCCGGCACCATATTCTGCAATTATGACGGGGCTAAAAAGCACCGCACCAAGGTTGGCAAGCAAGTTTTCATCGGGTCTAACTCTGCCATTGTTGCACCATGCACCATTGCCGACCATGCCTTGGTTGCAGCTGGCAGCGTTATCAGCAAAGATATAGCTGAGGATGAAATGGCCATCGCCCGTGGGCGCCAATCTAATTTAGCTCGCAAGGGGATGAAGTCCCGCAAGGGCTAATTATACCCTATCTCCCTTGCGCTATGAATTCGACTATTAACTTTATCAACATGGCTTCTTCTTGTATTAACCTTGCTTGGCTGACGAGCCTTGGCTGCCTCTTCCCTTTGCTTAAGCTCAACTCTTAAATCAGCATTTTCTTTCATCTGAGCTTCAAGGGCAGCTTGATATTGATGCACCGATGGCTGGTTTCGTCGCACAAAAGCCGATTTACTGTGGGCAATCTTTTCATCCAATTCCATTAACTTATCCCACATACCATCAAGTTTTCGGCGCTCTCTTTCTAAATCATGGTTACCTTCTTTATGCTCACTTTCATTGAAAATCGCCACACCCAACAGCATAGTTACCAATGGCCCTAAGAAAATTAAAGCCAATAACAACACCATGGCATGAGTTTGCCATGGCAGATCTTTAAAGCCCTTGGATTTCTCTTTTTCTGGTTGCTGCTCAAGCTTTTCCAGCCTTCTTTCTGACTTTTCATAGATGTCACTTTGGCGGCGATATTGATCTTCCAATGCCTCATGGTCGAACTCTTGCGAATTTGGTTCATAATAGCTAGGCTTAGGTTGGCTGTAAGTCGGCATTTGAGCCGGCCTTATCTCTGATCGCTCATAGGAACTTTTTGCTTTATCTCCCTGCAATTGCCCATCAAAATCATAATCAACGGAGGTGGGGTCTTCCCAAACCACATCTTGATTATGCTTAGGTGAGATTGAACCCTTGCCTTTTGTTCCGATTCCTTGAACCCTAGTTTTTGATTTTTTCATGGCCTTAAGCAGCGCTTCTTCAGAAGGTTTTCTTTTTACTTCCTTTGCCATGTTATTACCCCCTTCTTTATGGATTAAATCATCTTTCCGCCCTACAGCACCGTTAGCTCCATCACCTGTATTATTATGCACCACTGGACTTACAATTGGGATAGCGCCGTTAGAAGCAACTCGTTTTGGCGATGGTGGAGGTGGCGGAACTCTGCTTGTAAAGTCAGACGTTATTGTACCACTTGTTATATCCTCTGTTATTGCAGCCTTCTCTGCATTGCTTAGTGAATTACCATCGCTAATCTTTTCCTTTATCGGGGGGCTTGGACTTTCAACAATTATTTCTTTATCCGCAAAATAATTGCCCCTCAACACAGGACCTTTAGCAGCACGAGAGCCAGAGTAATCGGGTGCTGCGGGAGCATTAAACCCCTCTGCAGACAGCGAAAAAATGCGATTCAACCTTTGCACTCCCCTCCCCTCTTTATTATCAGCAGAGGTACTATTACTATAGATCACTCCATTTTCAACGCCATTAAATGCGCCGTTATTAGGCATGACTCTCACCCATTCATCCTCGGATTCATATAAACTCTCTTCTTCATCGTATCCTCTTAAAATATCTAACCCCAACTTCTTGACTTCTTTAAATTCGCTATCTGCAACCTCTTCTCCTATCCATTTGGCTCTAACTTTATAGAGCCCACTTAACACCTCATCCAAACGCTTTAAACCGTTTTCAGAAAGCTTTTCCATTTTAATCTCATCATTGATTATTTGATAAGATAATCTTAGTTCAACGCCTTCCAGAGCATCCCAACAATCTGAAATTTCCCCGAATCCTTCTTTTATATATAAGGATAATGCTATTACAGCACTGCTATAGGGCCTTTCTTCATCACTATCATCCGTTTCTACGCTCATTGTATCTTCATCGTCACTATCATTCCGCATCAACTTTCTGATTTTAACCACAATAGGCGACTTTGAAGCCAGAGCATCCTCTCCGTGAAATTTATCTGATTTAACACTGTGTAGTCTAACTTGATAAATTTCATCCAATAAGGTCTTTAACCGACCCATAGCATTTTTATCTAACTTTTCTATCTCAAGCACATCATTAATATATTCATACGACATGCCCAAAGGGGTCGCCTTGCATTTGTTAGCTATATCTTTAGCTCCCCCTTTACCACCAATTATAAAATTTTTTATTATCTCTTCAGCTTTATGAAATATGAGATCTACTCCATCATCACTTGGCCTTTGCATACTATCGTCTTTAAACCCATCACTATCTACACTCATCCGATCATCATCTTCTTTGCCACTAAGCATCGCCACACCAATATAATTACACCTTGGTTTCATACTATACCCATTTAGTTAACAAATGGTTAATTACGAGGTTTTTTGCAAATGCACAGCCATCTTTTTATTATGAAGACCATAATAAAAAAGGCCCTGGAACTTAATCCAAGGCCTCTTTTTTGGCGATCACTCAGCAACATTACTTATCAGCTTTATTGTTAAGGGCTGCGCCAAGAATGTCTCCAAGGCTAGCGCCGCTGTCCATAGAGCCATATTCTTCGATAGCTTTCTTCTCTTGGTCAACTTCCAAAGCCTTGATCGAAAGAGAAGGCTTACCAGATTTGTCCGAAGATGTGATCTTTGCATCAACACGCTCACCAACAGCAAAGCGATCTGCTCTTTGTTCAGCGCGATGCTTAGATAGATCTGCTTTTTTGATGAAGATTTTATCGCCATCAAGATCCACAGTGATTCCATCTTTTTCAATCATGCTAACTGTGCAGGTAACAACAGAACCTTTTGCAGATTTGCTGCCTTCAGAAGATGTTGCCCCAGCAGAAGATGCTGCAGCAGCGCCAGCTGGATTTAATTGCTTAACTCCGATGGTGATGCGTTCACGTTCTGCATCAGCTGTAAGAACCACACCTTGAAGAATGTCTTCACGTTTGTATTTCTTTAATTCTTTCTCTGGGGCTTCTTCCCAAGAAAGTTCAGCTGCAGGAATCAAGGCATCAATAGCTAAATCTTGATTGGTGTGATTCAAGGTTAAGAATATACCAAAGTCAGCTATATTGCTTATCATCCCTTCAACCAGAGATCCAACCGGATGATTTTCAACGAAAGAAATCCATGGGTTTTCTTTACATTGTTTAATGCTCAGGCTGATGCGGTGTTTGCTGATATCAAGTTCAAGGATAACAACTTCAACTTCATCACCAGTTTTGATCAACTTACGTGGATGAATGTTTTTAGAGTTCCAAGAAATCTCAGTGTGATATACAAGGCCTTCAACACCCTGCTCTAGCTCAACAAATGCACCATAATCTGTTACAGTTGTTACAGTGCCTTTAAATTTAAGGCCTGGTTTATATTTCTCAGCGAATTGATCCCATGGGTTTTTCTCTAGTTGTTTAAGGCCTAGTGAAACTCTTTGGGTTTCGTTGTTATATTTTATTACAGAAACTTTCAATTGTTGGCCCAAGGTCAACACCTCTGATGGGTGAGAAATCTTGTTCCAAGAAATGTCAGTTATATGCAACAATCCATCAATTGAACCAAGGTCAATAAATGCACCATAATCTGTAATGTTTTTCACAACACCATCAAGCACACTGCCTTCAGCGATGTTAGATAGCAATTCAGAACGAGCTTCTTGACGAGATTCTTCTAATATAGCACGTCTTGAAACAACTATGTTACCTTGATCACGATCCATTTTCAAGATTTTGAAAGGTTGAGAAAGGTTCATCAATGCAGTGATGTCTTTAATTGGACGAATATCAACTTGACTGCCTGGCAAGAAGGCAACAATGCCACCCAATTCCACAGCGAAACCGCCTTTAACACGCCCTATAATCACGCCTTGAACGTTAACGTCACGGCTGTGAAGGTCTTCAAACTTAGTCCATGATTCTTCACGAATTGCTTTCTCGCGGCTTAACACAGTTCTGCCACGGCCATCAACTCGGTCTATATACACATCGACCATATCGCCAACTTGCAAAGATGGAATATCTCCTTCAAGAGATGCAAATTCTTTTAATGGTATGCGGCCTTCACTTTTTAAGCCAACATCAACAAGTACACTGTCGTTGTCGATAGAAACAATAACGCCACGGGTGACGGTCGCTTCCTTACATTCACTTTTAATTGAATCTTCAAACAGTTGGGCAAAGTCTTCTGTAAATAGATTGTTTGGTTCTAGGGGTTGAAAACGATAAGACATAAAAATTCCTAATAGGTTAATAAATATTGTTAATAAATTCGCGCAAATTACTTATGAACGAACATTCTCCATCGCGAGCAAAGCCATATCATAGGCCTGTTCGCATGATTCTTCGATTGTGAGGGCGGAAGTGTCTATAACAACAGCATCACCAGAAATCACCAAAGGAGAGACGCTTCGCATAGTATCACGTTTATCCCTTTCCTGCAACTTCTCTTTCACCTGGCCTAAGGTAAGGCTTGGGTCATCTTTTTGCATCTGCGCGAACCTGCGCTGAGATCTGACTTCCAGCGACGCTGTGATATAAAACTTGCAGGGGGCTTCAGGGAAAATAACGCTGCCGATATCGCGCCCATCAACAACCACACCGACCTTTCCAGCAGGAAATTTTTTCTGAATGCGGTTTAACACCTTGCGCACCTCTGGAATTTGCGCAACTCTTGAGGCCGCGGCCCCAACTTCTTCTGATTTATAATCAGCCTTCGCTTCATCATAATTAAGCTCTGAAGCCAGTTTAACTAAGGCCTTAACATCATCAAGAGCAACCTCCTTTGCCACAGCATTACATGCCAACACGCGATACATCATGCCTGTGTCAAGATATGCAAAGCCAAGCCTGTCCGCTAATTCTTTGGCGATGGTGCCCTTGCCAGCAGCCGATGGGCCATCCACCGCCACCACAAAACATCGTTGCTCTATCATCGGAATTTCTTCTAGCAATTCCACAATGACCAAACCTTTTTCAAGGGATACGTCTTGCACAAAATTTCGGTTAAATGGGTAATAAAAACTTTTGCCGCGATCTGCGATCTCCATAACGTCGCCAGCGCCAAAGTTTTCTATAGCTTTTACTTTACCGGCAACAGCACCGTTGGTGTAATGCACTTCTAAACCTATTAGGTCTTGATGGTAATATTCATTTTCCGAGGGCTCTGGCAAGGCAGATCTAGGTATATAAAGCTTAACATCACGCAAAGCCTCTGCCTGGTTTCTGTCTGCCACACCTTCAACTGAAGCTATAACAAACCCAGATTTCACTGAGTGAATTTTTATATTGAGAGGGTTACCGAATTGGTCAAAGATTTTTTTGAAAGATGATACATCTTTCGGGTTTTCAGTGAAAGTTTTGATTTTCACCTGACCCTTGATGCCATGAGCAGAGGTTATTATGCCTATATATACATCACTATCAAGGGACATGTTCGTTCCTTTAGTTGGCAGCCTGAGCGACAATGCCGAATTTTTTCAAAAAGCGAGCCACTCTTTCAGTTGGTTGCGCACCAACGCCTAACCAATATGCCGCACGATCTTGTTGGATAACAATTCTAGATTCGTTCTCTGAAGGTAACAATGGGTTATATGTCCCAATTTTCTCGATGAATTTACCATCACGTTTAGAGCGCGCATCAGCGACAATAATACGATAGTAAGGTCTTTTTTTGCAGCCACCACGGGCCAATCTAATTTTTACAGACATGCTGCTTGCTTCCAGATTCAGTTATTAACAAGTGGCATTGTAACCAATAAAACCACCATTGTAAACATAATTCTTATCAGCTCCTATTCTTCGTCCACAGGAGCCAAAGGCGGCTTCAAGCCATCCATTTTCTTAGCGATGTTGGCTAATGCCCCCAAATCACCAGAATTCACCTTTGCTGATTTGGCAAAATAGTCAGCCTTCTTCTTATCTTCCTTACTAAGATCAGGCTTACCAGTCACAGCATCATAATCTTTTGATATCTTATCCGTCATAGTCTTCTCCTGAAGAGCCCTCATCTTACTGGCAAAATCATCAACCTCTTTGGTAACTTTTTCCGGCACAGGCGCTTTAACTTCATTCATATCTGCCGTGGCCAAAGGCAATTTATCGATGGCCCTATGCGCATCAGCTATATTTCCAAGTTGCTTTAATATATTTTTTTGTTCGGCCTCTATTGCCTGATCGTCCTTACGATTCTTCAATGCCGCAATCACCCCCTTGCCCCTCTTGCTCCTATCTTTTTTCAAGCTTGCAATTTTATCATTGCTCTGCTGGATACTAGCTTCACTTGCTGCAACACTAGACGTCAATCCACTTAATGCCGACTTATCAATGTTAGGGGTTTTCATTGCAGCATCAACTTTTGCAGAGAAGCCTTGCCTTCTTTCGTCAACCGCCCCTCTTGCCGCGCCAACTGAAGCACTCCTATCTGTAGGCATTAATCCCATCCTTCTCGCCATCCCTCCACCGGCTGCGCCCACCATGCTGCCGATCGCGCCACCAATTCCGATTCCTGCCTGTTTAAGTATCCGACTCGTAGGATTCATCACCTTCATCTTTTTCAGTACGCTGGCGGCAGAGCCTATCAAAGCTTTGGCCCCAGCACCAACGCCAGAGTTGCCGCCAGAAATAGTGTCCGCAAGGGTTGGTATATGGTCGGAAAATTTATTAAACATCATGGAGATGATAAGGAACGCCGCAACATTAAGCAAACTCACCCCCGTTACTATATCTTGATATGACGATGGCTTCCAAAAGGAGAAGCCTGTTAAAGAAGCCGCTCCAAGCTTTAACCTCCACACCACATCCCAACAAACCTGAAAATTAAACATCGTCTGCAGCAATCCAAAAAGCAACGTCATGATTATGACTAAACTTGCATAGATAAACATCACAGTCATGCCATTGGCTATAAAGCTTTTCAACCAACTATCAAAAAACCCTTTGGTGACTTCAAACAATATCATCACAATAACAAACGGGAACAGCGTAACCAATATGGCCATATTCATCACCGCCACCACATACATTATCACCGTCTTCACCACCGCCATCAGGATAAAGACTATCCCGATATATATTATGATCATGAAGAAGAACCAATATTTGTAAAACATCATACTCAAAATCTTGGCATTCAAAGCAGGTGATGTGATACTGTCTAGGATCTGATCATATATTGATAAAGGCGGCTGCCCTTTTGGCACAGCAAATGCAACCTGAAGCGGGTTATTAGGGTCTTGGGTGGCGTTAAGTATTAAAGTGGCAAATTCAGTGAATCCACCTTGAATGAATGAGAAAATATAAGTGTTGAAAAAATTAAAGCTATCCGGCGATATGGCTGTAACTATAATCCCAACTTTAAACAATCTTTTTATCAGCTCTCCAACGTTGGTCTGGATCATCCCCATGGCAAACATCAAACCATTAATGGTAATATATAAAAGCAACATCGCTTTTGTCACTTCTATGAACGATAAGTCTGCGCTAACTTTTGTGTTGATAAAGTCAGCCGCCATAGTTATCGTTTTTTCAAATGCATGAATGGTCGAGGCTATAACCCCCATCGGCTTAATCGCCCCCGCTGAGAGCAGCACCATATAGTAACCACTGTTGTCTTGATAATGTCCATCCACTATCTTCAGATATATTTCGCCCTGGGCGATTGGATAGGTGGTCCCCAGGGAAGAAGCTGTGTCTGGGGTGCAGGTTGGAACGCTGGATCCAACGCCATAAGTGCAGACCTGCGTGTTGGTTATGGTTGCAAAACCCTTGGAATCTGGCAATATTTGGAAAGTTCTAAACAGGTTGCTCGGCAGTTGATCAAAGTAAATTGGGTCGTTTGGGTCTGCAGTGTTTCCTCGAGAATCCGGGATCGCTATAAGCCCATATAATCCATATAAGCTGCTCCCCCCACCGAAACTGTTACTGTCGATAACACAGGCCCGGAATGAGTTATCAGCACCTAGATTAGCCCCCACCTGCATTCCGCCCGCCACACACAAAACTGGTGGGCTGGATGGGTCTCCAGGAATTGTGATTCCTGGTGTGCAGGGCGTTATAGTATTACAAGTTGAAGAGGATGGAAAGACTCCACCCCATGGCTCCCACGAGCCATCGACATAAAATTTCAGCTTATCAGATGTGGCGTCCACCACCAAATTGGTGTTAATCCATGACATAACTTGATTGTCCTGTGGCTTAGAACGCAACAGCTTGATGCTGTTATCTTGCGAATCAACCGGATTAGCAGGAACGTTATATTCACCGCCCAAACCTATATCATCCTTAGAATAACACACCTTGGCACAACCATAAGGCGCCCAGCACAACCCCATCAACAACACCAATAACAGTGCAACGGGCTTAAACCTAACCATTACCGCCTACCTCTGAACGTGTTATTAAGATTATTTCCTATATCCGAAAGATCCCTTCTCAATTCTCTTTCCTCTTGATCCATATTGATCTTCATTCCCGTCATATGACCTACCACTCCGCCCACCTCAGTTACAGGATTGCTAACCGCAGCCTTTGCAAGATTAAGTGCCTGGGCAGAGCCCGTGGCTATCTCTGAAGCCAAATCACTTAAGTGACTGCATAAAATATTAGCAGCATCCACCAACAAATATAATACCATCAAGGCTTCTATCGCATCAATTGGCGACTCTATGGTGCCTGGCGATGGGGCAGTTAAGGCAGATATCGCCATATACCAATTGAACAAACACACGTTGATGCTCCCAATGGAAAACCCGAATAAACAAACGTGGCAAGCCGCAAAAGACAAGGTTGAATTCAACACAAAAACAATAAGCTTCGCCATAATGGCAGCCATCGCCACAACAAAAACTGGCTGCAGGGCAAATGATATATACAGCTTCAGCCATCCAGAAAACATTTCCTGTGTATATTTAAAGAGGGTGAAGCATATGAATATAGGCGCAACAATTGTCAATATAGCCATGGCAATAAGAGACGTCAGATATATCATAACAACCCTGAAGATGAATATCACAAAAAGAACCACAGATATTGTGATATATATAGCCATAAACCATCCACTTAAACCACTGCAGAAAAGGGCAGCGATTTTTATCCAGATGGCATTGCTGAACAACATTACCAAAATTGGGTCGAGGAAGGCAAAAAGGTTCACGGACTGTCCACCTTGAGTGACAGCATTAGTTATATTGTAATCAGAATAGTTTATCACCAACAAACTCATCATCTGGGCACTGCCTTGAATCAAGGTGTTAAATATATAGGTGTTGAAGAAGTTAAAACTGCCAGGCGATATCAAGGTCAATACCACGCCAAATTTTGCCAATATGGTTAGTGCTTCTTTCTGATTGATTTGGGAAGTTCCTATCATGAAAGAAAGGCCTATATAAGCCATATAAAAGGCTAAAACGGCCCTGACTGCAGATATAAAACCAGAATCTTGCGTTAAATTGGTGAATATACGCTGCACCACACCGGCGCTCGCCGCATTCGCAGAAGAGGTTGTGCCGCTGCTTTGGGCCGCTGCAGCCATTGCAGACTCTATATCTGAACTGCCCAAATTCGAACCAAACAGCTGGGAATTAACTGCTTCCACCACTGTGTTCAAACCAGAAGTTATTTTGGCGGTATTATTAATTGGGCTCTGCTTAACAGAAATGTTATATCCACCACCCACAGCCCCTGGTGATGAAGCTGAAGCAGGGGCAATTCTTAAAAGCAGCTCTCCACTGGCGCCAGAGATGTTCATGTCAGAATCCACCGTCACGTTGCGCCAAATCAATGCATTGTAATCACTGGCTAAGGGAGGGTTGTTAGCAGCGCCAGGCATGATTGCATATTGCAAATTGTTTGGGTTGCTTTGGTCAAAGTAACACCCGCTCCAATCCACCTTAACAATAATCCCGCCGGTGTTGTCAAGGAAGAGATTGGTTGTTGTGTATGTTGCTGGGTTTTCGACTCTATCAACATTTATATAACTCCCGGCCGGACATGGGTTAGCCCTTGTGTTACAACAACACGCTCCGCCTTTATAAGATGGAAAATTATTAGCATTATATTTTTTGGAGAGATTAGGATAGTTACGATCCCGTATGCAGTCGTCATAATACGTGACAGGATCCTGGGTGTAAGAATACAGGTCATTATACTGAAAAGACAATGGCGTTGGGGTGGAGGGAAACCCAGAAAGCACCCCAGAAAAACCCACAACATTATATGTTTCTGATTGATTATCCACAACAATGTTTCTGGTGGAATATGCACCATTCAAACCAAATGTGGCCGTGGAAGCTGGCAGATAATTGCTTGGTGGGCAGTTAAGATTGCCATTGGCATCCACAACCGAAGTTGCACAGCCGCTGGATTCAGGGCAAGAAATGTTCCCACTGGCATCTGTTGTGCAGGAAGTGTTTATGCTCATGCTGTTGCCCGGCCACACATATTGTGCAGAACCATATTTCATCACCAACCCACGGTCATAACCATATTGCCCCGAAGCCCCAGCACCTGGGAAGCTCGTCGGCGGCGCTATGGTCATCGAGCAATTCTGCGCCTGGCAAAAATTGCCAACGTAATTTATCGCTAAATAATCCCCATTCTGAGGCGTGATTGCGGGCATGGACGACATATTAGGCAAAGAAGTGAGGCTGCCGCTCCTCACATCCCAGTAACCAAGATTATTGCCAAGGCCCGTGGCAGGAGTCAAATATGAACTGTTGCTTCCGCACATATAGCCAGAATTATTAAGCGAATCGATAATCGACATGTGCACTTTATGCTTGCTGTCGGTGGCCATGCCTGTGTCCACCACGAAATAAAAATTTGACACAGCGCCGCTGGCGCCATAATTCACGACGTATGTTCCATTGTTTGTTTTGATAAGCTGAGTGGTGGAAGCAGGCCCAGAGGGCGGGAACAATTGGCAAGAAGAGGCCACTGTTTGACTTGAAGAGCCGGCTTTCCACAGTGGGTAAGAAGTGCTTGCCACACGCGGGGTGTCGCTATAGTCATAACCATTTTGGCAAGACTGGACGCATGCCTTAATCAAATCAGCCCCACTTTCACCAAAAGCAGTGAGCAAAGAAAAGGTGTTGGTGCAATCGGTTTGACATTGAGTGGCGCAATCTTGATCTAACGCCCCAACATAAGCATCAGCCAGGCCAACCCCAATCGCGTCCCCAGGATAAACACACCTTTTAAACAGAGCAGCATCGGCATTGCCAGCATAAAGCACAGCAACCACCATCACAACTTCTCTTAAAAAAGCACAATATCTTTTGCAATGACTAATCATCCACTTCATTGCCCACCACCTCCGCCTCTTGGACCCCTAGCCATTTTCCATAACTCAGAAAGGAACATGTTCATTAAGCCGCTTATTATACCGCTACCGCCAATCGATGCCACCGCTTCAGCGCCAGCAAGCGCACCAAGGAATCCTATACTCGCATCCATTAGAAGATAAAATAATAAAGAAAACAATAAAACTCTGATCATCGGCATGAAATATTTGCTGAGCACAGAGGGTTTTATTATAAAATTCTTCGCAGCACCCGGAAATATTTGTATCTTAGATGCATATTGCGAAGCAAAATTCGAAACGTCATTGGCGCAGGGGTCACCCATTCTTGAAACCGTTGCACAATACACGCTCTTGGAATCTTTGCAGGCCAGTTCTAACTCGGATGATCTGGATACAGCCTGGCCACTGGAGAGAACCCCAACGCTTTTAGCCATATTGATATCTCCATAATATAACGTGTCTAACGTCATCACCATTAATGAGAAATATGCCATTAAATAGGCTGGATAAAGCATGTTGCCGATCAATGCCTTAACCCAAGCTTGGAACATTGGCATAGTTTTATCAAACAACATAAAGCAGGCGAATATTGGGGAAACGATAACCAAGGTTGCCATAACTATGGCAACCAACACCGAGAGTCGCGCGAATTTAAATATTGTCGACACAGTTAAATAAGCAAATCCAACGAATATGAACGACGCCAATGGCAGCATTGCGCATAACCCTATGATCATGGTGATGAGCAGCCCCATGCCATCATAATGACATGAGCCCAGGTTAAGATAGTTAACCATTTTGCAGTCGATCATATCCCAAACTGTCAGCACCACGCCATTATATCCATTTGTTGGCACGATTGAAACAGCGCCACTGCTGGACGCGGGAACGACTTGGTTAGTTAATAACTGAGTCCCTTTATAGGGATAGCTGCACTGGCTTAACGGATCATTATCAGTCAAGGCCCCCACAAACATGGACGACAGCTCGCCCTGCCCTTGAATTAAGGCTGAGAAAACCCCAACCCCCTGGTTTCCATTGCTATCCAGCTGGCACCAGAATGAGGCTGTGTTTAAATATAGCACCATGGCAAATTTCACCAAGAACATGATATAGTCACTGCGCTTGAGTTGCCCTTCTGAGAGCATGATTTTAATCCCCACCAGCGCAACATATAAACATAAAGTGGCCAAAACCACCCCTCTCATCTTGCCCTGCACAATCTCTAAAAACGACTTCTGAGATGATGCCACATCAGAGGTTAATATCGATGTAACCATATCCTGCACACACCCAACCATTGTGCTGGTGAAGTGCATATCGCTTTTTAAAAAGCGACCGATCGGTATATTATAGCTTGCCACCGAACCACCAACAAGAGAACTATCGAGGATGGCGCTGCCAAGTGAATTCAAATCACTGCGGGGCTGTAGTATATAAGCGCAGCGCTGCGCAAAAGTCGGCTTCATCACCACCTCTTCCAATGGCGCAGCAATCGGGGCACAACCAACTTCCACCGGAATAAAGGTCAATGGCGCCAACAGGCAGGCTTCTATGCTGCCGCTGGACTGATTGACCCTGTAAAAAGAAGTAAACAGGGTTGGAATCTCGCCAATCCACACACTTCTGTTGTCAGCCCCACCACCCGGATTAACCGCATAAAGTTGCTGCGGGCTGAACCTGGTTCTAGGGGTAAATATCCTAGATAAAAAGCCGGCCTGCCCACCATCATGGGCAAACACAAGATAGCCCGCTAAATTGCTGGGCAGATTACCGCTTATTGGCGGCTTCATATTTCTTGGAGCAAAATAATTTAAATAGCAAAAGGGGTCAGGCTTAACTAGGGGGCAGTTGGCGGTGCTGCAGTTTGCATTGCCATTGGGAGCACAACTTCCAGCGGCATCGCAAGTCACATACGGATCGCACATGCTGTGGCTATATCCCCTCCCGGCGTTATTGCTGCACTGAAAATAATACTGCACATCAAAAGCAGTGGCCGCACATGGGGCTGCGTTATACCACCTTCCATTAGCATCTTTTCCTTTAGATAAATATGTGGCAGAGCCAGCAACATAATTCGCATACTCATGCGGCTGCATGATATAGACATTGGTGCAAACATCCAAAAGCACTATTGTTTCAGTGGCGATAGCCCCAACAAGAATAGCGCCCGCCAGCGGATTAACAACCAATTGTGACATTAACACTTGATAGAGCACAGCTCTGGCTATGATGGGGCCATATATCTCTGCAAAGATAAGCATTTTATCTGTTTCGGTGATGTCGCGGTCTTGCGAGATGCTCACCGGCATCACCACATTATATACATCATTTAGGGTTAAAACATTTACAAATTTTTTCAACTTCGAACATGAAAGAGAAGCTTTTAGATAGTTGCTGCCAGTTCCATCGGTCACATAGTTTTCATACTGAAGTTGGCTGCTGAAAGCATTGGCATCTGGCGCAAAAAACAAGCAGGCGCACAACAAAAACATGGCGGTAAAAATCTTCACCGCTTTTTTCATTATACTGCCAAATGACAAAGATAACATCCAACAATCCCCTTAAAACTGATCATATGAATTGGCGCCATGATAGAGCCTGTTCTTACACCTGGAGCACTTCTCACCCCTCACTTTGAACATCTCTAAAAACAACGGCTCTTTCGAACATAAATAATAGCCCAGGCCATGCACCGGAACCATGATCAACATATATTTAAATTCCGTGGTGGAAACATACGCCATCATGCACACCATCACATTGACGATGAAATATAAATAACTCACCCCAAACAACATAGGTGGCCGAGTCAATCCAATAAACAAAGAGTTGGTTCTTAATCCATCCGCCATAATTCACCCACTGAATCCATTAATCAACATCACCTTGATGATGAAATATTCCTTATTATGAGTATAATCTGCTGTTGCAGCTTTGCACAATCAAAATCGTTAACTATTTAAAAATTGGTTAAATTAAATGGCTTACCCCTCACTTCAAAAAAGAAAAATTCACCATTGACGCCCCACCGCACTTATGCTACAGTTACCGAAAATTTGAATATATATTACTTATAATGACTGATATCAGATCATTACTATCCACCCTCAGTCTCTTTAAGCTCGTTCGAAAGGGCGGCGCCCTAGCATTCTAATTTTCCTTCACCAGCAAGCATTTTTTCCTTTGGCTATATTAAAACTTAATGCCAAATAAATATTCATACAAACACTGAGGTTATCATGTCGAATAATAAAATAGGATTTTGGTCAGTCCTGGCACTTGTAATAGGCAGCCAAATTGGCTCTGGGGTGTTTATGGCTCCAGCGAGCTTAGCTCCGTTTGGAGTTTACAGTATAATAGGATGGATCATCTCCGGCATCGGAGCAATAGCATTAGCAATGGTTTTCGCCAATCTCTGCGCCCTCTTTCCAAAAACCGGGGGCCCGCACGTTTATGTAGAAAAATTATTTGGCCAACACGTTTCTTTCTTCACCGGATGGACATATTGGGTGGTTTCATGGGCAAGCACAACAGCTGTCGTGGTTGCAGCAATTGGATATCTTTCACCCTTCATAGGGCAACAAGACGCATCCGTATATCTATGGGCGGAGATTGCTTTGTTGTTGTCGGTAAGTGGCCTTAATTTAATGGGCGTGAACACGGCAGGAAAAGCAGAAACTCTGTTCACTGCTCTAAAGTTCTTACCTTTGCTTATAGTTCCCGTAGCTGCAATGTTCTACTTCGATAGCAGCAACTTTTATATAAGTGAAGCCATCGGCGCTCAAGGGATCACGTCCAGCTTGGCCCAAGCAACATTGCTAACCATGTGGGGTTTTATAGGGCTGGAATCGGCAACAACCCCGGCTGGATCGGTGATAAATCCAAGCCGCACCATTCCAAGAGCCCTGGTAATCGGAACAACCACCGTAGCTTTGATATATCTTTTTAATAGCATCGCTATTATGGGATTGATCCCGGGCGCAGAATTGCAAGCTTCAAACGCTCCTTACGTTGATGCAGCACGCCACTTGTTTGGAGGAAATTGGTATATGCTAATATCGATAGCCGCATCAATTGTTTGCATAGGCACTTTAAACGCTTGGACTTTAGCATCAGGACAGATCTCTTTAGGGCTGGCAGAGGACAAACTTATGCCATCAATATTTTCCCGAAGGAATGCTAATGGCGCACCATACGTCAGCATAATTGCCAGCTGTTTGGGAATTATGCCACTGTTAATATTAACTGCTGCCGGCAACAATATTGCAGGCCAAGTTGCAGCTGTTATCGATTTCTCAGTTACTTCTTTCCTGTTCATATACCTGTTATGCAGCATAACCAATCTTGTTATATCACTGCGTGAAAAAGGCAATCTGGCCAACATCTTAATAAGCGTTATAGCCATAGCTTTCTGCAGCTGGGTGATTTATGAAACCCCCGCCCGCACATTACTGATAAGCAGCTTATTCACTGCCAGCGGCGCGCCACTTTATTTATTTTGGTATAGAAGGAACAAAACCAATAATTAATGGTTTGTTAACATATGCCTGCTATAGTATGATTATTGTTAAATAATCTAATAAATGGTAGGCATCATGCCCAAACAATCAAAATATATCCAAGACCTAATCGCTTTCCAAGAAAAGCATCAAGACTTGATGCGTCAAATCATAGAAGCCACCGAGCAAGAGCAGGAAGAGTTGATTAATAAATTAACAGAAGAAGAAAAATCAACCAACTATACATTTGCCCAAAGACTGGCCGACAAAGTTGCGAGCTTTGGCGGCAGCTGGACTTTTATAATATCCTTCTTCACCTTTGTCACCATTTGGATGATATATAATTCAATACAAGCTTCGCAAAAACCATTTGACCCATATCCATTCATCTTACTAAATTTAGTTCTATCCTGCTTAGCAGCGATTCAAGCCCCCGTCATCTTGATGAGCCAGAATCGCCGAGAAAATCGCGATAGAATAAGAGCCCAAAATGACTATATGATCAACCTAAAAGCCGAACTTAAAAACCGCGGGGTTGATAAAAAGCTAGATCTGCTTATCAACAAGCTGTTTACAGAGCTGTTGGAAATACAAGGCACGCAAATTAAAAAACTAGATAGCTTGGAAAAAGTGATGGCCAAATCGAATGCATTCGCTCGAAAAACACTACCCCCTACTAAAGCTCGTACCAATAAGGATACAGCCGACTGATCTGCTGAATCTTGCCTGCATTAAAATGACTCAAGGTGAAAAAGTTATATAAAAAAGCAATTTCACCTTGACTTATGAGGCAACTAAGGTTAAAAATTCCTCTATTATGTAAATTTATTAATGGAAAAACAGATGTTCGCTGTTCTGGAAACTGGAAGCAAGCAATACCGAGTTCAAGTTGGTGACGTTATTTGCGTTGAACAATTGACTGCGGAATTGGGTGAGCTTATAAAATTCGATCATGTATTAGCTGTTGGCGATAAAATCGGCAGCCCTGTGGTTGCTGGCGCCGTTGTTTCAGCTGAGTTGTTAGAGCACAGAAAATCTGACAAGGTTATCATATTCAAGAAAAAACGTCGTCATAATTATCGTCGTAAAAAAGGTCACAGACAGAATCTTTCTGTTGTGAGAATTAAAGAGATTGTTTGTTAATAAGAATTGAGGTCTATAGAAAATGGCAACGAAAAAGGCCGGCGGAAGTTCCAGAAACGGTAGGGATTCAGAAGGAAGAAGACTTGGTGTCAAAAAATTTGGCGGCCAAGCTGTAATTCCAGGTAACATTTTGATTCGTCAACGTGGAACAAAATATCACCCAGGCGAAAATGTTGGCATTGGCAGAGACCACACCATCTTCGCTCTATGTGCTGGTCACGTTTCTTTTAAACGTGGCATGAAAGACAGAATGTTTGTATCTGTTGACCCTGCATAGTTTTATTGGGTCTGTAGCTCAGGTGGTTAGAGCGCACGCCTGATAAGCGTGAGGTCGGAGGTTCAACTCCTCCCAGACCCACCATTTTTATGGTGGTAATTAATTTTACTTCATCAACACCCCCAGATAGGGGTTTTAATTCTCAACTGATAAGTATGCTGGAACACAGCTATACATACGCCAACATACCGGCGAATCAGCATTAACCCCACATATATCCCATGGCAGAGCTCACCCATAACCTTATGGATTGCACGCCATTATATTGGACTCCTAAGGCAACCGCATTGCTCCTCACTCAAACTAGCTCCTAAACTTAACACCCCTAACTTGCGATGCAGCCCCAGAAATAGCAACATTCATAACTTTAATTGGGTTAAATTCAGCAAGAGCACACACATCCAAGAAATCCTGATTATTTAAATCAATCCATTCTTTTGCCTTTTTACGTGCAGACCTCTCCTTCCTTCTCACTCCCTTAGAGCGCAAATCATGCAAAGACTGCATCACCACTGCACGCCATAAATTTCTCAGGTCCCTATATTCACTACAAACCTGGAAAGCCTCATCATCGAAGCGTACACCACTCGATTCTTCGCCCTTCATCCCTAATAATTCCGTCATTACCTGATACTCCATTTTTGTTAACGGAGCGATAATATATCAATATTATATTAATGCGCAAGCCCTATTACGCATTATTTCTTTAAATCGGCCATGAAAAATATTACCAATACACGTAACCAATTGATATGAGCGCTTTATTAAGACAGATGAATTTTCATATTTTTATGATTAAATCGTGATAAATTACATCGATGCAATTACGCCCTTATATATAATTTTCACAACAACCAACCGCAGTTTATTTATTCAACACAATCTGCAACTCATCCCATTCGCGCTTAGATAGGCCACTTTCTTCAAGCCCGATCTTTTCGCCAGCCAGCATACGCTTCACCACTTGCAGCGATTGATGAGATAAAGAGGCTGCGTTAAAACGATAATTCAGAAATGCTTCATAAGTATATGGCACCCATCTTTCCACCACTTCTAAAATCACTCTGGCATATTCTTGTATTTCATATTGAGCATGCGAATCAGCTCTTAATCGCAAGAAATGCAACAGATTATTCAGATCTATCTTCCAATACCACTGAGTGTAATAGTTCACAGGAAGGTTCATCCTTGCAAGCTCGCGTGTAAGGCCTTGGCGATTAGGGTCCAAAGGTTGGTCACTGTTTTCATCAAGATTCATCATCTCCATGTAATGATCATAACTTTTTTGAGAATCGCTTTTAATAAGCTCCAACACTCTTTCCGCTTCTTCACCTGTAAGAGTCGATCCCCTGCCCTGCATATTGACGCTTGATTGGGTCGCCAGTGCAGCTGGCGATGGAACATAGAACTCGCGATCTAAGATTGAATATCTTGCTGAATATTCATTTATATTAGCAGTTCGATGGCGAACCCATTGCCTTGCAACAAATATCGGCAACTTAACATGCAGCTTAAGCTCGCACATCTCAAAAGGAGTGGTGTGCCAATGGCGCATTAAATAACGAATAAGACCTCGATCCTCAGTGGCTTTTTTGGTTCCACGCCCATAAGACACTCGCGCAGCCTGAACTATCGCAGCATCATCGCCCATATAATCAACGACTCGCACAAATCCATGATCCAAAACCGGCAATGCTTCATATAAAACTTCCTCCAAAGCAGGTACACAAACACGCCTGGTTTGCCCCCATGACTCTCTAAGATTTTTTATTTCAGCATTTTGCGTTTCATTAACCGACATAAGATTTCCCTTATAGTATTTTACTGGAGATTAACCAAATTATTCTATGATGCAACTAATTATTCTTTTCATTGTTAATATTTTAGATTATTCATAGCCTATACCCACCTATAAACTAAAAACATGTCGCCCTGTATCATCCCTTATAAAGGCATAAACCCACGGATTCATCAATCCGCTTTCATCGCACCAACCGCCTCTGTTATAGGTGATGTGACAATAGCTGAAGGAAGCAGCCTGTGGTTTGGAAGCATAGTCAGGGGGGATGTGGCATCAATCATAATTGGCAGCAACACCAATATTCAAGATGGCTCCATCATCCATGTCACCAGAGGTGGTGGCAACACCGTTATTGGCAACAATGTCACCATCGGCCACAAAGCACTTCTTCATGCGTGCACCTTGCAAGATGCATGTTTCATAGGGATGGGCGCAATAATATTAGATAATACAACCATAGAAACCGGAGGGATGCTCGCTGCAGGCAGCTTGCTCACAAGCCATAAGATTATACGCAAAGGCGAGCTCTGGGCAGGTAATCCAGCAAAATTTTTCCGCCAATTAACCCCTGAAGAATCAGCGTTTATTTTGACTTCAGCTAAAAACTATCTGCAACTTGCGGCAGAATATTCCAATAACTAGCATCACAGCTTTCATTAATTTCATATGGCGTTCTGTTGTGGAACAGTTCATGAATGCCTGTCTTAATAAGCTCTTGTTCATCTGAAGACCAGCTAGATTTACTAATTTCTTTTACCACACCTAGAACCGCACTATGTAGAATATTCCTAGGAAGGAACTGAAGTTCTCGCTCCCAAACCCCCATTCCTTTGTATTCCTTTTCAGCCGCTTCATCTAAGCCAAACTTCCTAACATAATCAGCCGCCAAACTTCCCACTCCTGCAACGCTTGATTTATACAGCAAATCTTTCATGCCACTCTGTTCTGCACTAGAAGCATACGAGATGAAATTGCCGGCAAACGTGCAAACGAATTTAACGGGATATTTATGATTTGCAAGAGAGGTGAACTCTGCGGCTTTAATGCACGCCTCTCTAACTGAATATTTGATAAAAGATTTAGCCGCACCTTTAAGACCAGACTCATAAAAGCCTTTATCTAGTTTATCATCAACCGCAACACCTCTAGCCCAGCCTATAGCAGTCATTATGACTATGTGATCTATTTTATCATTGCTTTGGGGTAATACAAGCTTGAGAGGGTATTTTATTGCCGAATATGAGACAGGGATAAGGAAAGTGAGAATATGAGCTTTTGTTATATTATACATATGTTACCCCGCTTTCTGGAGCATTATATATCCAAGATAACAAAGGGTCAAGAAAAACATAGTTGATAGTAACTGCACAGTGATGCTATTATATGGGCAACATTCTTTTTATATTACACATGCAAATAACCCCGCCTTCATGGCTGCCTAGTCAACTTCAAGCTATAAAGCCAATGCTGGATGGCATTGCGCCATGGCGCTTGGTCGGCGGCGTTGTGCGCGATATTATTCTGGATAGCCCAACCATGGATATAGATATAGCAATATCGGCACGTCCTGAAGAAGTGTTGGCAACCCTTTCTCAGCACAACCTTAATGTGGTCGCCACCGGTTTAAAACATGGAACGATAACCGTTTATATGCCGGGGGATATTAGGTTTGAAATCACCAGTTTGCGTAAAGATGAGAATTGCGACGGGCGCCATGCCACCGTTTCCTTCACCGACAATTGGCAAGAAGATGCCTCTCGGCGCGACTTCACAATCAATGCAATGTATCTCGATATGGAAGGTAATCTTTATGATTATTTCGATGGATATAATCACCTGCTCCATAAAAAGTTGATTTTCGTTGGCAATCCGAAGCAAAGGATAAAGGAAGATTATCTCAGAGCGCTGAGATATTGGCGATTCCTAGCCACCATAGGCCTTCCCAACATAGATCATCCCAGCCAAGATGCGGCTGTAGAACTTTTCTCTGGCCTCAACAATATAGCGGGTGAAAGAATCTGCACGGAAATGTTTAAGCTTCTATCCGGGGTTTCTGCCCTTGATGTAATAAACACCATGATAAGCAAGCAAATAATGCAGCACTTAGAGCTTAATCTGACTCACAATTTAACGGCTCTAACCACAGATCCAATGTTGAATCTCGCTATCATGCTTAAGCATCAATCTGGCGGCGCAACACCTCAAGCTATATCGAACCTCACCTCTAGATGGAAGCTATCCAAAGCACAAGGTAAATTGTTGCACTCTCTGTGCTTGCCCAAAATCAAAATAGATTGGAAAGCACCCATGTTAGAGCAGAAGAAATATATATACCTTCTTGGTTGGCAACGATATGCACAGTTGTTCACGATCGCTGACACCGAAAGAAAAATCTACATAAACCACATATCTCTGCTGAAAAATTTCACGCCCCCAATCCTCCCTTTAACCGCCAATGATATTGGCTTTTTAAAGGGGCCAGCAGTTGGAGCAGCCCTAGCCACGGCAGAAAAATATTGGCTTGAAAATAACTTCTCCCCTAGCAAAGATAGTTTACTTCTTTATATAAAGCGAATATACTCATAAAGTTTTAAAATAGATGATTCGGTTAATGATGACTAAAAATCTACCAAATACGCAATTACTAAAGGCCTATGAGGACATGCTTCTTATTCGCCGCTTCGAGGAAAAATCAGGCCAACTTTATGGCATGGGCTTGATTGCAGGCTTTTGCCATCTATACATAGGGCAAGAAGCTGTGGCCGTTGGCATACAACACGCCCTTATAGAAGGCGACAGCGTTATCACCAGCTATCGCGACCATGGCATTATGCTTGCAACCGAAAGCGATCCTAATGCCGTTATGGCAGAATTATTAGGCCGATATGATGGCTGCTCTAAGGGGAAGGGTGGCTCAATGCATATGTTCGACCTGGAAAAAGGATTCTATGGCGGTCATGGAATTGTTGGCGCTCAAGTGCCAATTGGCACCGGCATAGCATTCGCCTGCAAATATCAACAAAACAAAAATATTGCCGTCACTTATTTCGGCGATGGGGCTTCAAACCAAGGTCAGGTTTACGAAGCATTCAACATGGCGAAATTATGGAACCTGCCAGTTTTATACGTGATAGAAAACAATGAATATGGCATGGGAACTTCTGTTGCCCGCTCTTGCGGAACAACCGACCTATATAACCGCGGTGCATCTTTTGACATCCCAGGTGAGCAGGTGGATGGCATGGATTACTTCGCTGTTTACAATGCAGTCAATCGCATTGTCACTGGCATCCGAGAAGGCAAGGGGCCATATATACTTGAGATGAAGACATATCGCTATCGCGGGCATTCCATGTCTGACCCGGCAAAATATCGTTCTAAAGAAGAGGTGTCTGAATATAAAGATAACCGCGACCCTATAGAGAAGTTGTCACATCACCTGCTAACAACCAAAATTGCAACTCCTGAAGAATTAAAAGAAATAGAAAAACGTTGTAAAGATAAGGTCGCCAAAGCATCTGATTTCGCTATGAACAGCCCTGAACCACCGATGTCTGAATTATATACTAATATTTACAGGTAATAAATTATGATTAAAATAGCAATAGTCTCTCACAGTGGATATGGCCACACATTTGAAGTCGCAAAGCACGTGGCAATCGGTGTGAAGCAAGGTGGCGCTGAAGCAGTCCATTACACCGCAGCTGAAGCCATAGAAAAAATGGACGAGCTTAAAGGATTCGATGGCATGATTTTTGGATCACCAACTTATATGGGTTCAGCTTCAGCTGACTTTAAAAAATTCATGGATGCATCTTCAAAAGCATGGTTTACTCAACAATGGCATAATAAAATTGCCGCTGGCTTCACTAATTCTGGCTCTATGAGCGGCGACAAGCTTTGCACCTTAACTCAGCTTGCAATATTCGCCAGCCAGCACAGCATGATTTGGGTTGGTAACGACTTAATGCCAGGCAACAATTCTTCTAAAGGATCTGATGAAGACTTGAACAGATTAGGCAGTTCCTTAGGCCTTATGACACAATCTAATTCTGATCAAGGGCCAGATGTGACACCGCCATTAAGCGACAGAAAAACAGCTGAACACTTCGGCAAAAGAATCGCAGAAATCACTATTAAATTTGTTGGTTAAAATGATTACAATAAGAGAAGCTCTAAGAGATGCAATGGCCGAAGAAATGCGCCGCGATGAAGGTGTATTTATCTTAGGCGAAGAAGTGGCTGAATATCAAGGGGCCTATAAGGTGACTCAAGGTTTGCTGCAAGAATTCGGTGACAAAAGAGTGATTGACACCCCAATAACCGAACATGGTTTCGCAGGCCTTGCCGTGGGTGCTGCCTTTGCCGGCTTGAAGCCCATTGTGGAATTCATGACTTTTAACTTTTCTATGCAGGCGATTGACCAAATAATTAACTCTGCCGCTAAAACTAATTATATGTCTGGCGGGCAAGTTAAATGTTCTATCGTGTTCCGCGGTCCTAACGGCGCGGCATCAAGGGTTGGGGCACAGCACTCCCAGTGCTATGCAAGTTGGTATGCCCATGTGCCTGGCCTTATAGTTATTGCACCATACACAGCAGCCGATCACAAAGGCTTGTTGAAAGCCGCCATCCGCGATCCAAACCCTGTAATATTCTTAGAAAATGAGTTGCTGTATGGCCAATCTCACGACATGCCTGATAACAGCGAAGATATAATCATCCCTATTGGCAAAGCTAATATCATCCGCCCTGGAAAAGATGTAACCATCGTGGCTTTTTCTTTGCAGGTTGGCCATGCTTTATCTGCTGCTGAAGAACTCGCCGCTTCTGGAATCGATGCTGAAGTTATTGATCTGAGAACCATCCGTCCATTAGACATCGACACAATCATAACCTCCGTCAAGAAGACCAATCGTATAGTAGCGGTTGAAGAGGGGTGGCCATTTGCTGGCATCGCCGCTGAAATATCAGCTCAGGTTATGGAACTAGCTTTCGACCATCTTGATGCACCGGTGGCGCGTGTAACGGGAAAAGATGTTCCACTTCCATATGCCGCCAATCTTGAAAAGGCTTCATTGCCACAAGTTGCCGACATCGTGGCTGCAGCTAAAGAGATATGCTATAGGAAATAGATCGGCTTTGGCACGGCATCAAACCACAGCCCATCAACACCTTCACCTGAAAAAATTCTATTTGTTGAAGAAAAGCAATTACTAAGCTATATTTTTATTCTAAACACCTAATTGATTTAGATATGAGTCGCACCGCTATTGCAGTTTTATCAACTGAAAATCTTTTGCATAACCTGCAAGTGATCAAGGGCAACCTTGCCCCCAAAACCAAAGTCATCGCTATGGTCAAGGCTAATGCTTATGGGCATGGATTGCGATCTGTGTCAAGCAGGCTTGATAACCATATCGACATGCTTGGCGTCGCTTCAATCGACGAAGCACAAGCATTGCGCAAAGCTGGGGTTAATGCCCCGATAATGCTCGCAGAAGGAGTGTTCGAACCCAATGAACTTTTAATAGCCTCGGCAGAAAAGTTCCACGTTGTATTCCATAATGAATCTCAAATCTTATGGCTAGAAAAAAGCACTCTCCCAACGCCATTACAATCATGGATTAAAGTTGACACTGGAATGGGAAGGCTTGGCTTCCCTGCAGATAAAGCCAAACATTTTCACACTCGCCTTTCTTCATGCCCGCAAGCAGCATCTTCTGTGAAAATAATGTCGCATTTTGCCTGCTCTGACGAAGTTGATCACCCACTTAATCAAAAACAAATCCAAACCTTTAAAGAATTAACTCATAATATTAATGGAGAAAGAAGTTTATGCAATTCAGCAGCTGTGTTTAACTTCCCTGATCACCATTATGATTATGTGCGCCCAGGGCTTGCTTTATATGGCATATCACCAATTGCAAATAAATCTGCTGAAGAGCTTAACCTAAAGCCAGTGATGACATTGCAAACCAGCCTTATCTCCGTACAAATGATGAAAAAAGGAGCAAGCATTGGCTATGGCGCAAGATATATCTGCCCTGATGACATGCCAGTTGGCGTCATCGCATTCGGATATGGTGATGGTTACCCAATCACGGCCAAAGATGGCACCCCTGTGTTGGTTAATAATACAGAATGCCATTTAATAGGCCGCGTCTCTATGGATATGATTACGGTTGACTTAAGAAGGTGCCCGCAGGCTAAAGTGGGAGACCCTGTAATATTATGGGGCGCTGGGTTGCCACTTGAAAAGGTGACAGCACATACACAGAATATAGCATGGGATATATTAACCGGGGTGCAACACCGAGTGAAATTTCTTTGGACGAGGTCATGATCGATGGATAGAAGACCTATAGGAATCTATGACAGCGGTGTCGGAGGGTTAACAGTGCTTATGGCCTTGAAAAAAGCCTTGCCCAATGAAGATTTCATCTATTTTGCAGACACCGTTAATCTTCCCTATGGCAACAAATCACCAGAGCAAATCACCGAATTCTCTCACCGCATTATATCATGGATGCAAAATAAAATATCTGCCAAGATGGTGATAAGCGCCTGTCACACCAGCTCAGCACTCGCGCTAGAAAGCGCATCGAATAAATTTAAAATCCCAGTCATAGGCACCATTATGCCCTTGCTGCGCTGCATCATAAATAATAACTCATATAAAAGAATTGGCATTATCGCCACTCTTGCTTCTGCCACCAGTCGCGCTCATGAAACAATCTTCCTAAAAAACGGATTCACCGGCACGGTTCGATCTATAGCCTGCCCTGATTTCGTTCCATTGATTGAATCCAACCAAATCGATTTGCTTACCTTAAAAAAATGCGCCACTGAATATCTATCCGTTTTTAAAGAGGAAAATTTAGATACATTGATATATGGCTGCACCCATTACCCCTTCATCAAAAACATCATCACCAATATATTGCCCATTGAAATGCAATATATCGATCCAGCAGAATATATCTCCATTGAAGTGGAAGAATCTCTTTCCAGCTCTTCTTCATTAAATAAATCTGGCGGAAATGTAAAATTCTACTCAAGCAGTGACCCAGAAGCTTTCGCTGCAAAACTTAACCTCCTCACTGGGATAAAAGGTAAAGTAGTCCTAAAACATCTGGGAGAGCATTATGAATCCTAACATCACTCGCTGCAATTGGGTTGGCGTCGGCAAACCACATTACGATAAATATCACGATGAAGAATGGGGCATTCCCGTTCATGATGACATTAAACATTTTGAGATGTTAATCCTGGAAGGAGCGCAAGCAGGATTGAATTGGGAAACCATACTCAAAAAACGAGAAGGCTATCGCCAGGCTTTTAAAAACTTTGACCCAGTTATGGTGGCTGCAATGAGCGATGATGAACTTGAAACCTTGATATTGAATCCAGAAATTATTCGCAATCGCTTGAAAATTTTTTCCACCCGAAACAATGCCCGCATCTTTCTGGCCATCCAAAAAGAATTTGGCACCTTTGACAATTATATATGGAAATTTGTTAATGGCACGACCATAGTCAACAGCTGGGAAACCATATCCGAGCTTCCAGCCACCTCAAAAGAAAGTGATGCTTTATCTAAAGACCTAAAAAAACGCGGGATGAAATTTGTTGGCTCAACCATTATGTATGCCCACATGCAAGCAATTGGCATGGTTAACGACCATTTAACAACTTGTTGGCGTTATGGCAGGTGAAAGACGGCACAGGGAGCAAATAATCAACATAAATCCTAATTTCAGATTTATATAAATAGCAACATCTGCTCATAAACTTGATAAAGAAACTTGAATTAACCTTTCGTTAACATCATAGTTGGATACAACATCATTTCCAGACATATTAGACAAAACCCATTGGGGCAACCAGAGCGATTCACTCAAAATTTCGCCCAAACTATCCGCGATATTTTAGGCAGATAACCGCGCAACAATAATGCTGCGCTGTTGAAAAATTGTGCGGTCTATGAGTATATTTGTTGCACTTTTAATTGTGATGCGATATGTTTTGATTATTATCGATTTTAATAGGACATTCTAAAATGACAACCACCTCCACCGCCACTGAGGCAACAACTTCTGTTGACACAACTGCAACCTCAGCTCACAAGCCATCGATCTCCGACGCTATGACTCAGATGACTCCGTTGTTTCTGATCCTTGCTGTGTTCTATATGTTGATTATACGCCCGCAGCAAAAAAAGATGCAGGAGCACCAAAAAACTGTAGCCGCCCTTAAAGCTGGCGACAAGGTGGTTATGAGCAGTGGCATTATCGGCTCGATCATTAAAGCTGATGCCTCTGACCCAGAAGCAACTCTCGAAATAGCTAAAGATGTGCACATCAAGGTGCGTAAAGACATGGTAACAGAAATTATCCTGGCCCCAGAAGCAGCTGAGAAAAAAGCCGCCCCTGCAACGGCTAAAGTTTCTAAACCAGCAGCTAAAAAACCTAAAACTGCTAAAAAAACAAAGTAAGGCGATTATGGAAACTGCAAAAATAAACTTTGTGGATAATTCTGGCAAAGTTATCACTGTGGAAGCACCACTTGGTCTTTCTGTGTTAGAGATTGCTCATCAACATAAAATTGATCTAGAAGGGGCCTGTGAAGGCTCCCTCGCATGTTCAACCTGCCATGTGATTGTTGATCAAGAACATTTCAATAAGATGGAACCTGCAAGTGATGCAGAAGAAGATATGCTAGATCTTGCTTTTGGCTTATCCCACACTTCCAGATTAGGGTGCCAACTTATCGTCACTTCAGAATTCGAAGGGGCAACATTCAGTCTTCCCGGTGTAACGCGTAATATGATGGTGGATAAATAATATGCCAGACATCCAGAACGCATATTTACCAATATTAATATTTTTCGTAATTGCCTCTGGATTAGCCATTATTCTGATGGCATTGCCATTCTTTATAACCAGATTGCGTGGTGATGCGGCCAAGAATTCATCATATGAATGTGGCTTTGAATCATTCAATCAAACTCGCAGCATGTTTGACGTAAGGTTCTATTTAGTGTCTATATTATTTATTATATTTGACTTAGAGATCATCTTAATGTTCCCATGGGCCATATCGTTCAAATATATAGGCCTTTTTGGCTTCCTATCGATGATCGTCTTTCTAGCTGTCATCACCGCTGGCTTTATTTATGAATGGCGCAAAGGCGCTTTGGATTGGGAATAAGGGGGGAGAACCACAGATGACAAAACACAACCCCACAACCATTAACGACCACGACGCCTTGTGGGATAAAGTTAACGACGAGCTTAATAATCGTGGCTTTGTTATTTCTAAACTGGATGACTTAGCAAATTGGGCCCGCACAGGATCTTTATGGCCAATGACTTTTGGCTTGGCTTGTTGCGCGGTGGAAATGATGCACACTGCCGCCAGCCGCTATGACCTTGACCGGTTTGGCATGGTATTCAGGCCAAGCCCTCGCCAATCTGATGTTATGATAGTGGCCGGCACATTAACAAATAAAATGGCCCCGGCTCTGCGTAAAGTTTATGATCAAATGCCAGAACCTCGTTGGGTCATTTCTATGGGAAGTTGCGCCAATGGCGGCGGATATTACCACTATTCTTATTCCGTGGTTCGTGGCTGCGACCGCATTGTTCCCGTTGATGTTTATGTGCCAGGATGCCCCCCAACTGCAGAAGCTTTGCTTTACGGCATCATGCAACTGCAACGCAAGATAAAACGGACCGGCCGCATCATCCCTAGATAACAGCCTTATTAAACAACCGAAAGAAATTATCCGTAGTTTGCGCCGCCATATCTGCCACACTCACCCCCCTCATATCAGCCAAAAACTCTAGCGTATTACGGGTGAAGGCAGGCTCGTTGCTTTTGCCTCTATATGGCACTGGAGCTAAATATGGTGAATCAGTCTCAACCAAAATCCTGTCCAATGGCACCTGCATAAAGGTGCTGCGAATTTCTTCAGCATTCTTGAAAGTTATTATTCCAGCAGCAGAAATATAACATCCCATCTCCAAACATTCTTTGGCAAGCCATTCACTAGCTGTAAAGCAATGGATCACTGCACCAAATTTCTTTTTCTGCATGTGTTGCTGCATTATGGACACGATATCATCATCGGCATCCCTAGCGTGGATAACCAATGGCAATCCTGTCTCCTGAGCGGCTTCAATATGCTGCACGAAAAAATCCTGCTGCAGCTTCTTATTATCTTTTGAATAATAGTAATCCAACCCAGTCTCACCAATGCTTATAACCTTATCATGGCGACTTAACTCTATAATCTGTTTACTGCTGCAAGGCCCATCATCCACATTTAAAGGATGAACCCCCACAGAGCAATATACACCTTTATAGCTATTGGCAATATTCAACACCTCTGGAAACTCTCCAAGATGGGTGCATATGGTTTGCACAACATCAACCCCAACGGCAGCAGCTCGCTGCAAAGCCCCTTCAACATCATGAAAGTTAGGGTTATTAAGATGGCAATGACTGTCGACTATTCGCATTTTGATTATATTAAAAAATTTCTCTACTAACGCTCATTATCATCCTTTTCAAACTAGGTGCAATCTTAAATCTCACCGTATTCCATTTTGTTATAGGGGCGATTTCACCTGTTTTAGGGTTACGACTTACTCTATGCCCCTTGACCGCCGGCACAAAACTCCCCAATCCCCTGATCTTAACCGCATCCTTTTCTAATAAACAATCGGTGATAGTATTAATTATGCCGTTTATTAATACTAAGCTATCCTTGCTGCTGGTCAGTCTTGCCTGCTTTTTTATCACCGCCGCTAATTTACTTTTTGTTACGGTCGATCTTTTGCCATTCTTCATACGCAATCATCAATATATTATTGATACTATGTTACGCTAAATTCACATAAAGCGCAACCCTTAATGCTGCTAGCAACAACTTGTGTTGACAATCTTACTTATTTAAGTAGATTGCCAAGTAATTAAGTTCACCGGGGGTGCCTTGCATATATGCAAAGCTGAGATAGTCCCTTAGAACCTGCTCTGGGTAAAACCTGCGAAGGAAGTGTGAAGATAATTAGCAATGACTTCACAGGTTAGGCCTATTTGTCTTTATATGATTATGATGATCTGTAAAAGGAGTTGCCATGCGTCAAAAAATTACTAACCTGATTATATCTACCAGAGGCTTCGCCTCCAGCTCACTCAATCCCCCTCGCCCAACTGCCATATTATTTGATTGGGATGGAACCATCGTAGAATTCGCCGAGCAAAGATTCGTCAACAGCTTCAATAAAACTCTGCATCAACTTTGCTATCCCGAGCGCCTATGGCTGAAGGATCTCAGCCAGTCAAAATCAATCCTCGATTCCTTTGAAAAACGAACACAGTCACCTCAAGAAGCACTGGCGGCATATAACCTATTTAAAGATGTTTTTTCTGCTGATCTAATTTCAGAAAAAGAGCTTATGCCTGGGGCCAAACAGCTGATATCACTTATTAATTCACACAAGATACCAACAGGTGTTATCAGCAATTTAGATGACAAACTGCTGATAACTCAGATAAGAACTTTGGGCCTAACCAGCAGCTTTAATATCATAATAGGATCCGCTCAAAAGCCCGATCATTATGCATTAACAACAGCGGCGCAAATTCTGCATCTCAAACAAAACAAAGCAATATGGTTTATAGGCGACACAAAAAGCGATGTTATAGCTGCTGAAGCAGCTGGATTCACATCTGTTTTAATCCAAAAGTCGCAAACAGTCGCAGTGCAGACTGATATAAAATTAACTAACCTACACGACGTCACTCAAATTTTAACCGCTTTACAACAAGGAAGGTCTCGATGAAATTATCTGAAAAAATGTGGAACAACACCTCATCCATTCGCCAATCCATTATCGAACATCCATTCAACCAAGAGCTTATGCATGGAACCCTTGCAGACGAAAGATTTGCTTTTTATATAAAGCAAGATTCCTTATTTCTAAAGGGATTTGCTAAAAGCCTAGCCTCAATTGCTTCTCGTTCTGAAAATTCGACTCATATAGAAATATTCCTAACATTTGCTAAAAACACAATTGTTGGCGAACACACTATAATAGCCAATTATTTAGGCAGCGAAATATCACCGAGCACCCAAATGTCTCCCGCTTGCTTGTCATTCACAAACTTCTTATCGCGAACCTGCTCTTTAGAGCCAATAGAAGTTGCTATCGCTGCAGTTCTTCCCTGTTTTTGGATCTATCAACAGGTTGGGCAACACATCCATAGATCATCCATCCCCCTCAATCCATTTGGCAAATGGATCAACACCTATGCGAATGAAAAGTTTGCTGATGATGTCGCAACAGTGATTACAATTTTCGATGAAGCAGCCGAGAATTCCACCCCTTATATAAGAGATAAAATGGAAGAAGCCTTTTATGAAAGCGCAATGTTAGAATGGCATTTTTGGAACGATGCTTATGCAATGGAATTAACCACAGTTTTATAAAGGCCAAAGGCGGCATTAATAAGCGAAGAAGCATCCTCACTTTTTATGGTAACACGAGTTTTTCAACTTGCGCAAGCCCTACTTATGAAAAAACTTCAACTGGATGGCTGCCTCAGGCAGGCATGACATCGGTGAGGAGCTGTAATGACTGGTAACGACCCTCGCGCTAGTGTTGCCCTCGGGGCCGAGGCTGCTAAAAAATCAATCAGCAACTTTCTGCTTCACATAACTTCCTGGGGCCGCTTCAATCGCTATTTTTGCATTAATACCCCTTGCAGCGATCATAGGCCCAGCTTGACCTTGCAACCAAGCAGCCCAATCAACCCACCAAGAACCTGGGTGTTGAGTCGCCCCTTTCATCCATTTATCTGCCGTCAGTAACTTATGATCATCTTCCGACCCTTCATTAACCCAGTAACAATATTTTTGTCGGCTAGGGTGGTTAACCACGCCCGCCACATGCCCGGAATCGCTAAGAGCAAACCTCACTTTGCCGCTATATATATGCATCGCCGAGAAGGCACTCTTCCAAGGAACTATATGATCAGATTTTGCCGCCAACATATATGTTGGGACATCAATACGACTGAGGTCTATTGGCACACCATCCAAGCTGATGCCATTTTCTTTCTTAAGCAGATTATTTTGATACATATTACGCAGATAGAATGAATGCATGGCCGCTGGCAATCTTGTTGGATCGGCATTCCAATATAATATATCAAATGGGAATGGGTCTTTGCCCATCAGATAGTTATTCACATAAAAAGACCAAATCATGTCATTAGCACGCAGCATGCTGAAGGTGGTGGCCATCTCAGAGCCGCTTAGATATCCGTCAGCACTCATCCTGGCTTCCAAAAGCTGTATCTGTTTTTCATCTATGAAAACAGCTAAGTCTCCGCCATCTTTGAAATCAACCAAAGTGGTTAGGAAAGTCACGGAATTCACCAAATCTTTTTTCTTGGCAGAAAGATAAGCCAGGGTTGCAGCCAGCAAAGTTCCACCAAGGCAATATCCAGCCATGTTTACCTTCTTCTCGTCCGTGATCTTCTGCACCGCTTCGATCGCAGCTAATGGTCCTTCCAGCATATAATCAGCGAAGGTCTTATGCCCCATCTCTGCGCCCGGATTAACCCATGAAATCATGAACACGGTATGTCCTTGTTCAACTATCCACTTAACAAACGAATTCTTCTCCTGCAGGTCTAAAATATAGAATTTATTTATCCACGCAGGCATGATGATTAAAGGCGTTTTATGAACCTTTTCTGTTGTTGGTGAATATTGAATCAACTGCATCAGATCATTTTGAAACACAACCTGCCCTGGCGTCACGGCAAGGTTGCCTCCAATTGAGAAAGCATCAAAATCGGTGGAAGCAATGGAAAAATTATTACCAGATCTTGCCACATCTTCCAGAAAGTTGTCAGCCCCGTGAACTAAATTTTCTCCGTTGGAAGATAAAGTCGCCCTAATCACAGCTGGGTTCATAAAACCAAAATTACTGGGCGCCATAGCATCAATAATTTGCCTGGTGTAAAAAGTGACTTTATGCAGGTCTTTTGGATTAATCCCCTTTAATTCTTTCAACAACCCCATCATCCAATTTTGATTTAATGCATAAGAAGATTGAATGAAATGAAAGATAGGGTTAGTTTGCCACTCTTCATCGCTAAAACGAGGATCAGTAGCCTTATCCAAGGCAGGTTTAGGCTTATCGTTCAAAACAGCCTGCATAGCCTCGTTATATACACCCATATACTCACGCATCCATTCAAACGCATGATCAACAACTTTAGCCGGCTCAGCGCAAAGATGCCCCATCGCTTGCAAGAAAGATTGCATCACAATCATTTGCTCTTGCGCATCTTCCTTATGTTGATGCTCCAATTTATTTTTGATAAGCTGTGTGAATCCAGCGTTATATTTAGTTGCAGCTGTATATAAATTCTGAATCAGATCACTGCTGCTGTAGAATTGCTCTTGGTCGTTTTTCATATTATTAATTGGTACATATATTAATGTTTTATAGCCTACATCAGATTTTTAATGTAAGGAAGCGGTAAATGAATTAAACTGAAGATAGAAAAACAGCAACCTTGATCATCGAGGCAAGCTATGGTATCTTTCCTGCTCAACGATTGAATTGATTAATTATGCTTTACGACATAATGGAACCAGAAGGGCCAAGCGCCAAGCCAAACATTGCTGTTGGCATTGATTTTGGCACCACTAATTCATTGATAGCTGTGGTTATGGATGATAAGTGCATTGTTATCCCAGATGAAAATGGCGATGCTTTATTGCCATCCATTGTTGCTTATGAAGAAAATGGAACAGCTTATGTTGGCAAAGAAGCTGAAGCCAAGCCATGCTACATCCGCTCTATCAAGCGAGTTCTTGGCCGAAAAGAAAAAGATTTCAGCGATAAAGACTCACTATATAGAACCGCAAACAAAATAGTTTACGATGCCGCTGGGGAAGTGAGCATCCAGACAGGGTCTTTGAAAAAAGCAGCTGTTGAAGTTGCCGCAGAAATAATAAAATCTTTAAAACACCGAGCAGAAAATTTCATCGGATCGGCGGTTAATGATGCCGTCATCACGGTGCCTGCATATTTTGATGATGGGGCTCGCAATGCCGTCAAGGTTGCTGCACAACTGGCCGGATTAAATGTTATGCGCTTGATTAATGAGCCCACCTCTGCCGCTTATGCCTATGGCTTAGAGGAAGGGCCAGAGGGCACATTTATGGTTTATGATTTAGGTGGCGGCACCTTTGATATCTCAATATTACAAATGCAGCGCGGGGTGTTTCAAGTTATAGCCACAGCCGGAGATAATCAACTTGGCGGCGATGATTTCGACATGGCTTTAGTTGAGTTCCTAGCCGCGCAGAGAGAGGTGGACACACACAACCTTTCCCCTGATGATTTACGCAATCTTTTATCGCTCGCACGAAACATAAAGCACCATCTTTCTGATCATGAAATTTGGTCGGATGGAGAGGATGAGATAACCCGTCAACAGCTAGAATCAATCATCACCACCCTTGTAAACCGAACTTTGAAAATAATTGACCGTGCATTGAATGATGCTGGCAGGCCAGAAATTGATAAGTTAATCTTAGTTGGCGGCGCCACTCGCACCCCCTATATCAAGCAACAACTTGCTGCACGATTTAACGTTATGGATGAACTTAACCCAGAACAAATTGTGGTGCAGGGAGCTGCGATGAAGGCCCATTCGATGTCTGGCGGGTCTGGTGGTGGGCTGTTGATAGACGTGACTCCATTATCACTAGGGATAGAATTGGCCGATGGAGTGAATGAAATTATAATACCAAGGAACACAGCCATACCCGCATCATATAAACATAACTTCGCAACCGGTAAAGACAATCAAACTGGCTTTGTGATCCATGTGCTTCAGGGCGAGGGGCAGATGGTTAGCCAGTGCCGATCTCTTGCTAAATTCCATCTGGATAAATTACCCCCATTGCCAGCTGGAATGGTTAAGCTTGAATTAACCTTCCAAATCGATGCCGATGGAATCTTGACCGTTACAGCAAAGGAACTGCACACCAACACCTCGCAACAGGTTTTGGTTAAGCCTTCATATGGCTTAGCACAAGATGATCTGCTAAAATTGCGTCAGGCTTAGTTATAAAGCATTAGTAGGCCCAGGTTTGCTTATTTCTTTTTGAACCTGACTTTCTTGGCCCAATCCAGTTAACTTATCATTCATTCTTGCTCCGCATGAAGCCATTACTCTCCCAATTTTAATAACTTCTTCTATAACTTCCGCTGGTAGATCACTTATGGCTTTTGTTATCCTAAAATAAGGGGTATCCTGCGCAACTACATCAGAAGATGGCTTTTTAACTACAGCGCTCCAAAAATTCATAGCGCTCCAAAAATTCGGTTTCTCTTCCATCTGTATATATTCATTTAAAGCCTGGCCTTATCATACATCAAAAACAGTTAAGAAACAGTTAAGATTTCAACCTTATATAAAACATAAAAATAGCCGCACAAATCCGCTATTGCATTTAGGGGTAAATAATGATAGCGTCTTGCCCTGATATTTCCTTCTTAGGTAGAGTAAAGTGCTAGATAGATTTCCCATAACTGCGGGCGGATATAAGAGATTAACAGAAGAGCTGGGCAATTTAAAGTCGGTAGAGCGACCTTCAATTATCACAGCTATAGCTGAAGCCAGGGCACATGGAGACCTATCCGAAAATGCCGAATATAGCTCTGCAAAAGAGAAGCAAGGATTCATTGAAGGAAAGATTGCCGATTTGGAAGGCAAGCTCTCCAGAGCCGAGGTGATAGACATTCAAGCAATTAAATCCGACAAGGTTTTGTTCGGCGCAACTGTGAATTTAATTGATGAAGATACTGATGAAAAGTTCACGTATCAATTGGTTAGTGATTACGAAGCGGACCTCAGCAAGCACCTGATTTCCGTTGGCTCGCCACTTGGCAGGGCATTGCTGGGGCGAATGGTCAGTGAAGTTGCAGAAGTGCAGACTCCAAAGGGTATTAAATATTACGAGATTTTAAGCATCTCTTTTCAATAGGGAAGTTAAATGAAACCAACTTTTTACGCCACATCCCCTATTTATTACGTGAATGACATTCCGCATATAGGGCATGCCTACACCAGCATGGCATGTGATTTCATCGCTAGGTTTAAGCGCCTGGATGGATACGATGTTCATTTCTTAACGGGCACGGATGAGCATGGGCAAAAGATCGAACGATCAGCTGAAAAAGCAGGAATTAATCCTCAAGAATTTGTCGACAATGTGTCGATTAAGTTCAGAGAATTGATGGAGAAAATGAACTTCTCTCACGATGTTTTTATGCGAACCTCCGAAACAAGACATAAGGAATATGTGCAGAACATATGGTCAACTTTATGTAAAAAGGGCTTTATATACGAAGATAAATATTGCGGTTGGTATGCAGTGCGCGATGAAGCTTTTTATGACAAAAGCGAATTAATAGATGGCAAGGCCCCAACTGGAGCTGAAGTTGAATGGGTTGAAGAGCCAAGTTATTTCTTCAAGCTGTCTGACTTTGGTGACAAGTTGCTTGAGTATTATGATGCTCATCCTGATTTCATCGCCCCGGAAAGCCGTCGCAATGAAGTGATCTCATTTGTGAAATCTGGGCTGCACGATCTTTCTGTTTCGCGCACTTCATTCAGCTGGGGAATAAACGTGCCTGGCAATGACAAGCACGTTATGTATGTGTGGCTTGACGCCCTTTTCAATTACATCTCTGCCATCGGTGGGGAAACTTCACGCTATTGGCCAGCTGATTTGCACATTGTTGGCAAGGATATATTGCGCTTCCATGCGGTTTATTGGCCTGCATTTTTAATGGCAGCAGAAATCCCCCTGCCTAAACGAGTATATGCCCATGGATGGTGGACCAATAACGGCGAAAAAATATCAAAATCTTTGGGCAATGTGATTGACCCGCTGCAACTGATTGAAAAATTCGGCCTGGACTATATCCGTTATTTCTTGATGCGAGAAATTCCGTTTGGCAACGATGGAAACTACACAGAATCAAACTTAATCAACCGTATAAATTCTGAATTGGCTAATAACATAGGCAACCTGTCGCAACGCATTTTATCTTTCGCACAAAAATATTGTTCAGGGGTTGTGCCAACCGTTTCTTTACAGGAAGTTGATACCCAATTGCTTAATAAGGCTTATTCCACGATAGACCAAATGCGCGCCTCTATGGACAGCCAATCCTTGAATGCCGCTTTGGGCGAGATAGTCGCCCTTGGTTCTGCCGCGAATGAATATGTTGATCACCAAGCGCCATGGCGTTTGAAAGAATCTGATCCGAAGCGTATGGAAGAAGTTCTATACACGATGATGGAAGTCATCCGGGTGATCGCTATCATGCTGCAGCCAGTGACGCCACAAGCAGCCGCAGTACTGCTCGGCAATCTTGGCATATCTGAACCACAGGATTTTTCTCAGATTAAAAACACCATAACTCCTGGCGCACCGCTGCCAGCACCAGTGGTGGCATTTCCAAGGATAGAGCTGAAGTGATTGCAACAATCACTCACCTCCGCCAAGTTGGTGTACGTAGATTGATAATTGACGAATGGTGGAATCATCAAGACGCTTACTCCAATGCGGCATCACCCCCTGCCTGCCATTAAATATCACGTCATACACATCTTCTCTACTGCTTCCATAAAGCCAGACAGCATCATTTAAAGCTGGGGCACCAAAGGCTGTATTGCCCTCACCATTAACACCATGGCATGAAGCACAGTTGGCTTTATATAGTGCATCAGCCTCGCTAGCATGGTTTGGCCCATTGCGTAATGATAAAACATAATCCGTTACTCCATCAACCTGCTGCGGCGTCAAGATCTTATCTTTGCCAAAAGCCGCCATATTAGAATCTCGCGCCTGATCGTCGCCAGAGCGGATGCCATACTTAATGGTGGTATATATGTCATCAATCTTGCCGCCCCACAGCCACGCACCGGCAGTCAAGTTGGGATAACCGATATTGCCACCTCCATCAGCGCCATGGCACATAGCACAGTTATTGCGAAAAGAAGATTGCCCACCAACATTTGCAAAATGCAAAAGTTTTGGATCCTTCATTATCTCTTCAAATGACTGCTTATCAAATTTATCTTGATAAAACGAACGCACCTTTTGAACTTCAGCCACCCCCTGCTTTGCTTCTTTACCGGAAGACCAGCCTAAGATACCCACATTATCAGGCGTCGGCCATGAAGGATAAAGCAACCAATAAGTAAGGCTGGTGAACAACATAGCATAGAACAACAGCCGCAACCAAAATGGATCAGGGTTTTCATATTCGGTGATCCCATCCCATTCATGGCCAGTGGTTTTTACTTCTAAGTTTTTATCTTTATTATTTTTCATGATCATTATTTGGTTCGTTGCGCAGAGGAAGTGATGCCATATCTTTATAATGGTTTTTGGAGTTTGGCCGAAAAACCCAAGCGATAATCCCAATAAATGTTGTGAATAAAAGCAATAACAGCCAAATTCTTAAATCCGCATAATTCATCACCAATTCCTCCCTTGATTGGTTTTAAAGTCAACCATAGTGCCGATGCTTTGCAAATAAGCCACCAATGCTTCCATTTCCGTCACATCCGCCTGCCCTGGTTTATGCATTACCACTTTAGGATAACGTTTTTGAAAATCTTCTATCGCTTTTGGATCTTCATCTCTAGAGGTTTGAATTGAAATATCTTGAAGATAATTGTTTATATCAGCATCGCTGTATGGCACGCCCAGGCTTTTATATATGCTCATATATCGCTGGATCTCGGAGGTATCAAGCTTTTTCATGGCCATAAAATTATATGCCGGCATGATGGAAGTTGCCACCAAGTGCCGTGGGTTTATCAGATGGGCTATATGCCAATCATCTGAATATTTACCGCCAACCCTTGCCAAATCTGGGCCAGTGCGTTTTGACCCCCAGGTGAAGGGAAAGTCATACATACTTTCCGCTGCCAGAGAGTAATGGCCATATCGCTCCACCTCATCCCGCAAAGCACGCACCTGTTGGCTGTGGCAGCCATAGCATCCTTCGCGTTTATAAAGCTCAAACCCAGCTAATTCCAATGGGGTGTATGGGCGCATCCCTTCAACTCGTTCGATTGCCACTTCTTGCTTAAACAGCGGCAATATCTCAACCATGGCCCCAATCGAAGTGACGAGTATAGTAAAGGTTATCAGGATGAATACGTTGCGCTCAATTTGCTTATGTGATTTTAACATCTTACGCTTCTCCCGTGGCAGCTTTATTGCTACGAATGGTCATGATAACATTATACAACATCACGACTCCCCCTATTAAGAAAAAAGAACCACCAATGGCTCTGATCAAATAATATGGGTGCATGCTGGCCATCACTTCAATGAATGAATATTGCAAGAATCCCATCTCATCATAACTACGCCACATTAAACCCTGGGTTATTCCCGCTGCCCACATAGAGGTTATATAGAGCACAATTCCAATTGAAGCCAACCACAGATGCAAACTGATCAATTTCACCGAATAGATATCATTTTTTTTCCACAGCACTGGCACCATGTGATATATGGCGGCAAAACTTATCATCGCTACCCACCCTAAAGCACCAGAGTGAACATGGGCGATGGTCCATTCTGTGTAATGGCTTAATGCATTGACAGATTTGATCGCCATCATCGGGCCTTCAAATGTGCTCATGCCATAAAAGGCTATAGCAATGATTAAGAACCGCAACACCGGATCTTCTCTTAATTTATGCCAAGCACCAGACATGGTCATGATGCCGTTTATCATCCCACCCCATGAAGGCAACCACAACATCAAAGACATGGTCATGCCAAGGGTCTGGGCCCAATCTGGCAAAGCAGTATAGTGTAGATGATGGGAACCCGCCCATATATATAAAAATATAAGAGCCCAAAAATGCATTATCGACAATCGATATGAATAAACAGGGCGACCTGCGCGCTTAGGAACAAAGTAATACATAATTCCGATAAAACCTGTGGTTAACATGAAGCCAACCATATTATGGCCATACCACCACTGGATCATCGCTGACTGAACCCCAGGAAACACATATGCACTGTGAACACTTAACAACGAAATGGGAATAGATATATTGTTACCAATATGCAAAATAGCAGTTAGGAGGATATAGGCCAGGAAAAACCAATTGGCAACGTATATATGCGGCTCGTTTCTGCGCATTATGGTGGCGATATAAACCCAAGTGTATGCCACCCATATAACGGTTAAGAAAAGGTCAGCTTGCCATTCTGGCTCAGCATATTCACGCCCCTGGGTTATCCCCATCATATAGCCACCCAATGCTATAATAAGGAATAGCTGATATCCCCAAAAGATAAAGGGCAATATGCGCTCACCTGCCAACCTTGCCTGGCAAGTGCGTTGCACCACAAATAAGGAAGCGGCAAACAATGTGTTACCTGCAAAAGCCAAAATAACAGCCGAGGTGTGCACGGGGCGCAACCTGCCAAAAGAAAGCCAATGTATGTTGCCATTTATCTCAGGAAAGGCCATCTCTAATGCTATAAACACCCCAACAGAAAAACCCACAACCGCCCATATCACTGCGGCCAGGGTGAACAGCTTTATTATGCTGTCATTATATGAAGTGGTGCTAGAGACATTTTGTGCGGACATTAAATTAACTTATTGTAATAGAGTTAAAGCAAGATAACATTTAATGCATATGATTTCAAGTTCAGCCTTTTATAATATCAAGTCGCTTACCCTGATAAAGCCCAGAAATCGGGATCAATTCACCATGGAATTCACGAACGCTAACATTTGCCTCAGCCAACATCTCATGCGATATAACCACGCTATGGCGCCATTCTTCGCTTTGATTGGCATCATGATTGCCCGGGAAATTTCCGTCATAAATAACTTCCACAATCCCCGCTTGAATGATCGATTTAGCGCAGCGAGAACATGGTATCCATGGCGTGTATATCCTGCAACCCTTAGAGGCCACCCCAAGGCGAGCACACTGCAAAATGGCATTTTCTTCCGCATGATTAATGGATAAATATTTATATTCTTTATCAGTATAGCGATCTTCCAAGTCTTCAATCCCACGCGGCAAGCCATTATATCCAGTGGCTATAATTTCATTATCTTGCCCGACTATCACCGCCCCTATTCTGGTGCTTGGATCTTTACTTTTCATGGACACTAAATATGCCATGGTCATAAAATATTGATCCCAACTGAAGCTATTCAACATAAATTTACCCTATAACAAATATTATTATTAATGATGATGACATAAAATATTATTTTGCGCTACGATTATGTGTTAAATTAAAAATCCACGTGACGTCTCAAGCCACTTTCATAGCAACCAACTCTTCACAAAAGAAAATCCTCCGCATCTTTTTTCACCCACCTCCAGGAAAAGGCTTGCAGATATCTTAAAATAATGCTAAACATCTGCACAAGAATAAATTTGTCTTCAGGTGTTTTTATGTCTAGAAAATGTGCGATGAATCCCAGCAAGGGTGTTTTATACGGTCATCAAGTGTCTCACCCGAACCGCAAATCAAGCAAACGCTTCCTGCCAAACCTGCAAGCTTTGTCTTTATACAGCGACGTTTTGAAAGAATCATTCAATATGCGCATCAGTTTGCACACATTGCGTTCAATTGAGCATAATTATGGCTTAGATGGATATTTACTTTCCACTTCAAACACAAAGCTTTCTGCTGAAGCTTTGAGAATCAAAAAAAGAGTGGTCATTGCATCGGCTCTTAAACAACCAGAAACAGAAGGTGCGGCTGCTTAATATAGCCGCAATCTGATATATAAAACTCGTATCCTGGGTTGCCATGCGCGTTTTACATTTTATCTTCAAAATCATAACACCATACCGCCTTTATTTCCTTGGCATGCTGATGGCAATGGCTGGCGTTGCTGCATACACAAACTTTCAGGGCTATTTCATCAAATTGATGATCGATGCAGTTGCCGACCACAGCCAAAACACATTGGTTGAAACCGCCATATGGTATGGCTTGCTCCAATTCGCCATCATCATAGTCTGGACTTCTTATGATTATTTCGTTTTAAAGACCAACTCTCTGCGCTGTGAAATCTCCAACGCCATGCTTGATAAGATAAAACATTACGACATAACCTTCTTTCAAAACAACTTCGGCGGCAGCCTCTCCTCCAAAATAAAAGACGCAGCCACCCTTATACCCACCGTGCTATACCTTGTTATCGATAACTACTTCCAGCTCCTTCTGGTTATTTTGATATCATTAGTCTTATTAAGCACAATTCATTGGGGCTTTGCCGCAGCACTTTTGCTTTGGGTGGGGGTTTTTATAGCGATGTTTTATGGACAGATGAAGACCGTGAACGCCATGAGCATGGACACGGCCGAATCCGACGCCAAGATATGGGGCAGAATAGTTGATTATATAGGCAACATCCTAGCAGTTAAGTATAACGCGACAAATGCCTATGAGCGCCGCGTTTTGAAAACCTCGCAAAAAGAATATATCCAGCGCGCTGACAAAAGAGGATATTACCTGCTTAAGTGCTATTTCGGAATGGGCGTGGCCTTTTGGTTCTACATCGCTGGATGCCTAGCCTTTTTGATATATCTATATAATGGCAACCACATCTCTCCTGGAGACTTTGCCTTTGTGTTCTCTATTAACTATAACATCGTCGATCAGCTTTTTTACTCCACCCACACCCTGCGCGATTTTGTAACAAACTGGGGAGCTATCGATAGATCATTGGCCGTTTTAGAGGCAATTCCAAACGTTCAAGATAAACCGAGCGCAAAGCAACTCAAGGTTTCCAAGGGAGAGATAACCTTTAAAAACGTCAGTTTTCACTATAACGGATCAACACCTATATTTGAAAACAAATCCCTCTTTATCGCCAATAAAGAAAAGGTTGGCTTGGTTGGATATTCTGGCAGTGGCAAGTCCACCTTTGTAAACTTAATTATGCGCCTTTATGACGTGAGCAATGGCAGCATCACGATTGATGGGCAAGACATCCGCAACGTCACGCAGGATTCATTACGTTCATCCATCGGCATGATCCCGCAGGACCCATCTCTGTTCAATCGCTCTATGATGGATAACATACGTTACAGCCGCATAGAAAGCACCGACGAAGAAGTTATATCTGCCGCTAAGCAAGCGCACGCACACGACTTCATCCTAACCCTGCCAGGCGGATATGAATCACTAGTTGGGGAAAGGGGATTAAAATTGTCAGGCGGGCAACGCCAAAGGATAGCTATCGCTAGAAGTATCTTAAAAAATGCACCCATCTTAATTCTTGATGAAGCCACATCGCAATTGGATTCAATAACAGAAACAGAAATTCACGACTCCTTGCTGAATCTGATGGAAGGTAAAACTACGATAGTGGTCGCCCATCGTCTATCCACACTTTTGCATATGGATCGCATCCTGGTTTTTGACAAAGGGAAGATAGTCGAAGATGGACGTCATAAAGATTTGTTGGCTAAAAATGGGGTATATAAAACTTTATGGGATGCTCAGGTTGGCGGCTTTTTGCCTGATTAGAATTTTAGATGCCTTTAAATAAATACTTGACCTCAATCCCCCGTAACGCATACTATCTTAAATGCATATAAACTTTTCGAGGCAATAGATTATGGCCAAACTTAACGTATCATTTAACATCCGCACCATAAAGATACATAACTCCAACTTGCTTGGCAACTCCACCTTAAACTATACAACTGCTGATAAGATACTCCTGCTGAATTCAAACCTCAATTACAACACGTCCGTTATATTAAACACTGGCAGTAAACTAAGTTGCACCAACAGCAACATAACTTCCCCTGACATATACTTACCAACCGAAAACTTGATAGAGCAAGAGAACTGCCTCTTCACAGGCACCATCCATTATGGCGACTTCTAATCCTGCAAGAACTGAGAGATTTCGGTTAAGTCTTTGATAAAGCCTTCAATGCTTAGAGCATCAATAGAGTTCAGCCTTGGGTTATCATGACGCCTAACCACCACCACATCCATACCGGCCGCATTTGCAGCCATAATGCCAGTGTCGCTGTCTTCTATAACCAAGCAACGTTTTGGGTCCATAATCCCCATATGCCGCGCAGCAAAAATATATAAATCTGGCGCCGGCTTTGGCTGCCCAGCTTGATGATAAGTAAAGATCTCATCATCCCTAAAAAACTTTAACAGATCCGTCACTTCCAAAGCATTAAGCACATATTCTCGGCGACCATTAGATGCCACGCACTTTGGAAAACCCTTAAGCTGCTTCAGCATCTGCATAGCACCAGACATTGGAACAACACCACTCACAATAACCTTGCGTATAGCTTTTTCTGATTCCATCTCAAATTTATTTAAATCAAAATCTGCCCCTAACTCCATCTGCAATATCATAGACATCTGTTCATAGCTAATACTAGAAAAAGCAGAGTGGCAAAAGTCTGGGGTATATTTACTGAACCCCATCTTCTGCAGAACTTCTGAAACAGCGTTCGTCGCTGGCCCTTCACTATCAACCAAAGTTCCATCGCAATCAAAAATAATTAGATCATATTTGCTCATAAAAACCCTTATTATTGATGTTGCCCATGCTTACGTAATTGATCAAATGATATAACATTGTCGCTTATTGATTCGGTGATTTCCTCACTGCTGACGTTTTTGTGCTTAGGGTGGGCTATTGCATCACTTTCCACATTAACTTCAACATCTTCAAAATCATACTCCACTTCTCTGAACTGCAGACCGAACTGCACGCTAGGATCGGCAAAGCTGGTGATTGCGCCATAAGGGATATAGATATTTTCTTTGCATCCATCAAAGCTTAAGGTAATAGAAAAACCTTTAGCATCCACCTTTAAATCTTGATATTGATATTGCAACACTATCGTCATCTCATGAGGATATTTCACCAGCAGATTTTCACTTATCCTAACCCCCTTATGCCTGGTGCCAAATGAAATAAAGAAGTGGTGTTCCCCAGGCAATCCTTCCTGCTCAACCCTCTTTAAAACCTTGAAAACAATAACGTGCATTGCTTCATCCACAAGCCGCCCGTAATCTATCAAATCTTTTTTCATAACAACCCTCTATACTATCAATTTTTATTAAACTACCTTGTTAATTTTTAGAAAGCAATATATTTACTACATGCCCCAACAGCCTAAAAATAACATTTATTTAGCCACCTTAGAAATGAGCTTGACAGGGATCAGCATATACTATATCTTCTCGATCAATTAATTTCACATGTAGTGTTAAATATGGCTAATCATAAATCAGCAAAAAAATCTCACAAAACCGCTGCGGCGAGCGCTTTGCGTAACCGCTCTATTTTGAGCAGAGTTAAAACCTTCATAAAATCATTAGAAGTTCTTGTTTCTGAACGCAAAGTTGATGAAGCTAAAGCTAAATTTTCCGTTGTTGAATCAGAAATAATGAAAGCATCATCTAAAGGGGTTATCAAGTCAAATACCGCCTCTAGAAAAGTTAGCCGCTTGTCTGCTAAGGTGAAAGCTTTATCTGTCACTCAAGCTTAAGCTATAGACAAGGTTTCAACATGCGCATCGCTCTATTTGTGATTATAAATATACTTATAGGGCTGCTCTTCTATCATTACCCCATCGATATATATGTATCAAACATATTCTTTACCCCTGAGCTTGGGTTTAAGAACACTATCTTTTTAGTTTTCCTGCGTGATTTCGTCTATGCCGTCATGGCCGCAACCTGCATAACTACTTCAGTCATGATATTGCATAGGTTTTATCTTTTGCGCAGTTATAACTATCGCCATTATCTAAAGCTTATCTATCTGTTGATGGCATTCATAATCGGGCCTGGCCTGGTTATTAATATGGGCTTCAAGGAGCACTCTCATCGCCCACGCCCCTCTCAGACGATCATCTTCAATGGCAACAATGAATACACCCCTCCATTTGATTTCAGCGGCAAATGCTCTAGCAACTGCTCATTTGTTTCTGGCCATGCATCTGTTGGCTTTATGTTCTATGCCCTTGCCTTCATTCAAAGAGAGGTGCGCCGCCGTCGTTTCTTTATATTATGGGCAACAGCCCTTGGAGCATTTTTTGGCGCAGCACGCATCATGCAGGGCGCTCATTATCTAAGCGACATCATATTCTCCGGCGTTTTCGTATTTATAACCTGCTATTTACTAGCCAAAATAATAAAACCCGAGCAAGAGCAATATCCACTATAGGATCTGCCGCGTTATAAAAAGTTAATTCTAATCATAAGAAAATACTTGTAGTTCCCATTTGCATGAGCTATTATTTCCCAAATTCATTTCAACAGGATGCAATGCACCTCACCATTCTCAACTTCGAAAGAATAATCACAAATACCAAAGCCCCTCTGCGGGCTTTTTTCATATCTATTTATCAACAGGGATACACATTATGAACAGTCGTTATGCCACACTACATGGGATATTCTTCATGCTTTTGAATATGGCTGCTATAGCTATTTCAGATATTTCCAGCAAAGCTTTGCGGGAAACAATGAGCTCCGCTCATATTGTGTTTATATACAAACTTTCATTGTTGCTGATCATCATGCCCTGGGTTTTAAGCAAAGGGATAAGTGGATTAAAAACTGAAAAAATCCATATACACCTAACCAGAAGCCTGTTGAGCGTGTTGGGCATGTTATTCTTTGTGCACGGATTAAGTCATGTAAAAATGGCGGATGCCGCAGCCTTAGAAAACCTTCAATCAATTGCCCTAGCAATTATTGGCGCAGCTTTATTCAAAGAACGTCTTACGAAAACAAAACTAGCCGCTGTTATAATAGGGTTCTTAGGGGCAGTCATAGTTATTAATCCCGATATAATTAATTTCATTAATGGCTCGACGCCTGAAATAAATGCCGATAAATATTACGGCTTCACTTTAGCTGGCATAGGTTTTTGGGTGATGAATTCCGTGACAGTAAAGATTCTTGGCAAGACCGAGCAAAACCGCACTCAGATGTTCTATCTATTGTTTTTCGCTTGCCTGTGGACAGCCCCAGCTGCCTTGATAAAATGGAAAGCAAAAGAAATCTTTGGAACAAATCTATACATAATCCCCGATGGCAGCGTCAGCCTTGCTGACTTCAACCTTCATTCAGATGCAATCAAGTTCTTGGTTGTTATGGCCATCTGCCAATTCGTTCATGGCACTTCATATTTTAAAGCCCTGAAAAATGATCTTTCCATAATAGAGCCCCTGCGTTACACCAAGCTGATATTCAGCGCCCTGCTTGGATATCTGATGTTTCAAGAAGCCCCAACAATGGAATCATATTTTGGCTATGGGCTTATCACCGCATCCGGCTTGATATTGTTGCGCTCCGAGGTTCGCAAAACTCGTATTAAGAAATAGAATCAAATACCCGACCCGCGAGAGCCAAAATCTTTAACGCCCTTAGCCATAAAGTCTTTATATGACTCTAGGTTTGTTATTTCCTTCATTGCGAATGACGCAGCATATTCCTTACCTTCATATTTACATGCTGCTGCCATCCCTCGAGCCTTCACGTTATTTACAAAGTTCTCCATGCTGCTCTCTCCAGCCAATTGCCTGGGATTTGTTATTTTATATATTTCATACATAGCCAGCTTAACCCTTCTTTTTTTCTCTTCTTTGGTAAGCTCGTCATCAATGCCCAACTCTTCTTCCTTGCTTTTTTCTTTCTTTTTCACTTTTCCAAATATTTTTTCCAGAAAATGTAATATCTGCAGGTCAATATTAGGATTGTTCACATTAAGCGCTAGATATTCCATTAAAATCAGCAACATCGGCCTGTATTTATCTATGGCGTCTTGCATACCATCAGAATCAGATTCAATGATTTTGCGCAGTTCATAGACAGCGTCCAGCATGCCGAGTAATGATTTCGCATCCAGAGAATAGCCCGTATCGGATGTGTTTTTCACCTTTGTATACATACCTTATTAACCTATCACAGCCCTGCCCCACGTGAACCAGCATCATGAACGCTTTGCCGCACAGCACTTTTATATGATTCCATATTTTTTATCTCTTTAACTGTAAAATCTTCTGCATGCTCATAACCTTCAAATTTGCAAGCCACTGCCAAACCTCTGGTCTTTACATTCTTTATGAAATTATCCATCTCGGTCTCACCTGCCAACCTTTGAGGATTGGTGATTTTATATATCTCATACATGGCCATTCTAGCTCGATGCTTCTTTTCTTCTGGGGTTAAATCATCGTCTTTACCCTCTTCCTCCCCTTCTCCCTTTTCTTTTTCTTCTTCCTCTTTTTTCTTTTTCTTCTTCAATTTATTACCAAAAATCTTTTCTAAGAAATGAAATATTTCCGGATCAAGGTTTGGATTATCTTCATTTAATGCTAAATATTCCAATAAGATAAGCATTACAGGCTCTTGTTGCATTATGGCCTCATCAATCCCAGATGCGCCTGTATACAATGCCTTGCGAAGCTCATAAGCAGCTTCAAGCATGGATATAAGAGATTCAGCATCCAATGCCGCCACTTTATCGGATGTATTTTTCAGCCTTAAATCTGTGCTATTATTATCTGACAATCAATACTTCCTTGCAAAACTAAGTTCTTAGTTACATTATATATTTTAATAAACTATAAGAGCAAACAATATTATCATGAAAAGATTTATTTTTATCACCCTATTGTTATGTGCCAACATAGCCTCAGCAGAAAGCAGCACCTTTGCCGAATGCCAATTAACTCCAGCTATATGGGCAACTTACCCCCCCCCAACATTCACCACTTCTAATAATTTGCGTCGCAAAAGTGGGTCCTATAAATTCGCGCAAGGGCATTTTGTTAATATAGTTGGTCGGGTTTTAGACAGCAATTGCACCCCAGTTACAGGGGCTACGGTTAGAATATGGCAAACAAATGCCATGGGCGTGCTTGAAAATGACCCTAATGCTGTTGATGATAAAGACCCTAATTTTTCTGGGTCTGGCACTGCGGTTACTAATAATCTTGGGTTTTATTCATTTTTCACCGTTATGCCTGCAGCCACTGAAAATCGGGCTCCTCACATCAAACTTTCCGTGTATCATTCAGAATTAGCAGGGCTTGAGACCGAAATGTTCTTTCCAAATCAACATCTGAATGAGCGAGATCAAACACTGAAACGGCAACTTAATATAAGAAATAGAAAACTTTTACTAGCCAAACAAATTGGATATGATAAGATAGAAAATGCTGACATATATGAGTTCAATATAACTCTTGAAGGCAAGTTAAACTATAAACAATATTAAGTGGAGATTACTATTATGTCTAAATTAAGCGCTCTTGCAGTTGTTGCTGCTACTGCTTTGATGTCAACTGTTGCATTCGCTGACACTGCTGCTACTGCTGAAACAACAGAAAACACAGTTGCTACAGAAAACACCGCTGAAGCTGCAAAATAAATTCATTAGGTGGGATGATGACTTATTATCCCACCTATTTGACCCTAAAATAACAATAAAATCTGGATGGCACCCATGTCTAAAATCAAATCAATAACTGCTTTAGCGTTTTCTCTTGCTCTAGTTGGAGCAACAGCTTCTTTTGCTGAAGAAATGAAAGAAGGCGCCATGGAACACAAAGAAGAAGCTGCAGAACACAAAGAAGAAGCTGCAGAGCATCATGAAGGTCATGAGCATCACAAAGGACACAAACATCATAAAAAAGCTGAGTAATCTCAGTTAATAATGATTGTTAGCGCCTCGCTATGGCTAACGCCTTAGCGAGGCTTTTTTATTATGAGCGGCTTTCTTTTGGGCAGTTTGCCGTTGCCAAACACTCTTAATAATTGTATGATATCCAAGCAATAGTTAAATTGGACCATTTACAATGAATCATAAGAATATATGTGTGTTCTGCAGTGCTCGGGATGTTGAAAAGAAGTATCACACTCTGGCTGCTGAGTGCGGACGTATAATCGGCAATCAAGATTTAACACTTGTATACGGCGGTGCCAGCAATGGCCTTATGCGGGAAGTTTCAGATTCAGCTCATACAAACGGAGCTAAAGTTGTTGGCGTCTTCCCTAAGTTCATGCATAATCTTGAGATATTAAACAACCACATGGACTCCACTATATTCGTAGAAACATTAGCAGAAAGAAAAACTGTGATGATACAAGAATCTGACGCTTTCATAATATTACCAGGAGGATTTGGCACACTAGATGAATTCTTCGAAGTTTTAACCATGAAAATCTTAGGGCAAACCACTTCTCCCATTATAGTTATTAATATAGATGGATTCTGGGATTCTATGCTTGCCATGTGTGATGAAATCGTCGCCAATGGCTTCGCTCGCGATAATGCCATAAAGCACTTTCAAGTCACTTCAAACTTAACCGAAGCTTTTGCGATTTTAGGAGTAAAATTATGAAAATTATTATTGCTGGCTGCTCTGGAAAAATGGGCAAAACATTGTTGCGTTACGCCATACAAGAACAAGCCGAGGGGCGCTGCACATTAGTTGGTGGCACAGTAAGCCCTGAATCGCCATATATCGGCAAGGATCTGCATTTAATTGCTGGGATAGAAGGTAAGTCAGGGCTCAGAGCATGCAGCGACCTAGCCCCACTCGCCGCATCTGCAGATGCAGTCATAGACTTCACCAATCCAGATTACAGCTGCCTGGTATCTAAGATGTGCTCTCAATATAACTTAATTCATATATGTGGAACCACAGGCTTCACTCCAACAGAGCAATTTCATTTCGAACGCGGGGCGCTAAAACACCCCATGCTATATTCCGCCAACATGACCTTGGGCATTAATCTCTTAGTAAAATTGCTTCAAGAAGCAGCAAAGAAACTAGATCCATCTTCATACGACGCCGATATATTAGAAATGCACCATCGCCATAAAGCGGACTCACCTTCAGGCACAGCACTAATGTTAGGACAGGCAATAGTAAATGCCCGCCGCACAGAGTTAACTCGCTATTCAACTGCAGATGAAGTCATTCGCCCTACAGGCTCAATTGGATTTTCTTCTTTGCGCGCAGGCGACTTGATCGGAACCCATGAAGTGATTTTCTCTGGCGAAGGTGAAACCATAACCTTCAAACACCAATCTCACAATCGCAGCATATATGCTCAAGGAGCTTTTAAAGCTTGCTATTGGATGAAAAATAAACCAGCAGGAAGGACATACTCTATGCTGGATGTATTGAGCAATTAAGGCATCTGCTTTCACTAAAAGTCACGCGCTTCACTCAATATAGAAGCGCGATTTTAAAAAGAACTAAATATGTATCGCTTTATCATAAGTCGCCATAGCGGCTTCTTTTAACGCCTCACTTAAACTTGGATGCCCATGAGAAGTGCGAGCAACATCTTCCGAAGAAGCGCCAAATTCCATCGCCATCACCAGTTCGCTTATTAAGTCACCGGCATTAGGGCCTATGATTTGCGCGCCCAATATTCTATCTGTGAATTTATCTGCGATTATTTTGGTGAATCCATAAACTTCACCATTAGTACGCGCACGGCTATTAGCCATAAATGGGAATTTACCCACTTTATATTCTATACCTGCTGCTTTCAGCTCAGCTTCACTGCGGCCAACCGAGGCTATCTCAGGATGGGTATAAACTATCCCCGGGATAACGGCATAATTAACATGTCCATGCTCTCCAGCAATAATCTCAGCAACGGCTATTCCTTCCTCTTCTGCTTTATGAGCAAGCATAGGGCCAGCAATCACATCTCCTATAGCATAAACGCCTGCAATATTAGTCTGATAATTAGCATCTACGGAAATTCTTCTGCGTTCGTCAAGATTAATCCCTATCGCAGCAAGGCCCAACCCATCGGTATAACTTCTTCTGCCGGCGGCTGATAATATGATATCACACTCAATGGTCTCTATCACATCGCCATCCTTAGCTTGGATCTCGATTATTGCCATTTCCTTGTTAACAGTCGCTTTGATAACTTTAGTTGCAGTTCTAAACGAAATTCCTTGAGCAGAGAATATCTTCTGCGCCTCTTTACTAACGTCTTCATCCATAGTCGCAAGGATGCGATCGGCATATTCTATAACTATAACTTCAGCTCCAAGACGCGCCCATACCGATCCCATCTCTAAACCAATAACTCCGCCACCTATAACCAACATCCTTTTTGGCACTTCATTTAATTCCAATGCGCCTGTCGATGAGACTATCCTGCGCTCATCGATCTCCACCCCACATAATGGGCTAACTTCTGATCCCGTCGCAATTATAATGCTAGCCGCTGAAATCAATTCTTCTTTACCATCATTAACAACAGAAATGGTGTTATTATTTACAAACTTCGCTGCACCGATGATTTTAGTAACTTTGTTCTTACGAAACAAACCATCTATTCCCTTCGCCAAATCAGACACAATCATATTTTTACGATCCATCATTTTAGATAGAGATAGAGAAACATTTTTCACCCCAACGCCGTGCTCTTCCAAATGCTTGGCCTCTTCAAACTTATGGGACGACTGCAATAAAGCCTTAGAAGGAATGCATCCAACATTTAAGCAGGTTCCACCCAAACGCTCTCTTTTTTCCACACAAGCAACATTTTTGCCAAGCTGAGCAGCTTTAATTGCCGCCGTATATCCAGCCGGGCCGCCACCAATTACTATCACATCAAATGTTTTCATACCGTCCCCTTTGTTATTCTAGTTTTAGCTATTAATTTTTTGTATCCACACGCAGTGCAACTTTTCTCTTGCACCACTTTTTCAAAGCATACAGCCTCACCTTTGCTGGAGCCCACATTCTTTTCCAAAACTCTTTCGCCCCGATGGGCATAACTCCATAACGATTTGCATTTAGGGCAGCGATATCTAAACGTCAGCGAGAGATAGCTCATAGGCATAACGATTAACATCAACAAAGCACCAGCCGTAAACACGACATACATCAAATGCTCTAGTGGAGCCTCATAAATTCTAAAATAAGCTATCGGCAAAGCAGTCGCAACCCATAATAAAATGGTAAGCATAAAAGCTTTAGATACTGCAATCTTTTGTAGACTCATAATTCAGCTTAAGTTATGGGTTTTTCTTTCTGTGTTTATATATATAAACACACAGCAAAACAGCCAATCCAGATATCACACCTGCATTGATCTGATGAACATACTTCTTTAACATTGTTTGCTCTTGCCCTATGTAATAACCAAGGGTGATTAAGATTGCATTCCACAGAAAACCACCAATTGTTGTGTAGGTAATAAAGCGGGTTATATTCATCTTTGCAAGGCCCGCGGGGAAAGAAATAAAGTGTTTAACCCCAGGCAATATTCTTCCACTAAAGGTCGAAATGGCGCCGTGTTTTTCAAAAAATAATTCTATAGACTGCAAACGTTTTGGTGTCATAAATAAATATTTGCCGTAACGCATTAGCACAGCCCTGCCATAATAGCGTGCAATCATATAGTTAAACATAGCCCCACCAACAGTGCCTATTGTGCAACATGGTATAACAATCATTGCATTCATCTTCCCTTCGGCTATGAGATATCCAGCAGGGATGAGGGTTATTTCGCTGGGGATAGGGATAAATGTGCCTTCAATAAAAGTCATTATGACTATGCCTATATATCCTAGGGACTCTACCAACTCAGTAATTTTTGCAAATAGTTCTATCATTGATTATCATAAAATTTCGTTCTCAGTAAGCAAGTATAGGGGATAAAAAATATTTATGCCAGCAAAATAAAGAGGCCTGGATTACTTAAATTTAACGTTCTGATCTGCTGCAGCTATTCCCCAAGCATTCTCTTTCAAAATCCATCCTTTATGACCAAAACAACTAACTTCACACCAGTCTGTTTTACATTGCTTTAAGGCACAGGTAACTCCCAATTGAACTCGAGCAACTGGGTTAGATTCTAAGGATGGCTTGCGCAGAAGAAATAATTCCTTAGCTAGCTGCTTTGCAGCAAGGGGCCCAGAAATAACATTCTTGATAACAACAACATGCCTAGAGCCAGAAAGCATCGCTTCATGAACCCAACCATCTTCCCCATCTATATCATTAATTTTACGCCAATGCTCAAATTCTGCAACCACCTTGATTGGATATCCCTTTTGGTGATATATCCACTTAACCAGATGTTGATTGCTGGGGCCAGCCCTAACATTGGTTACCTTGGATTTAAAACTAACAAATCTTGGTATAGGCAAACCCGTAACTCGCCCAACCTCGGCAAAGGCATTGCCAAAATATAACTGCATAGCAATTAATAAAATCAGAATTCTCATATCTTATTACGCAATCTTTGAGCCACATGCAACGAAACCATCCCATCTAAATTACCGCCTAACAATGAAATTTGCTTTACGAAACTAGAAGAAATAAAGTGACTGTTTTCAGTAGCAGGCAGGAAAATAGTTTCTATCTCGGGCGCCATTTTATGATTCATATACGACATTTGAAATTCAAATTCAAAATCAGATACAGCTCGCAGCCCTCGCACTATTATATTAGCATCTTGCTGCTTCACAAAATCTATTAATAATCCATCAAAAACCATAACTTTAATATTATTCACAGGCAGCGCGCTGACTTCTATTTCCGCTATCTCCAGCCTTTCTTCCAAAGTGAATAACGGTGTTTTAGAGCTGCGCATGGCAATCCCTACTATCACTTGGTCGAATATACTGGCAGCGCGCTTCAGTATATCCAAATGGCCAAAAGTGATTGGATCAAATGTGCCTGGATATATAGCCGTTTTTAACATAGCTTGCATTGCCTTTGGTTTATTCTTTTAGGTTATTACTTGCTTCGATCAAAGGCAAGTCCAAATTGCTTCATGGTGGATTGAAAGAATGCAGGTATCGGCGCCATAAAATTATAAGCCTTACCCTCAATTTCAAAAGAAAGAGTGTAAGCAACCAGATGTAATTGATCTAACACGTTATAAGGCAACGGCTTATCAGGCAGCCAATACTTATGATCTCCAAGTATTGGGTTGCCTAATATTTGGCTATGAACCCTGAGCTGGTGCATGCGCCCCGTGCGGGGCCACATCCTCACCAAAGAAACCTGCCCCAAAGCATAATCCAACACCGCATAATCCGTTAAGGCAGACACCCCTTTTTCGCTTTTACGCATATTCTCGAAGTTACCCCTAACTTCTTTGCTTATAGCATAATTTATTGTGCCTTTCTTGAGGCTAGGCACGCCATTCAATAATGCAAGGTAACTCTTTTCCATCTCTCTTTTTTGAAATAACCCTGTTAGGATATGTGCCATTCTTGCCGAACGAGCTAGCAATATCAACCCACTGGTTTCTCTATCCAATCTATGCACCAGGCGAGGTTTTTCACAACCCTCTGGGACCAGAAATTCAAGAGCATCATCCAAACTAACTGCTATTTTGCTTCCGCCCTGCACGGCTAAACCATAGGGCTTATTTAAAACGATAATGTCATCGTCTATATGAAGGATCATATCTTTCAAGGTGGCTGCTAATTTCTTACCACGCCAATTCACTTCCGGCTTAGGAACCTCTGTCGTCTCTAAATGCATCTCTGGAAAGCGCAGTTGCAGGCCCGCTTCTATACGACTATCCACTTTAACTCTTTTACCATCCATACGCACCTGGCCAGTGCGAGCCAACCTTGCAACCTGGGCAAATGGCCAGTTAGGATAATGGCGCTTAAACCACCGATCCAACCTGATCCCATCATCGTCTTTATCTATAGTTACGTGAAGTATGGTCATAAATTTTACTATTAAAATTATCTTGCCACTAGCGGCATCTGAAATGTGATGGCGGAAGGAAAGGGATTCGAACCCTTGTTACCTTTGACAGTAAACACGCTTTCCAAGCGTGCGCCTTCAACCACTCGGCCACCCTTCCATATTACTGGCGACAAGTGTATATTATCTTTGCCTAATAAGCAACTAATAACCTACACAAGCCTGCATAGCCGAACTCAAGCAAAACTGAATAATATTTTATTCATCTAAAGATGGAAGCATGCCAAGCGCTCTTTGGTATGTGGCAAGAAGAAGGTCTTGCTCATCAACTTCTTGTGGCTCCATCTTACGCAACTTAAGAATTTGGCGCATTATCTTTGGCTCAAACCCGTCGGACTTAGCTGAAGCAAAAATATCTCTAATATTAGTTGCCACCTCTGTTTTCTCCATCTCTAAGCGCTCAATACGCTCAATATATTGCTTAAGCACATTTGCTTCAATTCCCGCCACAACAGACATGTTATTCATCCCATATAAAATTCACTGCGCTTATATTGCGCGATAGCAAACTTTATAACCGTACCCAAAGCCGCAGTCAAGGGCACAGCGATGAGAACACCAAAAAATCCTAATAAATTTCCACCAACTATTAAGCCAAATAAAAGCCATGCCGGGTGAAGCCCAACACTGTCGCCTATCAACTTTGGTGAAATGAAATTACTTTCCATAATATGACCGAGAAGAAAAATCCCTAAGGTTATTACCGCATAGTAAAAGCTACCATACTGTAGCCCGGCAATCATCGCACAAAACAGACCTGCACAACCAGCTCCAACATAAGGGATAACAATCAATATCCCACTGCAAAAACCAAGCACCACAGCAGAATCCAATCGGATTATACTAAGCGCTATAGCATAATATACCCCCATAACAAGGCAGGCATATATCTGCCCCCTTAAATAACCAGCCATAGTCACATCCATTGCCTTGGTTAACTCTGCAGTGGCGGCCCGGTAACGCCCAGGGATAACTCCAAATGCTGCGGCGATGATCTGCTGCCAGTCTCGCAATATATAGAAAGCAATAATTGGCATCAGCGCCATAACAGAAGCTATATTAATAGCCACACTTCCAGATTTTATAAACCTGGAAACAACATCACCAAAAAACCCCATTGCATTGCGCGACGCCGAGGTTAAGGCATCTTCAATCCTAGCTAATATTTCCGGGGACACCCCCCCTATCCACTCTATTAATTGCGGGACTATTTGCGTCTGCACTCGCTGCTGATAGATAGACATCTTTTGAATTATTAGCAGGCTTTGGTGATAAAACATTGGCGATAACACCAACACAAGCGTCACAAAGAAATAGATGCAGATTGTAATCATGAAAAGGGTTGCAGCAGAACGCGGGATCCTCAGCGAAGACAGCAGATTAACCGCTGGATTTAACAAATAGGCTAAAACGAAGGCAGCAACGAAGTATGCAATCGCACTGCTGCAAGCGTAAAGCGCACCCGACACTATTAGAATTGAAATTATTAAATTGTATGGCATGATGCTATCTTGATAATTGTTTCATTAGTTATTGTTCACTTTTTCAGCTTATTTTGCAAGAGTATAATGCGCGCAAATGCAATAGGTTTAGATCAAAAAAACCGTCTGATTACAGCATCTAATAAAATCAACTTGCAAACCATGTCAGGATCTTTAGAATATATTCCAATTAATTAACTCAGAGATATAAGATGCGTTGCCCATTTTGCGGATTTGATGACACTCAAGTGAAAGACACCCGCCCTTCGGAAGATGGCACCATCGTAAAAAGACGCAGGTCTTGCCCCAATTGCGGAGGCCGCTTCACAACTTATGAACGGCTAGATACAAGAGAAATAAAAGTGATAAAACGAAGCGGGGCAATCAAGCTGTTTGACAGCAGTAAATTATTGCGCTCGATGCAGATAGCCTGCAGAAAACGCCCTGTCTCAGAAGAGCAATTAGAGCAATTAGTATCATCCATCACTACTAAACTTGAAAAATTCGGCGATGGCGAAATTCCATCGCAAACCATCGGGCAATTAGTAATGAAAGAGTTGGCAGCGATAGACAGAGTTGCATGCATCCGATATGCCTCTGTGTATATGGAATTCGCCGAAGCCAACGATTTTGGTAAATTTATAGCGAGTATTGATAATGGGTAAGAAACTTCCATCACTTGTTATAGCTGCCGGCGGCACAGGCGGGCACATCTTCCCGGCTCAAGCCATGAGCGAATACATAATCAACAAAAGAATATATTCCCCCACTTTTGTTACAGATACAAGAGGATCTGCATTTTTCACACTCAGTCATCCCTTGCTGAAAAATGGGCTCGTAATCCCAACAATTCGTTTCAGCTTAAGGAATATATTCAGATTACCTTTGGACCTAGCAAGGTTTGCAGCGAGCGTGGTTAAGCTTGCTGTCAACTTCTGGATGCTAAACCCAGTAGCTGTAATAGGCTTTGGGGGATACGCTTCTTTCCCCGCGCTGTTGTCAGCTGTTGCTCTACGAATTCCAATCATATTACATGAATCCAATGCAGTTATGGGGCGCACAAATCGAATGTTTATGCCATTTGCCTCAACAGTCATGCTAAGTTTCCCCAACACCCGCGGAATATCCCCGCGCTTTATGCATAAAGTTAAAATCACTGGCACCCCCGTGCGCAGCAGCATCAGCGACATCTCCAAGCAACCTAATCCTCCTCATGATGGGTTAAAAATTTTAGTAATAGGAGGAAGCCAAGGGGCAAAAACAGTTTCAGAATCAGTGCCACTAGCAATCAGCCAGCTTTCAACTTCTTTACGTGACAAGCTGACTGTATGGCAACAGGTTAGGGAAGAATATCTAGATAAATCGGAAAAGATCTATAAAAAAGCTTTAAGCAACTTCATGACAGCCACCTTTTTCCCAGACACGCCTGGCAGCAAAGATTCCATCTCAGATCTTATGCAGCAAGCAGATCTGGTTATAGCACGGGCCGGTGCCTCTACTATAAGCGAAATTATGACCCTCGGCAAAGCATCTATTTTGATCCCTTTTGCCGCGGCTAAAGATAATCATCAATATTATAACGCCCTGAATTTAGTGGAAAACGAAGCTGCGTTAATGGTTGAGGAAGGTAAAAATATAGTTAGTGATTTAACCGCCGCCATCTCACTTCTGCTGATAGATTCGAAAAAACGCACCGTATTGGCTAAAAAATCTTACAGCTCTATCCATCTGGAAAGCACTGCATCCATGGTTAAGATCCTTAAGGATATCGGCAAATAACCTTATCTCTTTCTATAATCAGCAACGTTACGCAGATGCTCTTGATAGTTATTTGAAAATTTATGCCCACCCTTGCCATCAGCAACGAAGTATATAGCATCACTTTCAGCAGGCGAAAGAACCGCCTTAATCGATTCCTTGCCAGGATTAGATATAGCCGTCGGGGGCAACCCCTTATGTAAATAAGTGTTATATAGCGAGTTGTTTGTTAAGTCTTTACGCAACAACAACCTGCCCAAATCATATCTGCCATTTGTAAGGCCATATATAACAGTTGGGTCAGCCTGCAACACCATGCCCTTGCGCAATCGGTTTAAATACACCGCAGCAACCATAGATCTCTCGTGCGGCAAAGCCGCCTCTTCTTCCACAATAGACGCAAGATTAATAACATCATCAGCTTTGGATTGCTGTATTGGAAGAGTTGCTATGAAATCATTCATAGCCTTATGCATCACAGCCAATATCGCAGCTTTTTCTGTGGGATATGTATATTGATAGGTGTCTGGCATCAGCCATCCTTCTTTATAAGAAATGGTGTCCACCGAACCCATTAACCCATGAGCAGCATTGATTATCTGTAATATCTGAAAGTTAGACATCCCCTCGGGGATGGTGATTTTATGCTGAATAACCTCGCCGGAAATCAAAAGCTGCGCTATATCAACCGGCCTGCTATGAGGTTTTATTTCATATTCTCCGGCTTTTAAATATCTGCCATCCAAAGCCTTTATCTTACTCATTAAGGTAAACATTTTCGCAGAAGCAATAACCTCATGCTTAACCAACAATTCGGCTATCTGGTTACTGCTGCTATGAGGAGGTATATAAACAACCACGGCTAAATTAGGTGAGTATGTACATCTATTGTAATACAAACAGTATCCAACCATGATCATTAAAGACAGGATAACTATTCTGAGCAAACTACGCATCTAATTTCTTGAAGATAACGCTGGCGTTAGTGCCGCCAAAACCAAAAGAATTAGACATAATCACATCCACTTTTTTCTCTTTGGCCACAAATGGAGTAAGATCCAAACCTTCACAACCTTCTGATGGATTTTCCAAATTTAATGTCGGTGGAACTATAGAATCGCGCATAGCTAAAATAGAAAATATCGCCTCAACCCCACCAGCAGCACCGAGCAAATGGCCTATAGATGATTTTGTAGACGATATAGAAACATTCGCAATATGGGTGCCAAAAACTTTCTTCATAGCGATAATTTCAATCATGTCTCCCATTGGAGTGGAAGTTCCATGAGCATTAACATATCCAATATCTTCTGGATTAAGCTTTGCATTACGCAAAGCCATTTGCATTGCCAAAAAAGCACCAATTCCTTCCGGAGAAGGCGCCGTGATATGATAGGCATCCCCCGAGGATCCATATCCAACCAATTCAGCATAAATCTTTGCCCCACGGGCCTTGGCATGCTCCAGCTCTTCCAACACTAAATATCCAGCCCCTTCTCCCATCACAAACCCATCTCTGGCTTCATCCCATGGGCGAGATGCTTTTTCTGGCGTGTCGTTGAACGCACTAGATAAAGCCCGCGCTGCATTAAATCCTGCCATGCCTATTCGACAAACCGCGGCCTCACTGCCACCTGTAACCATTGCATCAGCATCCCCGCAGGCTATAATCCTAGCAGCATCACCGATCGCATGGGCGCCAGTGGCACAAGCAGTTACCACAGCTTGATTTGGCCCCATAAATCCATACTTCATAGATATGTGACCGGCAGCTAAATTTATTAATGTTCCTGGAATAAAAAATGGGCTCACCCTGCGAGCGCCTTTTTCTGACATGGTCATCACGTTTTCTTCGATGCAAGCAAGGCCTCCTATTCCAGAGCCAGCCATCACGCCAATTCTGGTGGGTTCAATTGCACCGTGCACACCGCTATCATCGACCGCCTGAAATGCAGCCATAATAGCAAGCTGGATAAATCTATCCATTTTACGAACATCTTTTGGAGAAATATAGCGCGACATGTCGGCTTCATGAGTTTCAGCATCACCAGGAACTAATCCCGCGATACGAGTGACCAAATCATCCACCTGAAATAAATCACTAGGTATAGACTTTATTCCAGATTTACCAGATATCAAAGCATTCCAAGAATCATCTATATTACGCCCCAATGGGGTAACAGCACCAATTCCTGTAACTACAACACGTCGCATGAAATACACCTAATAACAATATCACAAAATGCGTTATTACGCTTGTTTTAACTGCTCTTCAATGAAATGAACAGCATCTTCAACCTTTGTGATTTTTTCTGCTGCATTGTCAGGGATCTCGACTTTAAACTCTTCTTCAAGAGCCATCACCAACTCCACTCTGTCCAAGCTGTCAGCACCAAGGTCCGCCTCAAAACTAGAGTTAGAACGGATCTTCTTTGGATCAATGTCAAGCTGCGATGCAACCAGCTTCATAACTCTGGTCTCTATGTCATTACTCATATAAAATAACCTGATAATTGAGTTGAGTACGAAGGAGAGTAGTAACACATATCAAAACAATATGCAAAGTTTTTTAATTGACTATACAAAAGATATTATAGTACTCTACTAACACAGCCCAGGATAATCTGGGCATCCGAAGCAATATATATCTTATAAAAGCGAGAAAAGTATATGAAAATTTCTGCGATTCAAACCTATTTAAGGCTAGTTATGTTAAAAATACTAGGGTTAGGATTTATCAGCGGCCTTCCTTTGGCTTTAACAGGCTCAACCATGGCGGCATATTTGCAAGACAATGCGGTGAATCTAGCTGATATAGGCTTATTTAGCCTGGTTGCCATGCCATACACCTTGAAATTCGCCTGGGCGCCACTGCTAGACCAAACAAGGCTGCCACTTTTATCATCAATACTAGGGCACAGAAAAAGCTGGATCATACTGCTTCAACTGTTAATGATGATGACAATATATTCCATGAGCCTTGTTGACATGCAACAGAATTTACCTCTATTTGCAGCACTTGCTTTAATGACATCACTGCTTTCTGCCAGCCAGGATGTTGTGATCGACGCCCTTCGCATAGAAATGCTGCCCCAAGAAGATCAAGGCATTGGCGCCACCGTAGCAATTTTAGGATATAGGCTGGGAATGTTGGCATCGGGAGCTGGCGCCTTATACATATCACATTACCATGGTTGGCCTCAAGCCTATATAAGCATGAGCATCCTGGTGTCGATAGGTATCTTAACTACCCTAAGCTGCAAAGAGGCCGAATATTGCATCCCAAAATTCAAAACGCCCTCTCTTTGGCTGGAACATGCATTTGTCCGCCCCGTTTCTGAATTCGTCAAACGTGGTGGGTGGCTTAACACAATGCTATTCATCGTATTTTTTAAAATGTCTGACGCTTTTGCCGGATCAATGACGACCCCATTCTTGATGGATATAGGCTTCAATAAAGGCGAGATTGCTAGCATTGTTAAAGTGTATGGCTTGACTGCAACTTTATTAGGGTTCGTTGTGGGGGGAAGTTTAATCAAGAGCTTAGGCTATTACAGATCTCTGTTCTGGGGAGTTATACTGGAAATGACATCTAACTGGGCATTCGTCGCCCAAGCAATAGCTGGACATGATAACTTTATGCTGATGATAAACATAAGCGTGGAAAATTTTGCTTCTGGAATAAGTGCGGCAGCCTTGGTTGCATATATAAGCCATCTATGTAACCGAGAATTCACCGCCACTCAATATGCTTTATTCAGTGCAATTGCCGTAATGGCTCGCACCACCCTTTCGGCATCATCAGGGTTTATGGCTGAAGGATTAGGATGGGTGGCATTTTTCATCACCACCTCTTTATTAAGTCTACCGGCTCTTTATCTGTTAAAACATGAATTAAAAAAAGGAGAATAATCGTGCATATAGAATTCCTCAAACATAGCCCTATCAAAGGCGCATGCATACTTTTCATCGAAAGCGCTTCTAATATGGGACCATTTCTTCGCAGCCTGGATAAAGACGGATATATAACTAAATCAATTAAACATTCCCCTGCTTTCGAAGGAAAAGAAGGGCAAACCATTCATATATTGTCTCCGCAATGTTGTAGTGCTGAGAGATTATTCATAATAAGCCTGGGCAATAAAGAAGAAATAGATAAGCTGTCCATGCAGCGAATTGGCGCAAAAATAACAGATTTACTTAATCAAAACAAGATTTCCACGGCAGACATTATCGCGGAGGATCTTGGCGATATTATATCTTTGGATAAAGCAGAGGCCATCGCTAATTTGCTTTTTGGGGCAAGAATTAAAAATTATGCATTTAACAATCATTTTGAGAAGAAAAAGGATCAACATGCATTATATCTAAAAAGCTTATCAATTACCTGTGCAGATTCCGATGCAATCATTAATGCTGGCAAAGAATTGACTGCTGCTGCAGAAGGGATCATATTAACCAGAAATCTAGTTTCAGAACCAGCCAACATTCTACATCCTGAAGAATTTATGCAACGCTGCAAAGCTTTAACTGAATTAGGGGTGAAGCTTACTGTTCTTGATAAAGCAAAGATGGCATCCCTGGGAATGAATGCCTTATTGGGAGTTGCCCAAGGCAGCGCGATGCAGCCATACACCGTGATTATGGAGTGGAAGCCAAACAACCTTCGCACCGATAAAACCCTAGCCCTGGTTGGCAAAGGTGTTTGCTTTGACAGCGGCGGAATAAATATAAAACCAACTGCTGGCATGGGCGATATGAAATATGATAAAGCCGGGGCTGCAACTGTTGTTGGTGCAATGCATACCATTGCCACCAGGAAAGCAAATGCCCATGTGATCGGCATTATTGGCTTGGTTGAAAATATGCCATCTGGCACAGCACAACGCCCCAGCGACATAATAACCACCATGTCGGGCCAAACAGTGGAAGTTGGCAACACCGATGCAGAGGGACGCTTGGTGCTGGCCGACATTATGCACTACGTTCAAAAGAATTACAAAATAACCCATATGATAGATATAGCAACCCTGACTGGCGCAGTTGTTGTTGCCCTGGGTGAAACATATGCCGGGGCGTTTTCTAACACAAAAAACTTGGCCGAGCAGCTGTGTACTATTGGCGAAGAAACAGGCGACCTGTTATGGCACATGCCACTACATAAAAATTATGACAAACAAATCGATTCAATTGTTGCCGACATCAGTAATGATGGCGGAGGGCGGGGGGCCGGAAGCTGCACAGCAGCCCATTTCTTGCAACGTTTCGTGCTTGATGGCTGCATCTGGGCCCATCTTGACATCGCCGGAATGGCATGGAATAAAAATGGAACTGCTCTTTCACCAGCAGGCGCAACTGGTTTCGGCGTAAAAGTTTTTGACCGATTTGTGAAGAAACATATAGAGCAGTAAACTTGCTTGCCCTGCTCCATTATAAATGTTATTATATCGCCATAACAATAGAAGTTACATCATGAAACCTGAAATCATAAGTTTAAAGGCCGAAGTAGAACGCTCTATATCCCTATTGCGGAGCTATCTTTGACTGGGATAACGCCCTCTCCCGCCTGGAAAATTTAAATGAAAAATCAGAAGACCCGAGCCTGTGGAACAACCCGCAGCAAGCTCAGATCATCATGTCTGAGAGAAGCTATTTAGAAAATGGGATGGCTGCAGTCACCAATTTGGAAAATGAATTAAATTCCTGCTGTGAACTGATAGAGATGGCTGAAGAGGAAGGCGATCTAAGCACCATAGCAGAAGCAGAAAAAGATCTTCACAGATTATGCAGCACTGCAAAAGAAAAGGAAATAGAATGTTTGTTCAGCGGAGAAGCTGATAAAAACCATGCATTTTTAGAAATTCACGCTGGCGCCGGCGGCACTGAAAGCCACGATTGGGCCTCTATGTTGCTTCGCATGTATACCAGATGGGCAGAACGCCACAACTTCAAAGTGGAAGCAATGGATCATCTCGATGGTGAAGAAGCTGGCATAAAATATGCCACCCTAAAGATATGCGGCCTTAATGCATATGGCTGGTTAAAAACTGAAAGCGGCGTGCATAGATTGGTTCGGATCTCACCATTTAACAGCGCTGGAAAACGACACACCAGCTTTGCTAGTGCTTGGGTTTACCCAGTTGTCGATAACAACATAAACATCACCATAAATGAAAGCGAATTGCGCATTGACACTTATCGCTCTTCTGGCGCTGGTGGCCAACATGTTAACACTACAGACAGCGCCGTGCGCATAACCCATCTTCCCACAAACATCGTCGTGCAATCACAAAGCAATCGCTCACAACATCGTAATAAAGACGAATGCATGGCCATGTTAAAATCCAAGCTATATGAACTGGAGTTGCAGAAAAAAACAGATGCATTAAACAAAGAAAATGCCGAGAAAACTGAAATCGGCTGGGGTCGCCAGATTCGATCATATGTTCTTCATCCATATCAAATGGTCAAAGACCTGCGCACCGGGCACACTCAAAGCGACACAGCGGCTATTCTGGATGGCAACATTGATGCATATATGCTTAAGAGTTTGGAAAGTGTTATGAGTGGCGCTGGACTTAGCTGTAAATTCCAAGATGAGGCAGAATAAAATGCATAATGACCTGCCTAATATACGTGGTAGCTATCGTTTAAACGCAGACCTCAGCAAACAATGTTGGTTCCAAGTGGGCGGCCCCGCCGACCTGCTTTTCAAACCTTTAGATTCAGAAGATTTAGCCTCCTTTTTAATTCAATATAAAAATGCCACCCCTATATTCATACTGGGCGTGGGATCTAATATTCTAATAAACGACCAAGGTTTCAGGGGCTGTGTTATAAGGTTGGGCAGAGGTTTTAGCTATATTAAGCGAGATGGAAATAATATTATATGTGGCGCAGGTTCATTAGACATCAACGTAGCACGATACGCCCTTGAAGAAGGGCTTGGTGGGTTGGAGTTCTTATCAGGCATACCTGGCACCATAGGTGGAGCACTTGCCATGAATGCAGGTGCATATGGCAGGGAAATAGTCGAGGTCTTAGTCAATGCCACCGCCATAAATAAGCAAGGTGAATCAAAAATATTTTCCCCAGATGAAATAGGATATTCATACCGCAATAAAGCTTTGGACGAAGACTGGATTTTCATCGAAGCCACCTTGAAAGCAATTCCAACTGATTCAGCAATAATATCATCTATTATGGATGGCATCCAGCAACAACGCCAACAGACTCAGCCGATAAAAAGTCGCACCAGCGGCTCTACTTTCCGCAACCCTCATGGTCACAAAGCATGGGAACTGATCGATGCAGCCTCATGTAGAGGTTTAACTATTGGTGGAGCACAGGTTTCGACCATGCATTGCAATTTTTTTATTAACACTGGTGGCGCTAGCGCACAAAATATAATAGACTTAATTGCAACGGTAAAACAACGCGTATATGAACACAGCGGCGTGATGCTGCATGAAGAAATAAAAATTATTTAGGAGTCCATCAAGTGCCCATCACTCTTTGGCTTTACATTGGAAAAAGATTCATCATAACCTTCTCGATCACCGTTCTTTTGATCGCTGCCATCATCGCGCTGTTTGATGCCCTAGAACTATTCAGAATAATGCCGCATAACGTTGGCACGCTGGATGTGCTGTCTATGTCTTTGCTTAAGAACTATAACCGACTAGAACGAGCCATGCCATTCCTAATCATGCTAAGTTCCATGCTGACCTATGCCAACTTGAATAAGCATTCAGAGCTTGTGATATGCCGATCCTCTGGCCTTTCAGTTTGGCAATTTATTGCCCCCAGCATGATTGCTGCCTTTATCTTTGGCATAATGGTTCTGCTGTTTATCAACCCCATAGGAACATTTTTTTATGCCCATTATGAACATATGCAAGCTGTTAAAACACATAACTACAACACCCCTATATCTTTCAGTAGAAATGGCATATGGCTTCAACAAACCGACAAAGCATCTAATGAAAAAACCATACTCCACGCCTTATATATAGTCCCTGAGCAGAAGGCCATATTAAAGGTTTTAATTTTCGTGGTGGATGCAGATGGTAACTTCATCAAACGCATAGATGCAAACGAAGCAACTTATGAAGGCCATACTCTGCTAATACCAAATGCCCAGGTAACATTACCTCTATTAAAACAATACTTTGAAAAAAATATCTCCATAGAAATTGATACTCCATTATCTGGCATTGCAGAAAACATAATAGACCCAGCAGCAATATCTTTCTTGCAGCTACGCTCCTTAATTCAAAGCGTCAAAGCGGCAGGATTCCCCGTATTAAAACACCAGATGCAATTTTACAAGATGCTCCTCATGCCATTGCTTTACGCGGTTATGGTGATGGTGGGAATATGCTTCACCACCAGAATGGAAAGACTGGGCAAAACTGCCGCCATTCAATTTCTCGGCGTTTTAATAGGATTCATCATATATTTCTTTTCTGATATCTTCTATGCACTCGGGGCAGCAGGATCATTTAGCATATGGTTTGCAGCTTGCCTGCCTATATTATTATGCGCAACTGCTAGTGGTTATTATTTATTACACCGAGAAGATGGTTGATTTATCCGCCACCTAAAACATCAAGGATGCCCTTCTCAAAATCTTTGACAAATTGCTGTGGCTGCCCCAATGGATTATCAAGCACTTGTTGACGCAAATTCTTCTTTAAATATCGTCTATATTCTTTGTCCTGCACCAACTTCAAGACTATGTTTTGATATTCTTTTATGCTGAAAGCACAGAGATCAGCGAGGCCAGAATTACTTAAGTTGCTATAACTTAAACGCTCGAAGAATGATGGCCCCACCAGCGTCACCACTGGCACACCCATCCACAAAGCTTCGCAGGTTGTTGTGCCGCCAGTATGTGGAAAAACATCTAAAGCAATATCAATGTTATTGTATTGATCTAAATGCTGAGTTCTTGTAGCAACGAAAGATATTTGTTCAGGGCTGATTCCATATTGCTCCATATACCTGCAGAAATTTGCTTGCAGCGTCGGAGAAACAGTTTCCGGCCTCACATATAAAAACCTAGAACCAGGCACCATATTCATAATGCCTGCCCAAGTTCTGAAAACCTCATAATTAAGCTTAAATGTCGAATTCAGCGTGCCAAAAGTGATATAGCCATTTCTGTCTTCTGGTATCAAATGAGATAAAATATGCGATGAGAACCTGCGCTCATCAACGGCCACCCACGTGTTAGTTAAGATTAATGGCTTCTCCAACAGCAAATCTTGTCCTGGATTTATATATGGGTCCACCACTATGTAATCTGCTGGCAACCCGCTGGAATAGGGGCAATCCAACCAACTCACCTGAACCGGAGCAGCTTTATATGCAAGCAATTTAGGCTTCAAAAAAGCAATCCCCGTCTCAAGTAATAAATCAAGTCCATCATCAGCTATATCTTGGGCAATCTCATAGTCAGTCGCATGCAAAAGATATCGTCTGTACTCTTTTGATTTACTCTTAGTTAACCCTTCAAAACAATACCCCGCCCTTCCTAAAGGTGAATAAGTGTAGAGATCAAATTTTTTTATATCTAGATGCTCTATAATCGGCCGAACAAAATGAAATACATGGTTATTGCTTACATCCGTTGACAATATTCCAAGCCTCACTTTTTTGCTAAGTTTACGCCGCACCTTACGCACAACACTCTTTCCAACATCTTCTATCGCTCTATTGCCCCATTTGCGGTAAGCTTCCAGCAAATCCCATCTATCTTGCATAGACTTAACACGACTCATAATGAGAATAAGTGGCAATAAAGCATCGCTATCTGCGAACCTTTCCAAATATTCTTTAAAGCTGCCCAAACGGTCATGATATTCATAATCTAAAAACTTTACGAACACGTGTTGCAAGATGACTGCTATTTTATCATCACTATTTTCAGAAATACGCTTTGCAATCTCATAAACTTGCTCCAAGCTCTCTGCTTCCGAATCAGAAACATCCCTAAAAAGTATATAGCACAATCTCGCCCAAGCTTGATAGTTATCCGGCTCGATCTCAACAATCTTCTCAAAGCACTTCTTGGCCTCCATCACCTCACCAAGAGCATCAGCATATATATTACCTAAGAACTGCCATCCTTCAGTATCATTTGGGTTCTTAGTAACCACTTTTAGAAGGACTGCAACAGCCTCATCTACTTCTCCTAAATTTTTTAATACAAGAGCATAACCTCTTAACAAATATTGATTCTCAGGATCTTTTTCCAACCCCTTACGTGCAAAAATGCTCCCCATTTGGTAGTCTTCCAACAAGAAATAACAAGCACATAAATCAATATACAAGTTAACTTCTTCTGGGTCATAGATCAAGACAGCTTGCAATATATCAATCGCCTTTTGATACTCCTTGAGATTATACCAAGCTAGTCCTCTCATGCGAGCTATTTCAATATTACCTGGCTCTTGCTGCACAATTTCATTAAGGAGCTCTAAAGCCTCCATATTCTTATCCGCTTGCAATAAGCCTCGAGCAGAGTTCAAAATTTGTATCACACCTTTCATGCCTCTAACACATTAGCGATCGAATCAGTAAAATCTTTTACAAAAGATTCTACCTGCCCAAGAGAAGATTGCAACAATTGTTGCCGTAAGTTACACCGTAAATAACGCCTCCTCTGTTTATCCGCAACCAATTGCAGAGCTATATCTTTATATTCCTCCACATTAAATCCACACAAATCACCAAGCCCCACATTGCTTAAGTTACTGTAACTCAGGCGCTCAAAAAATGCAGGCCCCACTAAACTCACCACTGGCACACCCATCCATAAAGCTTCGCAGGTTGTTGTGCCGCCAGTGCGCGGAAATGTGTCTAGCGCTATATCAATATTATTATATTCACTCATGTGCATATCTCTAGTGGAAACGAATGAAATCCTGTTGCTTTCTACCCCATGAAAAAGCATGTTCTTAATGAAGTTATCACACACCACACCCATAGAAGTTTCCGGGCGGCAATATATAAATCTGGAATCAGGCGTTGCCAACATCAATTCAGCCCATGCCTTAAGTGCTTCAGGGGTGATTTTGAAAGAGGAATTCATTGTGCCGAAAGTTATATATCCATTTCGATCTTCTGGCATTGGATTAATAATCTCAGTTTTTGGGAATATTTCTTCATCAATCACCATCCAAGTTTTAGGCAGAACTAATTGTTTTTCCAACAACAGATTTTTCCCAGGATTTATATATGGATCAGTTATAATATAATCTACAGGCAATCCATTTGAGTGGGGATAATCTAACCAACTCATCTGAATAGGGGCTGGTTTATAAGCAATAATTTCAGGCATCCTAAACACGGATCCTATATCAATTAAGACATCCAATCCATCATCTGCAATTGACTTTGCAATCTCAGGACTAGATGGATCAGCGCTACCTTCCCTGAACCCATCTGCTTTGTTTTTAGCAGCATGATATAACTCTCCCTTCTCCCTAAAGCTAGTAATTTCATAACAATATAATTCTAACCTTCCTTTATCCCAATGTTTGATAAGTGGAGTTATAAACCTCCCCACATGACTGTCTTCAAAAACATCCGTAATTATCCCTACCTTGATCTTATTGCTTTGCACATTGTCTATGCGCTTTACTGGTTTAACGCCCTGGCTTATTCTTTCTCCCCATAACCTGTGAGTTTCTAATAGATACAAACGATCTTGAATAGTTTGCACTTTATTCATCTGATACATAAGTGGAATCACGCTATGACAATGGATCCAATAATCACGCCAATATTCTTTATCTTCCAGATCTTTATATCGTTCATATTCCAAGGCATAGGTAAACACTGCTTGAATATCATCTTTGATAAGGAATGGAATGATGCTTTTCTGAACATCCGTTATTATATTTATCAATCGGCGTGCTTCTGCTAATTCGTTTTTCTTCCCGGCCACATCATGGTTAAGTTTTAAACACAATTGAGCCTGAATCAATCTTAAATGAGCACTGGATTTATTCAGCGCTACGGCCTTATCCGCATAAGATGAAGCCATATGCACCATTTCATTTGCCATATTTTTATCATTTAGCGCTCCATAGCAGGCGCTCATATCAACATATAAATCCACGTCTTCTGGGGCAAGGGTTAATGCCTTTTTCAAAGTATTAATAGATTCTTGATATCGGCCAACATTATAATATGCAAAAGACTGTAGCCTTAATAACAATATATCACCATGCCCCTGCGGCACAGATTCATCAATAAGGTTTAAAGCTTCAATGTTTTTATTTGCCTTTATAAGCTCCCTAGCGGCATTAATTATCTGCATCATAAGGCTTTATCCCCTTCCCAAAACATCAACTGCCTTGTCTGTGAAATTCTTCACGAATCTTTCTGGCTGCCCCAACGGGTTTTGCCTTATCTGCAGACGCAGATTTTGCCTCAACCATCTTCGCCTTTCTTTATCCGCAACCAATCGTAATGCTATATTTATATATTCTTCAGCAGTGAACGCGCACAAATCTCCCAATCCTGAGTTGTTTAAATTGCTGTAACTTAAGCGCTCAAAAAATGCAGGCCCCACCAACGTCACCACTGGCACCCCCATCCATAGACTCTCACAAGTTGTTGTGCCTCCAGTATGTGGAAATGTGTCTAAACAGATGTCTATTTCATTATAGCAATTCAAATGATTCACATCGGTGGCTATAAAGTTTATACGGTCACGACTGATTCCATATTTGGCCATATGTTTGCAGAAATTATCTCTAAACACTTTAAATCTTGTATCGGGGCGCACACATAAAAACCTTGAATTTGGAATCATATTAATAATACGCCCCCAAGATTCAAACATTTCCAGCGTGAATTTATATCCCGCATTCAGAGTGCCAAAAGTGATATAACCATTCTTGTCTTCCGGAATAACTGGTGCAATAGGCGCTTCTATAAATCCTATTTTATCTAAAGCCACCCAGGTTTCTGGCAACATGAAAGGTTTTTCTATGATCAATCTTTTATCTTCTGGATTAATGTATGGATCTACCACCAGATAATCTATAGCTGTGGGCAAACCTATAGACTGCGGATAACCAAGCCAGCTTGCTTGAATTGGTGCCACTCTATATGCAAAAGCTTCGATCCTGTGATGATTTGTAACACCACCCATTTCAAATACAATATCTAACTGATCATCCGCCATTGACTGAGCAACTTCCGGACTGCGATGTTCATCCCTATATATGGTAAATTTATCTGATCTTTCAGCCATCAACTGCTGAACATGATCTTGATTAGGAGATGCGGAATAGCAATATAACTCAAACTTGCTTCGATCGGCATACTCTAGAATTGGCCAGACGAAATATCCCACCGGGCTGTTATTTAGATAGGATGAAAAGAAGCCAATTCTTGTTTTATTATTCAAGCGCTGCCTAACTTTGCGCGCAATCTCTTTTTTAGCGGCTTCCTTCTCAACATCACGCCCCCATACAAGATGCATCTCTAATAGATCTAACCGATCCTCTATACTCTTCACCCTGCTCATCTGCAGCAACAGAGAGGTTAGCGCACCAGACCGAATAAAACTGGTCATCATTTCGTTCACATCACCAAGTTTATGATATCCTTCATGATCCAATGCATGCAAAAACACCCCTTGGGCCACCCATGCCACAGCAGCAGGATAAGGGCTTAATTCCAGTAGTCTATAGGCTATTTTAACCGCCTCGTCCAGGTCATTATCCCCATCCTTCCTGCTCTTCGTGAGCAAAAGAGAGTGGCATAGCTTTTGTAAGATGTTTATGTCATTAGGAGCAACCGAATCAGCCAAGTAATACATAGCTTGCGCCTTTTTAGTGTCGTTAAAAGAGCTGTGGTAAATATCACCCAACGCGACCATGCTCCTTGCTTCTTTAGGATCTATCTCCAGCGCTTTCTTAAAGACATTTACCGCCTCATCCACACGCTTCATCTGGCGCAACACCATCCCCTTAGTGCGGAGCAGACCGACATCTTCTTGATGATTCAATAAAGCATTATTTATTATCTCTAACGACTTAACATATTCCTGCCTATTGTAGAAAATCCCACATAAATCAATAACTATCATAAGATTGTCAGGCTCGTATGAAAGAGCTAAACTCAAAACAGATAATGCTTGCTCATACTTTTGGAGCCTATTATATGCAGATGCCTGCAAACGCAGGGCTTCAGCATGGTTTGGGCGGGCGGCCACCGCCATTGTGAAGCTATGCAAAGCCTCTTCTGCTCGATCTAATAAAATCTGCACATTACCCATATTCATCCAAGCCATTTCAACGCTTGGATTAACCTGAGCAGCTTTAAGAAAAGTTACTATCGCCTCTTCATAACGCCTACCCTGCTTCATGATGACGCCTAATAAATTGAATCCGTCATAACAATCAGGTCGCCACTTTAAAATTATATTCAGTATCTCTTCCGCAACATCCAATCTCTTCTCATTCAATTGCCATAGAGCAAATCGCAATATTTCATTAGGCTCAGCCCGGCTTTGCATCAAGCTTTCTATTATGCCAAAAGCATTACCCTTGTTGCCCGCCATGATCTCAGCATGGGCTTGCTGTAACGACCTTATCATCGATTCCTTGTTTATTTCCATAAAGGATTGACATCTGATTCTTTATTAAGAATATACTACAAGCACAATGATTGGTCTATTAAAAACCTTGCTCCTTACCATTAAGCGCAGCTCTTTGAGCAAGGTCTGCCACTTGATGCCCCTTTTCTACCCTTGCTTGGGCCTCTACTTCATAGGCCGATCGCATCATTTGATGCGCAATCAACACCCTTTGATTAAGCTTAACTATCCGGGAAGCTTCGATCTTAGCTTCCATCTCTTTCGGGCCTAAATTATTTTGCACAGCTTGAGTGAATTCGTGCGGCTCTAGAGTGTTAACAGCAACATCAAGCAATCTCGCCTCCGCCATGTTTTGAGGTCCTCCATTAATAATATCTGCGAATTTACGATCCGAATCTAACCATTGCTGGCTGTAAACCTCAATGAAGCTGCGGAAATCAAATATATTCTGAATGTGAACAGATAACCTTTCATCCTTACACACAGCGTCCAGATCTGGATAGGCAATGCAGCCATCGTTTAATTGCGCTGCTTTTTCAAGGTTCTCCACCATTTCTTGGCATATATCCACTTTCTTTCGGCATAGAATGTCGTCATACCTCTCGGACTGATTTTGCGCACTAGCAATGCGCTCATTCTGCTCCATCAGCGCACCCATCTGCTGGGAGAAAACTTCATATGAATGCATCACTTTCTTATAAGATATTTTATCGCCGCTCATATAAGCCCCGTTTATAGTTAGATCTTATATATCCCATCTTACTTCTTTGCTCGATATTTAGCTGGCACAGAAACATTTTTAGGGAAAAGCACGAAACAGCTGCCATGATTATTCATAAAGCTAGCTTTTTCCTCAGCTCTGGCGCCACGTCCATAAAAAACATCGCCACGAATTGCGCCTTTAATTGCGCCGCCAGTGTCTTGCGCTATTAACAACCGATTATATGTATTTTGACTGCGACTAGTTGTTTTTGGAGTTGTGGTTTCCAACCATATAGGGGCGCTGTATGGATATAAACCATGATCAACTGCCATCGACCTTTCCGCCATCAAAGGAATACCCTGCGCACCTATTGGCCCAGCACCGCTTAATTCTTTAAAGAACACATAAGATTTATTATGCTCCATAATCTCTTTCCCAACCCTTGGGTTACGATGCATCCACTCCATCATATCCATAGGCGAACGTATCCTGTCTTTAGTATATTTTTTAAAGATAGGTCCTATATGGGTATATCCAAATCCATTTTGCCCATCATATCCCACCTTCATTTCTCCACCCTCTTTAAGCTTTATAACCCCGGAGCCTTGAATCTGCATAAAGAAAAGGCGAGCACGGTCAGCCACCCAGGCAATTTCTAGATTTTTGTTCGCTAAAGCACCGTTGTTTATAGCTGCGTGACTTATGTGATGCCCACCCTTTATGGATTGAAGGTTAGGAGGCCGCTTATATACCGGGTATTTGTATATATGATTTTTTTTGCGACTGCCTTGCAGCTCCAGCTCAAAATATCCAGTGAATTTACCTTTATGACTGCGCTCAAAATCAGTTATCTTATATGGGGTGAACCATTTTTCGAAAAACTGCTGAGCTTGGTAATTGGTGAATATTCCATTACTGGTAGCCTCGCGACAAGCCGGCAACCAATCCTCTATCCTGCCTCCAAGTTCAGTAGCTTTGCTTATTTTTCGATCTGGGGAATATCTCATAACAGCTCTGCACGAAAGTTTAAATGCCTCCAATGCTTCCAGATGCTTGTCCTCATTCCATCCAGACAGATGGGTGTATTCAGCTGGCTGCAAATGGGCTACACGAGGCTTAACGTGCTTAACCGAGCATGCACTTAAAGCAAGATATAACAACAGCATCCCAACTTTCTTAATATTATACACCGGAACCAACCTCATTAGAAATTAAAGAAGATCCTATTTCCCATATCTGCCACTTATTTTTGATTGAATCTTTACGCAACATTAATTCATCAGTCACATCTGATAACTCAGCAGGATCCCCCGCTATTAAATCTCCATCTCTATTATAAACCATCCGCGCCAGCTGCAACTTAACCCTGACCTTCAGATAATCATGGCCACCAAGTTGCTGGGCATCGATGATGTCAACAGAGTCATATTTAGCAATTTTCTGCTTAACTAAAAACCCTCGATTTTTATTATTCGTCATATGATCGTTCAATTGATTATAGACCATATCGCTACAATCACTCTTTATTCCCTTTAGGGCACCGCTATTCAAAGCCTCTATCATTGATATATGCTTGTCCATAACGATCTTGACAAATCTTCTTGGTTCAAAAGAAATATCGTATTGCTTAATTACCTTAATCGCTTTTTCCGCCTCTGGCGACAAGGCATCCTTCACAGAGGATTTATTGGGTCGGCATAAAGCAATAATCTTAGAGACGCCAGACTTTGGCTCATCTTCAATTGGCGTCACCACCTTCATAACTTTATCACTCACAGATATATCGTTGCTTGCAACACCAAGAACATTAACAAGCTTTTTGATTATCATACAAGTTGCAGCTATCAATATTACATCCGATAAGTTAAACCCATTACTCATAATTAATAACATTAGATGTGTTCATGTATGTATTTTAGTGCTAATCATAAAAAATTACAACAAATTGCTTTGCAATAGAGGGGCATTTTGATAGATTGACATAATGATTAATATTCGACAGAGGATCGATATGCCTAGAAAAGATGAACTTACACCTATATTCACCACTAACGTGCAATACCTAAAAGATTTATCTTTTGAAAGCCCTAATGCACCAGCATCACTTACTAGCGATGCCACCCCTTCGATCGAAGTGAAGCTAGACGTTCAAGTCGGCGGCTTTGAAGAGGATCTATATGAAGTATCTTTATTGATAAACATCGAAGCAAGCAACGAAGAAGGTAAAGTTTTCATCATCGAGATGAACTATGCCGGACTATTTACCGTGGCTAATATGGGTGACAATCTGGAAAGCGTTTTACTGATAGACCGCCCAACATTGTTGTTCCCTTTTGCAAGGCGCATAATATCTTCCGTGTCGCAAGATGGTGGAATGCCACCGTTAATGCTGGCCCCTATAGATTTTGCAGACCTTTATTTCCGCAAGAAAAGTGAAGAGCAGGAGGCTTAAGTGACTGGAGACGAAACTGTAATTGTCTACACAAGGCATATCAGCTGCAATGGGGGTGGTGCAAACGACCACCCAAAGATATATCTAGAAATTGGAAAAACTAATAAGGCAGAGTGCCCCTATTGCAGCAAAGTCTTTATTTTAGAAGAGTGTCAGTCTTGATCCAGATAATATTAAGATTAATATTTATCTCATTACTAGCCTTCTTTCCATCCTGGGCTTTAGCCACTGGGCCTGTCTCTTCAACCTTAACGCCTGACGATAATCATGGAAATAATTTTTTACTAAAACTCGAGATAGAAGATGGCTGGAAAGTTTATGGCCCATATCCTGGTGATGATGGCATCCCTTTAAAGATAGAATCCAACAATTCCCCTAATCTCAAAAATTTAAAAATTATCTGGCCAACACCTATGCATTTGAAGGGCAACAACATATATCAAAATGGTGTTGCCATCCCCCTGTTGGCAGAGGCTAAAAACCCAGAAAGCAATATCCATCTGCAATTAACCTTAAATATGGTTGCCTGCAAAGGCATTTGCAAGCAGGTTCATCAAACCCTATCATCAGAAAGCACCGCTGCTGGCAAGGAATCTCATTCCATTTCTTTCATTGCAATGCTGTTAATGGCTGCAGTTGGTGGTTTTATTTTAAATATGATGCCATGTGTGCTGCCGGTTGTCACATTAAAGATATACTCTATAGTGAAATACTCCGGAAAAACGGAATCTTATATCAGGCTCAATGCGCTTTTGACATCCTTAGGGATATTATCCACATTTATGGCGCTAGCACTCGCGGCAATCATGATACGCTCCGCCGGTGGATATGCAGGCTGGGGATTGCACTTCCAAAACCACACCTTTTTAATTATATTAACCACGCTGCTGTTTATATCCGTCATGGTTATACGCGAAGAGATAATAATTTCATTGCCTAATATATTTCAAAATACCGCTGGCTATAACAACTATATCGCAAGCTTCTTATCCGGCGCACTGACCACCATCTTTGCCACCCCATGCACTGCACCATTCATCACGCCAGTGATCGCTTTTGCCTTAACTCAAGATTATGCAACAATAGCATCTATCTATTGCGCAATAGGGATCGGCATGGCCTCCCCCTTCTTATTGTTAAGTATACGCCCTAGAATGATCAGAGCCTTGCCAAAGCCTGGCCCATGGATGAATCGCCTTAAATCCATCTTCGGCTTCCTGATGATTCTGACCGTCGTATGGTTACTTTATATATTGCTGGAACAGCTAGGGATTAAGTCAGTTATCCTAATAAGTGGTTGCCTACTGTTATTAAAATTCTTCCTAACCCACCTCTCTTCATGGAAAGCAGCTGTAGCAGCATTGGCAATATCGATCATGATGGTCAGTGCTCCTCATATTATATATAAACAAAATGCTACTCAAGCTTTAGCCGTAGATAAATACTGGGAGCCCTTCTCTCAGAACAAATTAGACAGCTATATCGCCCATGGCGATGTTGTGTTTGTGGATGTGACCGCTGATTGGTGCCTTTTATGCAAAATTAATAAGTTATTGATTCTGGATAATGTTCCACTGCTAGAGTATCTTCAAATTCATGAAGTGAAAATGATTAGGGCCGATATAACATCCACTTCTAAGAATATTATGGAGTATATGAAAGCAAATAACAGGCAAGCCATTCCTTTTAATGTCATTTATGGACCAAAATCACCATATCGCATAGTTTTACCTGAAATTTTGACTGCAGAGCATATACGAAAAGCTGTAAATGAGCTGAAAAAATAGCTTTTTTAAGGTAAAAACAGCATTTCATAGTAATTTATACCGAAAATAGCATATTAAGCTCAAAAATCTCTTGCCAACACAAACCCAGTGAAATAAGGTTTTATAGTGTGTTCTGTTTAACAAACAATAATTTGAGGATATAATCGTGAACAAGTCAGAATTTGTGGCAGCAGTCGCAGAAAATATGGGTTCAACTAAGGCTGATGCAGCTAGAGCAGTTGAAGCTATACTACTAACAGTTAAAAATACTTTAAAAGCAAAAGTTAGCTTAAGACTTATCGGCTTTGGCACATTTAAAGTTACTCATGTTGAGGCGAAAACTGTTCGCAACCCACAAAATGGTAGTTTAGTAAAGGTGCCTGCGGCATTCCGTCCTAAATTCGTACCAGGCAAAGAATTGAAAGAGATCGTTAACAAAAAATAATTATTTCTTTTTATGCTAATGCTCTGCAATCTGTTAATATGGATTGCAGAGCATTTTTATTAACTAAACGATGACAATTATGACCATAAGAATTTCAGCTTCCATCTTATCTGCCGACTATGGATCATTGGCAGCAGAAATACTTAAGCTGGACAGCGCCGGCATCGACTGGTTGCATTTTGATGTTATGGATGGGCAATTCGTCCCCAACATCACTTTCGGAGCTGATCTGGTTCGCACCATGCGCCCACACAGCAAATCTATTTTCGACGTGCACCTTATGGTGAACAACCCAGAATCATTAATCGAAAGCTTTGTGCAGGCAGGCAGCGACATAATTACTGTCCATATAGAAGCAGCGGAAGACATCAGGGGCACCTTAGCCTATATAAAAAGCCTAGGGGTTAAGGCTGGCGTTTCAATATCCCCTGCAACCTCGAAAGTTGCACTAGAACATATATATGATCTGGCAGATTTAATATTGGTGATGACGGTTAACCCAGGCCTAGGCGGCCAAAAGTTTATGTCCGATCAGCTGCCAAAGATAACAGCCATACGCAATCAAATAGACAAACAATCCCGGCAGATCGACCTGAGCATTGATGGCGGAATAAACACAGAAACAGCTCCTCTTGCAAAAGCAGCTGGCGCAAATGTTTTAGTCGCTGGCAGCCATATCTTCCAAAACCAAAACTATGCCGACAATATTACTTCTCTAAGGTGACAGAAGAAAAGTATGTGCTTATAGACAGCTGAGTTTCCGGTGGCAAACAATAAGTTAATATCACAACGATTGCTAAGATTATCAATGGCGAGAACGCCAGAGCGTATATAATCGGACCAGACTCTTTTGGTTGAGGCCCGAATCTATTGCTACCTTCAGTGCCTCTCCCTATCAATACACAGATAGTAAATATAATATTTATTCCGGGAATAATAGAAAGACACCACCACCATCCAGATCTATCCATGTCATGAAGCCGACTTACCGTTATTAATATGCCCCACAGCAAGTATATAATATAGATCACAGCCCAACCCAAACTTACAACGTCTGGTATATACACTCCATTTAAACACATAATAACGACTAAGATTATTTTAGCACCAAACGAACTCGCAAACCATCGGCTGCAATTTATCCTTGATGGCAATAAAGAGTCCCATTTTTCAGAGATACATTTCATCACATTTCTAATACAGTCCATAATATTACATTCCTATCACTAAAAGTACAAACACCATACATCGCCCATCTTAAATCGTCAAGGTTCAGAAAAATGGTTGCTTGATATAAAAAGCTTTATTAACCTTTTAATATACGCTATAAAATAGCTGGTATAAACCTAAGCTGAGGACCCATGATGGATATACTTGACGAAACCCTACAAGAGCTACAAGAAGAAAAGAATCGCAAATTGATCTATAAATATGGCAAACCCGTGTTGACTGCTGTTGCATTGGTGTTGCTATTTACCATCATGAAAGTGTGGTGGGATGGAAGGTCAACCAACACTGCCCAAGAAGAAGGGGCTCAGTTCATGGAAGTGGTTAAAAGCATGAAAGATGGCGGAACGAACACAGCTGGCTTTGAAAAACTTATGGATGGCAAAAGCGTATATTCCACCATGGCAGGGTTAAATCTAGCCTTGATCCAATCTTATGGCGCTAACTTTGAGCAAGCGGCTAAAACCTATGACATCATTGCAAACGACAGCAAGGCAGATAAAGGATTTAGAGAATATGCCAGGTTAATGAATGTAACTATGGGTCTGGCTTCTGGCAGTTTGACAGAACAAGACGCCTTGAAGCAACTGAACTCATATGCTGATAACAAAGATTCTGTATTCAGGTTCTCCGCCATGGAAATTAAGGCTGCATTATTGCTAGAATCTGGCAACACGGAAGATGCCAGAACAACATTGCAAAGCATCTTAACCGACGCTAATGCACCCATGACCATTAAAGGTCGTGCTTATGAGATGTTGTTGATCGCAACCCCAGCTAAGAAATAGCTGCAGCCATTAAAAGAAGAGGCTGAATTTGATATGGCTAACGATACATTTTATGCATTGTCCACTATAGCTGGCAAATCTGGGGTCGCTATCATCCGTCTTAGCGGCCCTGAAAGCGCCAGAGTTATAAAAGACATGGGATATAATTCCACGCCATCACCGCGAGTTGCCACTTTTCATCAGCTGCGCGCCCCTGGCAAAAAAGAAGTGCTGGACGAGATAATCTTTATCTACTTCAAAGCCCCTCATTCCTTTACTGGGGAAGATGTGCTTGAGCTTCATCTGCATGGAAGTAAGGCCGTCATTAAAGATGCATTATCAGCCCTATCAAGCTTATCGTATCTGCGAATGGCTGAACCTGGAGAATTTTCCCGTCAAGCCTTCTTAAATGGAAAGATGGACCTCACCCAGGCAGAAGGTTTGGCAGAATTGATCGAAGCCGAAACCTCCATACAACGCCAAGTTGCCCTGCGCCAAATGGGTGGAGAAGTGGCTTCTCTTTACAGCCAATGGCGACAACAGATCATAACAATGCTATCGAGCATGGAAGCCCTAATTGATTTCCCGGGCGATGACATCCCGCAATCCACCCTTGCCCTGGTCAAACATCAAGTCGACAGCCTCGTGAAGGATATTACCAATCATTTATCTATCGGCAACGACTTAACAGCCTTGGCTGATGGGATAAAGATCGTTATCTCTGGCCCGCCTAATGCTGGGAAATCAAGCTTAATGAATTATATTGCACGCAGCGAAGTGGCCATAGTTTCCGATATAGCCGGCACCACCAGAGACATCATCCATGTTAAATTCGATCTGGCAGGATTCCCATTGATTCTGACCGACACCGCCGGCATCCGCAATGGCAGCACCGACGTTATCGAACAAAAAGGAATTTTCATCGCAAAACGCGCAGCCATGTCTGCCAACATCAATATCGTAGTGCTGGCTGCGAACCAAAATAACGATGCATTCATAAAGGACAACCCTCAATTATTCACCGAACAGACCATAGTGTTATTTAACAAGGTTGATGCCCTGCCCCCCCCTCAAATGAAAATTTTAGAAAACGATTTGTCTGAAATGAAAAATGGCCAAATGCAAAAATGCCTAGCCCTTCTCCCCATATCTGTTAACGAGAACTATGGGATATACCTGTTGCTGGATACATTAAAAGAAGCAGTGGCAGACCGTTACACCCCATCGGATGAACCATTGCTTACCAAAACAAGATATCGCGAAGCATTAGAGCTATGCAAATCTCATTTGCTGCAGGTCGATCCATATACCCCCATGCTCGATATAAGCGCAGAGGAACTTCGAATGGCAGCCACTGCCATAGGGCAAATCACCGGTCAGGTGAAGTTGGATGAAATATTAGATCAAGTGTTCTCGTCCTTCTGCATCGGGAAATAAAGATTAATGAAAAACCCCCTCAACTAATCCTACCATACACATCATCAAATCTTATGATGTCATCTTCTTCTAGATAATCACCGGTCTGCACTTCAATAATAATCAATTTATCTGCCGAAGGATTAGATAAGCGATGCTTATGCTTGGCTGGTATATAGGTCGATTCACTGACGTTCAACAGCAGTTCTTTATCCCCGTTTATCACCTTTGCAACCCCCGAGACAACAACCCAATGCTCCGATCTATGATTATGCATTTGCAAACTTAAATGAGCGCTGGGATTCACCTCAATTTTCTTTATCTTAAAGTTTGGCCCTTCGTTTAAAACTGTATAGCTTCCCCATGGCCTATGTACCGTTTTATGAACTGTGGCAGATGCATGGTTGCGTTTCTTCAGTGCATTATAGATATTCTTCACATCTTGCGCCTTGTTTTTTTGAGCAACTAACAAAGCGTCAGCCGTGTCAATAATTATCAAATTATCAACTCCCACAGCCCCGATAACCCTGTCGTTCGCTTCGATATGGCAGTTAGTAACTCCATCCATAACAACTTCACCCTTGATGCTGTTGTTGTTTATATCCTTAGAAGTTAAATCACCCATATGGCTCCAGGTGCCAACATCACTCCATCCTATGTCGCAAGCAATTACAGCTATTTTGTCGGATTTCTCCATTATCGCATAGTCTATAGAATCGGACCTCACCTCAGCAAATGTGGTGGAATCTATATGCGTTTCATTACCATGCACTGCTTCTGAGACCTTAGATGCCCCTAAGCAACTCCTTGCAGAAGATAATATGTCTGGGCAATATGCCGCCATCTCTTGTAACATTACCCCCGCCTTAAAACAGAACATCCCAGCATTCCATAGGTAATCTCCTGATGCAAGATAAGCCATGGCGCTCTCTAAAGATGGCTTTTCAAGGAATTTTTTAACGCTCAGCCCTTCTGCTTGGATGTAACCATACCCAGTCTCTGGCGAAGTGGGGGTAATTCCAAAAGTAACTATTTTTCCATCTCTTGCCAAAGCTTCAGCTTTCAACACAGCTTCATTAAAAGCCTGTTGCTTGGAGATAAGATGATCTGATGGCAAAATTAACAATATGGCATCCTCGCCATATAATTGTTCGATTTTTAAGGTTGATAGAGCTATTGCTGCCGCAGTGTTTTTGCCAAATGGCTCTAAGATGTAATGAAGCTTCAATTGCGGCGCCATAGGAATGCTGGAATATTCATCTTTAATTTTGAATAATAGCTCAGCATTAGTAACGTTTACTATACTTTCCACTAAGGGAAGTGCCATAGAACGCTTCAATGTTTTCTGCAGGATGCTGTCGGCTCCGTCTATTTTAATGAAGGGCTTAGGATGGCCATCTCTTGAAACAGGCCACAAACGACTCCCCACTCCGCCAGATAAAATAACTATATGCATTTACATCCTCTTACAGCTTACCATACGAAGTGTTTTATCATCTATCTCAGCTATATTCAATTGCTATATTGCCCGCCATTAATAAGGCTTATTATTCCCAATGCCCATAGAGCGATTGATACACAGCTAAGGCTGCTATTGATGCCGTTCCTGCTTTCATTATCCTTTCACCCATGCCGATAGAAAATGTTTTTGGATTGGCCTCTATCATATCTATTTCCCGCGGGGTGAATCCTCCTTCTGGGCCAATTAATACACAGTGACCATAGCCAGTTAAAGGAAGAGCATTGATTGCGGAATCCGATCTTTCCTTGCAAAACAAAAGATGGCCTTCAAATGGAGGAGAAGAAAGCAGATCTTCCAAAGTGGTTATAGGATGAATCATTGGTGGCTGCAAACGTTCACATTGCTGGGTTGCATCCAGTGCATTCTGCAGCAGCTTCTCTGGATTAACCTTGCGAACTATAGTTCTCTCTGTGATAACGGGAATAATGTTGGTTACCCCTAGCTCTGTTGCTTGGGTTATTGTTTGGGCACACCCATGCTTTACCGGAGCATAGGCAAAATATAATGGCCGCATTTCTGATGGCGGCTTAATAATATCAGCGATCAATAATTCGCATGCATTCTTGCTTGGATTGCTGATTGTTGCTTGCCACTCTCCGCTGGTATTATTAAACAGGTTAACAATAAATCCTTGCTTGCAGCGCATCACGTTATGTAGATAATGGCTCTGAGCTTTTGATAAGATCACCACCTCACCACCACCTAATAATCCCTGATAGAAAAGGCGAATTGACATAAATTATTACTGCAGTTGCGTGTCGACAGCTGAAAATACGGATTTTCTCCCACTTTTATAAGCACCATCTGCAACAAGGTCAGCAGAATCAATCTGCGCCACCCTTATGTTCGGCATTTTGTTATAAGCACTTTCCAGCAAGCTTATCATATGATCATCTCTGGCCTTAGCAGTTGGGCCGCCCATCACCACTGCAACCAAATTGCCGGCAGGATGATTCTTAGTAGATGTAACCAAGTTAAAGCCTGATGCAGTAACATAGCCAGTTTTCAGGCCATCTGCCCAAGGATATCTCTTCATAACATGGTTATGTGATTCAATAGAAGCGTTTTTAAACTGAAATGATTTCTCAGAAAACATAGGGTAATAATGCGGATGATCACGCTTCAACGCAATCGCCAGAAGTGCCATGTCATAGGCTGTGCTGATTTGATTGGGGTGATGAAGGCCATGCGGGTTAACAAACTTAGTGTTCGCCATACCCAATTGCTTCGCCTTGCTATTCATCATTGCTGTGAACTTAGTGGTGTTACCTGCGATCGCCTCTCCCAACACATAAGTGGTATTATTAGCCGATTTTATGATTGCACCATAAATAGCATCACGCACAGTGATGGTCTCACCAGCTTTAATCGGAAGACAGCTGCATGATTGACGCGCAGCCAATGCAGAAACAGGAATCCTTTGATCCATACGCAATCGACCAGCTTTAATAGCATCGAAAGTCACAAATAAAGTCATCATTTTGGTTAAAGAAGCTGGATATCTGGCTTCATGAGCTTTAACTTGATGAATAATCTTCCCAGTGTCTGTATTAACAACTAAACTAGAATAATTACGCATGTTCATTATCGACAAAGGTCGCACAGGAGCGGATCTAGCCTTAGCAACTTTATGCCTCTTAGGAGCCGCGCAAGATTCTTGCTGCGCATATGGCCCAACAACGCATAACACTATGGTAAACAACTTAACGATAAAAGATATCTTGCTCATATTAAAAATGGGGTGCTTATTGGTTATTAGTTTATATAAATTAACACAAGTAGTAAAGATGAATATTAATAGCCGCCTTAATATACTTCGGCCACGCTCCGAAACATATCCGCAACAAATACGTGAAAAATATATAAAATCATTCGTCTTCAGCTCATTAATATCATAATAAATAAGAAAAAAGAAGCTATAATACGACAATATCACAGGTATGACATTATGAATACAAAAATCATTACAGCTGAGCGCCATGACTGATCCCAGACTAAAGAAAGATAGCCTGGCGTTGGTTGTTGCTGTTATCTGCAGCATTTGGTGGCAGCCCGTTATTGCTCAGGAATGCATATTATCAACAGAGATGGGTCTTGGCCATCGCATTCATGTTGCTGGCCAAACAGATAGTTGGACGGATGCTGAATTGACACTACCGACCACTCATGAAAACAAACAAGGTTATTTACGCATACAAGCGAGCGGCACCTGGAAAAGCGGACACGATAACTCCGCTTACACAAAAGTTGTTACCTACATCCACAGTTGGACCTCTTACTTCTCAAGTTTCGTATCTTCAAGCAACAATGAAGACGCCAGCGGCTCATCTTCCTGCCAGCTGGATTCCTGCTTCACTAGCGGCGATGTTAACAGATGCCTGGCCCGCGGAAGCGTGATCAGCGACTCTTCTCCAAGACCATGCACTTTGCAAGATGGAGTTGGGTTAATAGGAAAAATTTCTTCACAAGAGCAATGGTCGGACACAGATCATGTGTTTTTCGCTCATAGTAACGAATCCACAGAAGAAGGGATAGCTTATTTCAACCTAATCCCAAGGCAACCAAAGCAAAGTAATGCATCCGCAAAAGGCAAGCTGTATCTAAAGATATTAGATATATACGAAGAAAGCGAAGGGGGATATACCGTCAGAATCTCCAGCGATTTAAAGGAAAAGAATCCCGGATTCTTCGAAGAGTCCTTTGCCGCATTTGAAAATGCTATAACCGGGGCAACCAGAACAATAATAAAATCGTCCCCATCCTCTTGGCCTATACATCGAATATTCACCGCTTGCATAGTCTTGTATACCGCCATTTCAGGGATGGCCTTTATGATGGGGTTGATGCCATATAAAAAAGAAGAAATGATTCAATGGCTGCTTAAATTATGTTTTATATGCGCCCTAACCCATCCTGACGTTTTCGATGCTTGCTTGAATTATGCAGAGCAAATCTTCATCCACGCAAGTAAAGAACTTGCCAACACCATTATGCATGCAACAACAAAAGAGATGCTGCGCCTTACTCATGCCACACCTCATGAAAATCTTAATCAAACTATGATGGAAGTGTTTGATAACACGCTTCGTTTTTATTTTTCTCCAAGCATGCATTTGAAGATCTGGAGCTTGCTTTTTTCAAAATACTTACTGTATATCCCTTTAATTTACATCATTATATGGATCTTCCTTATGGCATGTGTTCGCAGCGCTATATTATATATAATATCCATCACCATGCTGATGGTGTTATTAACTATGGCGCCGATTATGATGTGCCTGATGTTGTTTAAGGCGTCAAGAAAGATTTTTGATTCATGGCTTAGATCCGTAATAAATTGCAGCCTATTGAATATCTTCATCTCTGCTGCAATGGCTTTATTTGCAGCTATGTTATTGAAGCATACCATCATACCTCTCCAACATGCAATATGTCATGAGCCATTAAGCAGCTCTAATTATATCAATAATCTGGTTAATATAATGGCATGGAAACCTTATGACGCAGCCTTATTAATTCCAAGTTCACTGCTTGATTACCTTTCCCACCTATTACTCACTCTTACATTTTTAAAAGTCGTTAGTGAAATACCCGTGATGGTCGACAGCATAGCCCCTGCTCTTTATAACCAAAGCCCACTGCTGCACATGCTTAACAGCGGCGCCATAGATAAGTTACAAGATAAGGCATCCACTGCCATTTCCTTCCGAAATGCAGTAGTTAGAGAAGAAGTAATAACCCCAGCACTCAGACATGTCTATAACCGATTGTTTAACGGATGAAGACGATAACATAGTCCCGATTATAAATATACTTCATACCCAATGATCTCAGACTAGCTATACTTGATCAGCCTATTGGATAATTGTTGGACCATACTTCATTATTACTCACTTGCATCTCTTTGGGTTCACTCAATTCTAGTCTAGCCCTTTTAATTATTTGCCAGATATCTTTTATACCGGGGGGTTGCGCTAGAAACTTGAATCCACCGAATTTATTTAGTTAACCATAAATAAGACATTTTAATTATGAACAAAAGCACTTCTATTATTAGAAAATATTTGATTGATTTCCCTATATCTTCCATTGTTATACTAAAACATTTGAGAAATTTAACAATTAAACTCCAAATGTATTTTAATATCTTAATCATGAGCACCTTTTATTGGATTTTCTCTTGCATATATCATAACATGTGGTGTTATGCCATCATCCATTGTTATCTCAGCATATACATTTGGATGCGCAGGTGGATTAATTAAGGCTAGCGTGCTTTGAAAGAATTTATTAAACTATTCATTTCGCATTTTGTTGCGGCGCACACAAACTGCCTTCACTGGCAAGCATTCCTACCACTTGTTTTATTACGCATCCTTTATATAGGGAACCCATCACAGATATCACCCCCCCCTTAATATAGTTACCATTATGCTTTGCATTGCTTTAATTATCATTTTCATTACCTTATCAATTATCTCTTGACCCATCTTCAATAAATGAGCTGCAAGAGGCTACTTATGCAAGCCAAGAACCTTAATATAACTTAATTAAGCTCTTTTTGTTCCCTTAATCGCTTTTGCTGCTCTTTAACAGCAATAATTTGATCCACTGTTTCTAATACACGATATCTTCTATATTCAACTTCAATTGTTGAAATAACAAGATACCCTATTAACGCATATATAGTGCGTATCATAAATTCTTTTCTAGTCATAGTTATCTCCATTAAAGGAATCTCTTAAATCATACATCAAATCAATCTCTTTATCGAAAGGATGGGTTTTATCATAACACATCTTTCCTATTATGATAGCTGCTCCGACAGGCTTCGCATAAGGAATAGGGCAAGCCAGAAGAGCCATCCCGGCAGCATATATACCTTTATCAGTAAGCATAGTCTCTACATAACTTGCCAATGGAGCTTTTGACTTATCAATTATAATCTCACCCATTTTCAATAAGTGTTCTGCCAGATCTCGTTGCAATTGCTCACCTTCTTTAATTAATATTTCTTCCTCTGCTTCAGCTTCGGCCTCTTTTAGTTTTGCAGCTTTTTCAGCAAATTGTTTATTAATTTCATCTTGGGCTGCTTTTGCTGCAGCTTCCTGTGCATCCCCTATAGCTTGCTTGAGTTCCGGATGATTATCAAGACCTGGGCCATGTGTTACATCGTGCGCTTCTCTAGCATGACTTGAACGCATCTCATGCTCTTTATGGTTTAAATGTTCTGTCATCGTTTGCACGCCACCAGACGTCTGAACATCTGCGGAGTGCGCATGCCCAGAATCAGATGGCTTAGAGCCAATGTATTCATTATATGGGTTGAAGGATGACTGCTTTGGCAACCCATCAGCGCTACCTTTAAACTCTGGAGTATAAGTCATTCCTACATCTTTAATAAGCTCATTATTAGTTTCATGTTTTTTTGACTCTCGCTCAATATGCTCTTTTAAACCTGCTTGATATCTAGCTTCGCCTTCACGTACCAATTTTTCAACCGCCTCTTTGCCCGCTTTTTCTCTAGCGGCTCTTTCCATAGCAGCTACATTATCGCGAGGAATACTACGCTCATCACTACCGCGATTCTCTTTGCTGGAACTACTAGATTTCGTTCCACCATCTTTAGAATGATCATTACCTGGATTTCCACCACCGTTACTCTTACTATTGGCAGATCCCCCAGATTTACCGCCACTATCCTTAGAGGTGCCGCCTCGTGACGAGCCCCCCCCCGCTTCCACCGCGAGTTCCTACATCACGACCATTACTATCGCGAACACTGTTGCCTCTGCTATCTCTTAATACGCCCATGATTATTAAACCCGATTGATTGTTGAAAGAAGCTTTATATAGACAAACAATATTACATAAGAAATATATCCGCAATAAATAATATATTAAATTTGCTGTATAAGCGGGGCTAGCGAACCGCTAACTCCATTTGTTACAATATGGCATTGGCAACCAAATAAGGGGTAATAAATCATGTCTAAAACAAAGCAAAATGCAAAGGTCGAAGACCATATATCTAAACTGCTAGAAGATATGTTTAATAAAAAAATGCAACTGGTTGAAACAGAATTAAAAACCATGGTGATTAAAACCTCTGAAGAATATTTCACCCGGGCTCTGCAGTCTGCACTAAAGGATTCAATAAAGCCGCAACCAAGCAATAACCACAATGACGATCTGATGCAAAACATGGGGCTGAATGATGGGCAGATGGTTAATTCATTGCTGCAAGGTCTGGGCCGCTGCTTCAGCAAATTCTAGTTAAATAACACACGGGAAAAATCATGAATATAGAATTCCACTATTACATAACATATTTAATAGCCTTAAAAGCAGGCTTCAGCCACGACAAGGCTTATAAGATAGCCTATAGCTCGCAATTTGTGGACGACAACCAAAAGCAAGTTGAAGTGTTGGATCTCAGAATGCGTACAGTATATCGCAGCACACCAACGCAAATTGAAATACTCTCCATTGGAAAAAGGCGCGATGAAATTCTTCAATCACATCATTTCTTACCAGGAGATGATGTAGAGCGCCCTCAGATAACCACACCCAATTGCCAACTGGCAAACACCATGTTAGAAATGGCTTTAGAAGAGGATAATCCCTATCTGATAGGGATCGCATCCCACGCCTATGTTGACACTTGGGCCCATCAGAATTTTGCTGGGCGTAAAGATGAAGTCAATGGCATGCCGGGCTTGGATTGCGCGATCATTCCAAATATAGGCCATGCCGATGCGCTTGATGATCCTGACTCCCTTGATGCACAGTGGCATGACAAACGCCCATCCCACAAAAAGATGATAAAAAATAGCGATCGCTTTCTGGATGCAGCTGCCCACCTCTGCACCCATTACCATAAATCACTTCACCCTAATAAATCGCCAGATTATAAGGATTTATTGACCAGCCTTACAGATATATTCAGCAAGCACAGAGCCTTCCACAGATTCAACCGCAACGCCATGATGCAGCGCAGGAAGAAGCACTATAATCACCTGGCCGTCTCTATTTCAGGGTTTGATATCCCACCTTATATTGATGGATTGTGGAGAGAATACGCCCTACAGCCGATCGCGAACAATAATGTTACAACCGGCAAATATCACTGGCGCAAAGGAATAAATTTTGCTACACATGACTGGTGGCAGTTTCAAGAAGCCGCTAAAGATTTTCAGCAAAAGATATTTCCTATTATTGCATCTAAATATGGAAAAGAAATTAATACATAATTGGTTATTCTGGCTGCCAGTATTCGTCAGCTTTGGGATCTTGATTTACTTCAATCTTCCTTCAGAACCAACTGTGAATTATATGTTTGCTGCTGGGTTAATCCCCGGGTTATATCTGCTTTCAAGGAAGCATAAACTGGCCGCTATTTATGCAACTGCATTACTGCTGGGCTTTGCTGCTTGCATAGTGCGCACCTCTTGGGTGCAAACACCAGTTCTGCCCTATAAAGTTGAAGACACCTGGATTAAAGGCAAAATTGAAGAAATTCAATATTCTGCCATAGGGGCGCGTCTCACCGTATCCAACCTTTGGGTTAAAAACTTGCCCCGAGAAAGCACCCCCCTAAAGGTCAAGATCACGGTTAGAACTAAAATAGAAACCGTTGCAGTTGGTGATGTTGTAGTTTTCAAAGGCACCTTAATGCCGCCACCAGGGCCATCTATGCCAGATGGATTTGACTATCAAAGGTTTGCTTATTATCAGCAAGTGGGAGGCATTGGTTATGCAACATCTCGCATCAAGGTGAAATATTCTGCACCAATTAGCTCTCACTTTATTGAAAAAATTAGGCAAAACGCGATATCTCGGATTAACACCATACTGCCACAACCAGCAGCCAGCATTGCTTCTGGTATGTTGGTTGGCGACACATCATACTTGAAACAGAAAATTTATGAGCCGGTGAAAATCGCAGGCATCGCCCACGTTATCGCCATATCTGGGATGCATATGGTTGTGGTAGTATCGATAATATTTCTAGCAGCACGATGGCTGTGTGGATTAAGCCAATATTTAACCCTTCATTTCAACACCAAGAAAATAGCTGCCCTTTTAGCAATCAGTGGCAGCCTGTTCTATCTGCTTTTAGCAGGCAATCCTGTTTCCGCACAAAGGGCTTATATAATGTCTTCCATGGTGTTACTGGCTATAATAGTAGATCGTAATAATCAGCCCTTACACAGCCTTGCCGTTGCTTGCACCCTGCTGCTGTTGGTAACGCCAGAATCATTGCTTAACCCCAGTTTACAGATGTCTGTGGCAGCTTGCTTTGGCTTGATATGCAGCTATAGATTCCTTCAAAGATGGATCCCCCCTAAAGAAGGACAAAATTGGCTCAACACAGCCTTGCATTACGGCATCAATATTGCCTCCTCTACCCTTGTTGCTGGCATGTTTACTGCACCATTTATTATTTATCATTTTCACCAGTTCTCCACTTATAGCGTCTTGGCTAACCTAATCTCCATCCCGTTAACGGATTTCATTTTGATGCCGCTGGGAATGCTTGGGTTGCTGCTAATGCCAGTTAGTCTGGATAAATTCATATTCATAGCGATGGAATATGGCATTAATTTCATGTTATGGATAGCAACCTCAATTGCATCACTGCCCAACGCTAGCTTATTTGTGCCATCCGTTCCTGGTTATGCCATGACTCTCTTCAGTTATGGCGCCATCATCGCATTCATTGGAAGCGGCAGGCTGCGGGCAATGGGATACGTTATGATCTCAGCCAGCCTTTTAAACATCTTATGGATAAAAATGCCAGATGTAATCATTGACTCTCATGGCAAGCTTTTTTCTGTGCGTTATAATGGAAAATATTATTTCTCGGACAAACGCAGTAATCGCTTTGTCCGTAAAATATGGCAAGAATCACTAGGGGAGAACGAAACCCTAACCATCAAGGAAGCCAATATCTCGGATTGCTCGGTGGATAGATGTGTAGTTAATACTAAAAGCACAACCCTAATCACCAAGCACCCTGAACAGAGCAATTGTGATAAATACAAAGTCATAGTCGACCTGAGCGACGCACCTGTAAATTGCGAAAAAAGCAGAGTTATAACCTTAAAAAATTTGTCAGAAGAAGGCACCCACCTTCTCTGGCTGGATGAAGAAGATGTAACAATAAAAAAATCCTTTGCACAAAACAATAGGCCTTGGACAAGATGAATTATTCGCCAATCAGCCTTTCAATCTCATTTAACGACATAACGTTTTCCACTTTATGACCATTAACAAAAATGGCCGGGGTGCCCGTGACATCATAATTCTTAGCTGCATCATACGCCTCTTTCAGCAGAAGTTCACGCATTTCTGTGTTATGAATGCAATCATTGAATTGTGCTTCATTCATACCACCAAGCGTCATTATATCCTTTAAATGATCTTGAAAATTAGGCTTAAATGCCCATATAGATTGCGATTCGAAAAGCACATCTAAAGTTTTTTGCCGTTTCTCTCCATGACAGCGCGCCAACATAGAACCCATAACAGAGGCGTTATTATTAGGAAAATCACGAGCAATATAACGCACTTTTTTAGTGTCGATATATTTTTCTTTCAACTGGGGCAATATATATTTATGATATTCCGCGCAATGCGGACATCCCAAGGATGAATATTCAACTATCACCACTGAAGCTTTAGGATTACCTATCACCAAATCGTCATCTAGCGCAATGCTAACACCAGGAAAAACCCTCTCTTCTTCTGCATAAGCAAAATTAACCATGCTCATGGTGATTACTCCCATCAGCAATAAATATAACGATCTCATATACAGCGCCTATCAGTTAATATATTTGTAAATATAACAATCTTCTGCCTACATGCAAATGATTTTGATTATGCAGCAATCTATATTATCTTATATAAAGCTTTTTGCTTGCTAATTTGCATTTGGTTTTATAAGCTACGGCAAGTGATAAACTTATATTTAATGATCAAAATGACGAAAAAAACAGCCGCTGAACTTAGACTATATCAAGACGCTTTGGATTTCCATTCTTCTGGCAAAAAAGGTAAGGTGGAAATACATCTAACTAAATCATTAACCAGCCGTAATGACCTGGCCCTTGCCTATTCTCCTGGAGTGGCCGCCCCATGCCTTGAGATACAAAAAGATCCATCTAAAGCTTATGAATACACATCAAAAGGCAATTTCGTCGCAGTTATATCAAATGGCACAGCGGTGCTTGGGCTTGGTAATCTAGGTGCCTTGGCCTCTAAACCAGTGATGGAAGGAAAAGCCGCCCTGTTCAAGCGCTTTGCAGATATTGATGCCGTTGATTTAGAAGTCAGCACACAAGACCCCGAAGAGTTTATTAATGCGGTTAAATTTTTAGGCGCCAGCTGGGGTGGGATTAACCTGGAAGACATTAAAGCACCAGAATGCTTTATTATTGAAGACAAACTGAAAGAACTGATGGACATACCTGTGTTTCATGACGATCAACATGGAACAGCAATTATCGTTGCTGCAGGAATGATAAACGCAGCAGATATAACAGGCAGAAAATTTGCTGACATGAAGGTTGTAGTCAATGGCGCAGGGGCCGCTGGGATCGCTTGCTTAGAGCTGATAAAAGATTTGGGCATAAAACAGGAGAACGCCATTCTGTGCGACACTCAAGGAGTGATATACAAGGGGCGTGTTAATGGCATGAATGAATGGAAAGAAGCCCATGCCGTTGAAACAGAGCTAAGAACCTTAGCTGATGCCCTCAAAGGAGCTGACGTATTTTTAGGCCTTTCGGCCAAAGGAGCTGTCACACAAGAAATGGTTAAAAATATGGCGCCTAAGCCTATCATCTTTGCCATGGCTAATCCTGACCCTGAGATCACACCAGAAGAAGCTTTGGCAGTGCGCCCTGACGCCATAATGGCAACTGGCAGATCTGATTATCCTAATCAGGTTAATAACGTTATGGGCTTTCCTTATATATTCCGCGGCGCTTTAGACGTGGAAGCGAAGACCATTAATCAAGAGATGAAAATGGCTGCCGTTCACGCAATAGCTCAGCTTGCAAGAGAACGAGCTTCTGATGAAGTGATCAGGGTTTACGCTAGACATCTTTCATATGGCCCTGACTATATAATACCAGTGCCATTTGACACCAGGTTGATTGAAGTGGTGCCTGTTGCAGTGGCTAAAGCAGCAATTGAAACTGGCGTCGCCAGAAAACATATAAGCGATTTCGACGCCTATAGAAGAGAGTTGTCATCCCGCCTCAATCCTTCGTATAATATGATGAGTGTCTTGTTTGAGCGTTTAAAATCTCAACCTAAAAGAATAATATTCGCCGATGGCAATGAAGAAGCGGCTATCCGCGCTGCAATCAGCTGGCGTGACTTTGGTTACGGAACTCCAGTATTGTTAGGATATGAAGAGAAGATAATTGAGACAGCGAAGAAGTTACGATGCACTGATCTTGCTGGCATTGAAATCACCAACGCTGCACTGCATCCTGACACCGATGCATATACAGACAGGCTCTATTCCAAGCTACAACGCAAAGGTTATTCAGAACGCGATTGTGCAAGATTAGTAAACAGAGACCGCAACATCTTCGCCACCTTTATGCTAGAAAGTGGGGAAGTGGATGCAATGATAACTGGCTTAAAACGACCATATTCATCAACCGTTGATGATATAACCAAAGTTATGCCCGTGAAAAACGGAACAATACTGTTTGGGTTATCTATCATTATTACAGAAGACCACACCTTATTCATTGCCGACACCACCATCAATGAAAAACCAAACGCCGAAGAATTGGCACAAATTGCCATTCAAGCCGCCGAAGAAGCAAGAATGATGGGACACGAGCCAAATGTGGCATTCTTATCTTCTTCTAATTTTGGCAGTTCAAATCGTGAAGGCTCAGCAGAGGTGCGCCGCGCCGTAGAATTGCTTGATAAAAGAAAAGTCGATTTCCATTATGATGGAGAAATGTCTGCCGACACAGCTCTTAACAGCAAACTGATGAATATATATCCATTCTCTCGCCTTTCAAAGCCAGCTAATGTTTTGATTATGCCTTCGTTAGACAGCGCTAATATCACCTCAAAACTGCTACAAGAAATTGGCGACTGCACTGTTATAGGGCCTGTTCTATGCGGGCTTAGCAAGCCAGTACAGATCCTGCAGATGGAATCAAATGAGAAGGCCATACTTCATCTTGCTGCCATTGCTGCTAACAGATCTTAAGGCAATCATTGATTATTCAAAAAACGAATTTTCTTGAATAGTTAGGATTAAGTTAGTATTATGCGTAGCAGCGTATTCGCATGCGCCCGTAGCTCAGATGGATAGAGCGCTGCCCTCCGAAGGCAGAGGCCGGTGGTTCGACTCCTCCCGGGCGCGCCAATTCCCATTTCTTATAGCACATTCTCTAAAAATGATTTGGCCCTAGCCGCTTTTGGCTTGCTGAAAAATTGCTTAGCGCTTGCATCCTCCAGCACACATCCCTGATCTAAGAATATAATTCTGCTGGCAACATCCCTTGCAAAGCTCATTTCATGAGTAACCAGCAATGTGGTTATTCCAGCAGCTGCAACTTGCTTGATTGCAGCTAGAACTTCTCTTACATTCTCTGGATCCAATGCTGAAGTTGGCTCATCAAACAGCACCATGGAAGGATCCATACATAGCGTCCTGGCGATTGCACCACGCTGCTTCTGCCCCCCAGAAAGATGCTTTGGCATTTTGTCTTCAAGGCCATGCAAATTCATGACCTTCAACATTTCACGAGCTCTGGCTTCGCTCTCTTGAAGACTGCGCCCTAAAACTGCAACCTGAGGATAAACCAAATTGCGCAATAGGTTCATATTATGAAACAGATTAAATTGCTGAAACACCATACCAACCCTGTGTTCACCAAAAAGCGATATCTCACCTTCATCAGCCTTATCAAGGCCATTAACACATCTTAACAGAGTCGATTTTCCCCCACCGGAAGGCCCAATAATTGCCACCACCTCCCCTGGCTTTATGGTTAAGTTGATCCCATTAAGCACCATCTGGCCGTTAAATATCTTAGTTAAATTAGTTATTTTTAACATAAACCTTAGCCTCAATCTTTCCAGCAATAATGCTGAGTATAGTAACTATCACGTAATAACATCCACCCGCCACCAACAGTGGCGCCATATAGGTATATTGCTCTGCAGCAACAATCTGGGCACGCCTCATCAAATCAGCCTCACCCAGTATGGCAATAATTGACGATTCTTTAACCATATTAACCATTTCATTCACCAAAGATGGTAATATCCTAGCGAAAGCTTGCGGCAGAACTATATCTCGCATCATCGACCAATATGGAATCCCTAGGGCTTTAGCCGCCTCAACCTGGCCCTGGTCCACTCCATTTATTCCGCTGTATATATGCACAGATAAATATGCCCCTGAATTGATAGAAAATGCCAATATGCCCGCAGCAAAAACGGATATGGAATAACCGGTGATGGCTGGAATAGCAAAATAGAACAGGCTGAGCTGCACCAATAGTGGCGTCCCCCTAATCACGGAAACATATGCTATAGCAAAAGCCCTGAGAATTGTTATATGGGTTATCCGCATCAAGGCGATAATTATTCCTATAATCATGCCTAAGGTCACTGATATTATGGAATACTTTAAAGTAATGAAAGCACCAGATGATATAAACCAAATCCAATCGTATTGTTCCATACTCCTACCCCCTTTAAACGGCTTCTACTGAAACCACTTCTGGCACATAATGTTTAAGCATGTTCTCAATTCCACTCTTAAGAGTGATGGTCGAGCTGGGGCAGCCTGAGCACGCTCCTTGCAGTTCCACATACACTATCCCATCAGCAAAATCTCTGAATATGATGCTGCCTCCGTCCTGCGCAACAGCGGGCTGAACTCTTGTCTCGATTATTTCTTTGATTTGCTTCACTATTTCATTGCCAAGATGCTCATCTTCTTGCCTTTCTCCTTGAATAATTGAAACAACCGGCTCCCCACTGATGAAATAGTCGATCATGCTGGTGAGGATGATCGGCTTCAAAGAATCCCAATCGCTCGAATCACTTTTGGTCACAGCAATAAAGTTCTCTGCAAAGAACACTCCTTCCACTCCATTAAGTTCCAATAAAATGTCCGCTAGTTTAGAATTGCCTTGGTTCTCTTCCTTAGTGAAAGTTTGCGTGCCAACAGGCATAACCACCACACCTGGAATAAATTTCATCGTCTGTGGATTTGGAGTATCTTGCGTTTGGATAAACATATACACCTGTTCTAATTATATTTTGGATCCCCTATTATGACTCAATTCATCACACTATTCAACTTAAATTTCATGCAGAACAAGCAGCTTATCCATTGATAATAAAATGAGCCGCAGCCATCAGAGTAGCGCCTAATATGATATAAAGATATTTACTCCAAGCAGCATTATCAACAGAAGAAACAGGCTGCTTCGCTTGAATTATGGAATTCAACAAGTCATTAACTTGCCCAACAAGTTGGATGGAATTATGGTAAGAATTGTGCAACCTCGCACGCACACCGAAATTCTCTTTGGCCCACTGGGTCACCCATGGCTCAGCCATCTGCCACATATTGACTTCTGGATATAATGAAGCACCAAGCCCCTCGATGGTAACCATAGTTTTCTGCAAGAGAATCAATTCCGGCTGCAGCTCCATCTGGAAATTTTTACTAATGGCAAACAATTGCTTCATCAGCAAACCCATAGATATTTGATTGGTGCGCAGCCCTATAATGGGCTCCCCTATGCTGCGACATGCCAAAGTAAATTGCTCGCGAGATTGGCTCGCTGGTATATATCCTATGGCAAAATGCAGGTCGGCCACCTTCTTATAGTCGCGCTTGATAAAGCTATGCAACATCTGCGCAACGAATATTTTATTTTTTCTATCCAAGCATCCCATAATGCCAAAATCCACCAAGGCTATCCTGCCATCAGCCATAATTAGAAGATTTCCCGGATGCATATCCGCATGAAAGAACCCATCACGAAACGCTTGGTTGAAAAAAGATAATGCAAGGTTATGGGTAACATTTTGCAGGCTTATCCCCGCCTCCACCAATTTCTGCTTATTCCTAATGGGCACACCATCAATCCACTCTATGGTGAGCACTCTTTGAGAAGTTAAATTCCAGTATACCCTCGGTATGTGAACAGTTATATCATCTGCAAGATTGCTCGCCATTTGATCAGCCGCTGCTGCCTCCATCCGCAAATCTAATTCAATCTTAACGCCGGCAGTCAAAGTCTCAACAACTTTATCCAACTGCAGCCTCTGCGATGAAGGCGAAACAAAAGAAATAATTTTCGCGATCCAAGAACACAGTTGTAAATCTCGATGGAACAGTTCTTCAATATTAGGCCGCAACACCTTCACGGCAACCACCTCTCCTTCCCATGTCACCGCTTGATGCACTTGGGCAATCGAAGCCGCAACCGGCACATCATTTATCTCTTTATAAAGTTGATTCGCCGGCTTGCCAAATTCTCTTTCTATGATATTCAAAAACTGTTTCTTGGAAAATGCTGGCAATTTATTATGCAATAATGACAGGGCATCGGCCACATCCTCCCCAACCAAATCTGGCCTGGTGGAAAGAAATTGCCCAAGCTTAACAAAGCTAGGGCCCATGCGCTGCAAAGACTTAGTTAGATCACAAGCAAAATTGATTTTATGATTGCGACAATCAGAAGATAGGCGGCTGCTCCACATCAACCTCAACCCCGACCATAAAGCACCGGATGAAATAATTATAAAGGCAATTCTAAATATGTTTACGATGATTGATAACATTACTATTTAACTCGTCGCCATATTCTGTGTTTGGCAGCAATGGCAAAAGCAGCCATAACCACAACAAAAATCATAACCTTTATTCCCATTCTTTTGCGCGCTTCCATCTCGGGCTCGGCAACCCACTGCAAGAAATTCACCACATCCCTAGACATCTGATCAACACTGGGCTCCGTGCCATCATCATATGTAACCTGCCCCGTTTTAATCAGGGGAGGGGTCATAAGCAACTGGCTTCCACCTCCTGCAAAATATGGGTTATAATGCATGTTATCCCCCACGACAAAATCTTTAGGTGGCTCAATGAAGCCGGTTAACAATGAATATATATAATTCGCTCCATCCACTCTGGCTTTGATTATCAAGGATAAATCAGTCGGCAACCCACCATTATTAGAAGCCCTCGCTGCCTTGTCATTGGCATATGGACCCGGGAAATAATCAGAAGGTCGAGCAAGGCGTTCAAATATCTCTCCATCATCATTAGGCCCGTCTTGCACGTTATATCCAGCCGCGATGGTTTTAACCTCTCCTTCACTAAAACCTATATCCATCAAATTGCGAAAAGCCAATCTCTTCACCCCATGGCAAGCAGCACACACCTCTTGATAAACCTTAAGGCCGCGCTGAACAGAGTTTCGGTCAAACTCACCAAATGCTCCATCGAAACTCCACTTTTCTTTCTTAGGCGAGATGTGATCTTCACCTGCATAGGCGCTACTTAACCCACACAACAATATCAATGTTAGAATTCGAAAAAACATGGCTGTAATATGATTACCTGAATATAGAAACTCTTATGTCAAGCAGCCCGTCTTGTCAATTAAAAACGCAGCGCCTCTTGAAATTGCTATGGGACATAACCCTTGACAAAAGATCTTAGCCCACACTAATAATTAGCTAATATAACAGCAATAATTGTAATTATATGAGAACATATCCTAGCATACCTCTACCAGAAGGCTTCGTTCATCTGAATGAAATCAATCCCGATATTAGAATAGATTTAAGATATTCTTGGAAAGATAATTTTTTAGGCAGGAAGGTGGCTGGCTATGATGCCAATGGCATCATCATCTTGACAAGGCAGGCTGCGGATGCACTTCAGTGCGCTCAAGATCTGTTCAGTAAAGATGGATTTGATATAGTGGTTTACGACGCATACCGCCCGCAAATTGCAGTTGATGACTTCGCGTCTTGGGCAAATGATTCAACCGATCAAGCAGCTAAAGATATCTTCTATCCACGCATAGATAAAAGTATGCTATTTGACGCTGGCTATCTTGCAAGCAAATCAAGTCACAGCCGTGGAAGCACTGTGGACATCAGCATAATCAGCAAAACCAAAACTCTTCATCCCCCAACTCAATCCGTCAGAGAATTACCCGACGGCTTTAAAGTTGTTTATATGAATGATGGGACCCTTGATATGGGATCTTCTTTTGATTTGTTTGACCGGGCCTCTCATTATCCAACAGAACTAATATTAAAAGAACACAGCGTTAACCGAACATATATGCAAGAGGTTATGCATTCATGCGGATTTGAATCATACCACGCAGAATGGTGGCATTTCACCCTGGGAAAGGAACCATTTCCCAACACATATTTTAATTTCCCGGTGGCATAACTTCCCCGCGTATTGACTTGGTCATTTTCATTTTGCTTGACTGATCCACCCAATTGATGTAATAATTTTGTGTGGCTATACTGCTGGCCTTCTTTTATGTTAACCAAATGGCAAGGGTGGATGATTAAATTAATTAACCTTTCTATTGCGTTGTTATTGTGCTGTTGTTCATCTGTTTGTATGGCTCAAAACGCACAAAATTCCGATCAGAAACAAACCGTAGTTGATCAAAAATACGTCAAAGGAAAGTTTAAATTAGGCGATCCATATCGAGTTAAGGGCAAGGAATACACCCCTTCAGTGGACCACACCTATACCGAAGAAGGAATCGCTTCTTGGTATGGCAATGAATTCAAAGGAAAAAGAACCGCTAATGGCTCTGTTTTCACTGGCAAAGAGCACACCGCCGCCCACAGAACACTGCCATTGCCAAGCGTGGTGAAGGTAACCAACCTTAGCAATGGCAAAAGCCTGGAAGTTGTGATCAACGACCGTGGCCCATTTAATAATCGCATTATAGACGTTTCTCACACAGCTGCAAAAGAACTAGGTTTTGCACAAAAAGGAAAAGCCAAAGTCAGGGTTGAATATCTCCACGATAAAACCTTGGCGTTGCTGGCAATGTTTCCCGCTGACGAGCAACAAAAAGCTCTAGAAACCTTCCGCACAGCTCAGCTAAATAAATCTCAACAAATTAACAGCATTTTACAATAGCATTTTGCTTTAGTAAGTGATAATGTTTACTCGGAAAATGCCATCGTAGCTCAGCTGGTAGAGCGGCGCATTCGTAATGCGTAGGCCGGGGGTTCGACTCCTCTCGATGGCACCACTCTTATCTAAACCGCACTTTACACGCCAAATCCAACCAGGGCTTTGGATCGGTATTATCTTCCACCGCCCAAACTGCAGAAAGCACCGTGTGCATAAAGCAGCACTTTCGCACATCAGTGATGTTAAAATCAAAATATTGGGCAATAAACGGGATGTCACACTCCGCATCCTGCACAAATGCCCAACCTTCATTTATAGGAAAGCCAATCACTCCATGTGGATCGATTACCTTCCAAGATCCCTTATCTTGAAGAATATTATCATGATGAAGGTCGCCATGCAAGATCACCCTGCCATAATTTCCAGCAAATATTTCATCGCGAAATTTACGAGCTAGAATTAAATAATCTGAAGGGATTTGCCAGCCACTGGCTTCCCTTATCTCCATATATACTAATTATATTATCTTCAAAAGCACCCTTCATTTGGAAGAACCCTGCGTTACAATCCTTTCTCTGTGATATAGATCATGCCCATGTTGAGAAATTTTGCATCTTAATTCCCATTGCCCTGATTTAGGCAGAACGATTGCGGCTTTATATAAGCCATTCTTTATTGCCTGCATCTGCACAGAGAAATCTAACTTCTCATCCAATGGGCGCACCACTTGCAGGGTTATATCCGCATCATTAATAGGTACGTTGTTTTTATCTTTGATGGTTAGTTCATAAGATATTTTATTCGCTGCTCCGTTAATAACCTTGCTATGTATTTTCCAGCCCAGGTCATCTTGCTGTCTGGCCTGCTGCAGAACCTTGTTATAACCCATGCCTTTTTGATATGGATTCGCAGTCACCGTCCCAGGATAAGAAGAGGAAGAAAGCACTATAAAAACAGCATCCACCCCAGTCATCAAAACAAAAAACCCTAATATCATCAGGGGTATGCGAGAGATCTTCATGCTGCTACTCATTTTATTAAGGTTCATGGCATTTAAACTAGCGCAGAACCCCTATTCATCCTCACTATGGCTGCGCTCGAACCTTTCATGACGCTCTTGCGCTTCAATCGACATGGTGGCTATAGGGCGCGCCTCTAAGCGCTTAATGCCGATAGGCTCACCTGTTTCTTCACAAAAGCCATAATCACCCTTATCAATCCTGACAATGGCAGCGTCAATTTTATCTATAAGCTTGCGATATCTGTCCCTAGTGCGCAACTCAAGCGAGGTTGAAGTCACGATTGCTGCCTGGTCTGCAGCATCAGGCTCGCTCCACGACTCTTCTTTAAGATGTTGCACGGTTTGCAGCGCTTCCTCACTCAAACTTTCTTTCCAAGAAACTAGCTTTCTTCTGAAATATTCAAGCTGCATCTCATTCATGTATTCTTCATCAGCCAAAGGGGTGTAATTATCAGGCAATACAAGGTTTTTTTTCATACAAAGCACTCTATAAAGATAACTATTATAAATCAGGGTAGCACTTTATTATCAGCAAGACAAGATAAAGACCTTAACCTTAACAATAAAATTTATGAGAGATAAACCAGAATTGACATCCTGCTTTTCCATCCTTATGATCAACATTACTTAACAATCGTAAAAATCAGGATCATATGCCCCTTCCAATTATTGAAAAAACCGCTTCCGGACTGATCATTGCATCTGATCATATTCCAACAGCCGAAACAACCGCGATATGCATATTCGTCAAAACTGGCTCCCGCCATGAAACAAAGGCACAAAATGGCTTGTCTCATTTCTTAGAACACATGGCGTTTAAGGGCACCACAACTCGCTCTGCAAAAGATATCGCCGAGGAATTTGATACAATTGGCGGCCAGTTCAACGCCTACACCTCACAAGAGGAAACGGTATATTATGCAAAGGTGCTGAAACAAGATTGGTTAGTGGCGCTTGATATATTGACCGATATAGTGCAAAACTCCACCTATTCCGCCGAGGAGATGGAGAAGGAGCGCGGGGTCATACTGCAAGAAATAGCCCAATATCAAGACATGCCGGACTCCGTTGTTTCTGATAATTTCCAAGAAACAGCCTTTCCAAATCAGGCTTTGGGCCGCACAATACTAGGCACCACTGAATTCATCAGCAAAGTGGGAAGAGATGCGATGATAGAATATGTGGGCTCGCGTTATCACACTAATAATATAATCGTCACTGCGGCAGGCAATATTGACCATAAATCGTTCTCCGAGATAACCCAACAAAAGTTGAGCAAGCTTCCAACTAAGGGGGAAATCTCGACAGAACCAGCGACCTATAATGGCGGAGAAAGCCGGCAACATAAGGATTTAGAACAGGTGAATATTTACCTTGGCTTTAAAGGCCTGCCATATACATCAGAAAACATGTACACCCAAAGAATAGCTTCCCTTATATTGGGTGGAGGCATGTCATCCAGACTGTTCCAAGAAGTTAGAGAGAAAAGAGGTTTGGCTTATCACATATCAGCGTTCCCTCAAACTTATATGGACACCGGAATTTTTTCTATTTTCGCAGGCACCAGCCAAAAGGATACCAATGAATTATTAGATGTTTCAATAGAGCAATTGAACCTTTTGTGCGAAAAAGTGCAAGATATAGAACTACAAAGAGCTAAAACACAAATAAAAGCCTCGATGCTGATGGCCAGAGAAAACATCAGTGCTCGCGCAGAGAAATTAGCCGCTAATATAGCCTCTTTCGATCGCTATATAGCCCCTGATGAAGTGCTAGAAAAACTCGAAAAAATCACAACATCTGATATTTCCTCAATGATGAAATATCTAATAAGCGAGGCTAATGGGAAACCTACTCTTGCTTCTCTGGGTAAGATCAATAATATGTATAGTTATGATGAGATAATCAAAAAGATAAGGTAAGCTATATGAAGAGCATAGTTTTCACCAACTATGGTGGACCAGAAGTTTTACAATTAGTTAATAGCCCCGCTCCTGAAATCACTCCTGATGAAGTTTTAGTGCGCCACACAGCCATCGCTGTTAACCCTATAGACGCACTATATCGCTCAGGAAGATATAAATCCTCAACCTCGCCAGCGCCATGCGGAGTTTCTGCCTGCGGAGTGATTGAACGGGTTGGCGACGCGGTTGGAAGTTATAACGTTGGCGACAGAGTAGTTTACGCTACTGGGCCAGTCGGATCATACTGCACAAAACGTGCAATCAACGCACAATATATCATCAGAGCACCAGACGACATTGCAGATGATGTATTGGCCGCATCTTTATTCAGCGGATTGACAGCTCATTATCTGTCGCACCGCACCTTCATAACATCACTCGGAATGGGAGTTTTGATCCATGATGCCGCCACCGTGGTTGGGCAATATCTAAGCGCATGGGCGGCATATCGCGGGGCTCTGGTTATCGGCACAATTGCTAGTGACGAGACAAAGCAAATCGCACTGGACGCAGGCTGCCATCACGTTTTCAACTATAAAAGTGAAGATTGGGTTGGGGAAGTCATTAAGTGCACAGAAGGGCTTGCCTTAAATGCCGTTTATGACTCAATCGGTCGCGACACGTTCCATAAATCACTAGACTGCCTGCGCACTTGCGGCATCATGATCAGCTATGACCAAACCAGTGGCCTCATTGAATCCATTGAGTTAAAAAAGCTGCAGGAAAAATCATTATTTTTAACCTGCCCAACCATAACTGACTATAAAGCCAATCGCAAAGAATTAGTTCTGAGTGCGGAGGAAGTGTTTGCTGTGATACGTAAAAATGTGCTTAAAGTTAATATCGCTGCCAAATACGAACTGAAGGAAGCTGTTGCGGCACATCGCTTATTGGAATCTGCTCAAACAACAGGATCAATAATTTTAATCCCATAGAGTTGCAACCTTGATTATACACCATCATCGTTATCACCAATTATTCTTTGCTTGCTTTGCCCTCATTGCACTGATCTTAATTGGCGCTAATTTTTATGGGGTAATTAATATAAGCAAAAGCATCGCCATCTATTTGCTGCAGTCCGTGCTTCTAATATATAGCAGTTACCTTTATTTGGTGCTGCGTAAATTCCACCTATCATCCACCAAATATTTAGAGCTTTATAAAACATCGCCAGGGGCTTTTATCCTGCTATATAAAAATGGCCTGGCCGAGGTGAGTGAAGAGGCATTAAGCCTGTTAAAAGCCAGCGCCCCAATCAACTCGATATCCGCTCTAAAATCTTATATTAACAAAGATGATATCGATGTATTGAAGAAGTTATCCACAAGGCCATCCAAATTATCACCCGAGCACCATGGAGAAATTGATATCACCTCTTCTGATGGAGCAAAAACTTATATCAGATATATCGCAGCAAGAAAAAAACTGAAGCACAGCCCAGGATGCAAGGTAGTGATGTGGCTTTTTGAATCCACAAAGAGTAAACAACAAGAATTGGCTCTGATAAAATATCTGAACAAATATCGTTTATTTAGCTTCGAGCTTAATCTATTGCTTGATTCGCTTCCACTCGCCATATGGAGACGAGAAAGCGATCTATCAATCGCGCTCCGCAGCCAAGGTTATGCTGATATGCTTAATAAAGCTGGTTGCGCCGAGGATATAGAAAGTTTTGCTGATGTTGAAGACTATATGTTGAAAAAATTGCATACCAAAAGTCATGATGAATTAATCTATAAAAAGAAACTAACCCTGGCAGGGAAAAGCACCTTGTTAAAATTTGTAGAAATCCCGACCCCTGATGTTGGTGGAACAGTTGGTTACGCCTTGGAAATACCAGAGCTATCAAACCTGGAGGATAGAGTTAAAACTTTACAAACCACCCTAGACACAATGCTGGACACCTTCCCGCAAGGGATACTAATCGTCGGAAGTAATGGCAATGTAGAGCTAGTTAATCGATCTTTTATAAAATTTTTCTCGATAGACGAAGCCATACTAACAACTCGCATTTCATTCTCTTCCTTAATTGATAAAATGCAGGAAAAAGGAACCCTCCCTGAAACTAAGAATTATAAGGCCTTAAAAGAAAGTTATCTTTCTTTGCTTGACCCTAACAGTTCAAGATCCATATTCCATATGCACCTACCCAATAACACCACATTGCGCGTGTCAGTCACCGGTGGCCCCAGCTTAAACACCATTTTCGTTTATGACGATGTTACCCACTCTTTAAGCACAGAGCGGGCTTATAAAGACCTTTTATTATCATTCCGCACTGCTGCTGAAACCTCCGTTAATCCTATGGCTATATTTGGGCAGGACTCAAGATTGAAATTCCATAACGCAGCATTTTCTTCCATTTTTAAGGAAGAGACATCTCAACTTCTTGCCTCTAATCCCAGATTCGACCAACTGCTTGACTCACTGTCCATCCAGGGTGATTTTGATGAGATGCTCGCGGAATTCAATTATTCAATGCATAGTCGCCAAGAAAAATCCTATGCTTATAATGCACTCGATGGTCACGGGGTGAGGGTTTTATTTAAACCTCTACCTAACGATACGGTCCTGGTCAGATTTCACCACTTGACGCCTACTCAGATGTAACCATATCCCGATTAATAACATGCTTGCCGGCAACAGCCATAACATAACAGTGTTCATCTGCAAAGATGGGGCCAGAACAGCATAATCACCGTAACGCTCCCTGATAAAACTCAAAACCTGCTCATCGCTTTCTCCTGAAGATATCTTTTGCCTTATCAATTGGCGCATGGCTTTAGATAATGTCGCATTAGAATCTTTAATCGCTTCCCCCTGACACGCCATGCATCTGACCACGGAGAAAATATTTTGAGATCTTTTTTCCAAAGCATAATCACTTAGTGGCTGCTCTTTTAACTCAGCACTCCAAGCCAAGTTATGCAACAATATAGATGCCAATATAACAATTAATTTCGATCTAAAATCCATCTCTCACTTAACATTTGATAATCCATGATCACGATATAGCAGCAATAAAGATAAAGCAATATAAGCTTGCGTCTTGATTTATAATGGTGTATGGTCAGCACCAGGTTTTGGCACCATGGGGGTGCTTTGACTTATTTCGCATGCGAGCAGATATTTTGGTGTTCACTTTGGTGGATCAAGGCTTGCAGAGGATTAACCAAATAATAATAGGTAAAGTAATGACTACTACAACTCGTTTCACTATACGCCAATTGCTTGAAGCAGGCGTTCATTTCGGACACAAAAAAAATCACTGGAACCCTAAAATGGCACCGTATATCTTCGGTGTGCGTCATGGTGTTCATATCATAGACCTGCAACTTACCGCTGGCATGCTTCATGAAGCTTTAGAAGCAATGAAGAATGTTGCCGCTCAAAATGGTAAAATCTTATTCGTTTCAACAAAAAAACAAGCCGGTGAATATATTGCTGAGCATGCAACAAGATGTGGTCAATATTTCGTAAATCACAGATGGCTTGGTGGAATGCTAACTAACTGGAACACAGTTTCCGCCTCTATAAACACATTGCGCGAATATGAAAGCAAGCTTAATGAAGAAGATTCTAAGCTTACCAAAAAAGAAAGATTAGACCTTTCTCGCAAAAAAGATAAATTAGAGCGCGTTCTTGGCGGGATCAGAGAAATGAACAAAATGCCAAGCATGTTGTTTGTGATTGACGCAGAAGCAGAGGCTTTAGCCATAACCGAAGCAAATAAATTAGGGATACCAGTTGTTGCCATCGTCGACACCAACACATCACCAGATGGCATATCTTATGTTGTGCCTGGCAATGACGATGCTCGTAAAGCTATTGAACTTTACTGCCAATTGGCTTCAGACGCTGTTTTAGAAGGAATGCAAGAAAGCTTAACTTCTTCAGGCGTTGATATTGGAGCAAGCGAAAACCTTGATAACGCCGATCTAGCACTTACATTCGGCGCATCAGAAGAAGCCGCTGAAGAGAAGGCAGAACCCGTTGCATCAAAGCCTGTTGCCCCTAAAAAAGCTGCAGCTAGCAAAGCAAAAAAATCGGCATAATCAATACTAAAATAAAAGAGGTGAACTATGGCAGAAATTACAGCAAACACTGTTAAAGAGCTACGTGAAAAAACCGGCGCTGGCATTATGGACTGCAAAGCTGCTTTGTCTGAATGCGGAGGCGATATAGAGTCAGCAGTTGACTATCTGCGCAAGAAAGGTCTAGCAGCAGCTTCTAAAAAAGCTGGTCGAGTTGCAGCAGAAGGATTGGTTGCTTGTTACAAAGACACTCATCATGGCTCTTTAATAGAGCTTAACTCTGAAACCGACTTTGTGGCACGTAATGATAAATTCCAACAATTGGCCACCAGACTTGTTAAAGTTTCTGGCGAATTCGGCAACGATGTTGATGCTATGAAAGCCGCAACCCCTGCTACCTTCTCAAAATCAGTGGGCGAAGAGGTTGTGGAGCACGTGGCCGTGATTGGTGAAAACATCAATTTACGTCGCATCGCTTCATTAAAAATGGAAAATGGCGTTGTTGCTTCTTACGTTCACAATTGCGTTGTGGAAAATCTAGGAAAGATCGGTGTTTTAGTGGCACTAGAATCTGCCGCTGATTCTGAAAAACTTCTGCAACATGGCAAACATATTGCTATGCACATTGCAGCTGCTCGCCCAGAAGCTCTTAGAGTTGAAGACTTAGATGCCTCTTTATTAGAGCGCGAACGTAAAATCATTCGTGAGCAAGCATTGGAATCTGGCAAACCAGCAGAAATGGTGGAAAAAATGGTTGAAGGACGCATTCGCAAATTCTATGAAGAATCTGTGTTGCTAGAACAAACATATATGATCGATAATAAAACTAAAATCAAAGACCTTCTAGCGAACATCAGCCAAGAACTTGGCTCGCCTGTAAGCATCAGCGGCTATGTCCGCTTTGCTTTAGGAGAAGGGATTGATAAAGAAGAACAAGCTGAATAGTTAACTGATCATCTCGCTTTATGTGGCCACCCCTGTGAATTCAGGCGTGGCCATTTTTTTTTAAATGATTCAGTCAAATACAGATTATTAACTGTTTATTAATCTTTATACCTTATAATAATGACCATAACACATTAAATGGGTAGCTTAAATGAAGCACGAAGAAGATTTAGCAAGAGTGGTTCTACCAATTAGGATGACAGGAGAACAGTTAGCAGAATACGTTCTATCACAAGCGATATGGCATCTTAAAAGCAGCTTAACCGACAAGCTTAGAGAGGAAAATCCTGCGGCAAAACCGGTCAAAATCGACTTAGATCCAAAACATCATAGAAAAGTCAAGGACATATTAGGACCAGCATTAAAGAACCTAACGCCAGCAGATGACGAGACAATTATAATCAGCTCCATATTAAGCAAGTTGATCTATGAAAATAGAAGCAACTATCTTGAAAATATCTTATCCTCCTTATCCCCCTCATCACCTAAAAAATATGCAATTTCAACGCAAGACTTACGTGAACTCGCAGCCGCCATTGACGGCGGAAAATCATTTCTCAACTCCCTTCTGATAGAGAAATCCAACATAAAATACGAAACAAAAGGATGGTTAAGATAATCTTTGCAAAAGATCTAACAAGAGCAACTCCATTAAAAAAAACCAGTTGCTGAATGTTAACTTTGGCTGTAATATATTTACTTTCCAAACATCCACTATCAAAGTAATGCGATGCTGCGTGAAATATATCTGGAATCAGTAAAGACCGATCTGCGTGAAGATCTTTACCAGCTAGCTTTAGTGGAAACCCTCGAACATCACGCCGAGGAGTTAAGAAGACGCTGCACCATTTCTGGCACAGTTAAATCCATGTTTAAATCTAAATATATAAAAAGAGATGGCATATATATATGGGGTGGCGTTGGCCGCGGCAAATCCTTCATATCTGCCATGTTTTACAAAACAATAAAGATACCGCATAAGCAACATTTCCATTTTCACTCCTTTATGCTGGAAATTCATCGCACCATGCAATACATCAGGGATAACAACCCATCTGCCCCAGCCAATCATCTGATGAAGCTTGTTGTCAGAAAAATGCTCCCCCATTGTAAATTGCTTTATCTTGATGAATTGCAGATTAATAATATAGCTGACGCCATGATTATGGAACGGTTGTTCTTAGCTCTAAAATATTTCAACATATTCACAATAGTCACCTCTAATCGCAAACCTAGCGACCTGTTTTTAGATGGCCTTAACCGCGATAGATTCCTTCCATTTATAGACAATATCCAGCGGAGATTTGAAGTGTTTAATTTAGATGGCAATCTGGATTATCGTTCTGAGAAAGCTTCACACTTAACACAAATCTATTTTCACCCATTAAATGATGCAACCAATAAAGATTTAGCTGCAGCAATCGCCCAAATAACAGACCCTGCAAAATTAGAAGAGCTAACCATTCACACAGATGATGGTCGCGCTTTAAGAATTATGTCATGCTATGGTGCAACCGCTGTATTCAACTTCTCAGAGTTGTGCGATATGCCCATGGGTGCAGCTGATTATATGGCAATATGCCATCATTTCAAAAATATCATAATTCGTAATATTCCAGAACTTGTTGAGTCTGATCATAATCAAGCCCTGCGTTTTATCACTCTTATCGATTGCCTTTATGAAAGCAAAACAAGATTGATATGCAGCGCCGCCACTCCTATGGATGAAATTTATTCCGGCAACAGGAATCACTTTGAATTCGCTCGCACAATCTCCAGGTTAAAAGAGATGCAAAAACCGGAATATCTGGCCCAATCAATAAGCCATATCACGTGCTCGGACTGATTGAATTTGCGTATAAAACTTTGTCATCTTATGATAGTTATGCTAACATAGCTGCATAATTTAAAACGAGAATAAGCCAGTGAGAAAATATCTATCCATCCAAATCATGCTAGCTTTTGTGCTGGCAATG